>Ga0209557_1000057_pt1 | contig 75706 bp, 64 predicted proteins | sample SaaInlV_120m_DNA_4_FD_184672 | JGI IMG/M metagenome (GOLD analysis project Ga0209557, IMG submission 184672) | Marine microbial communities from expanding oxygen minimum zones in the Saanich Inlet - Saanich Inlet SI074_LV_10m_DNA (SPAdes) (version 2) | ecosystem: Environmental > Aquatic > Marine... | reverse complement strand
GTTAGAAAGTCAGATGATTGCAGCATTACCGAGCGTGACGATATTAAAAAGACGGTTTTTCAAGTAATGCATGCTCCCCCGTCAGATTTTGGATTTAATCGAACCACATGGAAATTAGATGAGCTTCAGGAAGCAATTGCAAAATCAGGTATTCAGGTTGGAAGGCATTCAATACGGCGGATAGTAAAGGATGCAGGTTATCGATGGTTGAAGGCGCGAGAGGTCTTGACCAGTAACGATCCTGAATATCGGCAAAAACTTTCAGATATAAAAAAAATCCTAGGAAATTTGCAAGAGCGAGAGGGCTTCTTTTCAATTGACGAATACGGACCGTTCTCAGTGAAAAAACGGCGTGGAAAGAAGCTTATTCCACCAGGGGAAACCTTTACAGTACCACAATTTCAAAAATCGAAAGGTGTACTGATAATGACGGCGGCTTTGGAACTTTCGACAAACCAAGTTACCCACTTTTATTCTAAGAAAAAGAACACTGACGAGATGATTAAGTTGCTTGATATCCTCAAAGCGGAATATCGACACCTTGATCGAATTTTTCTGTCTTGGGATGCAGCTTCATGGCACGTTTCTAAAAAACTTCTCGAGCACATTGAGCTAGGAAATTCCTGTGTTGGAACCCCATCTGGACCAAAAGTGGAACTAGCCCCACTACCCGCGGGCGCACAGTTCCTAAATGTAATCGAGGCAGTTTTCAGTGGAATGTCACGCGCTGTTATTCATAACAGTAATTATGCAAGCGTAGAGGAGGCAAAAGCAGCAATTGACCGCTACTTTTTGGAAAGAAATGAAAATTTTAAAAGACACCCCAAAAGAGCTGGAAACAAAATTTGGGGCAAAGAACCAGCCGTCACGAGTTTTTCTGAAAGCAACAATTGTAAAGATTCACGGTATCGTTAATCCCTTGGTGGATTTTGGGCTCCAGCGTGGGACACCTTCACCCTAACCCATTGATATGTTTAGGACCGGATTTTCCCTGCGTGAGACACACTGTCGTTGTCTTCATTGAATTTTTTTGTGAAGTGGTGGGCGACCCTGGAATCGAACCAGGCGTGCGTCTCCGCGAGGGAGTTACAGTCCCCTGCCACACCTTGCGGCCTGTCGCCCACTTAAACAGAGGCGATTGCCTCGGTTTGGGCACGAGTACGACTTAGAAAATCGCGCGTCAACCCGAAAATTGTCTTTGGTGGGGTGATGTGGGAATAAGCGTTAAACCCAGTTTCGGTCGGGGCATTCTGGGATCGAATTTTGTGCCCTCAGATGCGATACGGGCCGATGGGGACTTGCACTATTGGGCAGGTAAGCGGTCCCGACAGCGTTGTAATTCTTGGAAAAATTACTTAACCTTATTTCAGTCGTCGATTCGGTGTGTAGACTTGCATCGTATGGGACTCAATTTGAGTGATCTCCACTCTGTCTGGACGCCCTAAATTTTTGGGCAGTTCCTGCACAGGGCGGTTATATTTAAGTAATAAAAACGATATTTAATTAATTTGTGTGCATCATCTAATGACCGATTTGAGACCCAACTTAGCCGATGATGAAATTGACCTTCGCGAATTATTCGTTGAGCTGTGGCGCGGGAAATGGTTGATTATATTATATATTTTCCGGGTCTTAGATTGCTGACAAGTGTCAGCCTTATTTCAGTCATCATCACCATCATTGTCAGCGGCGGGATCTGCCATGCGGTTAACTTACTTGATGGGCTGAACGGATTGTCCATCTGTTGGGCGATCTGCGCTGCAATCGCGATGGCTGTCATGGCCCTAAGCGTGAATGACATGGCAGTTTTTCGGCTGCTGATACTCCTTATCGGTGCTTCGATCGGAATTTTAGTCTGGAATTTTCCTTTGGGAAAAATATTTCTCGGTGACGCCGGCGCTTATACTTTGGGGCATGTTTTGGCCTGGATGGCACTGCTCCTTATGAACCGTCACCCCGAGATTTCGCCGCTGGCCCTTCTGTTGATCTTTGTCTGGCCAATTACCGATATGTTGCTGTCGATGCTGCGACGCAAAAAATCTGGAAGACCCATCGGGCAGCCGGATCGGTTGCATTTTCATCAGATGGTCATGCGTGTCTTAGAGATAAAATTTTTTACTCGTGCAAGGCGGAACCTGACCAACCCATTGGGTACACTTATTATTTTGCCAATGGCCACTGTGCCAATGGTGGTGGCCATTGAGTTTAAAACGCAAACGGGCCCGGCGTTTATCGCGTTTTGTGGGTTTGTCGCCCTATTTGTGGTGACCTATAGCTGGGCCCTTCGGCGGGCAGGTCAGTGCGTACATCGTAAATCTCCAAAGCTCAACCAGCCATAGCAGCTGGGCCCATGGCCAGACTTGGCGCGCCAGGGGGCTGGGGATCCCATATTAACTGAAAAACGCTATAGAATTTAACTTGCGCTCTGCCGAGACACCGCTGCATAAGGCCTCAGCGGCCAGGATCGGAAGACAGATGAAAAAACCCACATGGATTGTTCAAAAAGAACGTGAAAAACGCGAGGCTGCCGCCCAGACCATTTGGCTCTTTGGCATTCATGCGGTGCGCGACGCGCTATTGAACCCCAAGAGGACCAAGCTGCGCTTGCTTGTGACCAAAAACGCCTGTGACCGCCTCGGTGAGGCCATCGCAGAGGCAGGGTTGGAGCCTCAAATCGTAGATCCCCGCAAGTTTTCGGCACCGATTGATCCTCAGTCGGTGCATCAAGGGGCGGCTTTGGAGGTTAAAGCTCTGGATTGGGGGCCTTTGAATGAAGTGGCGGCGGTGCGGCCCGGAGAGGCGCCTGTGATTTTGCTGCTGGATCGGGTAACTGATCCTCACAACGTGGGGGCGATCTTGCGATCGGCTGAGGTCTTTGGCGCCGCAGCTGTCATCGCACCGCATCGCCATTCTGCACCGGAAACCGGAGCCTTGGCCAAAACAGCCAGCGGTGCTTTAGAGCGGCAGCCCTATCTTCGGGTGCAAAACCTGGCCGATACGATGGAGAGGCTCAAGACGATGGGTTATTTCATCTTTGGGTTGGACGGGGAAGCCGAAGCAACATTGGAGGCGACATTGGGCCAGCACAAAGGTCCAACGGCGCTGGTGTTGGGCGCTGAAGGGCCCGGCCTGCGCGACCGCACGAAAGACACTTGTGATGCTCTGGTGAAAATTTCAGCGGCCGGGGGATTTGGCTCGCTCAATGTTTCCAATGCCGCGGCCGTCGGCCTTTATGCGGTGACCCGTCAGTAGCGCAATTTGCCCTAGCGTTTGGCTTTTTCCTCAAGGCCCGATTGGGCTGTGCGGCGCGATAGCTCTGCCAATACATCGTCTAAGGCGACATCGCGAGAGGCCAGCATCACCAGGAGGTGATAAAGCACATCGGCCGCCTCAGATGTGAGAGCGACGGGATCGCCTTTGACCGCCTCAATCAGCGCTTCAACAGCCTCTTCCCCAAATTTTTCGGCGCATTTGTCCGGGCCCTTTGACAAGAGCTGCGCAGTCCAGCTGCTGCTGGGGTCTGCGGATTTACGCGCAATGATCGTCTGTTCCAGCTCGTGTAATATCATGACATCCTCATCGGAATTCCTGCTGCGGCCATATGGGCTTTGGCGTCTTGAATGGTAAAATCTCCAAAATGGAAAATTGAAGCGGCCAAAACCGCGCTGGCGCCCCCTTGGGTGACCCCCTCGACCAGGTGTTCCAAACGTCCCACGCCGCCGGAGGCAATTACAGGCACCGAAACCGCATCTGATACAGCGCGGGTGAGCGGCAGGTTGAAGCCCGCGCGCGTGCCGTCGCGATCCATCGAGGTGAGCAATAATTCACCAGCGCCCTTTGCGACAACCGTCCGGGCAAATTCTATCGCGTCAATCCCGGTGGCGCGCCGCCCGCCATGGGTGAAAATTTCCCATTTGCCGGGCGCTACAGTTTTGGCATCTATGGCAACAACAATACATTGGCTACCAAAATGATTTGCCGATTGGGCAATGACATCAGGATCAGCTACAGCCGCGGAATTGAAACTGACCTTATCTGCGCCTGCCAGCAGTAGGTTGCGCACATCCGCCGGGCTGCGCACGCCGCCGCCAACGGTTAGGGGCATGAAACATTGCTCGGCTGTGCGCCGGGCCAGATCAAACAGCGTACCGCGATTTTCATGGGTGGCTTTGATGTCAAGGAAGCACAATTCATCAGCCCCCGCCGCATCATAGGCCCGTGCCGCCTCTACCGGGTCGCCAGCGTCCACCAGATCGACGAAATTCACCCCTTTGACCACGCGGCCCTCCGCCACATCTAAGCAGGGTATGATCCGAGTTTTTAGCATGAGCGGTCTCCTGCGCGCGCGTTATGGGTCATGCCAGCGCCGCCAAGGCCTGCGGCAAGTCAATCGCCCCATCATAGAGAGCCCGCCCTGAAATGGCGCCAGAGATCACCCCCGTGGCCTGTAAGTCAAGTAAATCTCGCAGGCTGGAGACCCCGCCGGAGGCAATCACCGGGATGGATACGGCGCGCGCTAAGGCTTCGGTGGCGGCGATATTTGGTCCGCCCATGGCACCATCGCGATTGATATCTGTATAGATAATCGCGGCAATTCCGTCTTGTTCAAACTGTTTGGCCAAATCTGTCACCAAAATGTCGGTTTCTGTGGCCCAGCCGCGGGTCGCCACGCGGCCTTCGCGGGCATCCAGCCCCACGGCAATTTTCCCCGGAAAAGCCCTTGCGGCTTCGCGCACTAAGGCCGGGTTTTCGACAGCCACTGTGCCGAGTATGACGCGTGACAACCCAAGATCAATCCAGGCTGCAATCGTTTCCATATCGCGTATGCCGCCGCCCAATTGGCAGGGCACGCCAACCGTTGAGAGTATATCGCGCACGCTGGCATCGTTCACAGGCGTGCCGGCAAAGGCGCCATTGAGATCCACCAGATGGATCCAGCTACAGCCGGCCTGTTCAAAAGCCAGTGCTTGATCGGCGGGGCTGTCGTTAAACACAGTCGCCTGGTCCATTTCGCCCTTGTACAGGCGCACGGCTTGGCCGTCTTTGAGGTCAATTGCGGGATAAAGGATCATAGGGTCTCGCCTTGCGTAAAGTCGGGCCGCTAGGGGCGCCAATTGAGAAAATTTGAGATCAGGCGAAGCCCGGTACTTTGGCTTTTTTCTGGATGAAATTGCATGCCGATGCGCGTGCCCGAGCTGACAATCGCCGAGATTTCAGCGCCATAGTCCACATGCGCCAATCTGTGCGCCTGGTCTTTGAGAACAAAGTGATAGGAATGCACAAAATAGGCGTGATCGCCATTTCTGAGCCCGGCCAGTACCGGGTGCGTTCCTGTAATCACCAGATCATTCCAGCCCATATGTGGCACTTTCAGGCTTGGATCGGTCGGCTCAATTGGCTCGATATCTCCGGCGATCCAATCTAAGCCCTTGGTGGTTTGATATTCATGGCCAAAGCTCGCCATCATCTGCATGCCGACGCAAATACCCAAAAAGGGTTTGGCGTCTATTTCGACCGCCTCCAGAAGGGCATCATATAGGCCAGTTTTCTCGACCAAGGCCGCTTTGCAGGCGGGAAAGGCACCGTCACCCGGTAAGACCAGACGATCCGCACGGCGCAGCATGTCTGGATCCGAGGTGACAATAACCTTTTCATTGGGCGCTTCTGCTGCCATGCGCTCAAAGGCCTTTTGCGCTGAATGCAAATTTCCACTCTCGTAATCTATTAAGGCTGTCAGCATGAGATTAGAGGCTGCCTTTGGTCGAGGGAATCGCATCAGATGTGCGTGGATCGGTTTCTAGCGCATCGCGAAGGGCCCGAGCGACTGACTTGAACGCCGCCTCTGCTATATGGTGGCTATTTATGCCATTCAATTTGTCGACATGCAGGGTCATGCCGCTGTGGGTCGAGAAGGCTTGGAAAAATTCGCGCAAGAGTTCGGTATCGAACGTGCCGATTTTTTGGGTGGGCAGATCGAGGTTCCACACCAAATAGGGGCGGCCCGAGAGATCGAGCGCGCAGCGCACCAAAGCGTCATCCATAGCCAGCAGGCAATCGCCGTAGCGCCGAATGCCGCGTTTATCGCCGAGAGCCTGGCTCAAGGCCTGCCCCAAGGCGATGCCCACATCTTCGACCGTATGGTGGTCATCAATGTGCAAATCTCCCGTGCAGCGGATGGTCATGTCCATCAAAGCATGGCGGGCCAGCTGATCGAGCATGTGATCGAAAAAGCCAACGCCGGTCTGATTGTCGTATAGGCCGCTGCCGTCGAGATTGAGCTCAACTGAGATTTTGGTCTCTGCGGTATCGCGGGAAATATGGACTTTACGCATGGTCTACCCTTTATGTTCCGGGGCCTTATAATCGGCTTGCGGGCCGTTGAGAAGGGGCAAGCGTGACAAGTGTTGCACCGCTTGGCGATGGCTCGGAATTTTTGGCAAAATAAGGTGGCATTACCGCTATGGGAGGCGCACATGTCAGAATGTAAATTTAATCTGTTTTGGCGCAATTGTGACGCGCAACACGCCGGGAGGGCGACGCCTGCGATGCGGCATAAAAAAACCCGCGTTGAACGCGGGTGTCTTTGACCAATTGGAGCGGGCGAAGAGATTCGAACTCTCGACCCTAACCTTGGCAAGGTTATGCTCTACCCCTGAGCTACGCCCGCATCCGTTTGGTGAGGCTGAAATAGCCCCAGTGGCTGTGTCCTGCAAGGGGTAAAATGCCATAATTGTCAGATTATTTTTGCTCAGGCCGCTTTGCGGGATTTGTATCTAAGACTCGCCATCGAATGCGACTGGGCATTCGGGCAGGTCAACATCCACATGATGCAGCAGAGGCGAGAGCGGATCCAAAAGTAAAACCCCATAGCCGCCCGGTTCTGCGACTGAGAGGCTTGAGGCCCCGGCACCCAGAACCATAGGCATTTGATGGCAGGGGCTTTTGATCATTGCATGGGTGACGCCGCGGTAGGATGAGACGATAATCCGATGGATGTGACCGTTGATGACCATCTGGCAGCGCCCGGAGGCGGCAATCATATCGGCCACTTCGGTGCCGTTTCTAAGATGGATGGCATCCATCCCATCAAAGCCGGAGCGCAGCATGTGGTGGTGGGATAAGATGACCAAAGGCCGCTTGCTTGCCATCAGCTGAGTTTGCAGCCAGTCCAGACGCGCGCGACAAAGGCAACCGCTGTGCCGGTCATGGGCTTGCTCATCAAGCGTGTCGAGAAACAGCACCTCAGTTTCGCCAAAGCTTTGACGCCCGTGGCGGAACCCGGCCGCACACTCTGGGAAGACCTCGGCAAATGCCCCGCGCCTATCATGATTGCCCAGCATGAGCGTGACAGGGAAGGGTTGATCGGCAAGGCATTGTTTGAAAATCTCATATTGGCTGACACGCCCGTGATGCGCTAAATCGCCCATGATGAATAGATGCGCAGCATCCGCATGATGCTCGGCGGCATGCTCCAAGCAGCGCCGAAACCGGGCTGCTGGATCTAGACCAATGATCTGATTGCCCGGCTCCGTGATGTGAATATCTGACATCAAAAGGATTTTTGCAGCCATGAGGCTCTCCTTACGGGGCGATTTAATTACTCGAATTCGATCAGCAAATCCTTGGCATCAATCTGAGCGCCGGGGGTGACATGAACGGCTTTGATGACCGCGTCGCGCTCTGCATGGAGGCCGGTCTCCATTTTCATGGCCTCAATCGTCAGCAGCAAATCCCCGGCGCGCACCTGCGCTCCGCTCAAGGCGGCCACAGAGGCAACAACACCGGGCATCGGCGCTCCGATGTGATTGGCATTGCCATTTTCGGCTTTCGGCCGGGCGGCGCTTGTGGATTTGACCTTGCGATTGGGCACGCGGATCACCCGGGGCTGCCCGTTTAGCTCAAAGAACACCCGCGCATCGCCCGCGTCATTGGTCTCACCAACGGCTTGCAACAAGATTTCAAGGGTTTTGCCGGGATCGATTTCAGCGGTGATCTCCTCACCTGGCTGCATACCATAAAAGAAGGTTTGGGTGGGCAGCGCTCGCACAGGACCATAGGTGCGGTGGCGGCCCATATAATCGAGAAACACCTTTGGATACATTAAATAGCCGTTCAAATCCTCATCATCGACCTGTTTGCCCTCCAAAAGCGCGCTGACCTCGGCACGCAAGGCCTCCAGATCGGCGGCTGGCATGGATTTGCCCGGCCGCTCGGTCATAGGGGGCTGCCCCTTGAGGATTTTGGCAGAGATGCTTGCAGGAAATCCGCCGGGGGGCTGTCCAAGATTGCCGCGCATCATATCGACCACGCTGTCAGGAAAGGCCACATCATGCTCCGGGTCTTCGACCTCCGCGCGGGTCAATCCCTGTGACACCATCATGAGCGCCATGTCGCCAACCACTTTTGAACTGGGCGTCACTTTTACAATATCGCCAAACATTTGGTTCACATCCGCATAGGTCTGCGCCACATCCTCCCAGCGATCTTCCAGGCCCAAAGAGCGGGCTTGGGCTTTGAGGTTGGTAAATTGGCCGCCGGGCATTTCATGCAGGTAGACCTCAGAGGCCGGCGCTTGTAACCCGCTTTCAAAAGCGCTGTATTGCGCGCGGACTTGCTCCCAATAGCCGCTAATCTTGCGGATCTCAGCGATATCTAAACCCGTGTCCCGTCCGGTATGGGCCAGAGCCTCAACGATGGAGCCCAAAGCCGGTTGCGATGTGCCGCCGGCAAAGGCATCCATCGCCGCATCCACTGCATCCACACCGGCTTCGGCCGCCGCCAGAACCGTGGCTCCAGAAATGCCCGAGGTGTCATGGGTATGGAAATGAATGGGCAGGCCGACTTCTTGCTTCAGGGCGCCAATCAAAGCCTTGGCCGCCGCGGGCTTCAGCAGTCCCGCCATATCTTTGAGCCCCAGCACATGCGCACCGGCAGCTTCTAGCTCCTTGGCCATCGAGACATAGTATTTCAGATCATATTTTGCGCGATCGGGATTTAGAATATCACCGGTGTAACAGATCGTGCCTTCGCAGACCCGATCCGCTTCGATCACAGCGTCCATAGCGACGCGCATATTTTCCACCCAATTGAGGCTGTCAAACACGCGGAAGACGTCCACACCCGTCTGCGCTGCTTGTTGCACAAAAAATTGCACCACATTGTCAGGATAGTTGGTATAGCCCACCCCGTTGCTGGCGCGCAACAGCATCTGGGTCATGACATTGGGCATGGCCGCGCGCAAATCGCGCAAGCGTTGCCAAGGGCATTCTTGCAAAAAGCGATAGGCCACATCAAAGGTCGCGCCGCCCCAGCATTCAACCGAAAACAGCCCAGGTAGCCCCGCCGCGTAGGCGGGCGCAATTTTTACCATGTCATGGCTGCGCATGCGGGTTGCCAAAAGCGACTGATGCCCGTCGCGCATGGTGGTGTCGGTCAGCAAGAGGCGGTCTTGCGCCTTCATCCAATCGGCCAGACCCTTCGGACCCCGCGCAGTCAGAATATCCTTAGTCCCCTCCGCGCGGTCACCGAGGGCAACTGGCACTTTAGGTGGCTTGATATCGCCGGCAGGGCGGGCCCGATCTTGGGTTTCAGGATGCCCGTTGACCGTAATATCTGCGATATAGGTCAAGATCTTTGTGGCCCGGTCGCGCCGCTTGCTGAATTTGAACAGGTCAGCTGTCGTGTCGATAAAGCTGGTGGTATATTCATAATTTAAGAATGTCGGATGCTTGAGCAGATTCTCCACGAAGGCGATATTGGTGCTGACACCACGAATCCGAAATTCGCGCAACGCGCGGTCCATCCGTGCAATGGCCGCCTCAGGTGTTGGGGCCCAAGCGGTGACCTTTTCTAGCAGGCTGTCATAATAGCGGGTGATGACAGCGCCAGAATAGGCCGTGCCGCCATCCAGGCGAATACCCATGCCCGTCGCGCCACGATAGGCGGTGATGCGCCCATAATCTGGGATGAAATTATTTGACGGATCTTCGGTGGTCACGCGGCATTGAATCGCGTGCCCGTCCAGCCGTACATCGTCTTGGCAGCCCGTGCCGGTGGCTTCGGCCAGAGGTTTTCCCTCAGCGATAAGGATCTGCGCCCGCACGATGTCGATGCCGGTGACCTCTTCTGTCACCGTATGTTCCACCTGCACCCGCGGGTTCACCTCAATGAAATAGAACTCTTGACTGTCCATATCCATTAAGAACTCAACGGTGCCGGCACATTCATAATTTACATGGGCACAGATTTTCTTTCCCAAAGCGCAAATTTCAGCCCGTTGGGCCTCAGTCAAATAGGGGGCTGGCGCGCGCTCGACAACTTTTTGGTTACGGCGCTGAACGGAGCAATCGCGCTCATAGAGGTGATAAATATCGCCAAATTTATCGCCTAAGATTTGCACTTCAACATGGCGTGCACGCTCGATCATCCGCTCCAGATAGCCCTCACCATTGCCAAAGGCCGCCTCTGCTTCACGCCGGCCTTCCAAAACTTTCTCTTCCAATTCCTCGGCATTATGTATCGGACGCATGCCGCGCCCGCCGCCGCCCCAGCTGGCTTTCAGCATCAAAGGATAGCCAATGCGCGCCGCCTCTGCTCGGATTGCATCCATATCATTGCCAAGCACATCGGTGGCTGGAACAACCGGAACTTGTGCGTCAATCGCCACGCGGCGCGCGCTCGCCTTATCGCCCAACTGGCGCATGGTCTCGGCCTTCGGACCAATAAAAGCGATGTTCGCTGCCGTGCAGGCATCTACAAAATCGGGGTTCTCTGACAAAAGACCATAGCCGGGATGGATAGCATCCGCGCCGCAGGCCTTGGCCACGCGTAAAATTTCTTCAATGCTCAAATAGGCTGCAACCGGCCCCAGGCCTTCGCCGATCTTATAGGCTTCATCGGCTTTGAAACGATGTAGGCCGAGCTTGTCCTCTTCGGCATAGACAGCCACCGTGCGCTTGCCCAATTCATTTGCCGCGCGCATGATGCGAATTGCAATTTCACCACGATTGGCAATCAGAATTTTTTTGAAGTCAGCCATGAGTATTCCTCGTTGCAATGCGCCTGCAGCATTTAAAGCTAGAATTCCCAGAGTTACAAATTGTTTTTGAGCCCGTATCGCCAGAATTCGCGCGTAAATCGGATTTTATTCTCAGGAAAACTCGAATTCCTATCCAATCAAATATGCGAATAAATCAATATTTATGCAGCAAATCGGGCAAGTCACTCAGATGGGTCGCGGCAATCTGGATCATATTTGACGTCAAATCATCCACCAACATATCATATAAATGCGCCGGTCCTTTTGTACCAACAGCCCCAAGCGCATAGTGCCAAGCGCGCCCCATCATGACGAAATCCGCGCCCAATGCGAGCGCCCGCAGCATGTCCAAGCCCCCCTCAATACCGCTGTCAAAAATAAGTGGGAGATTGGTGGCTGCTTTGACGGCCGGCAGCATATCAATCGCTGCCGGGCTGCCGGCAAATTGCCGACCGGCGTGGTTGGAGACCCAAACCGCATCCACGCCGAGCCCCTCTAAGGGCGCGGCATCATCTGGGCACATCACGCCCTTGACAATTAAAGGTCCATCCCACGCGTCGCGCAACAGTTTCACATAGCTGTGATCTGGTGCGGTGCGCAGCAGGTAACCCACGTGGTTGTTAGAGGGCAGGGAGGCCACGCTCTCCATGACCGCCTTGCCGTAGGTTTCAATCATTTTCATGCGTGGCTTGCCGTTAAGCGCCGTGCGCAGGGCCCATTCAGGACAGCCGGCCACCTGTGCTAAAATGCGGAGGGTGAGGCGCGGTGGCTGTACCAGCCCGCCGCGAATCTGCCGTTCGCGCCGCGATTGCGCTGGCACGTCGATGGTCACCACCAAAGTGGTAAAGCCCGCGTCTTTCACCCGCTGGATCATATCATTGCGAATAGCTTCATCGCGGGGCGGGTACATCTGAAACCATCCCATATCACCCAGATGAGGGGCCACATCTTCGGGTGTGGTGGTCGCAACCGTTGACATGCCGTAGGGAATTTTCGCGCCCGCCGCAAACCCGGCCAGCGCTTTTTCGGCGCCCGGCCACATCAAACCTGACATGCCAACCGGCGCAATGCCGAAGGGGGCGGAATATGATCTGCCCAGAAATTCCGTCGCCAATTGCGGTTTGATTTCGCCGCGAAGCCCGCGCGGGACGAAATGGATCGCGTCCAATGAGGATCGGTTGCGATGCAATGTGCTTTCATCACCTGTGGCGCTGTCGAGATATTCCCAAGCAAAATGCGGAATTCTCTTACGCGCTTTCGTGCGTAAGTCTGAAATGGCGGGGTATTTTGAGTTGAGATCCATATGCAAGCGCTTACATCATTTAATTTGCGAGTTTAAGCCTTATTTTCGCTTCGATTTGCATTTTTATGAAAACATAAGAACACAACGCGAACAATTGTTTCACTTTGGGGCAAATAACGCTAGATTGCCCGTATGAGCAGTTTTGATGAATCAGAGGCCTTTGAGGCCGCCGCATCCCCCAGCTTGAGTCAAATGGCCATGGCTGCCCGCCCGACGCCCTATATGGACGGGCTGAACCCGGCGCAACGCGCGGCGGTGGAGCAGTTGAGCGGACCGGTTTTGATGCTGGCGGGAGCAGGGACCGGTAAAACCAAAGCGCTCACCGCGCGCATCGCGCATTTGCTCAATACGGGCACGGCGCGTCCGAATGAAATTCTCTCGGTCACTTTTACCAATAAGGCCGCGCGAGAGATGAAAGATCGGGTGGGTCATTTGATTGGTCAGGTCGAGGGCATGCCTTGGATGGGCACGTTTCACTCGATCTGTGTGAAAATCCTGCGCCGACATGCGGAATTGGTGGGTTTGAAAAGCAATTTCACCATCCTGGACAGCGACGATCAGCTGCGGTTGATGAAGCAATTGATTTCAGCGGCGCAGATTGACGACAAACGCTGGCCTGCGCGGCAATTGGCAAGCATCATTGATGGTTGGAAAAACAGAGCCTGGACACCAGGGCAAGTTCCGGCCTCAGAGGCTGGCGCTTATGACCACAAGGGCGTTGAGCTTTACGCGCAATATCAAAATCGCCTGCGCGATTTGAATGCCGCAGATTTCGGTGACTTGCTTTTGCATGTGGTGACAATTTTTCAAGACCACAGCGAAGTTTTGGCCCAATACCAGAGGTTCTTTCGCTATATTTTGGTGGATGAGTATCAAGATACCAATGTGGCGCAATATTTGTGGCTAAGGCTATTGGCGCAGGGGCATCAGAATATTTGCTGTGTGGGCGATGATGATCAGTCGATTTACGGCTGGCGCGGTGCAGAGGTGGGAAATATTCTGCGGTTTGAGACAGATTTTCCCGGCTCACATGTGGTGCGCTTGGAGCAAAACTACCGCTCCACCCCGCATATTCTTGCGGCGGCCAGCGCGGTGATCGACGGCAATAAAGGCCGTTTGGGCAAAACGCTTTGGACCGAAAAGGACGAGGGCGAAAAGCTGCGCCTGATCGGCCATTGGGATGGCGAAGAAGAGGCCCGTTGGATCGGCGAGGAGATCGAAGCGGCACAGCGCGGCACGCGCGGGCAAGCGGCTTTTGATCTCGACAGCATGGCCATTTTGGTGCGTGCCTCCCATCAAATGCGCGCGTTCGAAGACCGGTTTTTGACCATCGGTTTGCCCTATCGTGTGATTGGTGGCCCTCGGTTTTATGAGCGGATGGAAATTCGAGATGCCATGGCCTATTTTCGCCTGGCGGTCAGCACCGATGACGATCTGGCCTTTGAGCGCATTGTCAACACGCCGAAGCGCGGGCTCGGGGATAAGGCGCAGCAGAAAATCCAAACCGCTGCGCGTAGCAATGGCGTGTCCTTGGTGGAGGGCGCGCGAATTTTGCTGGCGGCGAAAGATCTGGGTGGCAAAGGGGCCGTGGAGCTGGCGCGCCTGATAGATGGTATTGATCGTTGGCACGCGCAGGTCCGCCAGCAGGCTGATACCCATGTGGAGTTGGCCGAAATTATTCTCGATGAAAGTGGCTACACCGCCCATTGGCAAAATGACAAAACGCCAGAGGCACCGGGGCGCTTGGAAAACCTCAAAGAGCTGGTCAAGGCGTTGGAAGGGTTTGAGAACCTGCAAGGGTTTTTGGAACATGTCAGCCTGATCATGGACAATGAACAGCAATCAGATGGGGCAAAGGTCTCGATCATGACGCTACATGCGGCCAAGGGGCTGGAATTCCCGATGGTGTTTTTGCCGGGTTGGGAAGATGGTCTCTTTCCCTCGCAGCGCTCCATGGACGAAAGCGGCCTGAAGGGATTGGAGGAGGAGCGGCGCCTGGCCTATGTGGGCATTACCCGCGCCGAAGAAATTTGCACGATTTCTTTTGCGGCAAATCGCCGGGTCTATGGGCAATGGCAATCGGCGTTGCCAAGCCGGTTTATCGACGAGCTGCCGAGCGCGCATGTGGATGTACTCACCCCGCCTGGGCTTTATGGTGGCAGCTTTGGGGCCGCCGGTATGGCGTCCAGCGCCAACCCTGCGGTGCAGGAGGCGTCGGGCAGTGGTATTTTTGAACGGGCCAGCAAAGCGGATGTGTATAATTCACCGGGCTGGCGGCGCTTACAAGAGCGCAGCAGTCAACGCGGTGTGCGCCAACCACAGCAAGCAACCCATATGACCATCGACATGACAGCGGTCTCAGCCTTTTGCGTTGGCGATCGCGTGTTTCACCAAAAATTTGGCTATGGCGAAGTTTTAACAATTGAGGGCGACAAGTTGGATATCGAATTTGACAAAGCGGGCTCAAAGAAGGTGGTCGCGCAATATATCCAAAGTGCCGATGCGGTTGGCGACCCGCCGTTTTAGGCTCCGGTTGGTGGATTTGTCTTGAGTGGATTGCGAACATGCGCCACAAAATCTGCATGTTCTTATCCTGAAGGCGCGCGGCCATGATTGCTAATGAAGAACCTGTAATCGCCAATTCACTTTGGTCGGCCACTGCGCGGCCGTCCGAGCCCTGTGCGGAGCTGCAGGGGGATGTGTCAGCGGATGTGGCGATTGTGGGCGCGGGGTTTACGGGCCTTTCGGCGGCGCTGCACCTGGCACAAATGGGCCGTTCTGTTGTGGTTTTGGAGGCGCAAACTCCGGGGTGGGGCGCGTCAGGGCGTAATGGAGGGCAGGTCAATCCGGGATTGATCGCGCCACCCAATGACGCCATTGCGCGCTTTGGCCCCGAGATGGGCCTGCGGATGATCCGGCTGTCAGGTGAGGCTGGGCAGCTGGTATTTGACTTGATCGCCCAGCACAAAATTCAATGTGATGCGCGCCCGGTGGGTTGGCTGCGTGCGGCTCATAACCGTGGCGGCATGACGTCTTTGGCACAAAAAGCCGAACAATGGGCGCAACACGGCGCAGAGTTGACGCTCTTATCGCAAACAGAAGTGGCCCAGGCCATTGGCACGAAGGCCTATATCGGTGGGCTGATCGACCCACGCGGCGGCAATTTGCATCCGCTCAACTATGCTTTGGGCCTATGTGAGGCCGTCCGAGCTGCTGGGGTGCGGATCTTTGGGGGCTCGCGGGTCGAAAAATTGCAACGCCGCGGTCAAGAGCATCTGCTGGTTACGCAAGGCGGGCAGCTGCGCGCTGGGCGGGTGCTGCTATGCACCAACGGCTACAGTGGTCCTTTACATCGGGGCTTGCAACAATCCGTGGTGCCGATCCGCTCGGTACAAGTGGCGACAGAGCCGCTCTCAAAAGAGCTGCGCGACCATATCCTGCCGGGACGCCATGCACCTTCTGATACCCGCCGGCTCCTGTCCTATTTTCGGATGGATGCGGCCGGGCGTTTTGTGATGGGCGCGCGCGGTGGCTATTCTGTTCAGGCCACACGGGCCCGTCTCGCCCAAGCGCGCGCATGGTCGATCAAGCTCTTTCCTCAATTGGCAGGGGTGCGTTGGGAGTTTGAGTGGGGCGGTTTCATTGCCGCCACCGCTGATCAATACCCGCATTTGCATGATTTCGGAAATGGCATGGCTGCGGGGCTTGGGTATAACGGGCGTGGGGTGGCCATGGCGACCGCCATGGGGAAGGTTTTGGCCGCTTGGGCTGTGGGCAGGCCCCACGCGGATCTGGATTTTCCGGTGACGCGCCTGCGGAAAATTCCTTTTCATCCATTCTATCCCCTGGGGGTCGAGGCCAGGGTTGCCTATTATCGCCTTTGCGATGGATTGGGGCTTTAGCGGCCTGACCGTTTGCCGCTCAGTTTAACGTTGCAATCGGCGCGAGAGACAGAAGCAAAAGTCCCGCCATCGTCCAGTTAAAGCCGCGCAGCCGTGCTGGCGTTGTCAAAAACCGTCGCATTTTCAGCCCGAGCACCAGCCAGACGCTGATGCAGGGCAGGTTAATGGTGCCGAAAATAAGGGCAACAGTGATGACGTCTGTATTGGTCACGGGCTGGGGCGCATAAACCGTCACCGCAGCCAGGGCCATGGTCCAGGCCTTTGGGTTTACCCATTGAAAGGCCGCGGCTTGCCAGAATGTAATGGGCTTGCCCGTGGGTTCTGGGCTGTCTAGATTTGTGCTGGCCGTTGCGGTTTTATAGGCCAAATAAATCAGATAGATGACCGAGATTCCGCCCAGCAGCTGATGCGCCACAGGATAGGCTTCAAAGAGCTGCGCCACACCCAATCCGATGGCGATAATCATGAAGGTAAATCCCAAAACAATCCCGGATGCATGGGGCAGCGCGCGCCGCGCACCGAAATTGGCTCCAGTGGCCATAAGCATCAAGTTGTTGGGCCCGGGCGTGATCGAGGAAACAAAGCAAAAGAGCACGAGACCGGTCAGCAAAGAATAAGTCATAGGCTGGAGGTATTACCGCAGCCGGCAAAACTCAACAACCCGTAGGATCGAATATCGAACAAAAAACGGCGCCATCCGGGAGAAAGATGGCGCCGTTTTATGCAGGCTTCAGGGAGGAGAAAGCCTCGTTCACAGATCCAAGGCTTAGGCGCTGGATCTGCAAAATCTATGTCTGGCTTATTTGCCGAATGCGGCTTCCAGAGCGATGCCTTTGATCGCGGAGCGATGAATGCCAAGATCCGCCAGCTCGCAGCCGGTCAAAGATTGCAATTCGGAAATTGTTTTGCGGTACAGGGCACGTTTGGCCATTTGCTCACGCAAAGCGGTCCAGCGCGCTACGATCGCAGCGCTGAAAGAAGGGGCGGTTACATTGAAATCTGTTACTATTGTCATCGTTCTATCCTCTATATCAACCGGAGTGTTGATGCGCTCTATGTGGAGCGCGTGGCCAAGTTTCGCAACGCATGTTTGGGAATTGCCGCTATGCAGCATTTGCATGGCTCTCGCGGCATAGCGCGCCTGGGCTTGCATCAGGGGATTTGCGCGGGCATAGCTGCGCAAAGGATTGAGGAGAGCTTGGATGCCAATCGACCGTTCTGATATTTTGGCCGCTTTGGCCCGTCTGCAATTGCCCGATGGGGGGGATCTGGTGAGCCGCGATTTCATTCGCGCGGTTGTCGTGGAGGGGGAGGCGGTGCGCTTCGTCATTGAAGCGCCAACGCCAGAGATCGCCGGCAAGCTGGCGGACATTCGCGCCGCCGCGGAGCAAATTGTGATTCAGCTCGACGGAGTGTCCAGCGTCACCGCTGTGGTCACGGCACATGAGCAAAAGCCGGCTCCGCCCAATTTGAAAGTGGGGGGCCATCCCAAACCGCAAGACGGGCCGCTCAAAGTGCCGGGTGTGGATCGCGTGGTGGCGATTGCCTCAGGCAAGGGCGGTGTTGGTAAATCTACGGTATCTTCCAATTTGGCAGTGGCCTTGGCCAAGCAAGGCCGAAGGGTCGGGCTGCTTGATGCAGATATATATGGTCCGAGCCAGCCGCGTATGATGGGCGTGAGCAAACGCCCGGCCAGTCCCGATGGTAAGGTTATTATTCCGCTCCAGGCCCATGGCGTTACGATGATGTCGATCGGTCTGATGGTCGATCCGAATAAGGCGGTTGTCTGGCGCGGTCCGATGCTGATGGGCGCATTGCAGCAGATGCTCAATCAGGTGCAATGGGGGGAATTGGACGTCTTGATCATCGACTTGCCGCCCGGCACCGGCGATGTTCAGCTGACACTGTGCCAGAAGACTGAGCTGACTGGCGCCATTGTGGTCTCTACCCCGCAGGATGTCGCGCTGTTGGATGCGCGCAAGGCTTTGGATATGTTCGCCACGTTGCACACGCCCATTTTGGGCATGATTGAGAATATGAGCCAATATATCTGCCCCAAATGCGGCCATGAAGCACATATATTCGGGCATGGGGGCGTGGCCTTGGAGGCGCAGAAGTTGGGAGTGCCGCTCCTGGGCTCTTTGCCATTGGATCTGGACGTGCGTCTTGCAGGTGACAGTGGCACCCCAGCCGCGGCGGGCGATGGGCCGATGGCTCAGGCATATGCGGAGCTGGCGCGCGGGCTGATTGCTTCGGATATTGCCTAAACTGCCGGCGGGGCTGGATGCGCAGAGCGGTCTCGGGATCTCTGGGCCTTGCACTCATTTTTAGGCAAGCCTGCGATGGAAAGCCTGCGATCTGGGAAACCATGGGAGGTTTTCGCGCGGCCCTCGTTCTCAGCTGACCGACCAGCGATTCCGCGGCTGCGCGACGCCTTTTTGCATATTTTGACGCGAAATATGATATATTTTTCCCAAATACTCTCATTTTCTCAAAAAAATGGGAAATCATGTCCCATGAATTCATCTACTACATTTGGTGGTCCGTTGATAATGATACAGCTTTATGTGGTGTCTCACCTTCCAAACCTTATGATTTTCCCATAAAATTAAAGTGGTCTTGAGGGTGGTTGCAAAAATTTCCTATTGATTACCATGAATTCCCATGTAAATATTCCTGCATGGAAGCGGTCAAAGATCAAAGCCCCACCAAAAGAAGGGCAAAGGCGAGCGCAGGATGCATACAGGCACCCATTTCCAAACGAAGAGATCCGGCGCGTTAGCGAGCAGACATCCCCCCAGGTGGCACGCGCAGCTGGACATCCCGTAAGGGAAACGTCGGCGGATTGAACAACAGCAGCAGTTCAATCCGCCGTTTTTAGTTTCGGGGCAGCGCCCCAATTTAAGAGCGAGGCAGGCCCAAGTGGCACGCAGGTTTAGAGGTGAAAGCCACCATAAGGTGGACAATAAGGGCCGGGTGTCTATTCCCGCTCTTTTTCGCCGCGTGCTGGAGCAGGGTGACCCTAATTATACCGAAGGTCTGAATCCGGAATTGGTGATCGTCTACGGAGACCACCGCCGCAATTATCTGGAATGTTACACAATTTCCGCCATAGAAGAGGTGGATGCCAAGATTGACGCCTTGCCGCGCGGATCTATGGAACGTCGGATGTTGCAACGGCTGTTTCATGGGCAATCTTTTCCCACCATCGTAGATGATACGGGCAGGTTGGTGCTCCCGGCCAAACTGCGTCGCAAGATTGATCTGGATGCTGAGGCCTTCTTTATCGCGGCCGGTGACACGTTCCAAATCTGGAAACCTGAGACTTATGAAACAGAAGAATTAGCCAAAACTGAGGCTTGGTTGGATGAGTTGCCTGAGGATTTTGATCCGATGGCCTATTTGGACAGGGCGGGGCCAGATTAGATATGCAGCCTGCCTCCTCACCATCTGCGCCGCATGTCCCTGTTCTCATTGTCCCATTGATTGAAGCGGCCGCACCCATTGAGGGCACCTGGATCGATGGCACCTTTGGGGCCGGTGGCTATAGCAAATATTTGCTCGAGGCCGGCGCGTGTCGGGTGATCGGAATAGACCGCGATCCCAGTGTTTTTGAAATGGCCGCCGATTGGGCGCCGCAATTTGGCGATCGCTTGCAGCTGGTACAAGACACGTTTTCTAATTTGGATCAAACCGCCGATGTGGTAGATGGCGTGGTGCTGGATATCGGTGTCTCTTCTATGCAGATTGACCAAGCTGAGCGCGGGTTTTCGTTCCAAAAAGACGGGCCACTTGATATGCGCATGGGCGATAACGGCCCGACGGCGGCGGATATTGTCAACAGCGCCAGCGCGGAGCAGATTGCCGATATTTTGTACAATTATGGTGAAGAGCGTGCCAGCCGCCGCATCGCTAAAATGATCGTTGCACGCCGTGAGGAAACTCCCTTTGAGCGGACCTTGGAATTGGCCGGGGTTGTGGAGCGGTGTTTGCCTCGGGCCAAGCCCGGCCAATCGCACCCGGCCACCCGCAGCTTTCAAGCTCTGCGTATCGCGGTAAATGGTGAATATGATCAATTGGTCCAAGGGCTTGCCGCTGCTGAGCGGATCTTGCGTCCCGGCGGCGTTTTGGCTGTCGTGACCTTTCATTCGGTCGAAGATCGCATTGTGAAGCGGTTTTTCCAAGCCCGCGCGGGCACACAGGCCGGAAGCCGATATGCGCCATCGGTTGAGGAAGTTCCAGCGCAATTTACCATGCAAAGCCGCAAGGCAATCAGACCGTCACAAGATGAACTTGCGGCCAATCCTCGGGCACGATCGGCCAAATTGCGCCTGGGGCGGCGAACTGAGGCGCCGGCGCTGCCGGTTGATCCGCGCAGCCTTGGCGTGCCGCAACTCCCGCAGCGGAGGGCCTCATGAAAAATCTGTTTTTGAGCTGTTTGGTTGTAGGTGTCATGGGGCTCGCCTTTTGGGCCTATACTGAAAACTATGAAACAAAGGGCAAATTGGATGAGGTGGCCCAGTTGAGCCGCGATATTGCGGAGGCCCAATCGCGGCTCCGCGCTTTGAAAGCGGAATGGGCCTATCTCAATCGCCCGGAGCGGCTGTTGCAGCTGGTGAATGCCAATTTTGATGAGTTGAAATTGTTGCAGCTGACGGCGGATCATTTTGCCCGTTTGGAGCAAATTCCCTACCCCGGACCAGATTTGGGGCCAATCACCGAGCCAATTGAGGTGATGAACCGAGAGGCCTCGCGATGAACCGCAAACCTCTTCGGCCATTGGCGCGCATATTTTCGGCCAGAAACGCCGGTGAAAATCCCGATTGGATTGAAAATGCCAATCGGCGCGAGCGTATCGAGATACAGCATGAACGGATTTTGCGCAAAACTCAGATGCGCCTGTTCATGATGGGCGGAATATTTGTCATCAGTTTTGGCGTTATTGGAATGCGTATGACAAGCTTGGCGGTCTCTGAGCCCATTGAGCCCAGGGCCCGCGCCACAGCGGCACAAATTCTCGCCAGTCGCGCGGATATCCTAGACCGTAACAACCGGGTTCTGGCGACGAATATAGAGACCCATTCGCTCTATGCGCATCCGCGTCAAATCATTGATCCAGAGGGCACAGCTCGGCAATTGGCGGAAATATTTCCCGACATCAATGTCGAAAAAATGGCGGCGCGCTTGGCGGGGCCGCAAGATTTTTTGTGGCTCAAACCCGCCATTAGCCCAGAGGAAAAACAGGCCGTTCATGACATTGGTGAACCGGGTCTGTTGTTCGGCCCGCGCGAAGTGCGCCTTTATCCCAACGGTCAACTGGCCGGTCACATTTTGGGAGGTACGACTTTTGGCGCGCAGGGCGTGCATTCTGCTGAGGTCATCGGAATTGCGGGCGTTGAGAAAGCCTTTGATACGTTTTTGCGCGACCCAAGATTTGACGGTCAACCCTTACAGCTGTCGATTGATGTCACGGTGCAATCGGCGCTGGAGGAGGCGCTTTACGGAGGCATGCGCTTGATGAATGCCAAGGGCGCATCTGCGGTGTTGATGGATGCCCATAATGGCGAGATTGTGTCGCTGGCCAGCCTGCCAGATTTTGATCCAAACAACCGTCCACGTCCTTTGACCAAGGGCGATGCCAGTGACAGCGCGCTGTTCAACCGCGCGGTCCAAGGGGTTTATGAGCTGGGTTCGGCGTTCAAGGCGTTCACTGTGGCCCAAGCCATGGATCTGGGTTTGGTGGAGCCGGGCAGTATGGTGGACACCAAAGGTCCGCTGAGATGGGGCAAACATAAGATCAACGATTATCGTGATTATGGCGCGCAGTTACCTGTTGAAAAAGTATTGATTAAGTCTTCCAATATTGGCACGGCCCGCCTGTCGTTAATGATCGGTTCTGAATTTCAAAAGGACTTTTTGGATCGTCTCGGCCTGTTAACATCCACACCCATTGAAGTGATTGAGGGCCCAACGGGGCGGCCACAATATCCGAGTAATTGGTCCGATATCTCAACAATGACCATCTCTTATGGGCATGGGATTTCAACCTCGCCGGTGCATCTGGCGGCGGGATATGCTGCCATTGTTAACGGCGGGACTTTGGTGAAGCCGACGGTGCTGAAACAACCGACCGCGCCGCTGGGCGCGCGTATTATTACGCCCAAGACCTCGCGCCAATTGCGCAGTATGATGCGGCGTGTGGTGACCGAGGGCACTGCTCGGATGGGCGATGTTCCGGGCTATTCTGTGGCGGGAAAAACTGGAACTGCGGATAAGCCGAGCCCAGATGGTGGCTATTATAAAGATAAGGTGCTGGCGACCTTTGCCAGCTTCTTTCCAAGCACTGATCCGCGCTATGTCTTGATCGTGACGCTGGATGAGCCAGAAGACCGCACCGGCCCAGAGCCACGCCGGACGGCGGGCGCGACGGCCGTGCCTGTGGCGGCTGAAGTCATCCGCCGCGTTGCGCCTTTGCTGGGGCTTGCTCCAGAGATTGAACCCCCGCTGCAAAATGGTTTAACATTGGCCAACAACTGATTTTTAGAAAGCGAGCCGATGGATGGCGACCAAGAGCAAAACCCTTGCAAATTTAGGTCTGACCACGGCGCGGGCGTCTCACCTGGAAATTCAAGGCCTCGCGGTTGACAGCCGCGACGTGCGAGATGGGTTTCTGTTTGCAGCATTGCCCGGGAGCCGCAGCCATGGGGCTGAATTTGCCCCATATGCCCTGCGCCGAGGCGCGCGGGCTATTTTAACCGACCCGGACGGGGCCGCGCAGATCTCGAAAACCTGTCCAGATCATGCGGCAGAGATCTGCGTTGTCGATGATCCGCGCCAAGCGCTTGCGGCGGCCTCAGCTTTGTTTTTTGGGGCACAGCCGGAGGTGATGGTGGCTGTGACGGGCACCAATGGGAAAACCTCGGTCGCCAGTTTTTGCCGGCAAATTTGGAGTGAATTGGGGCTATCAGCCATAAACTTGGGCACAACCGGCGTGCAGGGGGCGTGGAGCGCGCCTTTGAACCATACCACCCCGGAGCCGATCACCCTGCACCGGGTCTTAGCGCAGGCCGCCGCCGCTGGCGTGACGCATGGCGCGATGGAGGCCTCAAGCCATGGATTGGCACAAAAGCGCTTGGATGGGGTAGATTTGGCGGTGGCAGGTTTCACCAATTTTACGCAAGACCATCTAGATTATCACGCCACATTTGAGGCTTATTTTGCTGCGAAATCAGGTCTGTTTGACCGTGTGTTGGGGCCACAAGGCTGGGCCGTCATCAACAGTGATGATGCCAAGGGGATGGTCCTTTATGAGGCCTGCCGCGCGCGTGGGCAAAACTGTCTGACCGTCGGTCGTGGCGCGGCAGATTTGCAGATTTTGGCCCAAACCTTTGAAGCCAACGGTCAAGAGATTTTATGCGCCTGGCAGGGGGCACGCTATCAGGTCAAACTGCCTTTGGTGGGCGGGTTTCAAGGGGAAAATCTGCTTTTGGCTGCGGGCATGGTGCTGGCGGCAGGCGCAGAGGCTGAAGCGGTCTTTTTGGCATTAAAGTCCGTGAGACCGGTGCGCGGGCGCATGGAATTGGCCGCCACCCGCGCCAATGGGGCGTCTGTTTATGTGGATTATGCGCATACGCCCGATGCCGTCTCCACGGCGCTGCAGGCGCTGCGGCCGCATGTGCGGGGACGGCTTGTTGTGGTTCTCGGCGCCGGGGGGGATCGCGATCCGGGCAAGCGGATCTTGATGGGGCAAGCAGCTGCGGCGCATGCCGATCGGGTGATCGTCACAGATGACAATCCACGCAGTGAAGACCCCGCCGCCATTCGGGCGATGGTCTTGGCTGGCGCGGGCGAGGCCGAAGAGATTGGCGATCGCGCCGAAGCGATTTTGTCCGGGGTTGATGGGTTGCAACCGGGCGATTGTTTGCTGATTGCGGGCAAGGGTCATGAAACCGGTCAAATAATTGGCGATGATATATTACCTTTTGATGACGTAGAACAGGCGAGCATTTCTGTATCGGCTTTGGAGGATTTTGCATAATGGCCCTATGGACTGCTTTTGAGGCCCAGGCTGCGACAGGCGGCCATTGTGTGGCGCCTTGGGATGCCCATGGCGTGTCGATTGACACGCGGACATTGCAGCCGGGCGATCTTTTCGTGGCATTGAAAGCGGCGCGTGATGGTCATGATTTTGTGGCGCAAGCTCTTGAGAAAGGGGCGGCCGCCGCTTTGGTACAGCATCGCCCGGATGGGGTGCCTGAGACGGCACCGCTGTTGATTGTACCCGATGTCCTACAGGCGCTAACCGACCTGGGCCGGGCTGCGCGGGCGCGGTGCGCGGCGAAAGTGTTGGCGGTGACCGGCTCGGTGGGCAAGACTTCAACGAAAGAGATGCTGCGCAGGGTCCTTGAGTTTCAGGGGCGAACCCATGCCTCGGTGGCCAGTTACAACAATCACTGGGGCGTGCCGCTGACCCTGGCGCGCATGCCAGCTGATACGCAATTTGCCATCTTCGAGGTTGGCATGAACCATCCCGGAGAGATTGCACCTTTAAGCGAGATGGTGCAGCCGCATGTGGCACTGATCACAACTGTGGCCCCGGCGCATATGGAAGCCTTTGAGAGCTTGGAGGGGATTGCTCGGGAGAAGGCTGATATCCTGGCCGGGTTAACGCCCGGTGGGGCGGCTATTTTGCCCGCTGATGTCTCGACGATTGATATACTGGTGCAAGCCGCCTTGGCCAAAGGGGCGACAATTGTGGGATTTGGCGAGACGGCGGAAGCTTTTCGGCTGACCGCTCTTGAGATGCATCGCGATGTCACGGTGATCCAAGCCAGTCTGCGCGGCGTCCCCGCCGTGTTTCGGTTGAACACATTGGGGCGGCATTTTGCCCTCAATGCGATGGGTGTTTTGGCGGCGGTCGAGGCTTTGTCGGGCGATCCGACACGCGCGGCGGTCGATCTGTTCCGCTGGCAGCCGCCGGCGGGGCGCGGGCGGCGCGAGACGATCAGCTTAGATCCGGCGGATACCAGCGCCTATTTCGAGCTGATTGATGACGCCTATAATGCCAATCCTGCGTCTATGGCGGCCGCCTTGGAAGTTCTGGCGGCTTGTGATCCGCAAGAGCAGCAGGGCCAGAGACCACGGCGCATTGCGATTTTGGGCGATATGTTGGAGCTGGGGCAGGAGGCGGCGCAGTGTCACGCGCAGCTGGCCAGCAATAACCATTTGTTAACCGTGGATGTGGTGCATTGTGTTGGGCCGCGCATGCGGGCTTGTTATGACGCATTACCGGCCGCGATCCGCGGTCGCTGGGTGCCTGAGGCGCAAGAGCTGGCCTCGGGCTTAGGGGAGTTGATTGCCCCAGGGGACCGGGTTTTGGTCAAAGGCTCCTTGGGCAGCAAAGTTTCAATGATTGTTGACCTGATCCGCAAATTAGGGCATCGCTCACAACCGTAGGTGTAAGGGGAATTTAGATGGTTTATTGGCTGACATTACTGTCGGATGGTGGCGATTTTTTCAATCTTTTTCGCTATATCACCTTCCGGGCGGGCGGCGCTTTTTTGACATCGCTGCTGTTTGGATTTGTATTTGGCAAGCCGCTCATCAACCTTTTGCGCCGCCGTCAGGGGCGCGGGCAACCAATCCGGTCCGATGGACCTGAGGGGCATCAATCCAAAGCCGGCACGCCGACGATGGGGGGCGCGCTGATTTTGGGGGCTTTGGTGGTCTCAACATTGCTGTGGGCGCGGCTTGATAATATGCATATTTGGGTGGTGCTGTTTGTCACCATTGGCTTTGGCGCAATTGGCTTTGCCGATGACTATGCCAAAGTCTCAAAGCAAACCTCTGCCGGGGTTCCGGGCCGGGTGCGGCTGGGATTGGGGTTTGTGATTGCTTTGATCGCCGCGCTGGTGGCGGCGCAATTGCATCCCGAAGGCCTGCGTTTACAGGTGGCCGTGCCAGTGCTGAAAGACGCATTGGTGCCTTTTGGCATAGTGTTCTTTCCCTTTGCCATGATCGTCATCGTCGGCACGGCCAATGCGGTCAATCTTACCGATGGTTTGGATGGTTTGGCCGTCATGCCGGTGATGATTGCCGCCGCGACGCTCGGGGTTTTGGCCTATGCGGTGGGCCGGGTTGATTTTACCCAATATCTGGACGTGCATTATGTGCCGGGAACCGGCGAGTTGTTGATCTTCTGCATGGCCTTGATTGGCGGAGGCTTGGGCTTTTTGTGGTACAATGCGCCACCTGCCGCCATATTCATGGGCGATACAGGCAGCCTTTCACTGGGCGGGGCGCTGGGCGCCATTGCCGTTTTGACCAAACATGAGATTGTTTGGGCGATCATTGGCGGTGTATTTGTCGCCGAGGCCTTGAGTGTGATTATCCAGGTGTTTTGGTTCAAACGCACCGGTCGGCGGGTGTTTCTCATGGCACCAATCCATCATCATTTTGAGAAAAAAGGCTATGCGGAAAGCCAGATCGTGATCCGTTTTTGGATCATTGCCATTGTCTTGGCGATGATTGGCCTGGCGACTTTGAAAGTCCGGTAGATGGACATCGGGGCCGCGCGCCCATTGGAGAGCAGAGCATGATAGCAGTTCAGGGAATGCACGGGCGCCGGGTCTTTGTACTTGGAATGGGCCGCTCTGGCTTGGTCGCCGCGCAGGCCTTGGTGGCTGGTGGTGCAGATGTGCTGTGCTGGGACGATGGCGAGGCGGGGCGCAAGCGGGCGCAGGAGGCGGGCTTGCAGTGCAGTGATCCGTTGCGTGACGGGCTTGAGGGGGTGGACATGCTGATCACCTCACCGGGGATTGCGCACCTCTATCCCAAGCCGCATCCGGCCATTGCCCGAGCGATGCAGCTCGGCATCCCTCTCGACAATGACATTGGTCTCTTCTTTCGCTCCTTTGCGACGCAATCTTGGACCGGGTTTGACCTAGCGCCCAAGGTGATTGCTGTGACCGGCTCAAATGGCAAATCCACCACCAGCGCCCTGATACATCATTTGCTTGAGGTGGCTGGGCGGCGCAGCCAGCTGGCGGGGAATATTGGCCGCGGGGTGCTGGATCTTGACCCGGCTGAGGATGGCGATGTCATCGTTCTGGAACTCTCCTCCTATCAGCTTGAACTGGCCCGTAGCCTAACACCTGATATCGCAGTCTTTACCAACCTCTCTCCAGATCACTTGGATCGCCATGCCGGCTACGGCGGCTATTTTGCCGCCAAACGCCGCCTGTTCTCGGAGGGCTGTCCAGATGTTGCGGTCATCGGCGTTGATGAGCCAGAGGGGCAATATTTGGCCACGCAATTTTCCGATCACAGCCATGATGATCGAGTGATCCGCGTCCTGTCTGGACAAAAACCCAAAGGCAACAATTGGCAAGTGACAGCCCGCAAGGGATTTTTGGCGGAAAGCCGAAAGGGCCGGCAAATCGCCTCAATCGATCTGCGCGATATCCCTGGACTTCCCGGGGCACATAATCACCAAAATGCTTGCGCCGCCTATGCGGTTCTGCGCGCTTTGAATGTCGCGCCGCGGGTGATTGAAGAGGGGCTGCGCAGCTTTGCGGGCCTGCCACATCGCAGCCAGGTGATTGGTGAGATGTCTGGCGTGCGGTTTGTCAATGACAGCAAGGCCACCAACGTCGACGCCGCGCTCAAAGCGCTGAGCGCATTTGACACGATCCGCTGGATCTGTGGCGGGTTGCAAAAAGAGGGCGGGCTTTCGGCTCTGCAACCGGCCATGGGGCATGTGCAGAAAGCCTATGTGATTGGCCGCGAGGCGGAGGCTTTTGCGATGCAGCTTGATGTGGAGTGCGAGGTTTGCACGACGATGCAGGCGGCCGTATCTGCCGCCTATGCACAAAGCCAACCCGGCGAGGTGGTCCTCTTGGCCCCGGCTGCGGCAAGCTTTGACCAATACGACAGTTTTGAAACCCGCGGCGAAGATTTCATTGCACAGGTGGCAGCTCTCAAAGGGACTTAGGCCTGCACGCTGTGCTTTTTTGGCGACGATTGGCGCGTTAGGGCTGAACACTTATTTTGCGTATAAAATTTTATTTGTAAGGACATATTATGATACCAAAAAAGTTGCATTTTGTATGGGTTGGCGATGAAAGCAAAAGGCCGGACAATTGCATCCAGTCTTGGGCCGAGTTGAACCCCGATTATGAAATTGTCATCTGGGGCAATTCGGCGCTGTCTGAGTATTCTTGGGTGAATAAAAAACACATAGACGCAATGTATTCGCGTGAACTTAATGGCGTGGCCGATATCATGCGCTACGAAATTCTGTTCAATGAAGGGGGCATTGCTTTGGATGCGGATTCCCTGTGTCTGCGGCCATTGGAAGATTGGGTGCTTGAGCCGGCCGCTTTTGCCGCTTGGGAGCATGAACATATCCGTCCGGGACTGATTGCGGCTGGGGCTATGGGGGCGGAGCCGGGCCATGAATTTTTTGGTGCCTGTGTCAAACGCCTGTCGAAAAAATGGCGCGTGACCAACAAACGCGCTTGGAAAACCGTCGGGCCGCAATTGATTGCCTATGTTCACAAAGACACGCGCTATAATCTGACCATATATCCGTCACATTTTTTCTATAAAAGTCATCATTCCGGTTGGAAATATACCGGCACGGGCCCCTGTTTTTCTGACCAATTCTGGGGCTCAACCTATGGCTATGAGGGCATAACCTGAGATGGGCGCGCTGTGACGACGCGCGGGTGTCACGCACAGGTGATCCAAGAGTGTGGGAGCATATCCGGATTTCGGGCAGCGGGATCAGCGTACCAGTTTTTTGGCGCGACGATGATCTTTTCTGCATGGCGATTTAACCAGGCACCCCACCAAGAAAAAGAGGAGTTGGCAATGATATGATGGCGGCAGCTGGACATGAGCCGCAGATCTTCATAATTTGTGGCCTCATCGTTGAGGTCGACAAAAATGGTTTCATATCGCGGCTTTAGATTTTGTTTTGCCCAAGCGATATCATCTGAAAAAATATAGAAGATCGGCGCTTTTTGCGTTTTGCCCGCAATATATTCAATGGCCGTCTTGTAATATCCCAAGTCGCAGATCCCGTGATGCGCATTTGCCAATGGGTTGGTGACATAATCTCCGCGCCGCACATGCAGCGAGACCGCATTATGCGATGCGATCTGATCCAGAAGGGATTGATTTTGTGCCGATGGCGGCGTGAGGATATTTAGCTCTTCTCGGATTGTATCTTCGAATGCTTTGAAAAATTTTTCGCTTTGCCAATAGCCTTTGAGCCGCGCATGGGGCCCGAGGGATGCAAACCGCGGATCATAGCCGAGCGCGGATTCGCGAAACACCCGCGCCGGTCCATATTGCAAAAAACTCTGGATTGAGCGCAGCCCCAATCGGCGCAAAGGCTTGGGTGACATTATGATCTCTGATTGAATGTTGAAATGCCCAAGGTCAAATGCGCGGGTGGTGGTATTTTCCTTCTCTCGCCCATCCCATAGGAGCCGCAATTTCACATTATGGCGCAAGGAGAGCGCCCGGCCGCAGCAGTATTGAAACAGTTGATTCCCAAGGCCTCCAAAGATATGAGTCGTAATCATCTGGTCAGTCTCCAAGTCTTATATTTTTTGGGCCAGTGCGAAATTGCACGATGCAGCCGCTGCGCTCGCGACCGCCATTTTAGGGGCTATGCGTCTTTTGAGATAGGCGGGCTGCAAAAATTATTTATCGGCTGCGGCTTTGGTGGCTGCAAAAGGATTATTATATGAGATTTCTCCAGTCTTGGGAAAAAAAGTATAGGAACCTGCGTGATGGTTTTCGCCGCAGGGCACAAAACAAACTTCTTGAACAACGTTGGGCAGGCAAATCGCAGCTGCCACCGGTCGCGAACACCCATGGCCCATCCGGTCTTGAGCGCTGTGACATCCACTACATCAACCTGAACCATCGCGCGGACCGTCGCGCAGAAATGCAATCTGAATTTAAGGCGCTCGGCGTGACCCGGTTTGCCCGCTTTGAGGCGATTGCAGATGCCAATGGCGCGCTGGGCTGCGCCAAATCTCATGAAGCTGTGCTTTCATCGGCGTCAATTTCAGAAGATCAGCTCGTCATGATCTGCGAGGATGATTGCCAATTTATCGCCGATCGCGCAGCAATAGACGCAGCGATTGAGGAATTTTATTATAATCCGCATTTGAGCGTGCTGTGTTTGGCTTATAATGCTGAAAATGAATTTTCGATTTCTCAAAATCTGATGATCACCTCTGACACGCAGACGATGAGTTGCTATATTTTAAAAGCCTCTGCAATTGCTGAGCTATTGGAATCTGTGCGCTTCAGCGTGGATAACCTATCGCGCGGAGGGGCGGGGTTTGACTATGCGATTGACCGGGTTTGGAAGCGATTGCAGCAGCAGATGTTTTTTGCCCTAACCAAAGAGCGTTTCGCCCGGCAGCGGCCATCTTTTTCAGACATCGAAAACAGTCACCAAGATTATGGCTTATGAAACACGGCGATGACACTGGGCGATAAGTGCCGGGCCGCGGCTACAGCCCTGCTTTAATCGACTGGCCAGCCACCCAGCCAGAGGACCAAGCCCATTGGAAGTTATACCCGCCAAGCCAGCCTGTCACATCCACACATTCGCCGATGAAATAGAGACCAGGTTGAGTTTTTGCCATCATCGTTTTGGAGGAGAGCGCAGCGGTATCCACCCCGCCGACCATCACTTCTGCTGTGCGATACCCTTCGGTGCCTGCTGGGGTGAGCTGCCACTGGGTGAGGCGTTCGGTGAGTTGGTCCAGCTGCGCGGCGGTGAGATCGGCAATACGTTCGGGCAATGTGAGATCTTGCAGCACTAAGGGCACGAGCCGAGCCGGCAGAAGGCGTGCGAGGATGCTCGAGGGTGATTTTCGCCCTTCGGTTTCCTTGGCGTCCCGCACAGCTTGGCGCAGGCATTCTTCTGACAACAGTCGCAGAGTGAGCAAGTCGCCCGGTGCCCAATAGCTCGACACTTGCAGCGCCGCAGGCCCGGACAGGCCGCGGTGCGTGAACAATACAGCTTCCTCAAAAGTGGTGCCATTGGTCTGCAAGAGCGCGGGGGCGGAGACGCCACTTATGGACTTAAAGGCCTCCTGCTGCGCGCCGGAAAAGGTGAAGGGCACCAATCCCGCGTAGGTTTGCGTCACGGGAATGCCAAATTGCTGGGCCAGGCGGAGGGCGAAGTCGGTGGCCCCCATCTTCGGGATTGGCTTGCCGCCGCAAGCCACCACAAGATTACGCGCTGTGACCGATCGTGACCCCTGCGCTCCGCTGAGCTGGATCGCATAGCCAGTTTCAATCGCATTGACCGATTGCACAGAGGTGTTGAGCGCGACCTGTCCACCTGCCTCAGCCACGCCTTTGAGAAGCATGGCGACAATCTCTTTGGCAGAGGTGTCGCAAAACAATTGTCCAAGTGTTTTTTCGTGATAGGCAATGCCGCTGCGGGCCACCCAATCAATGAAATCCCATTGGGTGTAGCGGGCCAGTGCGGATTTGGCAAAATGCGGATTGCCGCTGATATAATTTTCGGCTGAGGCATATAGGTTGGTGAAGTTACACCGACCACCGCCGCTGATGCGAATTTTCTCGCCCGCGGCCTTTGCGTGATCAATCACCAAGCATTTGCCAGGCGCTTGCGCGGCGCAGATTAACCCAGCCGCTCCAGCGCCGATAATGAGTGTGTCAAAGTCCATAGGCGATGACTTGCCTGTTGCGGGGCAAATGGCAAGGCAATTGGTACTGGAAAAATGCGCAAACTCCGGCTAATGTTGACCCAGACCTCAAAAATGGGGCGCAGTACAGGCGGTTTTACGATGACAGAGATGGTACATGGGCCTTTGCCCGTTGAAGTGCGCGATCCAATTTTGCCGCGGTGGTGGCGAACCGTGGACCGTTGGACGATGGCGAGCGTTCTGTTTTTGTTTATTTTTGGTTTGATACTGGCACTCGCAGCCTCGCCCCCATTGGCCGAGCGCAACAATCTTGAAGCGTTTCATTATGTGCACCGGCAAGCGGTCTTTGGGGGTTTGGCCCTTGTGGCCATGACCATCACATCCATGATGTCGCCCGATACGGTGCGGCGCTGGGCCACGGTGGGTTTTGGCTTTGCGCTTTTGGCGCTGATCTTATTGCCGATATTTGGAACAGATTTTGGCAAGGGCGCGACGCGTTGGTATTCTTTTGGGTTCGCCTCCGTGCAGCCTTCTGAATTTATCAAGCCGGTCTTTGTGGTGTTTGCAGCTTGGTTGATCTCAGCCTCTTTCGAGCCTGGCGGACCTCCTGGGCGGATGATGTCTTTCGCCGCGGCGGTGGTGATTGCCGGGTTTTTGGCGCTGCAACCTGATTTTGGTCAGGCCAGTTTGATCCTCTTTGCTTGGGGCGTTATGTATTTCTGCGCCGGAGCGCCACTTTTGTTCATTTTGTCCATGGCCGCAGCAACGGTTTTGGCCGGTTTTGTGGCTTATAATTTCAGCGAGCATTTCGCACGACGCATTGACGGCTATATGGCCGCTGATGTGGATCCAAATACCCAGCTTGGCTATGCGGCCAATGCCATCCAAGAGGGCGGATTATTTGGTGTCGGCACCGGTGAAGGTTCGGTGAAATGGTCCTTACCCGATGCCCATACGGATTTCATCATTGCTGTGGCAGCTGAGGAATATGGCGTGTTGATGGTCTTGGTCATTTTGGGGCTATTTGCCGTTATCGTTCTGCGAACGCTGGCCCGTTTGGTGCAAGAGCGGAATCTTTTTGTGCGTCTCGCCGGGACAGGTTTGGTGTCGATGTTTGGGGTGCAAGCGATGATTAACATGGGGGTTGCGGTGCGTTTGCTGCCGGCTAAGGGCATGACTTTGCCTTTCGTCAGCTACGGTGGATCTTCCTTGATCGCTGGCGGCGTTGCTCTGGGCATGATCCTGGCCTTTACGCGCAGTCGTCCCCAAGGGGCTTTGAGCGCTGTTTTGCGTGGATATTGATATGACACAATCTCCCCTTTTGGTTCTCGCGGCCGGTGGTACTGGCGGGCATATGTTCCCGGCGCAGGCCGTGGCTGAGGCCATGCTGGCGCGCGGGTGGCGGGTGGTTCTATCGACTGATGCGCGCGGTGCACGTTATACGGGCGGGTTTCCCCCCGAGGTTGCGATAGAACAGGTTTCCAGCGCCACTTTTGCCAAAGGTGGGTTGGTTTCCAAAATTCTCGTGCCGATCCGCATAGCCCTTGGCATCACAGCTGCGCGGCGAAAAATGCGCCGGGACCGGCCAAAGGTTGTGGTGGGGTTCGGCGGTTATCCAGCCATACCGGCCATGGGGGCTGCAACTTCGCTGGGCGTGCCCTGTCTGTTGCATGAGCAAAATGGGGTCCTGGGGCGCGTCAATCAATTGTTTGCGCCAAGGGTCAATCAAATCGCCTGCGGTACATGGCCCACTGAACTGCCTGCGGGGCTGACCGGCCATCATGTGGGCAATCCGGTGCGCGCGGAGGTCTTGGCGCGCCATGCTGCGGGCTATAGCGCACCTGGCGATCATTCCATGAGCCTTCTGATTATCGGGGGCTCGCAAGGCGCGCGTATTTTGTCCGATGTGGTCCCTGCGGCTATTGCCTTATTGCCCAAGGGCTTGCTCAAAAATCTGAGCATTGCGCAACAGGCCCGCGAAGAGGATCGCGCGCGGGTGCAAGCGGCCTATGAAGACATGGGCCTGCGCGCCGATGTCCGGCCGTTTTTCGACGATATTCCCGAGCGCATGAGTGAGGCGCAGCTGGTGATTAGCCGCTCCGGCGCCTCCTCTTTGGCGGATATTTCGGTCATTGGCCGCCCATCAGTTTTGGTGCCCTTGGCAGCGGCCATCCGTGATGAGCAAACCGCAAATGCCCGCGCATTGGTCGAGGCGGGTGCCGCGCGGCTGTTGACCGAAGACGCCTTTACGCCCGAGGCTTTGGCCCGTGAAATTCAAGATATATTAACCAATGGCCCTCAAGCCCAATCTATGGCCGAGGCGGCGCTGAGCTGCGCCAAGCCCGAAGCAACAAAAACCCTTGCCGATATGATTGAGGCCTTGGCCGGAGCGACGTGATGAACAAAGTAACCAAACTGCCTGGAGACATCGGCGCGATCCATTTTGTCGGGATCGGCGGCATTGGCATGTCTGGCATAGCGGAGGTTCTGTTGGATCAGGGCTATCGGGTGCAGGGATCTGACCTGAAAGCCTCTGAGATCACCCGTCGGCTTGAGCGTTTGGGTGCCACGGTATTTTTGGGGCAACGGGCGGAGAACTTGGCGGGTGCTGAGGTGATTGTTGTCTCTACAGCCATTAAACCGGGCAACCCTGAACTGGATGAGGCGCGTAAAGCCGGCCTGCCGGTGGTGCGGCGGGCCGAAATGCTGGCCGAATTGATGCGGCTCAAGTCGAATGTGGCTGTCGCTGGCACCCATGGCAAGACCACCACCACGACGATGGTCTCAACTTTGCTGCATGCAGGCGGATTTGATCCGACGGTGGTGAACGGTGGTGTCATCCATGCTTTTGAATCCAACGCCCGCACGGGCCAGGGAGAATGGATGGTGGTCGAGGCCGATGAGAGTGACGGCACATTCAATCGCCTGCCAGCAACCATTGCCGTGGTCACCAATGTGGATCCTGAGCATATGGAGCATTGGGGCAGTTTCGACAATCTGCGCCAAGGATTTTTCGAATTTGTACATAATATCCCATTTTATGGTCTAGCGGTCTGCAACACAGATCACCCCGAAGTGCAGGCTCTGGTCGGACGAATTACGGATCGCCGGGTTGTGACCTATGGGTTTAACACCCAAGCCGATGTGCGGGCTGTCAATCTGTCCTATGCCCAGGGCGCGGCCTATTTTGACGTGGCGCTGCGCGATGGTCGTGTGATCACCGATTGCACCCTGCCCATGCCAGGGGATCACAATGTCTCGAATGCTCTGGCGGCAGTGGCCGTGGCGCTGCATTTAGGTATGAGCGCGGAGGCGATCCGCGAGGGTTTGAAGAGTTTCAAGGGCGTCAATCGCCGCTTCACGCGGGTGGCTGAAATTGACGGGGTTACAGTGATTGATGACTATGCTCATCATCCGGTGGAAATCGCCGCCGCACTCAAAGCGGCACGCCAATCCCATTCGGGCCGGATCATGGCCGTGCATCAACCGCATCGCTATTCGCGGCTCAATGACCTGTTTGAAGAGTTTTGCACCTGTTTTAATGATGCGGATGTGGTTGGAATTATGGATATTTTTGCCGCAGGTGAGGCGCCCATCGAAGGGGCTGATCGTGACAGCCTTGTGGCTGGGCTGACCAATCACGGGCATCGCAACGCGCTGGCGGTGGCTGATGAGGCCGCACTTGCCGCCTTTCTCACTGAGCAGTGCAGACCGGGCGATATGTTGATTTGTCTGGGTGCCGGTTCGATTTCAGCTTGGGCGCATGGGTTGGCAAAGTGAGCTTGGGTGTGCGCTCGGCTGTCGGCATGAAGACCTCAGCAAACCAAGGTGAAGAGATCTGCTTAGGGCTTTGACTTGGCGGCCATGATCCGGTCTAAAGAAACGGAATTCTTGAGGCGCAGATGATGTCTATTCCAACTCCCCGCGGGCGCTTGACGCTGAACCGCTCTTTGGCGGATCTCACATGGTTGCGCGTGGGGGGCGCCGCAGATGCAGTGTGCCAACCAGCTGATCGGCAGGATTTGGCCGAGTTTTTGGCTCAACTGCCACAAGAAATTGCGATTTTTCCGATGGGTGTTGGGTCAAACCTGATCGTGCGAGACGGTGGGTTGCGGGCGGTGGTGATCCGTCTGGGCCGCGGTTTTAACGCGATTGAAACGGACGGTGACATGATCCATTGCGGGGCCGCGGCTCTGGACAGCCATGTTGCGCGCAAAGCGGCAGAGGCCGGGCTTGATCTGACCTTTCTGCGCACCATCCCCGGAACGATGGGCGGGGCGCTCAAGATGAACGCAGGCTGCTATGGCGCATATGTCGCCGATGCTTTTGTCTGCGCAAGCGGCTATGACCGGGCCGGCCGTGCGGTATCTTATGATGCGAAAACCCTCGGATTTTCTTACCGCAGCAGTGATTTGCCGCAAGATGTTGTCATCACTGACATCACCCTGCGGGCTTTGGGGCGGGATGCGCCGGAGAGGCTGCATCAAAAGATGGCGGACCAACTGGCCAAACGCGATGAGACACAGCCGACCAAGGAGCGGACCGCGGGCAGCACCTTTCGCAATCCAGCGGGCTTCAGCTCGACAGGCAAGGCCGATGACACACATGATCTGAAGGCCTGGAGCTTGATTGACGCGGCCGGGTGCCGGGGGCTTGAGATTGGCGGCGCGCAAATGTCACCCAAACATCCGAACTTCCTCATTAACACAGGCGCGGCCACCGCCATGGATCTCGAGGCTTTGGGGGAAATGGTGCGAAAAAAGGTTTACGATCACAGTGGTTTGACGTTAGAGTGGGAAGTAATGAGGGTCGGAGACCCCAAGGACGACTAAACGCGATTTAAATCGCGGCAACAAAAGCCCCTGAAGAGGGCGAAATATTGAGCGAGAACAGTGGGTATGTCGAGCAGGACTCCCGAAACTGTGGCCGTTTTGATGGGTGGGCTAGGTGCGGAGCGCGCTGTCTCCCTATCGACAGGTCAAGAATGTGCCACCGCCTTGCGGCAGGCGGGCTATCGGGTTGTTCAAATTGATGCGGGCGCGGATCTCGTTGCACAGTTGCAGCGGGTGCAGCCGGATGTTGTGTTCAATGCTTTGCATGGGCGCTGGGGCGAAGATGGCTGTGTCCAGGGTTTGCTGGAGTGGATGCAAATTCCCTATACGCATTCCGGCGTGCTGAGTTCAGCGCTTGCAATGGATAAAGAAAAAACCAAAGAGGTGTTTCGCGCCGAGGGGCTGCCTGTTGTTGAGAGCTTATTGATTGCGCGGGCAGATTTGGGTGATACACATCCCATCGCGCCGCCCTATGTCATCAAGCCGAACAATGAAGGATCCTCTGTCGGAGTTTATTTGGTAGAGGCAGGCGCGTCCTGCCCGCCGCCCATGTCGGAGGATATGCCTGATATCGTCATGGTAGAGACCTTTGCGCCGGGCCGCGAGCTGACCACAACCGTAGTCGGCAGTCGTGCCTTGACGGTCACGGATATTTTGACCGATCGCTGGTATGATTATGAGGCAAAATATGTTGAAGGCGGCTCAGAGCATGTGGTGCCGGCCAATTTGCCTCAAGATATTTTTTCCGCCTGTCTCGACTATGCGCTTAAAGCGCATGAGGTTTTGGGCTGCCGCGGGATTTCGCGTACCGATTTTCGTTGGGACGAGGGTCGAGGGTTGGATGGTTTGATCTTGCTGGAAACCAATACCCAACCGGGGATGACACCCACCTCGCTCTCACCGGAACAGGCCGAGGCGGTGGGGATTTCTTTTCCAGACTTATGCAAATTTTTAGTGGAGGATGCCTCATGCAACCGTTGAGTGCGCCAACTCCACTGATCGCGCCAAAACGTGGCGAGGATCGCATGGTTGCGAGCGACCCTGCGCCGTCTGTCCTGAGCTATCGGTTGCAGCGCCTTTGGCTCACGCCGATTTTTCGCGCATGTGTCCGGGTGGGTCTGCCGGCCTGTTCAATTGTGGGTTTGGTTTGGATGTTTTTATCCCAAGATGAAAATCGGGCCTATCTGCGCGGTTTGGTCCAAGAGGCACAGGTCAATGTGCAAAACCAGCCGGTTCATCAATTGCAAACCTTGACCATTGAGGGGGCATCGCCCCTGTTGGCGCAGGAAATCCGGGCGGAATTTGGCGATCTTTTCCCGATAAGTGCGTTTGAATTGGATCACGAGGCTATGCGCCGCTGGATTATGGACATCCCTTCCGTGGCGCATGCAGCGGTGATTGCATCCCCCGGTGGTTTGCTTTCAGTGCAGGTCAGCGAAATCGCGCCAGAGTTCATTTGGCGCACAGTCGAGGGGCTGCAACTGGTCTCGGCTGGCGGTGAGCTATTGCGCCGGGTTGATCGGCGAGCCGATTTTCCGCATCTTCCCTTGATTGCCGGCGAGGGGGCTTTGGAGGCCCTGCCAGAGGCGCGCGCTTTGCTAAAGACTGCCGCGCCGGTCGTCGACAGGTTGCGCGGTTTGGTGCGGATTGGCGAGCGGCGCTGGGATGTGGTGCTGCTCGATGGGCAAACGATTGCCCTGCCAGAGGCCAATCCGGATCCTGTCTTGGCGCAAGTTCTCGTTCTGAGCGCGGCGCAGGATTTGTTTGAGCGTGATATCTTGATGATGGATTTTCGCAATCCACGCCGCCCCACCCTGCGTCTGCGCCCGCAAGCTTTGGCCGGGTTGAAACAGGTGAAGGGCGTGACATTTTCGGAGTTTGCCAAATGAGTGATTTTTATCAAGCCCAACGGGCGATGCGCGCCTTGCGAACCACCGCTATTCAACGCGGGGTGATCGCGGTGATGGATGTGGGCAGCTCCAAAGTGGCCTGCCTAATTTTGCGGTTTGATGGGCCCAGCGAGATTTCATCTGGTGAGGTCATTGGCTCTATGGCCGGACAAACGAGCTTTCGGGTGATTGGCGCGGCCACCACAAAATCGCGGGGCATGCGCTTTGGTGAAATTGAATCGATGGCAGAGACCGAACGGGCCATACGGACTGCGCTGCAAGCCGCCCAGAAAATGGCCTCGGTGCGGGTGGACCATGTGATTGGCTGTTTTTCTGGCGGTGCGCCCCGCAGCTATGGGGTATTTGGCGAGGTGGCCATTGCCGATGACGCAGTGCACTCACAAGATATTGGCCGCGTCTTGGCGGCCTGCGATCTGCCTGATTTTGGCGAAAGCCGCGCTGTGATGCATGCGCAGCCAATTAATTTCACTCTGGATGATCGAGCTTGGATGACCGATCCGCGTGGTCATGTCGGGCAAAATCTTTCTGCTGATCTGCATATTTTGACTGTAGAGGAGCGTGCCATACAAAATCTCAACCAATGCGTGAAACGCTGTGATGTTGAGCTGGCGGGCGTGGCCTCCTCGGCCTATGTCTCGGCGCATGCGGCTTTGGTTGAAGATGAGCAAGAGCTTGGTGCGGCCTGTATTGATATGGGTGGCGGGGCGACGGGCATTTCTGTTTTCTTCAAAAAACACCTGATTTATGCCGACAGCGTGCGGATGGGTGGCGACCATGTCACCAGTGACATCTCCATGGGTCTTCAAATTCCAACGGCCTCGGCCGAGCGTCTCAAAACTCTCCATGGGGGGGCAATGGCCATGGAAGTGGATGACCGCGAGATGATTGAAACCGGCGGCAATAGCGGCGATTGGGAACATGATCGCCGCCAGGTGAGCCGGTCGGAACTGATCGGAATTATCCGCCCGAGAATTGAGGAAATTCTTGAAGACGTCCGCGACCGGCTTGATGCGGCAGGGTTTGACAACCTGCCCGGGAAACAAATCGTTTTGACCGGAGGGGCCAGTCAGCTCCCTGGTCTCGACGGTTTGGCGGCACGCATTTTGGGCCAACACGTTCGCCTCGGTCGCCCCATTCGGGTGCAGGGTCTGCCGCAAGCGGCCACCGGACCGGCCTTCTCTGGTGTGGTGGGCTTGGCGCTCAATGCGGCACATCCGCAAGATGAATGGTGGGACTTTGAGGTGCCACAACCGCAATTTGTCGGTCGTCCGCTGCGTCGCGCCCTGCGGTGGTTTCGCGACAATTGGTAAAAGGCCCCTATGGTGAATAGCAAAATTTAGCGTAAATCGGCGTTTTCTATGCTATATTTTGTAAAAATAGAGACTTTTTTCGTGACGCGAGTCAAAACTGGCGTTACAATAGTTAAAAATTGGTGTGCCGCAGAGCAGTGCGGACAAAGCAGGTGGATAAAATTATGGCTCTAAACTTAACCATGCCCGAGCAAGATGACCTGAAACCCCGTATCACGGTCTTTGGTGTTGGCGGTGCCGGCGGTAATGCTGTTGATAATATGATTGAAAAAGAGCTTGAGGGCGTGGAATTTGTGGTTGCAAATACCGACGCGCAAGCTTTGCAGCAATCGAAAGCTCCAGTGAAAATCCAAATGGGCTTGAAAGTTACGGAAGGTCTCGGTGCCGGGGCGAAAGCCACCATTGGGGCTGCGGCTGCTGAAGAAAGCATTGAGCAAATTGTTGATCAACTTGCCGGCGCGCATATGTGCTTTATCACCGCTGGCATGGGCGGCGGCACAGGCACGGGCGCGGCACCGATCATTGCGCAAGCGGCCCGCGAGCTTGGCGTTTTGACTGTCGGGGTCGTGACCAAACCCTTCCAGTTCGAGGGCAGCAAGCGCATGCGTCAGGCCGAGGAGGGCGTTGACTCGCTGCAAAAGGTTGTCGACACGCTGATCATTATTCCAAACCAAAATCTGTTCCGTCTGGCCAATGAAAGCACCACCTTTACGGATGCTTTCAGCATGGCCGATGATGTTCTTTATCAAGGCGTTAAAGGCGTGACTGACCTGATGGTCCGTCCGGGCCTGATTAACCTTGATTTTGCCGATGTGCGCGCCGTTATGGACGAAATGGGCAAGGCGATGATGGGAACAGGCGAGGCCAATGGCGAAAATCGCGCGGTTGAAGCGGCGGATAAAGCGGTCTCTAATCCTTTGCTGGATGAGATCAGCCTGCGTGGCGCAAAAGGCGTCTTGATCAATATCACTGGTGGGGCCGATTTGACCCTGTTTGAGTTGGACGAGGCGGCCAATCGCATTCGCGAAGAGGTCGATCCAGACGCGAATATTATTGTCGGTTCCACTTTGGATACGACTTTGGAAGGGGTGATGCGGGTTTCTGTCGTGGCGACGGGCATTGATGCCGAGCAATCCAACCACGCCTCTGCAATGCCGACGCGCCGTGTCGCGGCACAGGCGGAAGCTGTGACACCAGAAGCTGATCAAACGGCGGAGCAGCCTGTGGCGCTTGAGTTCCCATTTGATACGGAGGCGGAAGAGCCAAGCATTGCTGCGACAGCTACAGCCGAGGATGATATTCCTGCACCGGCCTATCAGCCGCAAATGGAAGAGCCTGAGCAAATTGTTGTGCCTGAGCCAGCGACCCCGGCGGCCTCTGCTCCGGTTGCACCCGGAACGCCAACACCCGAAGCAATGGCTCGGTTGCGCGCGGCGGTCGAACGTGTGCCAGAGACGACTGAACCGCGGATGTCCCGCCCCTTTGGGGAGCCTGCCGCGCCTGCGAAGGGTAAATTTGGTATTAACTCCTTGATAAATCGGATGACAGGGCAGGGCGACTCAGCCGCTTCAGAGCCCCGCGCCTCTGCGCCTTCGCTGAACCAACAGAGCTTTGAAACCGATGAGACCGGGAGCGAAGCGGATGAGAGAATTGAGATACCGGCGTTTTTACGCCGACAGGCCAATTGATCCAAAGATCCTCATGACCTATAGGAAAGGCGCGAAATGGCGCCTTTTTTATATTTAAAATTAATACGTTACTTCTTTCGACTTCAAAGAAGGCGTTTGCTTGCTGATCGCTTTTTGAGAATGTTTCAAATGGTTGCAAACTGTGAGTTGCGTCGAACGGGCACACAAACTAGCGATGCAGCAGGCATTTTCTGGAAACTCTGAGGTCTTTTTGCAAAATACATTGAAATCAGACGTGGTGTTCACGGGCGTTGGTCTGCATTGCGGGCGTGATGTGACGCTGCGCGTTCGGCCGGCGGCTGCGCAAACGGGCATTTGGTTCCGGCGCACAGATATCTCTGACACAGACCCCTTTATTTCTGCCAATTGGCAATTTGCCGTGCATACAGCGCTGTGCACACGCCTGGTCAATTCTGACGGTTTGGGCGTCTCGACCGTTGAGCATGTCATGGCTGCCATTGCGGGCTGTGGGATTAACAATGCGGTTCTTGAGCTCGATGGCCCTGAAGTGCCGATTATGGACGGCTCCGCATTGGAGTTTGTTCGGGGGTTTTTGAAGGCGGGCTTGATTGAGCAAGCCGCACCCGTTCAGGTGCTGGAAATTTTGCAAACGGTCGAAGTTCAGGAAAACGGTGCCTATGCGGCTTTAATGCCCTTTGGTGGCATTGAGATGGATTTCTCAATCGACTTTCCAGACGCGGCGATTGGTCAGCAATCTAAAACGCTCAATCTTGCCAATGGAAGTTTTGTGCATGAGCTCTGCGATAGCCGGACTTTTTGCAGAAATTCGGATGTGCAAGTGATGCGTTCCAATGGTTTGGCCCTTGGTGGCACATTGATGAATGCGGTTGTCATTGAGGGTGCTGATGTTTTAAGCCCAGGCGGGATGCGTCACCCGGATGAACCGGTGCGTCATAAAATGTTGGATGCTATGGGTGATCTAGCGCTGGCCGGCGGCCCGATTATTGGCCGCTATGTCGGGCGGCGCGCTGGTCATACGCTGACCAACAAACTGCTGCGCAAGCTCTTTGCTCAAACGGGTGCCTTTCGCTGGATGGATTGTGATGCGCATATGTCCGAGCGCCTGCCAGGTGCGGGATTGGTGCAAGAAGACGCGCAAAATTACGCATAGCGGCGCGCTTGCGGTAAAAAAATTTCACTCTTTCATTTTGCCACAAATATTTCTGTGCTAACTCTATCTGTGAATTAAGGATGAGGGTTACCATGCGGTCTCACTATGTGATTCTTCTTTGTTTTTTGACAGTTGCGGTTGCAGGGTGCAGCGCGCTGAAAAATGAACCGAACGTGGACATTGATACTTATTCTGCCAAGGAGATTTACGATCTGGCTGAGGATATGCTCGCGAAGAAGCGTCCACAGAATGCTGCGAAATATTTTAGTGAGATTGAACGGCTCTACCCCTATTCCGAATGGGCCAAGCGTGGTCTCATCATGCAGGCCTATAGTTTTCATCAAGACAAAGACTATGAAAACAGCCGCAGCGCGGCGCAACGCTACATTGATTTCTTTCCTGCCGCTGAAGATGCCGCCTATGCGCAGTATATACTGGCATTGAGCTATTACGATCAAATCTCCGAGGTTGGGCGCGACCAGGATGTGACCGTCAAAGCTTTGCAGGAATTGCGCCTTCTGATCGAGCGTTACCCTGACAGCAAATATGCGAAAAATTCGGCCGAAAAATTTGATATGGCGTTTAGCTTCTTGGCGGCAAAAGAGATGGAGATTGGCCGCTATTACTTGCAGCGCGGATATTACACCTCTGCGGCCAATCGGTTTCGCAAAGTGGTGCAAGAGTTTCGCACGACCGAACAAACGCCAGAGGCACTCTATCGCCTGATGGAATGTTACCTGTCATTGGGTCTAAGGGGCGAGGCGCAATCTGCTGCTGCGATTTTGCAGGCAAGCTACAGCAGCACGCAATGGCACAGCGATAGTTTAATTTTGCTCAGTGGCGAGGGTTTGCTTCCTGATGCGGGTGGGCAAAACTGGCTGTCCACCATCTACCGACAGACGATCAAGGGCCAATGGTTGTAACCAAAGCGAGGCGGCGATGCTGCGTGGGTTAAGCGTTCGTGACATATTGATCATTGATCACTTGGAGCTGGAGTTTCAGCCGGGGCTCAATGTGTTGACCGGCGAAACTGGGGCGGGCAAATCAATTTTGCTCGATTGCCTTGGCTTTGTTTTGGGATGGCGTGGTCGGGCGGAGCTCGTGCGCCACGGGGCCGAGCAAGGCGAGGTGGTTGCTTGGTTTGACCTGCCGGGGGACCATCCGGTTAATGATATCCTAAGAGACAGCGGGATTGAGCCCGAAGATGAGTTGATCCTACGCAGGATAAACAGCCGCGATGGGCGCAAGACCGCTTTTGTGAATGACCGAAGGTGCTCGGGGCAGGTTCTGCGCCAAATCAGTGACACATTGTTGGAGCTGCATGGGCAGCATGATGACCGTGGCCTATTGAATGTTAAGGGTCATATGGCGTTGCTCGATGATTTTGCTCAGGCAGCCCCCTTGCGTGACGAGACGCGCCAGGCCTGGCGTGCGCTTAGCTTGGCTAAAGCGGAACGCACTGCCTTGGCTGAAAAGATTGAGGCCTTGGCAGAGGAGGAAGACTATCTGCGCCACACGGTCGATGAGTTGGTGGCTTTGGATGTCCAGCCTGGCGATGAAGGCCAATTGGATGCCAAACGTCGCTTGATGCAGGCGGCTGCTAAGATCCGTACCGATGTGACCAAGGCCCATCAAGCGCTGTCTCCCCAGGGAGCCGAGGGGCAAATCAGTGATGCCAGCCGGTGGCTTGTGGAAGCGGCCGAGCATCTCGAGGGGCAATTGGATGCGGCGATTGAGGCTCTTGATGGGGCTTTGAATATGCTTGGGCAGAGCCAGCAAGAGATTGAGACTGTGTTACAGGACTTGAGCTTTAATGCCTCTGAACTGGAACAAACAGAGGAAAGATTGTTTGCCATCCGGGCTGCGGCCCGCAAACACGCGGTATTGCCTGATGAGCTGCCGAATGTTGCTGCTGAATTGAGCGCGAAGCTACAGACTCTGACCAGTGGTACGACCAGCGTTGAGGCTTTGCAACGCGAGGTGGAGGCCGCTGAGGTGACTTATCTGCAAGCGGCAGAGCGGTTGCATGAGGCGCGCATCTCCGCCGCCGCTGCGCTTGATCGGGCTATGGCCGCGGAGCTGGCACCGCTTAAGATGGAGCGTGCGGTGTTTAAGACTGAGGTTTCTGCAAATGAAGCGGGGCCAAATGGCAGCGATACGGTCGCTTTTACCGTGGCCACCAATCCTGGCGCGCCAACTGGAGCTTTGGAGAAAATTGCCTCTGGCGGTGAATTGAGCCGCTTTCTTTTGGCACTCAAAGTCTGCTTGTCGGAGCGCCGGCTTCAGCGTACCATGATCTTTGATGAGATTGATCGCGGTGTCGGTGGTGCAACAGCCGATGCGGTTGGGCGGCGTTTGGCGCAATTGGGCGCAGGCGGGCAAGTCTTGGTCGTGACCCATTCTCCGCAGGTCGCGGCGCTGGGTTCGGCGCATTGGCGCGTTGAGAAACGGGTAGAAGATGACAAAACGCTGTCAACGGTTGTCGCACTCATGCCAGAGGAGCGGGTAGATGAAATTGCCCGCATGTTGGCCGGGGATGTGGTCACCGATGAGGCCCGCGGCGCGGCCCGCTCGTTACTGGCTGCGCTTTAGACCTGTTCTATAGTGATTTTATCATTGAGATAAAATGCCAAATGATCCTTGATTCTGGCCAAATCTTCTTTTGGCGTCTCATAGCTCCAAGCCACGTTTTCAATTGATCCATTTTTGGTGATGATCGAAAAATAACGCGCATCGCCTTTATGCGGGCAATGGGAGGTTTTGTCAGTTTGGTCCAGAAATGCCATGGCGATGTCATCGCGGGGAAAATAGATCACCGGGTCGTAGCCCCGCTCTGTAAGCTCCAAAGCTCCGCGGGTTTCTGCAATAACTGCGCCTGCGGCGCGGATGGACCATTTGCCTGACAAGGCTCTAATTTTTATATGTTCTGTCATGATGGGTCTTTGTCCCACTCTCTGGGGGCGGTGTCAAATGCTACGCGTGGCCTGTGCCAACCATTGACCTATTGGTGGCGCCAGCAGCGGCGAGAGTTTTGTATAGACCTCGTGATGGTAGGCGTTTAGCCAATCTTTTTCGCTCTTTGTCAGTTCGGACGCCTCAATCAAGCGCAGATCAATGGGGGCGAATGTGAGTGTTTCAAAGGCCAGCATGGCGCGATCATCGCCGCCTGGCAAAGGCTCTGCTTCAATGACTGTGATGAGGTTTTCGATACGAATGCCAAAGGCACCGGGACGATAGTAACCTGGCTCATTCGACAGGATCATGCCCCGTTGCAACGGCACATCACCGGCACGCGACAGCCGTTGCGGCCCCTCGTGAACCGACAGGAAACTGCCCACCCCATGCCCGGTACCGTGGTCATAATCCTGCCCTGCGGCCCAGAGGGGTGCGCGGGCAATGGCATCAATATCGCGGCCTGCCAATCCTTCGGGAAAGCGCAGCTGCGATATTGCAATCATGCCCTTGAGCACCCTTGTGAAGGCTTGCCGCATCTCTTGGCTGGGCGTGCCAATTGGCAATGTGCGGGTGATATCGGTGGTGCCATCTTGATATTGCGCGCCGCTGTCGACCAACAAAAGGCTGTCACGATCCAACGGGCGGTTGCTGGTCTCGGTGACCCGATAATGCACCACGGCCCCATGTGGGCCAGATCCGCTGATGGTGTCAAAGCTGATGTCATGCAGCAGGTTGGTGGCGGCGCGATAGCTCTCAAGCTGTTTTACAATGTCAATTTCACTGAGCTCGGAAGGATCGGCGCTGTCAAACCAGGCCAGAAATTGCACCACCGCCGCGCCATCGCGCAGATGCGCCGCCCGGCAGCCCTCCAGCTCCCTGCTTGTCTTGCAGGCTTTCGGCAGGCTACAGGGATCCAGACCGCGTAAAATCTTTGCGGAACCGGCTGACAGCGCGTCGAAGGCGGCTTGTGGCAGGGACGCGGGCTCAATCAGAACGGTGCCCGCGAGGTCTTTGAGCTGTCCGGGAAAGGCGTCCCAAGGGGCAAGCGTGACAGTTTCAGGCAGAGTTAAATCGGCAAATTTCATTTCATCGCCAAAGAGTGTGAGCGTACCATCGGCATTTAACAGCCCGAAACACTGGGCAATCGGTGTGCGCGGCACATCACGTCCACGCAGATTGAGCAGCCAACACAAGCTGTCTGGTAGGGTGATCACAGCTGTCTGCGCCGCTTGCGCTGCAATGGAAGCGCCCAGGTGGCGGAGTTTATCTTCAGCGGTCTCGCCGCAAAGATTGGGTGGATGCGCCCAGGCAGGGGCGTTGGGCGGGGAGGGGCGATCCGTCCAAATGGCGTCCACCCCATTCGAGCAGGCCACCAGCGACAGGCCGTTGCCCTCCAATCCCGCGCGCAGAGTTTCGATCTGCTCGACCGTATGCAGCCAAGGGTCAAAGCCGATGACTGCGCCCGGCGCAGCCGTCTTCGTCAGCCATTCATGTAAGGGTGTTTCTGGCCAATGTACGGGTGTGAATTCCTCTGCCACCTGTTCGCATACCTGTAGCCGGTAGCGCCCATCTATAAAGATGCCAGCGGTGGTTTCCAAAATACAGGCAAAGCCGGCGGATCCGGTAAATCCGGTGAGCCAAGACAGGCGCTCATCGCAGGCGGCCACATATTCGCCCTGGTGGCGGTCGGCCCGTGGGACGATAAAGCCATTCAGCCTATTTTGTTCCATCCAATCGCGCAATTGGGCCAAGCGCGGCGGGCCCTGTTCGGGAGAGGTTGGGGAGTCAAATGTTTGCAACATGGAAGGGCGCCTTGTTCAGCAGCAGATCGTGCACGCAGATTGAGCCAAGGCTGGCGCGGCGGCAAGGGAGAATTTGCGTTCCGGACTTATCCGGTCCGTTTGAGGCCCATGACGCGGGCCCGCGCGCGCGCGTCGCTCTCAAACAGGGCGGCGAGCTGTTCGGTCATGGCTCCGGCCAATTGTTCTACATCGGTAATGGTGACCGCACGATCGTAGTAGCGTGTCACGTCATGGCCAATACCAATCGCCAAGAGCTCAACCTGCCGGCGCTTTTCGACCATCGCAATCACATCGCGCAGGTGTTTTTCTAAGTAATTGGCAGGGTTGACCGAAAGCGTGCTGTCATCGACCGGCGCCCCGTCGGAAATCACCATCAAAATTTTTCGAGACTCATGGCGCACGGCCATGCGGCGATGCGCCCATTCCAGAGCTTCGCCGTCGATGTTCTCTTTGAGCAACCCTTCTTTCATCATCAGGCCGAGATTTGGCCGAGCGCGGCGCCAGGGGGCATCGGCGCTTTTGTAAATGATATGGCGCAGATCATTGAGACGGCCCGGACCCTGCGGCCGGCCCTCCGCGAGCCATTCCTCACGGCTTTGCCCGCCTTTCCAGGCACGGGTGGTGAAGCCCAAAATCTCTACCTTCACGCTACAGCGCTCCAAGGTGCGGGCCAGCACGTCAGCGCAGATGGCAGCAATGGAGATGGGGCGACCGCGCATAGAGCCGGAATTGTCGAGCAACAGTGTCACGCAGGTGTCGCGGAATTCGGTATCTTTTTCGACCTTAAAGGACAGGGGCGTTGTGGGGTTGGCAATCACCCGCGCCAAACGCCCCGCGTCTAAAGTGCCCTCTTCCAGATCGAATTCCCAACTGCGGTTTTGCTGTGCCTGTAAGCGGCGCTGTAGCTTGTTGGCCAGGCGGCTAACGGCGCCTTTCAAAGGTTCAAGCTGTTGATCGAGATAGGCACGCAGCCGTTCCAGCTCTTGCGGATCTGCCAAATCTTCCGCCCGAATTTCTTCATCAAATTCCGTACGGTAGACCATATACTGCGGATCTGCATCAGAGACGGGTTGCGGTGCAGGTGGCTCCAGAGGGGCTTCGCCCTCTGGCAGTTCCATTTCTTCACCCATGTCACTATCGGCCATGTCATCCATAGAGACTTGCGCCGTTGAGGCATCTTGTTGCTTATCTTGGCTCTGTTCTGGATTGGCGTCATCTTGCTCTTCAGCATCGTCGTCTTCGCCGGTGCTGTCGGGTTGATCGTCTTGATCTTCATCGGCTTCGGCTTGGTCTTCGGCGTCCTCATCTTCGAAATCGGGATCGTCACCGAGCTGGTCACCATATCCCAAATCCTGGATGATCTTGCGGGTAAATTTTGCAAATTCCGCTTGATCGGCCAAAATCTCTTCGATCGAGCCGAGACTGCCGCCGGTTTGCCCTTCAATAAAATCACGCCAAAGATTCATCACATTGGCAGCATCCGGAGGCAGGTCCCGCCCGGTGGCGAGATGACGCACGAGATAGCCGGCGGCCGTTGCCAGCGGTGCTTGGCTGGCTTCGCGAATATCGCCAAAACCCTGACGCAACGCTTCATTCTCAATCTTTGCATCAATATTGGTATGGGTGCCGGGCATGGCGCGGGCGCCAACCGCTTCACAGCGCGCTGTTTCCATCGCGTCATAGATGTCACGGGCCATTTGCCCCTGTGGGACATAGCGGTCAAATGTGCTCGCGTCGTGGAATTTATGGCGCAGAGCCAGAGCGTCAGCCGTGCCGCGCGCCAAACGCACCTCTTGCTCAGTCAACCGGCGGCTGACCTGTGGCAGTCGGATGGAGTCGTTGGTAGAGCCCGGAGGATCCACCGAATAGGTGACCGACAGCTCGGCATCATCGGCCATAACCTTGGTCGCTTCGGCCAGTGCCTTTTTGAACGGATCGGCAGGATTGTCGTTATTTTGCATCAATATGATCCACTTGGGGCCTGCTCAATTGGGGCTTACGACAGGCTCGCCGATACGGCCGATTCAGGCAATTCTTCATCAAAGCAGCGCTGGTAGAATTCAGCCACTGTTTGGCGCTCCAGCTCATCGCATTTGTTCAAAAAGCTCAAGCGGAAGGCGTAGCCAACATTACGGAAAATTTCAGCGTTTTGTGCCCAGGCGATAACCGTGCGCGGCGACATCACAGTCGAGAGATCGCCGTTTTTAAAGGCTGTGCGCGAAAGATCAGCGACGGTGACCATCTGTTTGATGGTGCGTCGTCCGTCTTGTGTATTGTAATGCGGGTTCTTGGCCAGAACGATGGCCGATTCGGCCTCAATTGACAGATAATTCAACGTAGACACCAAGCTCCAACGGTCCATTTGCCCTTGGTTGATCTGCTGCGTGCCGTGATAAAGCCCCGTGGTATCGCCAAGCCCAACGGTGTTGGCGGTGGCGAAGATACGGAAATAGGGATGTGGGTTGATCACTTGGTTCTGATCGAGCAGGGTCAACTTGCCGTCCACTTCCAAAACCCGTTGGATCACGAACATCACATCCGCGCGCCCGGCATCATATTCATCAAAGACAATCGCAGTGGGATTGCGCAGGGCCCAGGGTAAAATCCCTTCTTGGAAATCTGTAACCTGTTTGCCGTCTTTAAGCTTGATGGCATCTTTACCGATGAGGTCGATACGGCTGATATGGCTGTCGAGATTGACGCGGACAGCAGGCCAGTTCAACCGGCTGGCAACCTGTTCGATATGGGTTGATTTTCCGGTGCCGTGATAGCCTTGGATCATGACGCGTCGGTTGTAGGCGAATCCTGCGAGGATGGCCAAAGTGGTGTCTGGATCAAATTTATAGGTGCTGTCGATATCTGGTACGCGAGAGGTGCGATCGGCAAAGCCTTTCACAACCATGTCTGTGTCAATTCCAAATACTTCGCGGACCGAAATATCTTGTGTTGGATGCGTGTCGATATCTAAACTTGTGTCAGCCATAGTCTAATTCCTTTGTACCCCGGCAGTGCGCCGCGCTGTTCGTGCAACATAATGCGGCAAAGGGCAAGGGAAAGACAAAATCCAAATTGCGCTGCGCCATGCGCCCGCTGGCCCTATGCTTGTGTTGAACCTGGCCCTATGTTTGGTTGAATTGCGCTCCCAATAGCTGCATGCTGGCCGCGACAGAGAGGCAATGTGGTTATTTGAAGCTGCGGCTGTCTTTGATCTGATCCCAGGCCCAGACCACTTCGCCCAACTGCTCTTCCTGGCTGCGGTCGCCGCCATTCATATCTGGATGCAGCACCTTGATCAGTGACTTATAGGCCTTGCGAATTTCAGCCTTGGTCCAGTGATCTTTGGCCTCTAAAATATCCAGCGCGCGACGCTCGGATGACGGCAATTTGCGTGTGGCCCCAGTGATCGATTTTCCCGGATTTTGTGTGGCATTGGCGCCCAGAACCTGATGCGGGTCATCTACGCCAAGGCGGGCCCAAGCCCGTTGTTCTTCGCTGGACCGCAATGGTTTGGTTTCGCGCTCCCACACGCGGTCACTGTCCATTTGTTTTTGCAGCTCCTCTTCAGAGTTGCCGTCAAAGAAGTTCCACTTCAGGTTGTATTCGCGCACATGTTCTTTGCAAAACCAAAAGTAATCGTCCAAAATATCTGGCGATTTTGGGGCGCGGTATTTGCCCGATTCCACACAGCCGGCATGTTCGCATTTGCGCGTTGAGGTCTCGAAAGCGCCTGACATGCCCCTGCGACCGCGTGGGTTATTTTTTTTCGCCGTGGATACGGACATATCAAAACCGAAGGGATCATCCTTCTTCATCGCATTCACCTTTCCGACTCGGAGATCAGAGTTTAGACCTGAATGAGAAAGATGAAAGGGGTGGAGATGAGAAAACTCGAAAGAACAGCAGATCTTATCGAAAAAACTCTGCGGGAGGCGTTTAATCCGCAGGAATTAGAGGTGTCTGACGTGTCAGAGGCCCATCGCGGGCATTCCGGGTTTCAAGAGGGCGGGGAAAGTCATTTTGAAGTTCGCATTACCGCAACTCATTTTTCTGGCATGAGTCGCATTAACCAGCACCGGGCAGTGCACGCGGCGCTGGGGCGCGATTGCATAGAGCGTATTCACGCATTGGCCTTAACCGTGCGCGGCGCTTAGGCCCGCCGCGCCAAATATCTGGTATTCACAGAGCCAGTTTGGCCGCTACGATTTGATTGACCACTTGCGGATTGGCTTTGCCGCCGGTGGCTTTGATCACTTGCCCGACAAACCAGCCCGCCAATTTTGGATTTTGCTGCGCTTTTTCCACCTGGGCAGGATTATCGGCGATGATTTGATCGACAGCGGCTTCAATTGCTCCGGTGTCGGTGACCTGTTTCATGCCGCGGCTTTCGACGATTTCGGCTGGATTGCCGCCCTCCGTATAGACGATCTCAAATAGATCCTTCGCTATTTTGCCAGAAATTTCACCACTTGCGATCAGGTCAATAACTCCGCCCAGTTGATCGGGGCTGACCGGGCAATCGGCGATGGTGACATCATCTTTTTTCATCCGGCCGAACAGTTCGTTGATGACCCAATTGGCCGCCACCTTTCCATCGCGGCCTTGCGCCACTTTCTCAAAATAGCTGGCATTCTGCGTTTCAGCCGTCAAGACGTTGGCATCATAGTTTGACAGTCCAAAATCATTGATAAAACGATGTTTCTTAGCATCGGGCAGTTCTGGAAGCTGGGCTGCCAGATCATTGATCCACGCCTGCTCAATCTCTAAAGGCAGAAGATCCGGACAGGGAAAATAGCGGTAATCATGCGCCTCTTCTTTTGAGCGCATGGACCGGGTTTCGTTTTTGTCGGCATCATATAGTCGGGTTTCTTGCGTCACCTCACCGCCGTCTTCCAATATCGCAATTTGCCGGCGGGCCTCATAGTCAATCGCCGCCTGCATGAAGCGCATGGAGTTCATATTCTTAATTTCGCAGCGCGTGCCGAGGTGCGAGAAATCTTGCGTGGCTTGATATTTCTCGTAGTCCCCAGGCCGGCACACAGAGACATTGACATCGGCCCGCAGGCTGCCGTTTTGCATATTGCCATCGCAGGTGCCGAGATATTGCATGATTTGGCGCAACTTGGTGACATAGGCCGCCGCCTCTTCAGGGCCGCGAATGTCCGGGCGGCTGACGATCTCCATCAGGGCGACGCCGGTGCGGTTGAGATCCACAAATGAATTGTTGGGATCCATATCATGCACCGATTTTCCGGCGTCTTGCTCCAAGTGTATGCGTTCGATGCGCACCAAGCGCGCTGTTCCGTCGCCCAATTCGACGAAGACTTCGCCCTCTCCCACAATCGGATGATAGAGCTGGCTGATTTGATAGCCCTGCGGCAAGTCAGGGTAAAAGTAGTTTTTGCGATCAAATGCAGAAAATGTGTTGATATGTGCTTTGAGTCCAAGCCCGGTCCGCACCGCTTGCGCCACGCATTTTTCATTGATGACGGGCAACATGCCGGGCATGCCGGCGTCGACAAATGCCACATTTGAGTTTGGTTCGGCACCAAATTGGGTGGAGGCCCCGGAAAACAGTTTGGCCTTTGAGGTGACCTGCGCATGCACCTCAAGGCCGATCACCAATTCCCAATCATGCTTTGCCCCGGCAATGACCTTGGGTTTGGGTGTTTCAAAAGTTTGGTCCAGCATAGCAGTGCCCCGATAAATTCTAGTGTTTGCCCGTGTTCTACGGTGAACCGCCCCGCTCGACAAGATGCGCTTAAGCTATCGCGATGATTTAGGCGTCCAAAAGCCGAGTGACCATCTCCTTTGTGTCGCGCGACAAATTGGGCTTGGCGGCAAGGCGGTCGAGTTCGGCGCGCATGAGCGCTTGACGCGCGTCATCATAGCGCCGCCATGTTTCGAAGACGGTGGTCAAACGAGCGCAGAGTTGCGGATTTATATCATCAAGCGCAATCAGCTGATCGGCCACCAGACGATAGGCAGATCCATCGGCTTGGTGAAACGCCGCCGGCGTCATGGCCAGGGCTCCGATCAATGCGCGGAAGCGGTTTGGATTTTTCAAGGTAAAATCGGGGTGTTGCAGCAGGTCGCGCGCGACAGTCACGGCCTTATTGGCGGGGCAGGTGGTGACTTGCAGGCTGAACCATTTGTCAATCACCAAGCGCTCATGGCGCCATTGCTGGTAAAACTGTGCCACCGCCTCAGTGCCCTGACCATGGCGGTTCAGATTGCCGAGCGCTGGAAGCTGCAGGGTCATCGTATCGGCCTTGGCAAATTGCTGCGCGGCCAATGCGCCATTGTCGATATAGCTGATGAGGCGCAGGGCCAGAGCGCTCAGCGCGCGCGCGCCGCAGCTGGCTGCATCTGGGCAAAAGGGTCCGGTGAGCTGGTGGGCGTGATACAGATCATGCAGGGCATCATGGCCTTGGCGCGCCAAATGCTCGGACAATTGGTGCACAGCGGCATCAATAGCCACGGGATCAGGGATCTGGCCCTGCTCTGTCAGGGCGCGGGCAATTTCATCTTGACCCGGCAGAGCGCAACACATGGCACGGAAGGCTGGATCCAAATCTTCATTGACCATCACCTGTAGCAAGGCTGTGCAATAGGCTTCATCGGGCGCCGCATCCTTCTGCAGCATGGACAGAAGTGCCGATTTGCCCAGCTCACGGCTGGCTTCAAAGCGGTTAAACAGATCTGGATCATGGATCAGTTGCACCAGATGTTCGGCTGGGCTGGTTTTGCGTTGTAAGATGACTGGGGCGGAAAATCCCCGCAATAGCGATGGGATCGGCGCGGAGCGCAGGCCCGAGAAGGAAAAGCTCTGCTCAGATTGGGTAAGTTCGAGCAGCTGCGTATCAAGCGCTTCGCTCCCGTCTGCATATAATAGCCCCAGTGCAATGGGGATCACCAGCGGTTGTTTGTTTGGCTGGCCAGGTGTCGGCGGCGTGACTTGGGTCAGGGTCAATTCATAGGTGCCATCGGCGAAATGGTCGCGCACCCGCACTATGGGTGTGCCGGCTTGGCTATACCAAAGTTTGAATTGGCTAAGATCTTGCCCTGTGACATCGGTGAACACTGCCAACCAATCTTCAATTGTGCAGGCCTGCCCATCATGGCGCGTGAAATAAAGGTCTAATGCCTTTTTATACGCCGCATCGCCCACCAGAAGCTTGAGCATTCGGATCAATTCCGCGCCTTTTTCATAGACGGTGGCTGTATAAAAATTATTGATTTCCACAAAGCTCTCGGGCCGGACGGGATGGGCCAAGGGGCCGCTGTCTTCTCGAAATTGCCGTGCACGCAAAGTGGTGACATCTTCAATGCGGCGCACCTCCGCCCCCCGCATATCGGCGCTGAATTCTTGATCACGAAACACAGTCAGGCCTTCTTTGAGGCTCAATTGGAACCAGTCCCGGCAGGTGATACGATTGCCGGTCCAATTGTGGAAATATTCATGGGCAATAATGGCTTCGATACGTTCGAAATTATTGTCCACAGTGGTTTCAGGACTGGCCAAAACTGCGGAGGAGTTAAATATGTTCAGCCCTTTGTTCTCCATCGCGCCCATGTTGAAATCATCGACAGCTACAATATTGAAGACAGAAAGATCATACTCGCGGCCATACACACGTTCATCCCAAGCCATGCTGGCCTTGAGCGCTTCTAGGGCGAAGGCACATTTATCCTGATCGCCATCGCGCACATAGATATTCAGATCCACAGGCTTGCCTGACGCGGTGGTGAAGTGATCGGATACCACTTTGAATTCACCCGCGACCAAGGCGAAGAGATAGGCCGGTTTTGGCCAGGGATCTTGCCAGCGGCGGGTTGTGCCTTCTCTGCGCATCGGCTCACCATTAGAGAGGGCATAGGGCAGGTCGCTGTGAATTGTCACATCGAAAGGTGCCATGACATCGGGGCGATCGGGGTAGTAGGTGATGCGGCGAAAGCCTTCGGCCTCGCATTGGGTGCAAAACATGCCGTTGGACATATAAAGGCCAGACAATTCGGTATTGGCGCTGGGATTTATCTCCACCTCGCATTGCCAGATAAAGGCTCCAGCTGGCACCGTGCAGGTCAACCCCGCCTCAGAAATCACAGGGGTGACGGCCGCGCCATTGATATAGGCCGCCAGGAGGGTCAAGTTTTCTCCGTACAAAAAGAACTCTGAGCTGCTGCTGTTCGGATTTGGCCAGAATTTTACCGTTGAGCGCACCCGTGTGGCCGTGGGGTGCAGGTCAAATTCGAGCGCGACATGCTCTACCAAATAGGCGGGTTCTTGGTAATCTTTGAGATAGATTGTTTGCGAGTTTTCGGCAGTCATGGCGCGGCTCCTAATATGGCTGTGCGATACCTAGCGGCCTTCGGTGTCAGTTGGAATAAGCAGGGCAAGAAAACTTCACATAGGGAGTGGATTTTGTCCCCGAAAGGAAAATTGGTACAAAATAATAACCAATTTGCCTTGAAATTCACAGGCGATCTGGATAACGAGACCCGACCGATCCGCATTGTCGGATCACATATTTCTGGAGATTGCGACCATGCCCAAGTATATCCAAGTTTCAGGCCTCTCGGTGGCCCAAGAGCTATATGATTTCATCGAGTCTGACGCTTTGGATGGGTTGACGGTCAGCGCCTCTCAGTTTTGGGATGGCCTGTCGGAACTGGCGCATGAATTGGGACCAAAAAATCGCGATCTTTTGGCGCAACGTGCAGATATTCAAGGAAAAATTGACGAATGGCACATCGCGCGCCGCGGTCAGGCTCATGACGCTGAGGCCTATCAAGACTTTCTGAAAGAGATTGGGTATTTGGTGCCGGAGCCAGTAGATTTTTCGGTGACAACTCAAAATGTAGATCCAGAGATTGCAGCCACGCCCGGCCCGCAACTTGTGGTGCCGATCATGAATGCGCGCTATGCTTTGAACGCGGCCAATGCCCGTTGGGGCAGCCTTTACGATGCGCTCTATGGCACGGATGCTCTGGGAGATTTGCCCGCCAGCGGAGGCTATGATGCAGCGCGCGGCGCCCGTGTGATTGACTGGGCCAAAGCTTATTTGGATCAAGTCGCGCCCCTGGCCAGCGGCTCGCATGCAGATGTTACAGGCTATCAGATTGTGCAGGACGCGCTTGTCCCCGCCCTTGCGGATCCATCCCAATATGTCGGGATGAACACAGACGATAGCGGTGCTCTGGTCGAGGTGATATTGCAAAAAAACCGTCTGCATATTGCCATTCAAGTTGATCCAAATGGCACTATTGGCAGTGGCGATAGCGCGCATGTGGATGATATCCTGCTGGAAAGCGCGATCTCGGCCATTATGGATTGCGAAGATTCCGTGGCCGCAGTGGATGGGGCGGATAAGGTTGTGGCCTATCGCAATTGGCTTGGGCTCATGCGCGGTGACCTGCGCGAGACAGTGCACAAGGGCGGGAAATCCTTTGACCGGGTCTTGAATTCTGATCGCGAATATCAGCATGCGGGCAAGACACATACACTCAAGGGCCGCGCGCTGATGTTGGTGCGCAATGTGGGTCATTTGATGAGCAACCCCGCGGTCAAAGATCGTGATGGGCGCGAAATTGGCGAAGGTTTGCTCGACGCTCTGTGCACGACGCTGATCGCGATGCATGATTTGCAGCGCTCAGGCGGCAACTCGCTGCATGGCTCGGTTTATGTGGTCAAACCCAAGATGCACGGGCCGGAAGAGGTGGCTTTTGCCGATGAAATCTTTACCCGCGTAGAGCGTATTTTGGGCCTGCCGCAAAATACCGTAAAGCTGGGCATCATGGATGAGGAACGCCGCACAAGCGCCAACCTGAAAGCCTGCATCAAAGCGGCCGAGGCGCGGGTGGCCTTTATTAACACCGGCTTTTTGGATCGCACAGGCGATGAAATCCACACCTCTATGGAAGCCGGGCCGATGATTCCAAAAGGGCAGATGAAAGTCACCCCTTGGATCAACGCCTATGAAGACCGCAATGTTGACATTGGTCTGGCCTGCGGTTTGCAAGGCAAGGCGCAGATCGGCAAGGGCATGTGGGCCATGCCAGATTTGATGGGCGAAATGTTGACGCAAAAAATTGGTCATCCGAAAGCGGGTGCGACCTGCGCTTGGGTTCCAAGCCCAACCGCCGCGACCCTGCATGCAACCCATTATCATCAGGTTGATGTGATGGCGGTGCAAGCCGAACTGAAAGCCAAAGGCCCGCGCCGCGGCCTTGATGACCTCTTGGCCATTCCTGTGGCCACCGGCAGCAATTGGTCGCCCGATGAGCTGACGCAAGAGATTGAAAACAACGCGCAAGGGATCTTGGGCTATGTTGTGCGCTGGGTGGACAGCGGGGTTGGCTGTTCAAAAGTGCTCGACATCCATAATGTTGGGCTGATGGAAGACCGTGCGACCTGCCGCATCTCTTCGCAGGCCTTGGCAAATTGGCTGCATCATGATGTTATTGACCGCGATATGGTGATGGCCGCCATGAAAAAAATGGCCGCTGTGGTCGATGGGCAAAATGCGGGTGATGCCAGCTATAGGCCTATGGCCCCCACATTTGATGGGATCGCGTTTAAAGCGGCCTGCGATCTGGTGTTTGAAGGTCGGGTGCAGCCGTCAGGCTATACCGAACCCGTCTTGCATCGCCGGAGATTGGAATTGAAAGCCCAGCAGGCACAGTAGCCTGTTTCATCCATTTAACCTGCACCCCCGATTATACGGGGGGCACATGAGAGAAAGCCAATGCCAGTTATGAACCTTAGAAAAGCCAAAACTATTATTCGTGGGACGTTAACCAAGGGCAAAGAGCTCGAACTTAAACCGCTCTCTGTGGTTGTGCTGGATGCTGGCGGGCATGTGATTGCCTTTGAGCGTGAAGATGGGGCGGCACCGGGCCGGTTTGCCATTGCGCAAGCTAAGGCATTTGGTTCCATCATGCTTGGCATGGGCGGCTCAGCTCAAATGGCGCGGGCGGAGCAGCAAGCCTACTTTATGAATGCGGTGAACGGCCTTTATGGTGGGAAGGTGATCCCCGTCCCAGGGGGCGTTTTATTGCGCGACAAAAAAGGCAGTGTGGTCGGCGCGGTGGGTGTGACGGGCGACACTTCTGACAATGACCTGATTGCGGCCATGGCTGGCATTGAGGCTTCTGGCTTGGTTGGCGAGGGTTAAATCCTGTCTTGGGCCATCTGCGGCCTTTAAGGAGCCGGTGCAGTGACACTGGCTCATAAAGGTGCGTATCGGCGCTCCTTTTGTGCGGATGCGGTTATATTTTAGGCTGTGAGCCTTCTTTAGACTTCTGCATAACGCCATTTCAACACGAAATCAGGGCAGCGCCGGCCGGGCGGGCAGGCAGGCGCAGCCCGGTGTTGCCACCGGGCAAAGTGCTTTTGGCTTGGCGGCTGGATTATGCAGAGGTCTTTTCTCAGACTTGAGCACTTCAGCGCAAGACACAGCACTGGTTGGCATTTGCGCTCCCTTGCGGCCGCATGTGCCCGGTTGCGTTTCTTACATAGGTTTTATTTGAGGGCTGGCCTGCTGGCCTTGGACATTCTATACACGAGCAAATTTCTAATAAGGTGTGACTATGGTGCGTCCCGTTATCGGCATTATCGGAAATCCCCATCTGATCAATTCAGAGTACTTGGTGCATGGGGTGGGGGAGATGAATTCTCGCGCCGTGCGCAAGATCTGCAACGCTTTGCCGGTCATCGTCCCACCCGATGCGCTGCTTGCCCCGATTGACGAGCTCACGGAGGCTTGCGATGGGTTTGTTTTTACCGGCGGTCGCCCCAATGTGCATCCGAAAGAATATGGCGAAGGTCTGACGGAAGGCCACGGAGAAATGGACGAGAAACGCGACGGTCTGGCTTTGCCGCTGATCCGCGCGCTTGTGGAGCGCGGTCAGCCCTATTTGGCGATTTGTCGCGGGTTTCAAGAGATGAACGTCGCGATGGGCGGCAGTCTTCACCCGGAGATCCGCGATCTGCCCGGGCGTGACAATCATCGCATGCCGCCTGATGGCACTTTGGAAGAGAAATTTGCGCTGCGCCATGATGTACGCTTCACCCCAGACGGGGTCTTTGCGCGGGTGCTGGGAGCGGAGGTCGTGCGGACCAACACGTTGCACGGCCAGGGGATCAAAGAGCCGGGCCCGCGTGTGGTGATTGATGGCCATGCGCCCGACGGCACGCCCGAGGCGATTTATATTAAAGATGCCAAAGGCTTCGGCCTGGGCGTTCAATGGCATCCAGAATATAATGCGGCCGAAGACCCGGTCTCCAGGCCACTGTTTTCGGCCTTTGGAGCGGCGGTCAGTGAATGGCGCGCCGCGCATAGAGGGCAGCTCTAGGGCTGTCCGCCAGAAATTTCCATCGCCTGCCCGTCGAAACTGTCTGAGCCGGGGCTGCAAATCCAAGCTGCGGCTGTGGCGACCTCATCTGCTGTAATCAATCGCCCATGCGGGTTCAGATCGACCATCAAGGCGCGGGCTTCGTCTTGGCTAATATGCGCGCGCTCAGAGATACTTTGCGTGTTGCGTTCAATGATGTCTGTGTCGACATAGCCGGGACAGATCGCATTGAATGTGACTGGCAGTTTTGCGTGATCGGCGCTCAATGCCCGGATCATCCCGATGACGCCGTGTTTCGATGCGCTATAGGCATGCGCCCCTTTCAATCCCCGCACCCCAGCGATGGATGAAATGGCTAAGACTCGGCCCCAGTCTTTCACTGGCATATGCCGCAGAGATTCGCGGATGGTCAGATAAGCGCCGTCCAGATTAATTCCCATAATTTTGCGCCAGAAATCGAAGCTGGAATTGCGGATATTTTGCCCCTCTGCGATTCCGGCATTTGCGACGCAAATATCAATACTTCCAAAGTGATCGGCAATGGATTGCATGCCCGTGACCACGGAGGCTTCATCGGCGACATCCATTTTGACAGCAAAGCCTCCAAAGGACTCGGCAGCCGCTTGTAACACGTCCAGCCGCCGCCCCGTGATGGCCACATTGCAACCACTCGCTGCCAATTTATGTGCGATGGCCAGTCCGATCCCGGTGCCGCCGCCCGTGATAACGGCATTTTTTCCTGTGAGTAACAAAATTATTCCTCTCAATCTTTGTGTACAGAAATATACTCACATTTTGCGGCGAAAAGCCACGCAAGATCAGTTGCGCAATATTATTGCGCGCGTTACCCATTCGCCATTCGAAAGGTTTCGAGGACGGTGAAAGACCGCGTCATGAAAGGACGAAAATTATGAAAATTGGAGCTCTCAAAGAGATTTCTACCGGCGAACAGCGCGTCGCCTTAACGCCAGAAAGCGCAATTCAATTACAAAAACTTGGACATGACTGTGTCGTGCAAAAAGGAGCGGGCGTCGCTGCCGGCTTCAGCGATGCGCAGTATGAGGCTGCTGGCGTGAAAGTGGCCGCGACCGCTGCCGCATTGACCAAAGCCTGCGATGTCATTGTCAAGGTTCGCCCACCAAGCGAGGCGGAAATCAAACGACTTTCCCCAGAAAAAACGCTCATTTCATTTTTCTACCCCGGGGCCAATGAGGATCTCATGGAGCTGGCCAAATCCAAAGGCGCCAGTGTGATTGCCATGGATATGGTGCCGCGGATCAGCCGCGCCCAGAAAATGGATGCGCTGTCATCTATGGCCAATATCGCAGGCTATCGGGCCGTGATCGAGGCTGGTAATAATTTTGGCCGGTTTTTCACAGGCCAGGTCACTGCTGCCGGCAAAGTGCCCCCTGCGAAAGTCTTGGTGGTTGGCGCGGGTGTGGCTGGACTTGCGGCCATTGGCACATCCACTTCTCTTGGGGCGATCACCTATGCCTTTGACGTGCGACCAGAGGTGGCCGAGCAGGTCGAATCAATGGGCGCAGAATTTGTTTTCCTGGATTTCTCCGAGGAGCAGGCCGATGGTGCGGCCACGGGCGGCTATGCTGCGGTATCTTCACCTGAGTTTGCGGCCGCCCAGCTGGCCAAATTCCGTGAGATCGCGCCGGATATGGACATTGTGATCACCACAGCTTTGATCCCCAATAGAGAAGCGCCTGAGCTTTGGACCGCTGATATGGTGGCCAGCATGAAGCCCGGCTCTGTGATCGTTGATTTGGCCGCAGAGAAAGGCGGCAATTGCAAACTCACGGTCATGGACGAGCGGATCGTGACGGATAATGGCGTCATTATAATCGGTTACACGGATTTCCCAAGCCGGATGGCGGCACAGGCCAGCACGCTTTATGCCAATAATATCCGCCACATGCTGACTGACCTCACTCCAGAAAAAGACGGGGTCATTGCGCATAATATGGATGATGATGTCATTCGCGGGGCCACGATCGCCCATGCGGGAGAGATCACCTTCCCGCCACCGCCACCCAAAATTCAGGCCATTGCGGCCAAACCGAAAGAAAAACCGCCCGAAAAGACTGCGGAAGAAATACGTGCCGATGAGGTCCAGGCTTTTAAAAAGCAAACCCAAAGTCAGGTCGCGCTTTTGGCCATTGGCGGCGCGCTGTTGTTTTTGGTGGGTAGCTACGCACCGGCAAGCTTTATGCAGCATTTCATCGTATTTGTTCTGTCGGTCTTTGTGGGCTTCCAGGTCATTTGGAATGTCAGCCACTCCTTGCACACGCCTTTGATGGCGGTGACCAATGCGATTTCCTCGATCATCATTTTGGGCGCGGTGCTGCAAGTTGGATCGACCAGCTTTCTCGTGACGCTGTTGGCGGCGGTTGCGGTGTTCTTTGCGGGCATCAACATTTTTGGTGGCTTTCTCGTAACTCGGCGCATGCTTGCCATGTTCCAGAAATCTTAAGGAGGTCGATATTATGGAAATGGGCTTTACCACAGCTGTCTACGTAATTGCGGCTATTCTTTTCATTTTGTCCCTCGGGGGCTTGTCGGGCCAAGAAAGCGCCAAACGTGCGGTTTGGTATGGCATTGTTGGCATGGCGCTGGCAGTGACTGCCACATTGTTCGGACCGGGCTTCGGTCTTTGGGGGCTGTCTTTGGCTTTGATCGCGGCCGGCGGGTTGATCGGTTATCAATTGGCATCAAAAGTTGAAATGACCCAAATGCCAGAGCTCGTGGCTGGTATGCATGCCCTCGTTGGCTTGGCTGCGGTTTTTGTGGGCTTTAACACGCATTTTGAGTTGGTCAATGTCGCGGCGATGGACGAGAGTGCACGCAAATCTTTAGAAGGTTTCGCGGCCCTCTTGGCGAAAAAGACCTCGGTCGAGATTAATATCTTGCGGGTTGAGACTGCGCTGGGGATCTGGATCGGGGCTGTCACCTTCACCGGTTCTGTGATCGCTTACGGAAAATTGTCGGGCAAAGTGAACTCTGCGGCCACAAAACTGCCCGGCGGGCATGTGCTTAACGCGGTGGCGGCACTGGTCTCACTGGGCGCGCTGATCTGGTATCTCAACTCTGGCGCATTGATGCCGATGATGATTTTGACCCTTATGGCCTTGTTCATTGGCTATCATTTGATCATGGGGATCGGTGGAGCGGATATGCCAGTGGTTGTTTCCATGCTCAACTCCTACTCGGGCTGGGCCGCCGCAGCGATTGGCTTTAGCCTCGGCAATGATCTGTTGATTGTGGTCGGTGCTTTGGTTGGCTCGTCGGGTGCGATTTTGTCTTACATCATGTGCAAAGCGATGAACCGCTCTTTTGTCAGCGTGATCCTTGGCGGCTTTGGCGGAACAGCTGGTCCGCAAATGGCGGTGGAAGGCGAGCAAGTGGCGATTGACGCAGATGGGGTTGCGACGGCTTTGAATGAAGCCGATAGCGTCATCATCATTCCGGGCTATGGCATGGCCGTCGCCCAGGCGCAGCAATCGGTTTCGGAATTGGTGCGCAAGCTGCGCGCGAAGGGTAAGAATGTGCGTTTTGCCATCCACCCCGTCGCGGGCCGGTTGCCGGGTCATATGAATGTGCTCTTGGCGGAAGCGAAAGTGCCTTATGATATCGTCATGGAGATGGATGAAATCAACGATGATTTCCCGGACACGGATGTCGCCATTGTCATCGGATCTAATGATATTGTGAATCCGGCAGCCCAAGATGATCCCAATAGCCCCATCGCTGGTATGCCCGTCTTGGAATGTTGGAAGGCCAAACAGGTATTTGTGTCCAAACGTGGGCAAGGCACCGGCTATTCCGGAATCGAAAATCCGCTGTTTTTCAAGGAAAATACGCGGATGTTCTATGGGGATGCAAAAGCCTCTTTGGATAAGCTGCTTCCAATGATAGAATAAGACAACATAGCGTCGCCAGATCATGCTCTGGCGGCGCTGCTTTTGAGTTCAAGGTAGGGCGGTTTTATGGCACAGTTGATCGATCACCCTTTGCGCCAAGCCACAGCGTCTGAGCTACATGCGCGGCCATTTCCGAATATTTCCGCGCCCGCCCGCGCCGCTTTTTTTGCCTACACCTCTGCGCAAAATGACTCTGGACGTGACGAGGCGGCAGATCGGGCACATTTCCTGCGTTTGCTCGATTATTATGATGTGGCCTATCCCGCTGACACGGAGTCGCATTTCTTTGGCCAATTGGGCGAGGTTTGGCTCAAATGGGAATGCCACACGGAATTTGTAACCTATACGGCCTTCGTCGATGGTTTGGGCGATCGTGCCTTTGATGGCAGCGAGTTTTCGATCTTTCCCGCCGACTGGCAGGCCGCGATGCCCGGAACAATACTCAGTTCGACCTCCATACGGGTGGAGAAAGACCAGGATACGCAAAGCATCAAAGATAAGCTAGAGGGGTGGTTTGTCTCTGAAAGCTTGGCGGCCAGCCGGGTCTTGGACAGTGCGGCCGTGATCGCTGGCGATTACCGGATGGATGACAATGGCAATATGCGCTTTGCACTTTTTGTGCCACCCACCACGGGCCGGCGTCGCGTTGGGCGAATTGTTCAGCGGCTCAATGAGATCGAAGTGTATAAGACCATGTCGATGCTGGGCCTTATGCGCGCCCGCGCCCTGTCGGTCGAATTAAATGCCGTAGATACGAACCTCTCGGCCTTGGTGGCTGATTTGGCCGATGATCAGGTCTCGGCGGAGGATAATCTCAACGGATTGCTTCAGCTTTCGGCAGATCTTGAGGGGCATTCGGCGGCGGTGGCATATCGGTTTTCGGCCAGCAAAGCCTATGCGGCGATTGTGGCGCAACGCATCGAAGTTCTGCGTGAGACCCAATTCGAGGGGCGCCAAACCTTTCGTGAGTTTATGATGCGCCGGTTCGATCCTGCCATGCGCACCGTTCAGGCGCTGGATAACCGGCTTCAAGATCTCATTTCTCGGGCCATTCGCACGGGTGATTTGCTGCGAACGCGGGTGGATGTGGAGCGGCAAACGCAAAACCAGGAGCTGTTGAGCAGTATGAACCGCCGCGCGGATGTGCAGCTACAGCTGCAAAGAACCGTGGAGGGCCTATCGGTCGTTGCCATCAGCTATTACGCCACTGGCCTGTCGCTTTATGTTCTGATGCCTTTGTCGGATATGATCGGCGTCACCAAAGGTGTTCTGACGGCCTCTGTTGTGCCTTTGGTCGTTGGATCGGTCTATCTCGCTCTGCGCCGAATTCGCAAGCACATCGCGCAATGAGCCAAATGCCTCTTGACCTGTGCAAAAATGCAGGTCCAATTGCTGGCATGACAGATATATTGAGCGCCCGCCAATTGTTGGACCATTTGGTCTCTTTCCCAACGGTCAGTTCGGACACGAATTTGCCTCTCATTTACTTTGTGCGGGACTATTTCGCGCAGCACGGAATCGACAGCGTGGTCTATCCCAATGAGGACGGCAGCAAAGCCGGGTTGGTGGCAAAGGTCGGGCCGAACGTGGCTGGCGGTGTGGCCCTCTCTGGCCATTCCGATGTTGTGCCCGTGGAGGGCCAAGACTGGAGCACAGATCCTTGGCAGGTGGTCGAAAAAGAGGGCCGCCTCTATGGCCGCGGCACCTGCGATATGAAGGGCTTTGTAGCCTTGGCCATGCAGGCGATGGTGAAAGCAACCTCCTTAGACCTCAAGCGCCCGCTGCAATTTGCCCTCTCGCGCGATGAGGAGGTCGGGCTGCTTGGCGCGCCGGATGTGGCGCGGGGCTTGCTGGAAAACTACGCCAAGGCCGATGCTGTGATTGTGGGCGAGCCGACCGAGATGCAGGTTGTGACCGGCCATAAGAGCTGTGATGATTTGCAATTTCATGTGCGGGGCAAAGAGGTGCATTCTTCCCGACTGCATGAAGGGGTTTCGGCCGTGATGTGTGCGGCGCGTTTTGTCGAATGGGTCCGGCAGCAAAACATTGAGACCCAAGCCAAAACCCCCACGGCCACGGCGGCGGTTTATGATCCACCATTCACGACCCTGCACGTCGGGGTTATCAAGGGCGGCACGGCGCATAATATCACAGCCAAAGATTGTTATTTTTCAATTGATTTGCGCTGTGTGGGAGATGACCGCACGGAAGATTGGCTGGAAAAAATTCAAGCTCAAATTCATCTCATAGAATCAGAGATGAAAGCCATAGACCCGAACAGTTTTTTCGATTTGCATGTGATGCGCGGCCCTGCGGTTGTGCCTGAAGTCGAGGGCAAAGCAGAGGCTTTGGCACGGCGCTTAACCGGCGACAATGGCACCCATACGGTGGCCTATGGCACCGATGGTGGACATTTTCAGGCCAAAGGCTTTTCGGTTGTGGTCTGTGGTCCGGGCTCTATCGAACAGGCCCATCAACCGGATGAATATATCGAATTGGCGGAGTTTGAGGCGGGCGCGGCGATGCTGACACGCCTATTGGAGAGTTTGCAGACCGCTTAACCGCCCGTATGGCTCATATGGCGGGACATTTTGCCCCCCTCATCGCCGCGCGAATAGTCGAAATCATGGCCCTTGGGCTTTGAGCCTATGGCAGCTCTAATGGCCTGCTCCAACACAAGATTGCCTTCAGAGGCTCGCAGCGGCCCTCTTAGATCGGCACTGCCCTCTTGACCAAGACAGGTGTAGATTTCGCCCGTGCAAGTGACCCGCACACGGTTGCAGCTTTCGCAAAAATTGTGAGTCAAAGGCGTGATCAGCCCGATGCGCTGTCCGGTCTCCTCAAGGCGAATATAACGGGCCGGGCCCCCGGTGCGATCCGGTAGCTCTGTTACGGTAAAGCGCTGGGCCAGTTGATCTTGCAGGTCGCTCAATGCCCAATATTGGCCCACACGATCCTCTTCACCCAGATCGCCCATAGGCATCACTTCGATGAAGGTGAGATCCAAACCGCGCGCGGCGCAGAACGCTGTCAGATCAAACAGCTCATTTTCGTTGAAATCTTTCAAGGCCACAGTGTTTAGCTTCACCTGCAAGCCCGCAGCAAGCGCAGAGTCGATGCCGCGCAGCACGTTTTCTAATTTTCCCCAGCGGGTAATTTTTGCGAATTTCTCGGCATCGAGCGTATCTATGGAGATATTGATGCGCCGCACGCCCGCTGCATAAAGATCAGCGGCAAAGCGGTGCAGCTGGCTGCCATTTGTGGTTAAGGTCAGCTCATCCAAAGCACCGCTTTGCAGATGGCGCGACATGGATTGGAAAAACGACATAATATCGCGCCGGACCAAAGGTTCGCCGCCCGTGATGCGCAATTTGCGCACACCCAGCCCGATAAAACTCGTGCAAAGCCGGTCAAGCTCTTCAAGGGATAAAAGATCCTTTTTGGGCAAAAATGTCATGTTCTCCGACATGCAATAAACGCAGCGAAAATCGCATCGGTCGGTGACAGATAGGCGCAAATAGGTGATGGCGCGGGCAAAGGGATCAATGAGAGGGGCGGTCATGCGCAAACGGTAGCCTTGAGATGCGCAGATCACAAGTGTGATTTTGGTTGAAGCAAAGTAAGCTCAGCCCTAAACTGTTGAATGACAGCAGGTCGCGGCACAACTGGCCTTAGCACTGCTGCGATTTTGGAGGCACAGGTATGTTTCATTCGCCCAGCCGGCCATTGTGGCCCCTTATCAGCGCCGGTGGTGGCCTGCGATGAGCGCCCGTGATCGGCGCCATGACTACCAAATAAAAAATGGATGTTTCCCAGGCGAAAGCCCCGTGCGCGTGCCGGAGTTTTTTAATATCGCCGAAGCCTGTTTAATGAGCCATGCGCGCGCCTTCCCGCAGGCTGTGGCCTTGATGGATTTGAGTCGCGATGCGCAGATTTGGACCTATGCGGACATGGCGCGGGCAGCGGAGCGATTGGCGGCGGTTTGGCAAGACCAAGGGCTGCAGCCGGGTGATCGGGTGGCGATTTTATTGCCGCAATGTGCGGAGGCTTTGATTGCGCATTTTGCAGCGCATTTGATCGGCGCGGTATCTTTGCCGCTTTTTGTGCTGTTTGGCCCGGACGCTTTGCGGTTTCGGCTGAAGGACAGCGGCGCAAAAATTTTGGTCAGTGACCAGGCACAATATCCAAAAATTTGCGAAATTCAGCCCGAGCTTCCGGATTTGGATAAGGTCTACCTGCGGGACGGGGCCAGCGGCCTGGCAGACGGGCTTTGGGGCGCAATTGAGGCGCAAGATGCGCCCTATCGGCCAATTCAGACCCGGGCGGAAGACCCTGCCATGATGATCTATACCTCTGGCACGACCGGAAATCCAAAAGGCGTTTTGCATGCGCATCGCTTCCTTTTAGGGCATTTGCCGTGCTTGGAGCTGTCATTTGCGGATTTTCCCAATGGAGCAGATATCGGGTGGACGCCGGCGGATTGGGCTTGGATTGGTGGTCTGATGGATATGGCGATCCCGTGTTTTTATTTTCGCGTGCCGCTCGTGGCCAAACGCTTCGAGCGATTTACCGCTGGTGCGGCTTTCGATTTGATCCGTGATGCCCAGATCACGCGGGCATTTCTGCCGCCCACGGCACTAAAAATGATGCGCCAAGCTGAGGGGCATGCCACAGCGCAGTTGCGATCTATTTCATCGGGCGGCGAGCCGCTCTCTGCCGAGCTGATAGGCTGGGCGAAGGAGGCATTGGGCGCGGAGGTAAACGAGCTTTACGGGCAAACGGAATGCAATCTCAGTGCCGGATCTGCCCGCAGTTTGGGCGTTGCGCAGTCAGGCTGGATCGGCCAGGCCTTCCCCGGATTTGATATGCGCATTTTAGATGAAAAAGGCCAGGCGGTTCCAGACGGGCAAATTGGGCAAATCTGCGTACACCGCGACACGCCGACCATGTTTTTGCGGTATTGGAACCAACCGCAAAAAACTGCGGAACGGTTTGTGGGTGACTATCTAATGACCGGTGATCTGGGGCGTATGGATGCGCAGGGCTATGTGCAATTCATGGCCCGTGATGACGATGTCATCACTTCAAGCGGCTATCGGATTGGCCCCGCCGAGATTGAGGCTGTTTTGGCCCGTGCGCCGCAGGTGGTGATGGCCGCTGTTGTGGCCGCGCCCGATGCGACGCGCGGCCATGTGATTGGGGCTTATGTCACAGTCAATGGCCCGCCAGAGCCGGAATTCGAAGCGGATTTGATTGCCCAAGTCTCGAGGCAATTGTCTCCGCATATGGCGCCGAAATGGGTGCGCGTATTGGAGGAGATGCCGATGACCGCCACAGGGAAAATTCGCCGCCTGGATCTTAGGGAAATGGCCGCCCAAGCGCTTGAGACAGAACAAACAGGCGGATCGCCGAGGCCAGCCCAACCTCAACCCCGCGCGCGTGGTCAATCTCAACGGCCAAAGCGTTGATCGCCTTGCCTTGCTCCTGGGCAATTCTCAGAAACTCCAGCCAAAACGCATCCTCCAAAGACACACTGGTGCGATGACCGTTCAGCGTGAGGGAGCGTTTCTTGGGCCTGTGCATCACGGATCACGCTTGTGTTGATCCAAATGCTGCACCTGCGCTGCCTTTAAGGTCTCTTGCAGGCGTATTTGGGCTTTGTTGCGGCCAAACTTCACAGCGTTTTGCGCCGCTCGGACCGGTTTTTCGGCCCGAGCTTTGGCTTTTCGAAACTTGTTGAGGTTCACTGGTTCGCTCATTTAGGCCCGATCATCAATTCAGGACGCACCACCTTGTCGAAAGTTGCCTCATCTACAAAGCCAAGGGCGATGGCCTCTTGCTTCAAAGTGGTGCCGTTCTTATGCGCAGTTTTGGCCACGGTGGTGGCATTGTCATAGCCAATTTCTGGCGCCAAAGCTGTGACCAGCATCAGGCTTTCGCGCATCAGCTTGTCAATTTGATCCCGATTGGCGGTGATGCCATTGACGCAATTATCGGTAAAGGCTTGTGCCGCATCGCCGAGCAATTGCATGGATTGCAGCACGTTATAGGCCATCATCGGCTTGTATACGTTCAGCTCAAAATGGCCTTGACTGCCGGCAAATCCCACGGCCGCATCATTGCCGAGCACATGGGCACACACCTGCGTCAGAGCTTCGCATTGGGTTGGGTTGACCTTGCCGGGCATGATAGAGCTGCCCGGCTCATTCTCTGGCAACATCAATTCACCCAATCCGCAGCGCGGACCGGAGCCGAGCAGCCGGATGTCATTGGCGATTTTGAACAGGCTAACGGCCGCTGTTTTCAGCGCACCAGACATCTCGACCATCGCATCATGAGCGGCGAGGGCTTCAAATTTGTTCGGCGCGGTGACAAAGGGTAAGCCAGTTATTTGCGCCATATTTTGCGCAACCATCTCTCCCCAGCCAACGGGGGTGTTGAGCCCTGTACCCACGGCTGTGCCGCCCTGCGCAAGCTCATAGATGCGCGGCAGGGCGCCTTCGATGCGTGCGATGGCCATGGCCACTTGATGGGTATAGCCTGAAAACTCTTGTGCCAGTGTCAGGGGGGTCGCATCCATCGTATGGGTGCGGCCAATCTTGATGATACCATCAAAGGCGTCGGTTTTTGCCTGCAAAGCTGCGTGCAAGGCGCGCAGGCCGGGCAGGGTGACATCTCTTGCGGTGATCGCTGTGGCGATATGCATCGCAGTTGGGAAGGTGTCATTGGACGACTGGCCCATGTTGCAATGATCATTGGGATGCACAGGATCTTTCGAGCCAATCACCCCGCCCATCATTTCAATTGCGCGGTTGGCAATCACCTCATTGGCGTTCATATTGGACTGCGTGCCGGAGCCGGTTTGCCAGACCACCAGTGGAAAGTGATCATCCAGCAGACCATTTGCCACCTCGCTTGCAGCCGCTTGGATAGCCTTGCCTTTGTCAGCATCCAATTTGCCGAGGTCTGTATTGGCCATCGCACAACCCTGTTTGATGACCCCAAGCGCACGGACGATCGCGATGGGTTGTTTCTCCCAACCGATTGGGAAGTTGATCAGCGATCTTTGGGTTTGTGCACCCCAATATTTGTCACAAGGAACGTCTAATGGGCCGAAGCTGTCGGTCTCTACGCGTGTTTTGATCATGGGATGCCCTTTCGTTATTTGCACAAAGGTTTACCCATGCAGCGCTGCGGGTGCAATGCGCTCTGTCGCGCTAGGCTTACTGTTTTCGGAAGCTGTCTAGGCTCACAACCTGCGCATCTTCTCTGATGGCGTCATCGGGCTCGGCATTTTCATGCATCGGCGCCTCTGAGGTTTCTGGCTCATCCTCTTCCTCTTCAATGTGCTCAAAACGCAGGCCGAATTCAACGGAAGGGTCAACAAAGGTGCGCAGCGCCAAAAACGGAATATAGAGCGGCTCAGGCGAATCGCCGAAGTTCAGGGTGATTGAGAACCCCTCATCGGTGACGTTGAGATTTTCAAACCAATGTTGCACCACGATTGTCATTTCGTCAGGGTAGCGATCGAGCAGCCAATCGGGGATCAGCACCCCGGGGTAGATCGTGTCGAAGGTGATGAAAAAATGATGATCGCCGGGCAATTCCCCCGCATCCGCAATATCTTGCAATAAGCGTTTGATTAATCCGCGCATTGCATCATGCATCATGCTGCCATAGTCGATCATTCTCTTCCCCCATCGTCCAAACTTGATGAAGCTGCACTCTAAGGCATTTTGTCAGAAACGAAAGGGCCGTTGGGCGCTTAAAAGGCGGAAACTGCGAGGGCCACAAGTGCCATAAGGGGCAAAGTCCAAAGAATATCCCATTTCCGCCAGAGCAAAAGCAGGGCTGATAGGGCGGCCAAGCTGAGTGACAGCGGGTCAAAGGCGCCGAGATCAGGCACGGACAGATGGAGCGGACCAATGCTCCGCTCAACGTGGCTCGAAAACCAGATTTGCCCAGCAAACCATATGGAAAGACTGGCAATCACCCCAACCACCGCGGCTGTGATGCCTGCAAGCGCGCGTGCCAGCCAGGCGATCGACATCAGCTTTTCAAGATGCGGGGCAAAGAGAAAAATCCACAAAAAACAGGGAAGGAACGTCACCCAAAGCGTCAGGAGGCCGGCGATAAAGGCCAAAGAGAGCCCGCCGGCCTGAAACCCTGCGAGAAATCCCACGAATTGCGTCACCAAAATCAGTGGCCCCGGCGTGGTTTCCGCAAGCCCCAAGGCATCGATCATCTGTGGCGCTGACAGCCAGTTCAGATCGGTTACGGCCGTTTGCGCCAGATACCCCAAAACCGCATAGGCCCCACCGAAGGTCACCACGGCCAGGGTTGAAAAAAGCAGGGCGATTTTGGTTAGGAATACCTGTTTCATGCTCCAAAGGATGGCAATGGGTAGCGCCCAGAGGGCCGCAAGGCCGCTGGAGGCGAGCAGAGTGCTTTGCCTGGGTGCAGGGGTGTGGGTGTTTGGATGGGCCGATGCGCGCAGCCCAGCAATGCCCCAAAGCGCTGCTGCCAAAATCACCCAAGGATAGGGCAGATCGAACAGTGTGATGGCGCAAAAGCTGCTGGCGGCAATCGCCCAGGCCATGGGTAGGATCAAGGCGCGGGCGCAAATTTTGAGCAAGGCTTGCAGAACAATGACGATGACACAGGCTTTGATGCCAGTGAATGCGGCCTGGCTCCAGCCGGTGTGCCCAAACTGCACATAGGCCCAGGCCAAGGCAAAAATTACACATGCGCCGGGAAGAATGAATAAGGTACCGCCGATAAACCCACCGCGCAGCCCATGCAGCCGCCAGCCAAGGTAGGTTGCCAATTGCATCGCCTCTGGGCCAGGCAGTAACATGCAAAATGACAGCGCTCTTAGGAAATCTTGTTGTGAGATCCACCCGCGTTTGTCGACCAGCTCATCTTGCATCAAGGCGATTTGCGCCGCTGGCCCGCCAAAAGATAATAGCCCGATTTTCCCAGCAACAGCTGAGAATTGCGCCAAAGAGACGTGGGATGTGGCCTGATTTTGCACGGGTGAATGCTCCTGTTCAGCTTAGGTGAAAATGCCGCAAGAGCGGGGGCGGTACAAGTTGCAATAAGGCAGCCTTGGTTTTCGGCCGCTCATATGTCGCAAAATGGCGTGACCCCGCGCGAAAATGGGTTACACCGAGCCGAAGTCTGCGGGAGATAAGCTGATGACGATATTATTGGGCGTTGATACGGGCGGCACCTATACGGATGCAGTGCTGATCCAAGATGACACCCATGTGTTGGCCAGCGCAAAGTCTTTGACCACACGCGCGGATTTGGCGCTGGGCATTGGCTCTGCGGTCCGAGCCGTTTTGGCGCAGGCCGATGTGGCGCCTGGTGACATTGCCTTAGCCTCTTTGTCCACGACTTTGGCCACCAATGCGCTGGTTGAGGGGCAAGGTGGCCGCGTGGGTTTGGTCTATATCGGATTTGAAGCGCGGGACTTGGACAGCCACGGGCTGAGGGAGGCGCTGAAGGGGGATCCTGTGATCACGCTGAGCGGCGGGCATGATCATGCGGGCGGGCAGGCCGCTGTGCTGGATGAAGCTGCGCTGCGGGAGTGGTTGGCGCAAGACCAAGGCGTGTCGGCCTATGCGGTGGCCGCGCAATTTGCCACACGCAATGCCGCCCATGAGCTGCGCGCCGCCGAGGTGATTGGGCAGGTCACAGGCCGCCCTGTCAGCGCGTCGCATCACCTTTCGTCAAAGCTGAACGGACCCAAACGGGCGTTAACGGCCGTGTTGAATGCCCGATTGATCGGAATGACCCATAAGCTCATTGGCCGGGCGGAAGATATTTTGCGTGAGATTGGCCTGTCTGCGCCCCTGATGGTGGTCCGCGGTGACGGGGCGTTGATTTCGGCTCAAAAGGCAAAAGAGCGGCCCATAGAAACTATTTTGAGCGGCCCTGCCGCGTCCATTGTCGGCGCTCGCTGGATGACGGGACGCGATCATGCCTTGGTATCGGATATTGGCGGAACCACGACAGATATTGCCCTGTTGCGCGATGGGCAACCGCAGATCGACCCGGCCGGAGCGCAGGTTGGCCCTTATCGCACGATGGTCGAGGCGGTGGCCATGCGCACAACGGGTTTGGGTGGGGATAGTGAGGTGCATATGCGCTCTGAGGGTCTCGCGGGCGGCGTGACTTTGGGCCCCCGCCGGGTGCTGCCGATTTCTCTGATCGCCCATGAGGCACCAGAGGTGGTTCTACCTGCCCTTGATCGGCAGCTGCGCGCCGTCATGCCGGGCGACTATGACGGGCAATTTGCGCGTGCGGTGCCGGGCGGCGATACCGCCGGTCTTAGTGCTCGAGACCTGGCCGTATTTGCCCGCATGGGCGCGCAGACCCATCCTCTCGACCAGCTTTTGTCCACGCGGGTTGAGTATCTGTCTCTTCAGCGTCTGGTGGCGCGTGGTCTTGTTCAGCTCAGCGGCGTCACCCCCTCCGACGCCAGCCATGTCTTAGGCCTGTTGCGGGTATGGAGCCATGAAGCGGCCGCGATTGCCCTGGCTTTAATGGGGCGCAGGCGCAGCGGGGCAGGCGAGCCTTTGGCACGCACTCCTGAGGACATGGCGAGACTTATTATTGATCAACTCACCGCTCAAACTTCAACGGCCCTGCTCACGGCGGCCTTTGCAGAGCAGAGCGATCTTTTTGGTGGGGCGCCGGCAGATTTGGCCGGCCATGAGCTGTTGCAGCGCGGATTGCGGCACGCGCCGGGATTGGTGAAGATCGAGGCCCGTCTGGATGTGGATGTGATCGGACTTGGTGCCTCGGCGGCGACCTATTACCCGGCGGTTGGCAGGGCGCTCAATTGCGATGTTATCTTGCCCGAGCATGCCGCTGTGGCCAATGCCATTGGCGCGGTGGTTGGACGCATCACTGTGCGCCGTTCGGGCACGATCACCGCCCCGTCTGAAGGAATCTTTCGAGTGCATTTTGCCGAGGGGCCGCAGGATTTCCACAGCGAGGATGACGCTTTAGCCACGCTGGAGACTTGGCTGTGCGACACAGCGCGCGCAGAAGTGGAGGAGAGCGGCAGCGACACTGTACAGGTCTCAAGCTATCGTGATATAAAACGGGCGCGCAGCGAGGCGCGTGAGTTATTTATTGAGGCTGTGATTTCAGTTGAGGCGACCGGCCGGCCTCGTGTCGCGCGGGAGCATCAAGCCTGACCGGCGTCTGCGCCTCGGTTTGCGGGTTCGTAATTATTGGCTGTTTTTTTACAAAAGAATTTTGACGAGAATATTGGAAGGAAGACATATTGAAATTGCTTACGTTTCGGGGGATCTCTTTGGCGCTTGGACTGTGGTGTTGCCTTCCCGTGGCTGGAGTAGCCCATGAGGGCGTCAAATGTTCCGAGCGCAATTTGTATCAAGCCATTCAGGCTTTGAGATCCCGCAGGAGCGCTGAAACCTATTTCCCCCCCTTTATCACCCTGACAAAAAAGGATGTGTTTTGGGCGCGCAATGAATACCGCATTGTGGGAATAACTGAAAATGAGAGCAGATCGGAGGTTCATGCTAAAACGCTCTGGAACGGGCTTAACATGACATTGATGTACCACGAGGCAGAACAGGTGCTTTGGGTCACAATGGAGCCGCCGCGCAAGGGCAGGGTTGTCCCGACGGTGATCTATCGCAAATGCGCAATGCTGGATTGATATTGAGGCGCTGTGAAAGGGGGGGAAGGTGCAGGTTTCTGTTGCCAGGTACCTGCGGACCCCGCCTGACGCTGCAAGGCGACAGGGCTTAAGGTTTCAATGTTTCGGACTGCTTACGCAGCCAGAGCCATTGGAGCTTTGTTGTC
>Ga0209557_1000056_pt1 | contig 76731 bp, 68 predicted proteins | sample SaaInlV_120m_DNA_4_FD_184672 | JGI IMG/M metagenome (GOLD analysis project Ga0209557, IMG submission 184672) | Marine microbial communities from expanding oxygen minimum zones in the Saanich Inlet - Saanich Inlet SI074_LV_10m_DNA (SPAdes) (version 2) | ecosystem: Environmental > Aquatic > Marine... | reverse complement strand
GGACTAAGGTGAAGGTGGATTGTCCTTAGTTACTGAAGTCATAAAAAGCCCCAATCAAGACTGAGACTTTTTATGAGATATTGCTGGATTATTCAATCATCAAAGTCAGAGGCTAGCGTCTTGTGGACACCTCCATAACTAGCAGGCGAGTAATGGGCGCTTCGAAGAACCCAATTACCATCCTCTTTTATCCAGTTCATGGTAACCCTCGTTCTGTAGTCACTCATATTATCCTTCGGGCCCACCATCCCTTCTGAATAAAAACGTACATGCACCACATCAGCTGAAATGGCGGTAGCTTCGGGATAAAAGTATTGAGTCATAGCTTCACCACTTTTCTTCCACCCAGATATAGTCTGCTGATTGAGTGGTTTATGGAAACTACCATCAGAGTTCGTGTCTAAGGTTCCTGCTTTACTAGACATGGCAACGACAGTCTTAAAATCTCTACTATTTCGTGCATCCATATAAGCCGATAGAGCCGCTAGCACCTCGCTCTCACTTGAGGTTTCATGATGTCCCGCAAAGGAAAATGTACTAAAGCTAATCAATAATGTAGCAAACGCTAATTTTTTCATGTGTTACTCCTAAGTATGAAAAGGTCAATATTCATTCAAAAATGAATCTCTCGTGCACTATCTCAAAAGCAAATCAATCATGCAAATGCAACACCCAAAACCACCCCCTAATGTATCCCCACGGATACTGTAACAATCACAAGAACTCAGCAGCCCCCCCCGGCCCCTTTGGGCAGCCCCCCTGCCTTAGGTACAATACAGGTAACAGTTGAGTTGACGGATAGAAGAAATTGAGTAAGATGTAGCCATCAGATGAAAGCAGAGATTTATGGCTAAGCATATGATTTATAGAGACTTTATAGGGATATAGCGGGAAACGCCCATAGCTCAGTTGGTTAGAGCAGTCGACTCATAATCGATTGGTCGTAGGTTCAAGTCCTACTGGGCCCACCATTTTTACCATTATCCCAGACAAGAATTTCCAGCGCCTTGCCTTAGCTATAAATGAGCCAAGCTGCATCGGCCATCCGATATAAACGGTCAGCACATGCTTAAAAAGTAACGCTAAGAATGGTAGATCTTGGGGAGAGATTTAGACTGGCGCGCCCTGCGCTCGAACGATAACAGGGCTACAACCATCTAGGCTGTGCAGGCGCGTTGAGGTGCTAGCACAGCCATCTTGAAAACAATGGCTTACTGGTCTGGACACTTCATGGGAACAACCACAGAGGCGGGATATTTCCACATGGCACCTGTCGCAGCGTCTACACCTACACCGATAATGCCACCGATTAGCAGATTTCCAGCATTCATTGCCTCATAACCGGAATCTACGATTACACTGCCAGTTGCGGTTTTAGCCTTATTATTACAGGCAACTGTGAGCGGACCGCGGCTTTTCTCTACAGACACTGATGCTGGAGCTGTAATAACCGAGGAGCTATCACTGTTAACAACCGTACAAATAAATGTGCCCGAATCCTCGCAGCCAGTTGTATTAATATTTATTACCTGGTCACTTCCTTCCATCACGCTTGCACAGCCTGTGACTAAACCTAAAATCCCCATTAGAGATATCAATTTGAAACTGTTCATAATTATTGTTTTCCTGATTTGTTAGATTATTTTACCCGTTCTAATTCGGTCAAGCACGACCGAGGATACTACGCTCACTGACTTTTTAAAACAGATATATTCGCGGGGAATATCTCGGATTTTAAAGCAAACTTCTGCTGCATGGTGCCGATATCTAAATGGGCCAGATATAATGGTAGCTAGCATTTTTTATTGGTCATAGGATTGTAAATAACGACCATCAACAGTTTATAACCACTCAGCCTGAGCGAAAAGGTTTAATCCTTCGTAGAGGGAGTAACGTACTCTGTGAACTGGCAGCAGCGGATTATTGGAGATAGTTTTGGAAATTATTGTTTCAACGGCAACTTTTTTGGCGATTACCGCTTTTGTTTATTTTCGAGTCGGCTTTGTGAATATTACCAATAGCTATCGAATGTGGTTCCAAGAGGGTTACTGGGTAAACTACAACATCGTTGAGGCTGGCGCCTGGATCGCTAAAGCCGCAGTAATTTTGCCGGGGCTCATCTGGCAGAAAGAAGTTTGGCAGCTACATATAATCACCCTCTTTACTTCTGCATTATTGATCTGGGTCTCTGAGCGAAAACTACTGCCGACGATGGTTGCCTTTAATACGCTTTGGATTGGCTTGTCTTCAGTGGTGATAGTGCGCAATCTACTATAGAAGCATCTTCTCAAACTATGTCTATGTGCATGATCTAGCCGGCCTGGTAGCTCTCTAGCTCTCTAATTCTTGAATAGTAGTTTCTGACCAAGCAATGGTTTGGGGAAATACCCTTTTGTGTAATGATAGGCTCTCAATAGAGCTGCCTTCTCTGGTTGGACCATAGCAAATAACAGCAGCGAATTATTCTAAGGATTTAAAACATTGGCATGCAGGGCACAGACAATTTGAACAGGCCGTACGAGTGACCACTAAACTAAACAATTGGGTGCTACTAACCTGTGCGCTAACCTGCGTGCTAACCTTTAGCTTAGCCTGGTCAGATCAAGCACAGCAAAGCAGTAAACATACCTATATCTTGGTACATGGCTCCAGTGGTGGGGGCTGGGACTGGCACACTATGGATACCATATTGACCAGCAGAGGCCATACAGTCTATCGACCCACACTGACCGGGCTAGGCGAACGAGTTCATTTGGCCAATGCCAACATAGATCTCAACACTCATATCAGCGACATTGTAAATACTATTGTTTTCGAAGAGCTTGATCAGGTGATACTGGTAGGGCATAGCTACGCTGGCATGGTGATTACAGGGGTAATGAACCGTATCCCGGAAAGAATAAAGCACGCGGTCTTTCTGGATGCCGCTGTACCAGAGCATGGTATGTCTGCCCTAGATCTTTGGCCAAGCCTAAGCGAGCATGCTGTTATTGAGGGTCAGGTATATTTTTCTTGGCTACAAAAAGATTCCGTGCCGCCCCATGATGTTCCTCAGTCTCTAAAGACCCTTACTCAGGCTGTGGAATTCAACAACCCCCTAGCAATAGCACTACCTGCAACCTATATTGCTCTTGTAGAGAGTTTGAGTGCGGAGAGCGCCGAGATTCAGAAAGACCTATCATGGCAAACCGCTGAGGCACGAAACTGGCCCATTCAGAGGCTTATAAGTGACCACAATGCTCAACGCTCGCATCCTAACCAACTTGCCGATTTATTGGAGTCTATTATCAAATGATTAAACTACTGAAACTTATTTTACTCACCAGCTTCTTGAGCACTGCCTGGGCCGCGGAGGATAACTCAATTATTATTGACGTAAGAACTACTGACGAGTGGCAAGCGGGACATTTACAGTTTGCTAAGCACCTGCCCTTAGATCGAGTAGAAGCCGAAATTACAGAGTTAGTGGCAGACAAAAATACCAAGGTGTATCTCTACTGCCGAAGCGGCAACAGGTCGGGTAAAGCGAAGGCAATTCTGGACAGTCTTGGTTATAGCACGGCCATCAATGCTGGCGGAATAACTCAGGCTAGCCAATTACTCAATCAAGAAATCGTACAGTAGCGAGGCGGCATGGCTATGGTGCAACCAGAAAAACTCCAGCATATGGCTTTAGTTTTAGCCGTTCAGCTGACCTCTATTGGCATGTCAATATTCTGGAATCTGATCGGTGTTGGACTTATAGATGCTGGGCAAAGACCCCTAGGCAATGCCGCCTCGATGACCATGGTGGTTAGTCTTGCAATAATGGCGGCCGCCCTGATTTTCAGCATTGGCCGGATGCTATGGCTCTACACCATTATTTCCTCAGTACTTGCCCTTGCGTGCAGTGCAGCCATTTACACAGCTATTGTGGGGCCAGCCGATCTCTGGCCCTCTTCTTTCTTCCGGGTATTTGGGGCATCAATAAATGTGCTAGGGCTGGTGGGCTTTGCTTTGGCCTGCAAGCTGATTATTTTACCCTACAAACAGCGTTAGACTGACTAGCTAATCCATAGACCACTGGTCAGCTGGCAATCAACGGCATCTAAAAGCATGTGAATACATAGGCCAAGTCCAATAAGTCTGGTCTTGGCTGGAATACAGAGCAGCAAATAGAGCAGCACAAGCTCAGGTTGATGTAGTGGATGAAAACCAATACTGCAGCGATTAGGGTCATAAATGGGACTAGCTAACAGGTGGTCTAGATCCACTACCATAGTCGCAATCATCAACAGATAGGCGTGCACCCAATAGCGACGAAAAAAACCACCGGCGACGAATGCCGGAACTAAGAAATGCAAAAATATATGAATCACAGCATGTTTTTCCCAAAGCGCCCTAGCCTTATTTAGACATATCGGGGCGAAGTATTAATCACGCCCGCGCTTAGTAGGGCCCGTTTTGCTGGGTCGGATCTGTCCATAGGGTAGACCAGACCGAGGTACCATTAATAAAAAACACGGCATCTTCATGAAAAACGGCCCGATGGCGACCAGCTCCCGGCAGATCATAGGTACCGTCAACTGTACCCACCCTATCAACTGAGGCACTCGCCGCACTGTCTTTGCCATTAATTTCAAACAGATAGAGCTTCTCTTGCTGACTGTAACCATTGTTATCATCGAAATAACCTATGGATACAGGCACCGAAAAGCGATCCTTACTGCTATTAATCGGCTGGTAAGTGAAGGCATGACGGTTGTAACGAGCCTCGGAATAGCTCCAGTCTGCTCCCACTTCTATGCTCTGCGCCCCCAAGGAGTAGGGTGCGTTCATATTAGCAATATTAAATAGTTCTAGCTTCACCAAACCCTGCTCATCTTGACCTAGGCCTAACAGCAGCTCAGCACTGACTGGATGCAGAAAATCAGAGAAACCCGTTACCGTTAACTCCCCTGCAATTAGCGGATCGCTGGGATTTGACAGATCTAATACATAGAGCGGATCGATGCGCTCAAACGTCACCAGATACAGTATGTCGCCCATGAAACGTACGCCATAGAGCTCTTCATTTGGCTTGCCAATAGGCTCTGGATGCGCAGTATTTGGCAGAGTTGCCAGGGTCGTTAACTCCGGCGCAGTTGCTGAGAGTTGCAGTATCGATAGCCGATGGTCAACCCAGTCTTCACTATTATTGTTGTAACTGGTAGTTACTAGGCGCAGATACCCCTCATGCTCGTTGATACGAAAATCTCTATTGTCAGCCAATCCTAGCTGGCCTGAAACAGAGCCAGAACCCAGATAGTTAAGCTCTGCAGATAGGCTATAACTGTGCACCAGTGTTCTGCTCTCTGCGCCTGCATAGTCTTCCTGAGTCAGATAGATTCTATTATCGCTAACATAGACGCCAGATGTAGGCTCAAGGTAACAGGTACTATTAGCTATGCTCTGCTGGGACAGATCTATCGCAATAATCAAGGTTAGAGTTGGGTCGCCCGCACCCCTCGGCGCGATTTCATTATCGGGGTCGCTGATCCGGCAATCGCCGGCACTGATAAAATCAGTCAATTCTCCATTGATACTAAGCTGAGGCAGAATTTGCTCTACGCTCAGAGCATCAAGCGCAGCTTGGTTCGCTGCTAGCTGAGTATCAGTAGGATAATAATTATAATTTTCGACGTTAGGGGTGTGACGGGCAACCAGATAGACCATGTCACCCTTTTTGCGGCTGTTTACAAAACCACCCTCTAACTGGATGCTAAGTTGCTGCCTGGGTGCACTGATATCAGTGATGTCATAAATATCTACAGCTGTGGTTTGCTCTTGCCAGATTAGTGGGTCAGCAAAGCGCGGCCCATAACCGCCGTACCAGACGCTTGAACTAATAGATACTAGTTGAGTATCCGAGCTATATAGGCCCTCAACCGTACGATCATCATCCAGCGGAATACTGGCCACCTGGTCGGCGCTGGCCTGAGCTGGGTCAGTGGACAGAATGCGGATGCTGCGCTCAGACGCTGGTACCGAGGCCGCCACATCGGAGCCATCGGCTTCAGCCGTCGGCTCTGGGAGCACTATATCATCGACGATAAAACAACAATTCATTCCGAGACTGGGTGCAATAAACAGATGGTTACCGTTGTACTTGACCACATCGTGCTCGTCTATGCTGGCCTCTAAGGTATAGGTCGTCGTAAACCCTACTCCGCTGGAGGCACCCTCTGCGGCAAGTGCAACTGCATCGGCTCTCTCGCTGGCAGTGGCAGCTTGACTAAAGCTCTCACGTATATGGCTTTCAAGCTGGTCACTGCTGCTCAGCGGGATTAATAATCCCCTAGCCTCTGGCTGAGGATCGACAATCACCGCTGGCGGAGCCTTGGAGCTACCGCCTCCGCAAGACACCAAAAATGGAACCGCCAAGACTAAACCAACAAATGTACGTGCCATAGACTCCCCCCGAGCCATCAATTGATTTTGAGTTATTCCAACAGCGCAAGTCGGACTATTATGGAAGAATATTAACATAGATGTTCGGGGATTAGATTAAGCTTGAGTCTGCTCGAATTACTGGCAAAATTTACCTTAAAGTTCTGTCGCAAATAGGCGTATGTTTAACGCAAATCTATCTGTGGGCATCATTTTTGTCTCATAATGTCAGCCGATGTAAAGAGACTTTCCCATGACAATAAAATCGCCAAATCACAGTGCTATTGCAGCGCCATTAACCAAACCAATCTATCACTTTGGTTTAGTTTTACTGACCAGCTTTATGCTCACTGCCTGTGGAGGCGGTGGCGGATCCACCCCCCCTATTCCTCCTATGGTAACACCAACGCCTCAGGACAGCACGCCAGTGGCTCAGGCGGATAACCTGAGCACTGATCAAGGCACTGCAGCCACTATTGATTTGGCAGCCAATGATTCAGACCTCGATGATGCGCCGGTTAGCTACAGCCTTGAAACCCCACCCAATCAGGGTGAGGTGAATATCACTGCAGATGGCACAGCCACCTACACCCCTAACCAAGGCTACTTTGGCTCAGATAGCTTTGTGTACCGCGTAACAGACAGCGATGGCGATTCGGCGACCGCATCGGTCTCTGTTACTGTGGCGGCCACCAGTGTTGGTCAAACATGGCCTGCAGTAAATAGCGCTGTCACCTTGGATGTGGAAGCCAGAGTGGCACAAATACTAGCTAACATGACACTGGCCGAAAAAGTCGGACAAATGGTGCAGGCAGAGATCAGCTACGCCTCGCCAGCTGATGCTCGCACCTACAACCTTGGGTCAGTCCTGAACGGTGGTGGCACCTGGCCCAATGGCAAGCGGTCTACTGTTAGCAATTGGGTGTCATTGGCTGATCAGTTTTACAATGCCAGTACAGATACCAGTGATGGTGGTGTCGGCATTCCATTGATCTGGGGTACAGACGCGGTGCATGGCCACAACAATGTCACAGGGGCCACTATCTTCCCTCACAACATTGGTCTTGGCGCGACAAATAATCCCAACCTTATGCAGCAAATTGGTGCTGTGACCGCTCTAGAAGTTGCTGTTACTGGTATAGACTGGGTATTTGCCCCTACCCTAGCTGTAGTAAGAAACGACCGCTGGGGTCGCACCTATGAAGGTTATTCAGAAGACCCTGAGATCGTTCGCACCTACGCTGGAGAAATCGTCAAAGGACTGCAGGGCGAGGCGAGCAGTGCTGATTTATTTGGCTCCGCCAAGGTAATCGCTACCGCTAAACATTTTATTGGTGATGGCGGTACTAGTGGTGGTATTGATCAGGGCAATACTCAGGTTAGTGAGACAGAACTTCGGGATATTCATGGCCAGGGATACATTACCGCTCTGGGTGCAGGCGCCCAGACAGTGATGGCATCCTATAACAGCTGGAACGGCAGCAAACTGCATGGCCGTGCAGACCTGCTCACCGATGTGCTTAAACAGCAGATGGGTTTTGACGGTTTTGTGATCGGCGACTGGGATGGCCACGCCCAGGTGCCCGGTTGCAGCGCTGCTCAATGTGCCGCAGCCATTAATGCTGGTGTGGATATGATAATGGTTCCTGTAGCTTGGCAGGAATTTATCAGCAACACCATTACTCAGGTTGAAAATGGCGAGATCCCTCTCTCCCGGGTCAATGATGCTGTTACGCGAATTTTGCGGGTTAAAGCCCGTGCAGGGGTGCTAGATAGACCAAAACCCTCAGACCGTACCCATGCCAATCGGCTCGCCTTACTGGGCGCGAGCGATCACCGCAGTCTAGCTCGACAAGCCGTCCGCGAGTCGCTTGTGCTTCTCAAAAACACAGATGGCATCCTGCCACTCAACCCAGCTAGCAGAGTATTGGTGGCTGGCGCTGGCGCTGACAATATTGGCCAGCAGGCCGGTGGCTGGACGCTCACCTGGCAGGGTACAGGTAATCAGAATTCAGATTTTCCCGGTGCCACTTCTATTTTCGCTGGCATTCAAGCGGCGGTCAGCAATGCCGGTGGCACAGCGACCCTAAGCGCCTCTGGCAGCTTTAGTGGTGCGGCTCCAGATGTCGCTATTGTTGTATTTGGAGAAACGCCCTACGCAGAGGGAGCAGGTGATCTCGGCAATATGGAATATCAGGCCGGCAACAAGTCGGATCTCGCTCTTCTTAAGTCCCTGCGCGCCCAAAATATTCCAGTGGTCTCCATTTTTCTATCCGGACGACCTCTGTGGGTTAACAAGGAACTTAACGCCTCCAATGCCTTTGTCGCAGCCTGGCTTCCAGGCTCAGAAGGTGCTGGCATCGCGGATGTAATCTTTGCCAATGCCAACGGCACCAACAACTATGACTTCAGTGGCAAGCTCTCGTACTCCTGGCCCAGAGCATTAAATCAAACTAGCCTCAATCGCAATGATGCCAGCTATAACCCGCTATTTGCCTACGGTTTTGGCCTCAGCTACGGTGACACTGACAGCCTTGGGGACGATCTGGATGAATCTGGCAGCAGTGACAACCAGCAACCCCAGGGCGCTTATCAAGTACCGGGCACGATTCAGGCAGAGGACTACAGTGCGATGCTGGGAGTTCGACTCGAGAGTACGTCTGATTCAGGGGGCGGTTCCAATATAGGCTATGTGGACATCGGAGACTGGCTAGAATACAACATTGATGTGGCTACGGCAGGTGACTATCTAGTGGAGTACCGCGTGGCAAGCCAGCCTGGCAGCGCAGGTTTTGATAGTTTGATCAATGGCACCCTGATGCACCGTCAAGCGGTGCCCAACACAGGCGGTTGGCAATCATGGGTGACTGAGTCTGCAACAGTCAGCCTGCTGGCCGGCGAGCAAACTCTGCGCCTCAACGCTGTTGGTAATGAGTGGAACCTTAACTGGATTCGCTTTACTGCTCAATAAGCACAGGGCTGCTATTGCTGTGCAGCCTTAACCTTAACCACTAGGTTACCCGCATAGTTCATCACATGAAAAATGCCACTCTGCTCCTGGGTGCCGGAGACCAAATGGGCTCCGGGGCCCCTAGCGTAGACTGGCACGTCTTCGCCAGAATGAGTTTCTGAACGCATGGGGACAGAGGATTCCTGATGAAAACCGCTGCTCTGTGTATCAACTGCGCTTAGATCAGCGCGCCCCATAAACAGCTCGGCACCATACACTGTGTCTGCATCTGTAACCGAGCCCAGACTATGAAAGCCCTGATCATTTGCCTGCGCACTAAAATCATGAAAGCCCGGACCATTGGCATATCCCAACGTGGTGTAGGGCATGCCATCAGCTGCTAACGCATATTTGTCAGCACCAGGGTAAATTACCTTACCCAACATCGGGTTGCCGCGCTTTGGATAGCCAGCAATGGTAAACACATGGCCATGGTCAGCTGTGACAATAATCAATGTCTCCGACGGGTTGGTACTGTCGACGGCAGCCTGAATAGCATTGGAAAACTCGATAGTATCAGTTAGGGCGTTATACGCACTACTGGCATGGTGACCATGATCAATGCGCCCAGATTCAACCATTAGAAAAAAGCCACGATCATTGTTATCGAGAATATCAATGGCCTTTTGGGTCATCTGCGTCAATGAGGGCTCTCCAGCAATATCATTACTTCGATCTGCCTCGTAGCGCATATGAGATTCATTGAATAGACCAAGCACTGGGCCTGACTCCTCAGTCTGAAGGGCATCAAAACCCTGCTGATCTTCGATATAGCGACCGCTTGGATAGCTAGCTTGCCACTCAGCAATTAGATTGCGGCCATCAGTACGATCGCCCTCAACCGCAGACGCGGCATCAGCGCTGTTAAACGCGGCATCAGCTGGCAGAAAATGACGGCGCCCGCCTCCCATCACCAAATCAATTCCATCAATGTCTAAATTACTATACTGGGCTTCGAGATTGTCTTCGAAGTTGACCAGCTGTGACGCAATATCCTCGCAACCCTGTTCAATCGCTACGGCAGGCATTTTGGCGTTATCTTCCCAGTCGCGGCTAGCGGCCTTCGCATAGGTTGCTGCTGGTGTTGCGTGGGTAATTCTTGCCGTTGAGATTATCCCTGTAGACAGCCCAGCTATTTCGGCTAACTCCAGTGCGGTAACCAGCGTATTACCTGCCATCGAGCTACAGTCTCCCTCGATAACATTTTCATCTACACCAATTACCCCTATATCTGTTTTTACACCACTGATAATCGCAGTCATGGTGCCTGCCGAATCTGGGGTTTGGGCATCTACATTGTAGGTTTTAGCTAGTCCAGTAAACGGGAATCGACCAAAGCTAAGGCTGTTTTCTTCCCCCGACATACCCTTCTGCTGACCTTCGAGAATACGAGCCGCAGTCACCGTCGAGAGACTCATTCCATCGCCGATAAATAAAATGATATTTTTGGCTGCACCAGCGTTGGTATTGATGCTTCTAAAGGCATTATTGGCATCTGCAATCTGAGCTGCAGACAGTCGGTACCAGCTATTATCTCGCTGACCCACCAGGTCTGGTTGAGCACTTGGTACAGCTCGCTCTTCTCCACTACAACCCAACAAAAACAGCAAAGAAAGTAGAATTAATGACAGTAAACGGGCGCTGAGTGAACGATTCATGAGGTTACCAGATGGTTATTTTAAGGTTGAAATTGTGCGCTCCCATATCCGCTTTAATCACGTCTGGATAAGCTTAAAGCAGAAAAAACATAGACCAAACCTAGGTCTGGGAGTGTAGGAAAATCTAATAGGTTTGACTGCGGACGAGACTATAAATCGAGTAACTCATGAATGTCTAGGTTGTGGGCCTTGGCAATTTTAAATACCTGCCATAGAGACACGATGGCAGTTGGATCCTGTTCCATTCGCTGATACTGCCTAACAGAAAGTTCATAATCAGCCATATCTTCCTGAACCATATCACGGTGCTTGCGCAGTTCGACAATCCGCGCACGCAGCTTTTTCTGAATCTGCATAAATTCATCGTAATAGATTGAGTCTGGATTTGGGCGCTGCATAACGTTTCGTTTATCTGACCTCTTGACCTTAGACGCCAAGGTTGGCATATTCGTTTTTCTATCAACACGTCTAGCTTGGCGTTACGGAGCAACACCATCAGGGAGTACTAAGGTGAAACCATTATTTATCAGTATCATTTTTTTGGGCGCAGTAACGGCCTGTTCACAGTCGCCACATCAGGCTCAGCACGCCGTAGATCATTTCAGCCTGGTTCGCAGTGCCGTCTACACTCAGCGTGAGCTGATCAACACTCAACTGAATAGAACTATCGAAGATAGGGTCACTGAGACAGAATTTAAGGGCAGAAGAGAACAACTATTGATTGGTAGTTATTGCGACCTGATAGATAGACGCATTATTTACAGCCGTGACAACCCTACTAGTTGCGATCTGGCCATGTCCCGCAGTCGCCAATGCTTGGGGGATTTTCACCGCTGTTTTAAAAATTGCGATCTACGCAGTCAGGCCTGTCGGCGCTGCGAAGACCCTGCCCTGACTTGCCTGGACGCGGTCAGCCAGATGCAGCACTAAGCTCAGGGACAGTTATTCTAATTGTTTAACCTGTAGTACTTTGACCCTATGCGCATAGCCTCCGCCTTGGCTGCCAGCGGTATTCATAGGGTCACTTTTTTTAAACACAGGCTCAGTTAGTTCACCGAGTCGCCTTCAATACGACAGCCAAACTCCTGGCTCGCATCCAGCAACCACTGGCCTATATAATCTGCAAAGCTGCGCCTGATCACTAGATCGTAAGACCCATCAGCTCTGTTACTGATTAGCGCGCCAGCTTTAGCAAAGGTAGTCCTGGCACAGCGACCACAATCAGCCTCGGCCAGTGGCCAGGCTTCAAAATCATATACTGATGACTTCTTCATCACTGTACGCAGTGCTTTGGGCTTACCACGCAGATTGATCAGCGTCTGACCGCCACTTAGGTCGACAATAGAAATATGCCCAGAAAGGTTTTTCCGCAATCTGGTCTCCAGCTCATCGGCGGCAAGCTGGCTCACCAGCAGCCACTCATCGGGCCCCAGCCAATAGATACTATGTTCCGAATTGCAGTGATAGGTGCCCGGCTGTCGAGGCACCATTAAACCTAGCACCTCTGCCACAGCAGAACAGAACAACTGATCATTAGCGTCACCGCGCAAGTTGAGATGACTTATCACCGGCGACTCCTGTACGACCAGAGCAAACTCCGCTTCGCCGTTAAACAGCTCACCGACAGATCTGTTGGCAACCTTACTAGACAGCCTGTGAAAATACTTTAATGGTGATTCACGCTTTATATTATTCGACATGTTGACGCTCCCCCTGGGGGTCATAGAATACAGAGCTAACAATTTCAGCGGCAATGGTGCGCCCATTAGCCAGCGGGCAATAAACAGTCTGACCCAGGCGACTATGTCCACCTTTAACTACCGCGAGAGCAATCGAATGACCCATGTTCGCACTGTAATAACTAGAGGTCACATGGCCCTGCATCGACATAGGTATCTGTTGCTTTGAATCAAATACTATCTGAGAACCCTCAGGGATAACCTCTGCCCCATCCAGCGTCTTGAGACCAACCAGTTGTTTGCGATTTTCCCGCACTGAGTCACTGCGCTCCAGTGACCGCTTGCCAATAAAGCTGAAGGCTTTATTTTTGTTGACCACCCAATCCATATTCATATCGGCGGGCGTCATAGAGCCATCGGTATCCTGACCAACGATAATAAAGCCCTTCTCGGCACGCAGCACATGCATGCTCTCTGTACCATAGGCCGTGATGTCAAATTCTTCACCGGCTTCCATTAGAGCTTCCCAAACATGACGCCCATAATGAGCCGGCACATTAATTTCGTAGGATAGCTCGCCGGTAAAGCTGATCCGGAATACGCGAGCCTTTGCGCCTGCTACTGTACCTTCTCGCCAGTCCATAAACTGAAAACTATCCGCACTCAGGTCTAAGTCGTCACAAACCTTCGCCAGCACTTTTCGCGCATTGGGTCCAGTGATTGTGGCTGTACTCCAGTGGTCTGTGACTGAGGTAAAGTAAACCTGCAGATCTGGCCACTCAGTTTGCTTCCAAAGCTCCAGCCAGGCCATCACCGCAGCAGCGCCGCCAGTGGTCGTAAACATCAGGTAGTGATTTTCTGCCAGACAGGCACAGACGCCATCATCAAAGATCATGCCATCCTCTTTGAGCATCACCCCATAGCGACATTTCCCTGGAGCCAGTTTGAGGTACGAATTGGTGTACATTCTGGTAATAAATTCCGCGGCATCTGGACCCTGAATATCAATTTTTCCCAGCGTGCTGGCGTCGAGGATACCGACACTGCTGCGTACCGCGAGACATTCGCGATCTACTGCTTCCTGCATGGTTTCACCCTGCTTGGGGAAGTACCAGGGACGCTTCCACTGACCCACATCTTCAAACATGGCACCCTGCTCGACGTGCCAGCGATGAACGGCTGTATAGCGCTCAGCATCAAACAGCTCGCCTACATCGCGCCCAGCTATAGCACCAAATGTCGTCGGCGTATAAGAGGGGCGGAAAATAGTGGTGCCAGTCTCAGCAATCGACTGGCCGAGAGCATTGGCTAAAATTGCCATGCCATTGATATTGCCTAGCTTGCCTTGATCAGTACCAAAGCCCATGGCTGTGTAACGCTTAATGTGCTCAACAGATTCCAAACCTTCGCGCACCGCCAGCTCAATGCCACTGGCACTGACGTCTAGCTGCAGATCAACAAACTGACTTGGCGCTCTGCTGGTGCTCTTGGTATGGGGTACTAAAAATAACGCCTGTTGTGGCTGTTCTTGAATATCCAAAACCTCAGGCACTGGGAACATCAAACTGTCATCTCCAAAGCCAGCCAGCATAGCCGCCTGGGCACCTGCACTAGCGCCCTCTTCAAAACAGCCTCTTAGTGTATATGTGCCGCCACAGGCGCCCACTGACCGCTCCTGCTGTTGCGACTTGCCCGGCCTGAAGCCGACTATTGAGGCATCCCACTGCGGCTTGGCACCGGTATGGGAGCTCAGGTGGACAGCGGGGCTCCAGCCGCCAGAGCTGGCGATGAGATCACAGGCGATCTTTGTGACTGGGCCGATAACCTGCGTGCCTTCAGCATTCAACTGGGCGACTAGCGCCCGCTTAACGCGCTTGCCTCCCTGAGCCTCAATCACGCCATGACCAGCCATAACCTGAATGCCTAGAGCTGTCACTGCAGCCACTCTTTCGCCCGTGGGGTTTAGCCTTGAGTCCACCACCGCCACTACGGTACGCCCTGCATTGTGCCAGTCGATTGCCGTCTGATAAGCATTGTCGTTGGTAGTAAACAGCAGCAGATCATTTCCTGGCGCCACACCGTATCGGTTGACGTAGGTAGAGACTGAGGAGGCCTGCATCACCCCCGGAATATCATTGTGGGCAAACACTAATGGTCGTTCGAAAGCACCAGCGGCAAGCACTACCTGCTTTGCTCGAACCCTGTGCAGGCGCTGTCGGGCACCAGTTTTTGCTGTCAGCCCAAGATGGTCGGAACGGCGCTCAAGAATACCGACAAAATTATGGTCGTAGTAACCAAAGGCTGTGCTGCGCGGCAGTGTTTGCACATTGGCAAAGCCCTGCAATTCAGCAACTATGGCATCGAGCCATTCGGTGGCCGGTAGGCCATCAATAATATCGGTTGAGGCGAGAAGTGAGCCGCCAAATTCACTTTGTTCGTCGGCAATGATTACTCGAGCACCAGCACGAGCCGCTTCTCTGGCTGCCGTCAGTCCAGCGGGGCCAGCGCCAATTACCAGCACATCGCAATGTTGATTAAGCTTGTCATAGCTATCTGGATCATTCTGAACCGGACTGCTGCCCAGACCCGCTGCTTTGCGAATAAAATGTTCGTAGGTCATCCACAATTTAGCTGGGTACATAAAGGTTTTGTAATAGAACCCGGGTGGCATAAGCCGGCCAAACCAGCCAGTAATCGCCATCAAATCGAAATTAACCGATGGCCAACCATTCACTGACGCTGCCTCTAAGCCCTCATAGAGCTCGACCTGCGTGGCCTTTAAGTTAGGCACAGTGCCTGCACCAGAGCCGATCTGCATAATGGCATTGGGCTCCTCTGCGCCATGCCCTACTATGCCTCTGGGGCGTGAGTATTTAAAACTTCGTCCCACTAGATTTACACCATTGGCCAACAGCGCGGAGGCCAATGTATCGCCGGCCACACCCTGTAACGGTTTACCGTTATAGGTGAAGTTGATTGTTTTAGCGCTGTCGGTACGAGCACCTGAGCCCAATCGATTGACGGCTTTCATTGGCTTGCTCCCGCAGAGTCCGCTGTGTGCTGGGGTTTTTCACCCACCATATAGGTTTCAAGAATCTGATAACTGACCGTGTTGCGAGTGGCATAGAAATAACGCCCACAACCCGCGGTGTGATGCCACATTTCATGATGTATTCCACGAGGGTTTTTACGGAAAAATAGGTAGTCACCCCATTCTTCGTCGCTGAGATTTTCCGGCTCAAGTGGGCGCACAATGTGCGCCTCACCGCTGTAGTGAAACTCTTCTTCTTCGCGATCTTCCCGACAGTGGGGACAGTGAATTAATAGCATAAGATTATCTTCTTTTAGTGCGCAACACCGGCTGCGCCATGCTCGTCAATCAGCGCACCTGTGTTAAATCTATCTATATTAAAGGCCGCAGCCAGAGGGTGGGGTCTGTCATTGGCCACGGTGTCAGCAAACACATAGCCAGAGCCCGGTGTAGCCTTGAAGCCGCCGGTTCCCCAACCGCAGTTAAAATAAAGCCCATCGACTGATGTCTTGCTGATTATCGGGCAGGCATCTGGACAGGTGTCCACAACACCGCCCCACTGGCGATTCATACGAACCCGACTAAAGGCTGGGAACAGCTCGCAAATAGCTTGCAAGGTGTGTTCTATCACATGAAATGAGCCACGCTGACCATAGCCGTTGTAGCCATCCACTCCGGCACCTATCACTAGGTCTCCCTTATCAGACTGGCTGATGTACCCGTGCACAGCATTCGACATAACCACCGTGTCCAGACAGGGTTTAACAGGCTCAGAAACTAACGCTTGCAAGGGTCGAGACTCGACCGGAAGTCGCAGACCAGCCATGGCAGCCACCACACCAGAATTACCTGCTGTTACACAGGCCACTTTGCGTGCTCCAATAAAACCCTGGGTGGTTTCAACCCCAACTACGGCACCGTTTTTGCGACGAATACCAGTAACCTCAGTCTCCTGAATCAGGTCCACGCCCAGAGCGTCAGCACCCCGAGCATAGCCCCAGGCCACCGCATCATGACGGGCGGTGCCGCCGCGGGGCTGCCATGAGGCACCTAAAATTGGATAGCGACAATCCCTGGATATATTGATCAAAGGCGCAATTTCTTTTACTCGCTCAGGTGTCACCACCTCGCCATCGATACCGTTGAGGCGGTTGGCATTAACACGGCGCTCTATATCGCGCATATCCTGTAGATTGTGACCCAGATTCAATACACCACGTTGGCTAAACATCACATTGTAGTTGAGCTCCTGACTGAGACCTTCCCAGAGCTTGAGTGACAGTTCGTAGAGTTGCGCTGCTTCGTCCCACAAATAGTTGGATCGAATAATGGTGGTGTTGCGAGCCGTATTGCCGCCCCCCAAATAGCCTTTTTCAATCACGGCGACATTGGTGATGCCATGCACTTTGGCGAGGTAGTACGCAGTCGCTAGGCCGTGGCCGCCACCACCCACTACAATCACATCATAGTCAGATTTTGGCTTGGGGCTACGCCATATTTTCTGCCAATTTTCATGGTAGCTCAGGGCATTTTTGAACAGGCTAAAGCCAGAGTATCTCTTCATAGTCGTGGATCTACGGAGTTGCTGTGAATGGGTGCTATTGGAGCAATTTGCAAGCCTTAGCGGATAGAAGAAAACTGTCATCTTCAGGTCTAAAAGCGACAAACTTTGCCAAAAATACCTAAAAACCCGACAAATTGGCATTCAGGTTCAACTCTTAACCTGTATCTGTTGTATAAAAACGCCGCTCTACCTACAATCTTTTAAAAAGATAGGCAGCAGACAATGCCAAAACAGACTACGCAAAATCACAGTACAACGCCGACCTCAGCCAGTCTCAAGGTGGGCTTTGTATTGATGCCCAGCTTTACGCTACTGCCGTTTTCGGCCTTTGTGGACGCCCTGCGTCTGGCCGCAGACGAGGATGATCACAGCGAGCAAATCAACTGTCGCTGGACGGTGATGGGTCCCAATTTAGACAAAATTACCTCGAGCTCAGGAGTCACGGTGCAGCCTTGGGAAACCTATAGAGATCCCGCCGAGTTTGATTATATTGTGGTGGTCGGTGGGTTGTTGCAGGAAACATTAAATGGCAGCCAGCATCTGATTGATTATCTCAAACGTGCCGATCAGGCTCACACACCGATTGTAGGTCTTTGCACTGGCTCCTTTGCGATGATCCGAGCCGGACTAATGAAGAATCGGCGCTGCTGTGTCAGCTGGTTCCACCACAGGGATTTGACTGACCGATTTGCCGATGTCACACCGGTGGCAGATCAGTTGTTTGTTGATGATGGTGATCGAATAACCTGCGCTGGCGGTGCAGTAGCCGCAGACTTGGCGGCCTATATCATCGAACGTCATCTCGGCCAGAGTTGGGCTCGCAAGAGTCTGCGCATTCTGGTGATGGACAACCCGAGACCTGCCAATGCGCCGCAGCCCAAACCTCAGCAACTATCGAACTATCAGGTTGAGAATAAATGGGTGATCAAAGCTCTATCTCTGATGGAGCAGAATCTCAGCCGGCCCCTATCAACCAATGATATTGCGCAGCGAATCAATATTTCTAAACGCCAACTTGAACGTTTATTTTTGGCAGATACAGGCGAGAGCTTGCAGAAGTTTTATAGGGTGATACGCCTCAGCTACGGGCTATGGCTATTACAGAATACTGAGCGTTCAATCACTGACATTGCGCAGGAATGCGGCTTTGCAGACACAGCACATTTTTCTCGCGCTTTTCGTATGGCCTTCGATAAACGGCCCACTGAGGTCCGCGCAACAATAATCGCAAAAAAATACTGAAACTACGAGGGCACTGCGGTTGCAGATCGGCCCTAGGCTAGAGATCGACGCTCGTTGCTGGGCGGTTTGCCATACAGGTCGCTGTAGCACTTACTAAAATGGGGCGCAGTGGAAAAACCACAGCTTATGGCCACATCTATCACTGGGATAGAGGTCTGCAATAGTAGTAAGCGAGCCCGTGATAGGCGCAACTCTAGGTAGTAGCGCGATGGGGCACAGTGCAAGTAGCGATTAAATAGTCTCTCTAACTGGCGTCTTGATATCCCAACGTAATCAGCCACCTCATCGAGACTCAGCGGCTCCTCAATATTAGCCTCCATTAGTACCACAGCATCCACAAGTCGCGGCTGACTGGCACCAATAAGATACTGGAGCGGCGCGCGCTGAGGATCTTTTTCGGTGCGCACTCTGTCGCAGGTAAACTGCTCGGAGATCTCCTGAACCAACTGATGACCATGAATACTGGCAACCAAATTGAGCATCAAATCAATGGAACTGATACCACCAGAACAGGTGTAGCGGTCGCGATCGATCACAAATAGGCTGGAGGAAATATTCAAGCGCGGAAACTGCTCACGCATGCTGGCAATATTTTCCCAATGGATAGTGCTGCGATAACCGTCTAAAAGACCGGCTGCAGCCAACACATAGGCGCCGGTGCATATGCCTCCCAAGGGGATATTTTTCTTAGCCATACCACGCAGGGCATCAAACACTTGTTTGTTGCAATAATTCTTGACGTTGTAGCCACCGCAAACGATCAAGACCTGCATTTCTCCAACAGACTTTAAACTGCCATGCAGATTGAGTTCCAGACCAGAGCTGGACACCACCGGGGCACCGTCGAGACTAAATACAGAATAGCGATAGAGGTTGCGGCCACTTAGGCGATTGGCCATGCGCAGAACAGACACGGCATTAGAAAAAGTACTCAGGGTGTACTCTGGCATCATAAGAAAGCCAATATGCATTGTTACATCAGCTTCTGAGGAGTTTTTATCAACTGCACCTGCGGCGTCGACCATATTCGCTATCCTATGTCACCACGTGATTTTGTTATTATTTTTATCGGCTTATAGAGCGCCTTACAAAGCGGTGCCTTGGGCCCGCTTTTCGCGATTATAGGCGCAGAGACAGATTCAAAAGAAGTTTTTTTTACAAAAAATGTGAATTTATCTGGGCAGCAAGAACTCAGCGGCGTCTGCGCTTACGTCCGCCAGTTGGAGCCTGAGCTACTGCCTTTTCCTCAGGTCGATCGACCACAGAGAACAGATTGGGAAAGGCGTCAGTTTTGTTGGGGAAGGCCATGGCGTCGACAAAATACTCTTGGAATTTAGGCTCCATAGCCGTCTCAATCTTTTCGATATTCTTAACCAGCCCTTCAATAACTGTACGCGACTGACTGTTCAGAAGAGCGATTCTGGCTCCGGTCCCGGCGGCATTTCCGGCTGAAGAAACCTGATCCAGAGGACAGTCTGGGATAAGTCCCAAAACCATGGCGTGCTGCACATTGATATGACTGCCAAAGGCACCTGCCAAGCGTATGCGTTCAATACGGTCCGTACCAATGTGATCCATTAACAACTTGACGCCAGCATACAGCGCCGCTTTGGCTAGCTGGATCTGGCGAATATCGTTTTGAGTAACTAAAATCTGCGCCTCATCACCCTCTGGCGTATGCAGCACATAGGACCAGGTGCGGTCATTCTGAATGATACGTGACGTACGACCCTGCAATTCACCATCAACTATGCCATCCTCAGTGACGATGCCTGCCAAATACATCTCGGCAACCACCTCGATAATGCCCGAGCCGCAGATACCGGTAATGCCCATCTCGTCGATAGATTCGGTAAATCCAGACTCGTTTGACCAGAGGTCAGAACCAATAACTTTAAAGCGCGGTTCCAGAGTCTGCGGATCAATACGCACCCGCTCGATAGCCCCTGTGGCCGCACGCTGACCACAGCTAATCTGAGCACCTTCAAAGGCTGGGCCTGTTGGGCTTGAGCAGGCCAGTAGCCGCTGGCGGTTACCCAACACAATCTCGGCATTGGTGCCTACATCCACAAGCAGCGTCATTTGATCCTGCTCCTGAGGTTCCTCGGAGAGAATTACACCGGCGGTATCTGCACCAACGTGACCAGCAATACAGGGCAATAGATAAATTCGCCCACCGGCATTAATCGCCAGATCTAATTCGGCAGCTGGAATATCTACAGCGGCATCCGTAGCCAATGCAAAGGGGGCACCGCCCAGTTCTACCGGACTAATGCCCAGCAAAATATGATGCATTATGGGATTGGCAACGAGGGAGATTTCAACAATATCTAAAACGCTGGCATTAATTTGCGCAGCTACCTCAGCGAACAGACCGTTGAGCGCCTCTCGAATCACCTGAGTCATCTCCTCAGCGCCCTCAGGATTCATCATTACATAAGAGACCCTGCTCATTAGGTCTTCGCCAAACCGAATCTGTGGATTCATCAAACTAGCACTGGACAACACCTCGCCACTAGCAAGATCACACAGATGAGCAGCTATAGTGGTGGATCCTACATCTACTGCGACACCAAAGGCGGCATCCTTTAAGCCGGGCCAAATCGCGACAATACGATCGCCTCTGTGGACGGCCACTGTGACCGCGCGATTACCCTTGGATAGAATGGGCTGCAGACTTTTGAGTAGACCACTGTCGTAGCCCAGATTGGCCAGTTGCCACTCCTCTTCAAGGGCCTCGATAAGCCGCTGCATGTCGCCCTTGGGCACATGCATATCGGCGTCTGACACCTGAACATAGTAGAGTCGCGTCGCCGGGTCTAGTTTGATATCACGGTATTCAGCCTGTTTGCGCACAACCTGCCGGTGCACCTGGCTCTCAGGCGGCACATCGATTACCACATCGTCCAGCAAAAGCGTGTGGCAGCTGAGTCGACGGCCATTTAACAAAGGCGCTTTACGCTCGGCATATTTAATTTCGGTGGCACAAATTGGCGATAGATGACTGCTGTCGGACTCGATTTGATGCTTGGCAAATGAACCCTCAGCACAGATTACCTGACAGCGACCACAGAGACCGCGCCCGCCACAGACCGAGTCTATATCCACGCCAAGCACCCGCGCCGCATGCAGCAGCGGGGTGTTAACTGGAAAACTACCACGCCTTCCAGATGGAGTGAATACAACCTTAACCATGGATTCTGTCATACAGAGTAGGCCCTAGCCTCTTGAGCGACGACCAGCGCGCCCTGCTCGACCACCACGAGCGCCTGCGCCTTCGGCCACAGGTTCGCGGTAGGCTCTAATCCAGTTGGCACAGTCTGGATCATTACCCATCATAACGTCACCACCACGCACAGCCTGCATTACTTCGGGATGCAGCGGACTGGTTATAGCGGAAGTCATGCCAGCACCCATAGCCATGGTCAAGAATGCGCTGTTAATACCATTGCGATTAGGCAGGCCAAAGCTAACATTAGAAGCGCCACAGGTGGTATTAACCTTAAGCTCTTCTCGCAGGCGACGGATAATATGCATAACCTGCAAGCCAGCCGTATTAATGGCACCTATAGGCATGACCAGAGGATCAACCACAACGTCCTGATAAGGGATACCATAGTCGGCCGCGCGTTCTACAATTTTCTTGGCGACAGCAAAGCGCTCATTGGGGTCTTCAGAGATACCGGTCTCATCATTTGAGATAGCAACCACCGCAGCGCCGTACTTAGCCACCAGCGGCAGCACGCGCTCCAACACCTCATCTTCACCGGTAACAGAATTTACCAACGCCTTACCCTGGTAGACGGACAGACCAGCTTCTAGGGCATCAATGATTGAGCTATCGATGCTGATGGGCACATCGGTTATCGACTGCACCAGCTGAATTGATTCAGCCAAAATACGTGGCTCATCGGCGAGAGGAATACCAGCATTGACGTCGAGCATCTGGGCGCCTGCTGCAACCTGAGCCAATGCATCGGCCTCGACGCGACTGTAGTCACCATTCTTCATTTCTTCTGCCAAAATCTTACGGCCGGTGGGGTTGATGCGCTCACCAATGATCACAAACGGCTGGTCAAAGCCGATTTTTACTTCTTTTGTAGCAGAACTAATAGTGGTGATGGTCATGCTGGTCTCCAGATGTTAACGATTGGGATGCCAGGGAACTCTATCTCCCAGCACCTGAGTTTTTTGAACAATTTCAGCGATCCGCTCTTCCTGGCGGTAGGCCATAATATGCACCCCACTGACTCCTGCTATCTCGCGAATTTGATTGATCATATCAATACAGATATTAATTCCTTCCTGCTTCTGATCCTCTGCACCTGCAAGTCGCTTGATTATGGCGTCCGGAATATGTACACCAGCTACGTTTTTGCGAATCCACTCAGCGGATTTAGCAGATGCCAACGGGCCAACACCGGGCAAAATATAGACTTTTTCATGCAACCCCATATCGCGCACTTTGGCCATATAGGTCTTTAGCATTTCTATATCAAAACAGTATTGGGTCTGAACAAACTGGGCACCAGCTTCAACTTTTTTTGCCAACCTGAGGGGCCGGTAATCAAATGGCGGCGCAAATGGGTTGGCGGCAGCCCCTAGAAACACTGCTGGCGGCGAGGTAATTTTACGCCCGCTCAAAAACTGTGACTGATCGCGCATGCCACGAATCATTTGCAGACTAGTCATGCAGTCCATATCAAAAACTGGTTTAGCTTGCGGGTGGTCTCCTGACTGCACACCATCGCCCGTCAAACACAAAATATTAGACACTCCCATCGCGGAGGCACCCAGCACATCACCCTGCATTGCAATGCGATTTTTATCGCGACAGGAGATCTGCATAATCATCGAATAACCCCGTCTGGTTAGCAGGGCGCACATGCCGACACTGGACATATGGCAGTTGGCACCAGAACCGTCTGTGGCATTAATAGCATCCACATAGCCGTCAAATAGCGCAGCACGCGCATAGACTTCGGCTGGATCTGCCGAGTCGGGCGGCGCTATTTCTGCAGTGACAGCAAACTGTCCGGCACGCAGAACCCGCTCGAACCGACCCGGAGAATCATGGCCGGGTAAAATGGGCAGGTTTTCACCTACCGTTGGCTCGTCATCAAAAATCATTGTTCAGCCACCCCCATTCTCTTGCGCAGGGCGCGAAGCCAAGCACTGGTGCCTTTGAGGCGAACATCGACTGGTGCCTGAATGACCTGAATACTGCTATCCAGATTACCTATGCGTTGACTCCCTTCCCAAGATGTTACCCAAACACAGACCATATCTGGGTCAATCTCACAGTGGCCATTGGCACGCACGCCACCACAGGGGCCATTGCGCAGGGTCTTCGGACAGTTCATTGGGCAGGCCATACCGGTTTCACCTAGGGTGCATTGGCCACAGGACTGTGAGTCGAACAAAAAACCTTTTATCAGTTTCTCAACCCCGGCAAAGCCTCGATCAAGACGCTGATAGCCAAGGCGAGAGATCAGCGGATGTAGCGCCGCTAAAAATGCCTCTAAAGCCTTATAGACTCGGTGAAGCCATCCAGCATTGCGCACCGACCAATAGCGAACTTTTTTCATTGAGATTCTGCCTTGAGACCTTTGCTGGCTACAAGTGCCGCAATATCGGCATTGGAGTACTCGGATTCAATCGCATCGGCAAATTGCTCCGCCAGCTGCTGAGGGCTGAGTTGGGTTCCGGTGTCTGTCTCTGCAGGCCGGTCTATGCTGGTAGTCACACGTCGCCAGTCAGCGAGATATTCGTCGCTACCGCCTTTTCCGGCACGCATGGCAGCGCGATCTATTGCCGCCTGAAAACGATGGCTTAGCATGGCTTTGCCGCGCAGGCGACCGCTCTTAACAAGCACCTGGGCTGGAATATCGCGCCATAAGACCTCAATCTTTTGCATGCCATCAATCTCTTATTATTGTTAGCTAAACGTTAAAAGCTGCTCTCGCAGACCAGTCTCCAGATCACCGTAACCAGTGGCGACATGCCTAAACTCGAGGTTTAGAAAGGTCGCCGCCTCTTGCGCCTGAGCAAGCAGCCCTGGATCACTGCGCTGGGACAGATAGACCAGCACTCGGTAATTGGCGAAGTACTGATCCCTCAGCTCCGGATAGCGATCGAGTTTTAATCCTCGCACCACCAATCGCTCAAAATGTTGAACTAAAAAATCGGTGAGATAAAAACTGCCCAGCTCCTCTTCGGCAAGCTGACTAAAGTGCTTTTCACCTGCATAAAACGAATAGCAGTGTGCACCCGGAAGCCGCTCTATTCCCTGCTCCTGAATCACTCTATCAATATCGCCACCGGAACCACAGTCAGCATAGGCAACGAATATTTGCTCATACTTATCGCGATTCTGCTCAATCTTATCGCGCAATTTACCCGCAATACGTTTTGGCTGGTTGTGGAGTTCAGCATCCAGACACTGCAGATCCATTTGCTGCCAGTTATTGAGCTCTTGCAACCAAACAATCTCATGGGCCAGAGCACCGCAGGCGATCACCAACAGGGGTGCCTCAGCTTGCTGATTGGCTCCGGCCATGAGTTTAGGCCGCCGCTCTGCGCTCCGCTACTAAACGGATCGCCGTGGTCGCAGCGTCGGCAGCATCTCGGCAGTAAGCGTCTGCACCTACAGCTATACCAAACTCTTCGTTAAGCGGTGCACCACCGACCATAACAATGTATTTATCACGCAGACCCTGATCTTTCAGAGCATCAATAACCACCTTCATGTAAGGCATAGTGGTGGTCAACAGCGCAGACATGCCTAGAATATCGGGCTGGTAGCGCTCTAGGGCCGCTAAGTATTCTTCAACACTGTTGTTGATGCCCATATCGTGAACTTCAAAGCCGGCGCCTTCCATCATCATGGCAACCAGATTTTTACCAATGTCGTGAATATCACCTTTAACCGTGCCAATAACCATGGTGCCCACTGGTTTGGCGCCAGTTTCAGCCAACAATGGCTTAAGGATGGACATGCCGCCTTTCATAGCATTGGCAGCCAGCAACACTTCTGGCACAAACAGAATGCCATCGCGGAAGTCGATGCCGACAATGGTCATGCCATCGACCAGAGCCTCACCCAACACTCGTTCCGCAGACCAGCCTCGGTCTAGAAGAATCTGGGTACCCTCTTCTATCTCTTCTTTTAGGCCATCGTAAAGATCATCGTGCATCTGTAGCACCAGATCTTCGTCGGATAACTCTGCTAGTACAATATCGTCTTCGTCAGACATTTGCTGTATTCCTCAAATAAGGTTCTTAATAGTCTCGATCTTCAAAGGATCCCTTGCGACGGGCCATAAAATCTAAGAGCGCTTCATCGACCGCGGGATCCATCGCTGGAGCCTGATAGTCGTTTAACATCTGTTTCCAAAGGCCGTTGGCACGCTGTGCAGCGTCCAACGAACCATCAGCTTGCCACTGTTCGTAGCTATTGTTGTCAGCTACGGTAGAGCGGTAGAAAGCGGTTTCAAAATTTCTCAGGGTGTGGGCGGAGCCTAGGAAGTGTTTGCCCGGCCCCACTTCGCGAACTGCATCCAGAGCCTGACCATTCTCAGACATATCCATGCCGCCAAGAAGTACAGCGATCATGCTCGCCTGGTCACAATCCATAATAAATTTCTCGTAGCCCATGGCCAGACCACCTTCAAGCCAACCTGCGGTGTGCAGCATAAAGTTGACTCCAGCCAGTGCGCTGGTTTGCAGGGTATTGGCTGCTTCGTAGGCCGCTTGCGCGTCTGGAAGTTTCGAACCACAGAGCCCGCCACCACTTCTGAAGGGCACGCCTAGACGACGAGCCAATGCGGCAGCGGCATAGATAACCTGACTTGGTTCTGGAGTACCAAAAGTCGGCGCTCCAGTTGCCATGGACACAGCTGCTGCGAAGGTACCGAAAATTACCGGTGCCCCGGGACGACAGAGCTGGGTGAAGGCGATACCTGCCAAAGCCTCAGCGAGAATCTGAGTCACAGTACCGGCGGTAGTTACGGGCGACATGGCACCAGCGAGAATAAACGGCGAAATCACCGTGGCCTGATTGTTGCGCGCGTAGACCTTTAGCGACCCCAACATGGTGGCGTCATAGGTCATAGGAGAGTTAACGTTAATCAGACTGGTCATAACGCAGTTCTGGTCGACAAACTCATCGCCAAATACCAGTTTGGCCATATCCACAGAATCCTGAGCGCGCTCGTAGTGAGTCACAGAGCCCATCAGCGGCTTGTCGCTGTATTTAAAATGGCTGTACACCATATCAAAATGGCGCTTGTTAACCGGCAGATCAACTGGCTCACAGATTGTGCCACCAGAATGGTGCATGCCCGGCGCCATATAGGCCAGCTTTACAAAATTGTTAAAATCTTCGATGGTCGCGTAACGACGACCTTTGTCTATGTCATGAACAAAGGGAGACCCATAGGCAGGAACGAGCACAGTCCGCTTGCCACCAATAATGACGTTGCGCTCCGGGTTGCGAGCATGTTGCACGTACTCAGCCGGGGCACTGGCCTGAATAATAGACCGACAGAGACCCTTGGGGAAATGAACTCTTGTACCCTGAACATCGGCTCCAGCCTCTCGCCACATATCCAGAGCTTCAGGATCATCGAGAAAATCGATACCAATCTCTTCCAGCAGAATATCCGCGTTATCTTCAATAAGCTGAAGGCTCTCTTCGGAGAGATATTCGAGATAGGGAATTTTGCGCTCGATAAACGCCGCCTGTTTAACCACGCTATTTTCGCGTGCTACACGGCGTCCCTCACGACCACCGCCCTCTCTTCCTGCTCTTCTTCGTCCAGTTCTCTCAGTCATAATTTTTATCCATTTGGAGAATTCAATTCTCTCTTTTAGCGACTCTTTTGCCGGCGGCAGTCTGTGCTCCTTTAACCCAGACCGCATATAATTCTGCGACCTAGGGGTGCCAGTTCACGACGACTCTATAGCCTAGGCTCGCAGGCAATTATTTTCAGCATCGAAGGGTGATTCTTCGATAACCTCGGCAGCATACCGCTCGCCAAGGATTTCTATTTCAAGTTCGTTACCGATTTCTGCAAAGGCAGTCTTAACCAAACCTAACGCCAGAGACTTGTTGACGCGAAAGCCAAAGCCACCGGATGTTGCACGCCCAACCAGCTGGCCATCCTTGTAGATACCCTCTGAACCACGTGCATCTGCATCTTTAACATCTTTCACTTCCAGCGTAACAAAGCTATTGGCAAAACCTTTCTCTTGCCAGGCAAGCAGAGCCTGCTTACCCACGAAATCACAGTCTTTATCTAGTTTCACAAAGCGATCTAAACCTGACTCCAGTGCAGAGTATTCGATAGACATCTCTCTTGGGATCAATCGATAGGACTTTTCGAGTCGCATGCTGTCCATGGCCCTAATACCAAATGGCTTGATATCAAACTCGGCCCCGGCCTTCATGAGCTCGTCAAAAATGTAGTTCTGCATCTCAATTGGATGATGTAGCTCCCAACCCAGCTCACCAACAAAGTTAACCCTCAGCGCCTCTGCCTGAGCGTAACCCACATTGATCGACTTACCGGTCAGCCACTTAAAGTTTTCATTCGAGAGATCGGTATCGGTAAGCTTTTGAAGCACGTCTCGGGACTTTGGCCCAGCCAAAACCAGCACACCCATCTGAGTGGTGATCTTCTGCAAGTTAACCGATCCATCTCGGGGTGCCAACTTGGTTAGATAGTCCCAGTCATGCCGCTCCTGCGCTCCGGCAAAAACTAGGTAATAACTATTTTTGGCGCGTTTGTAGATAGTAAATTCCGCGCGCACACCGCCATTTTTAGAGAGCATATGGCACAGACCAATTCGACCAACACCTACTGGCACCTTGTTGGCCACTATACTGTTCAGCCAGGCCTCAGCGCCATGACCAGTCACTGTTGCCTTGGAAAAGGCTGACATATCCAAAAGCCCCACCTTCTCATTGACGTGACGACACTCCTGGCCGACAAAATCAAAATAGTTAGAGCGACGGAAAGAGTTCTTCTCAACAATGCGACCATCATCCAGGGCACTGGAATGATTTTTATTCCACAGAGTATCTGGCTTGTCTAAGTCAGCATCCGAGAGACTGTAATCAGCTGGTGAAAACCAGTTGGGGCGCTCCCAGCCATACACTGTACCGAATACAGCGCCTAGGGCCTTCATGCGATCGTAGCAGGGCGATGTTTTAAGCGGTCGAGCTGCGCTGCGCTCTTCGTCTGGATAGTGGTTTTTAAAAACGTGATCGTAAGCTTCTTCGTTTTTGGAGCGCAGATAACCGCGGCTGGCATAGGGTCCAAAACGACGGGGATCTACGCCCATCATATCGACAGTAGGCTCACCATCTACAATCCACTCGGCGAGCTGCCAACCCGCTCCACCGGCTGCAGTAATACCAAAACTATGTCCTTCATTGAGCCAGAAGTTCTTTAGCCCCCAGGCTGGACCAACGATGGGGTTACCATCTGGCGTGTAGGCAATGGCACCGTTGTAGACTGTCTTGACGCCCACCTCGGCAAACGCTGGCACTCGATTCATACAGGCCTCGATGTGAGGCATGAGACGATCGAGATCACCATTAAACAGTTCGTACTCAGACTGATCACTGGGGCCATCAACATAACAACAGGGAGCGCCCTCTTCGTAGGGCCCAAGAATAAATCCACCCGCCTCTTCGCGCAGATAGTAGCCGGCATCGGACTCTCGCAGAACCGCCTGCTCGGGCAGACCTGCCGCTTTGCGCGCCAGAACATCTGGATGGGGATCGGTAACAATGTACTGATGCTCCACAGGAATCACTGGAATATCCAAACCGACCATTTCGCCGGTTTTACGCGCAAAGTTACCTGTACAGGAAACTACGTGCTCACAGTGAATATCACCTTTATCAGTTTTTACAATCCAGCTGTCATCCGGCTGCTGCTCGAGATCCAAAACCACTGTATTGCGATAAATTTCTGCACCTCTAGCACGGGCTCCTTTAGCCAACGCCTGAGTGAGATCAGCAGGCTGAATATAGCCATCGTCTGGGTGCTGAATGGCACCAATAATTCCGTCAGTATCACACATGGGCCAGGCTTCCTTGACCTGTTCTGGGGTCAGGAAGTTGACCTCCACACCCACAGTTTGCGCCACTCCAGAGTAGTACCTGTACTCATCCATACGATCCTGATTGGCCGCCAGACGAATGTTAGAGACCACGCTAAAGCCAACATTCTGTTCTGTTTCTTTTTCTAACTCGTGATAAAAATCCACTGAGTATTGATGCAACTTACCGACTGAGTAGCTCATATTGAACAGCGGCAGCAGACCAGCAGCATGCCAAGTAGAGCCAGAGGTAAGCTCTTTTCGCTCTAACAAAACGACGTCGTTCCAGCCTTTTTTAGCGAGATGATAAAGGGTGCTAACACCCACAACTCCACCACCAATCACCACGACTTTTGCTGTTGTTTTCATAAGGAACTCTCTGGAAAGTAATACGGCAGTGTACCTACGGAGCCCAATCTCAGATCATGCAATTACGACCGCCTTGTGCCTGAAAACGCCATGGTCTATAACTTGATCTTCGGTCGTTTTTGCGACAGCTACCGCCGGTCTGAGAACGCCACAAAACGGAAGGGAAAAGGAAGATGTCGGGTAATTAGCAGGGCACCAAATAACAATAATTTTTCAGCCGCTGCTGTTTGTATAATTCTTGGAGAAAACCAATGAGCGACATCGAAATTGCACGCCAGGCTAAGACCCAGCCAATAGGTGAGATTGCGGCAAAACTCGGCATTCCCGACAGTGCCCTAATCCCCTATGGCAGAACGAAAGCCAAAATCGACCCAGAGCATATAGCAACACTAGACAGCAAGCCCAACGGCAAACTGATTCTAGTTACCGCCATTACACCCACCCCTGCAGGTGAGGGTAAAACTACGACCTCTGTTGGTCTCACCGACGGTCTCAATCGGATTGGCAAAAAAGCGCTGGTCTGCCTGCGCGAACCTAGTCTTGGCCCCTGCTTCGGTATGAAAGGTGGTGCGGCAGGTGGCGGCTATGCTCAGGTAGTTCCTATGGAAGATATTAATCTGCACTTTACTGGTGACTTCCATGCTATTGGTGCAGCTCACAACCTGCTTTCGGCGCTTATTGATAACCATATCCACTGGGGCAACAGCCTCGAACTCGATGCTCGACGCATTGTATGGAAGCGCGTAGCCGATATGAATGATCGTGCGCTGCGCAGCATCAACTGTGGTCTTGGCGGCCCTGGCAACGGATTCCCTCGACAGGAAGGATACGATATCACTGTGGCATCTGAGGTCATGGCGATCTTTTGTCTAGCAAACGACATCGACGACCTGAAAGCGCGTCTAGATAAAATCGTCGTGGGCTATACCAGAGATCACAAACCAGTCCATGCCAGCGAAATTCTTGGCACAGGTGCAATGAGCGTACTGCTGAAAGATGCCCTAGCACCCAATCTGGTACAGACGTTAGAAAATAATCCCGCAATTATTCACGGCGGGCCTTTTGCCAATATAGCCCATGGCTGTAATTCAGTGATTGCCACAAAGGCGGGCTTAAAAATGGCCGACTATGTGGTGACCGAGGCCGGCTTTGGCGCAGATTTAGGAGCAGAAAAATTCTTTGATATCAAATGCCGTTCGGCTGGCTTGGCGCCGGATGCAGCAGTGATTGTCGCCACTACCAGAGCGCTTAAAATGCATGGCGGCGTCAGCAAAGAAGATCTAGATAAGGAAGATCTAGAGGCTCTGCGCGATGGCTGCGTCAACCTAGTCCGCCATATTGAAAATGTAAAATCTTTCGGCGTGCCGGTGGTAGTGGGTATCAACCGCTTTACATTGGATACTGACAATGAAATCGCTCTAATCAAACAGATAGCCGCAGCTAATGGCGTCAAGGCGATTGAGTGCACACACTGGGCCGATGGTGGCGCAGGCACAGAGGAGCTAGCCCATGAAGTAGCCAGCATTGCTGACAGTGGCGCAGCGAGCTTTGCGCCCCTGTATCCCGACGAAATGCCTATTTGGGACAAAATCAAAACCGTAGCCACAAGACTGTATCGCGCTGACGATATTATCGCCGACCAAAAAATCCGAGATCAAATCCGCAGCCTACAGGACAGCGGCTACGGTAATTTCCCAGTGTGTATTGCAAAGACTCAGTATAGCTTTTCCACCGATCCGAACCTCAAAGGTGCCCCTACAGATCATGTGATGGCAATCCGCGAGGTGCGATTGAGCGCTGGCGCGGGCTTTATTGTGGTGGTCTGCGGAGATATTATGACAATGCCGGGATTACCCAGGATACCAGCGGCTAACCATATCGCTATAGATGATAATGGTGAGGTTGTCGGGCTGTTTTAACCTCAGGCCTATACCTTGAGAAAGCTGGGCGGGTGCCCAGCTTTTTTTTGCGCTGGAACAAAGTAGGTGATCAACGTAAGCTACCGGATTAGTTACCTCTATCGAGCATCAGTTTGTCTAGTTTTTCTTATCCAGCCTTCAAGCCAGAATCCACCTCATTGTCTGAGGCTAACTTCAAGTGTCCAAGCTGTGGTACGCCACTAGAATTGGTTGCCAGTGACAGGCAGAAATCCTTTAGTTGCGACAACAACCACTGTTTTGACATGGCCAAAGAAGGCTACCTCAACCTCCATCTGGCACAGCATAGGCGCAGCCGAAACCCCGGAGACAGCGATGAAATGATCCGCAGTCGCCAGCGATTTCTCAATGCCGGATACTATGAAGACCTGGCACTGGCAATTGTCTCAGGTATAGAACAGTCAGCAGCCAATAATAGGCTTCTGGATATCGGCTGTGGTGAGGGCTACTATCTGGCGCAAATCCGCAAAGCTTACCCAGATATGCAACTGCTGGGCATAGATATTGCCAAAACAGCAGTCAGGTTAGCAGCTAAGCGAAAGATAAACGCACAGCTCGCGGTGGATAGTGGCTTTAAAATTCCGTTGTTCGACAGCAGCGTAGACACCGCTATCTCGGTATTTTCACCGATTTGTGCTACCGAAACTTCGAGGGTGTTAAGGCCCGGCGGGCAATTGATTATGGTGGGCCCAGGCGAGCATCACCTGTCCGGTCTAACTCGCTATATCTATGACCAGCCAAGCGCCCACGGCGGAAATTACCAAAGCTTAGACAGTAGCCCAGAATTTGAGCTACTCAAGCAAGCAGAGGTTGTTAAAGATATCTCTGTAGAAGGCTCAGAGATTGCCGACCTATTGCATATGACCCCTTACTACTGGCATGCCAAGCCAGAGCAACAGGAAAGGCTGGCTGAGCTCCCAAGGCTTGAGACCAAGATTGAGTTTACTATCAGATGGTATAACAATCTGGCATCCGACCACTAGGGTTCGATCTATTAAAGAGCAGCCAGCTCCTCGTAGCGATTGATGGGTAACATAATTCTGAAGGTAGTCCCCTGACCTAGTCGAGACATTAGGCTAGTGCGACCCTCATGGGCCTCGACGGCGCCCCTTACCTGATGTAGACCCAGACCACTACCCTGCCCAGCGCTCTTGGTGGTAAAGAAAGGGTCAAATATTTTTCCAAGGTCTTGCTCGGCAATGCCGCGGCCCGTATCCGCGATATCCACCCACAGCATGGAACTGTGAACTCCGGTGCGAAGAGTAATAGTACCCTTACTATCAATGGCCTCAGCTGCATTGAGTAAGATACTTAAAAATGCATGGACCAACCGGCTACTATCGCAGAGAATATTCGGGATGGGACCGTACTGTTTTACTATAACGGCGCGGTGGCGAAGCTCGTAGGAGGCAAGGCTTACACTGCGATCGAGCAGTTCATTTATGTTCTCTTCCACCTGTGGTGCCTGATCTGCACGGGAAAACTCCCAGAGATCGGTTACCATTCTCTGCGCTCTGTTGGTACTCTCTAAAAACTCATCCACAAGCTTACTGGCATCTACTGCTACAAAATCAGCCCTCAGTTGTTTTTTTAGCCTGTTTAATTTTTTCAGCTCAACAGCCTGAGCCGACCTGAAAAGAGTTATGCCACCACTAGTTTTAATACATTGCTCCTGCTGAGCAATTATAAGACCAAGATCATTGAGATGGTCATGCAGCTGTCTGAGGCTCTCGGCCATAAAATTCAGAGGTTTTTGTATCTCTTCAGCGACACCAGCAGCCAGCTGACCTACTGCTGCCATTTTTTCACTGAGGATTAGACGTAGGCGCAGCTGATCTAGCTCGGCCTGAACTTGACGCAGACTGGCGGTTTTTTGGGCAATTATGTCTGTTCTATAACTGAGTCGGCTCTGTAGCTCCTGAATCTCAGCTGACTTTTGCTCAAGACAGGTCTCCGCCGATTTACGTGCTGCGATTTCCAGTGCTAACTGCTGTTCCAGATTATCCGAATCCAGCATTAGTCTCTATCTCGCCCCATGATCGCTGACATAGCACAGCGGATTGTGGCTTTTTTACAGGGGGGTAAAACTCCTTTTAAACAGTATTCCTAAACGCGGAAAACACAAATAGTCGCCGAATCAAACACCTATTACAACCATAGTCCAACACTGAATAGAATGCAGAATTCAACGACACTAAAGCGGCCAACCTAGACGACTAACCGAATTCAAAGAGTCGCTGTGCCTCTAGGTGCAAAGCTTCGGCGATTTTTTCAAGATTATCAAACCGCGGCCCGAAAATACCTCGCTCTATATTGCTGATGGACTCTATGGTGAGTCCGGTTGCATCAGCCAGCTGCTCCTGAGTCATATTTCGCTGAGCCCTGAGGAGCTTTAATCTGGCCCCAAATTGCACTTTTAAATTAGCCATAACAACATTCCCGAAGAAAAAAATGGCAGTAAAACCAGTTAAATTTTCAATCTAGCGAAGTCGTAGTTCTTATTTAACAAAGCCTAACTTCGTTTTTAATAGGACCGAGAACTAACTCTCTTTTTGTAAGACGAGTGCCGAATTAGCTGGCCCTTACAGATGATTTAGACAGCGCGCTGCCACCTGAATTCAGTCCTCTCATCTCGACGGGCCTAGCGGGTTATTTATCGCAAATACCAATTAACGGCCACTCTCTGTGCTAGGCTCATCCTACATTGCCAACTAGCGCTTAAAACCAAGATGACCGCTGCCCAACACTTTATTAATCGCAACCAGCTGCCACAGAGTTATCTGCAGTCAGCCGAACGCTGGTTTAGTCTTTTACTTGAGCAATTTGCTAGTCAGTACCAGCCTCAACTGCCACCACAGATACTGGGAATTAATGGCTCCCAAGGATCGGGAAAGTCCACCATGGCAGATTATTTATGCAGCATAGCCGGCGAGCGCCATGGCATTCAGACTGTTAATCTCTCTATGGATGACTTTTATTTGACCAAGCAACAACGTCTGCATCTGGCCGATACTGTGCACCCTTTACTGGCGACCCGCGGCGTGCCGGGCACCCATGATATAGAACTTATGATAGAGACGATTAACAGCTTAAAGGCGGGCAAGCCAACTCTGATTACAAGATTTGACAAGAGTACAGATGATCGCGTGCCAGCCTCGCAACTTGAAATGGTTACGGGCCCTGTAGGGCTAATCATCATAGAGGGCTGGTGCTTGGGTGCTACCGCGGCGTCAGACAGCGACCTGATCAATCCAATCAATGAGTTAGAGCGTCGGCAAGACAGTCAGGGAGTTTGGCGCCACTATGTCAATCGAGCTCTCGCGGGCAGCTATCAGCAACTTTTTTTCCTAATAGATCAGTTGATTATGCTGCAAGCTCCATCCTTTGAGAGAGTTTTTAAGTGGCGCCTGGAGCAGGAGACAAAACTTAGAAAGTCACTGGCGCAAGATGCAAATTCTCCTGACAGTGCTTTAATGAATGATCAGCAGATAAAAGAGTTTATTCAGTATTTTCAGCGAATCACCGAGCAATTACTGTCCGAGCTACCTCGACGTGCACAACATCTTTATCCCTTGGACGACCAGCGGAAAATCATCTGCTATCTAAGGCGACAGCGCACCCCAAAAACCAAAAACCCCAGCTGAGCTGGGGTTTTTGAACAATCACAATTGGGTTGATTGCACTAATGATTACTCGAAGGCATGCCGCAGTACGATGGTTTCTACCCGATCTGGCCCGGTTGACACCACATCAACTGGGGCTCCAGTCAACACCTCGATTCTACTGATATAGTCTCTCGCAGCCTGGGGCAAATCTTCGAGGCGCTGGGCTCCAACTGTGACTTCTGACCAACCGGGCATAGATTCGTACACTGGTGTGATATCTTCAAAGTCATCCGCATGCATTGGAATTCCAGCATCAGAACCATCAGCATTTTGGTAGCCAATACAGATTTTCACTTCTTCTAGGCCATCAAGCACGTCGAGTTTAGTGAGGCAGATGCCTGAAATACTATTAATTCGCACCGCTTGACGCAGAGCCACAGCATCAAACCAACCACAGCGACGTGATCGGCCTGTAGTGGTTCCAAACTCATGCCCTTTTTCACCTAGATATTGACCAATCTCGCAGTGCAACTCCGTTGGGAACGGCCCGGAGCCCACTCTTGTGGTGTAGGCCTTCGTAATACCCAGTACATAATCCAGATATAGGGGACCAAAACCCGAACCAGTGGCAGTGCCACCAGCAGTGGTGTTCGATGAGGTCACAAAGGGATAGGTACCGTGATCGATATCCAGCAGCGAACCCTGGGCACCTTCAAACAAAATATGCTCACCTGCTTCGCGGGCATCATGCAACAGCTTAGTAACGTCGCCTTTCATTGGCAGTAACTCTGCAGCCCACTGATGGGCAAGCGCAAGAGTTTCATCAAAATCTACAGGCTCGGCCTTGTAGTACTCTGTGAGAGCAAAGTTGTGGTACTCAAGAACTGATTTTAGCTTCTCGGCGAAACGCTCCATATTAGCCAAGTCACCTAGACGCAGGGCTCTGCGAGCCACCTTGTCTTCGTAAGCTGGGCCTATACCGCGACCAGTGGTACCAATTTTAGCATTGCCTCTAGCCGCTTCGCGGGCCTGATCCAATGCAATATGATAGCCGAGAATAAGCGGGCAAGAGCCGGAAACCACAAGGCGATCGCGCACCTGCACACCACGGTCTTCCAACATTTTAATTTCTTTGAGCAGCGCATCCGGAGCCACCACAACACCATTGCCTATCACACAGGTGACATGGTCGCGCAGTATGCCTGAGGGGATAAGATGTAAAGCTGTTTTTTTACCGTCTATCACCAGTGTATGACCGGCGTTATGCCCCCCCTGAAAGCGGGCCACTAAGGACGCCTTGTCGGTTAATAAATCGACGATCTTTCCTTTGCCCTCGTCCCCCCATTGGGAACCAAGAATAACGACGTTTTTACCCATAAGAATGCTTACTCGAAAAAATTACACCACCTGATCTGAAGATCAGGACAACTCTTTAATGACATAGTGACCGTCTTCAAATACCAACTGACGATCACAGTTAATTTCTGCAAAGTCCACTTTTTGACTAGGAAAACCCTGCACTACCCTATTGCCCTGACTGCGTAACAGTGCAGCCTGTTCACGGCATTGAGGATCATCACTGTATGGCACAAAAATACCCTCTACTAAGGCACTACTTGTGCTCCCCTGAGTGACAAGTGACTTTAGATCAAATGCAAAACCTGTAGCCGGTCGCGACCGACCAAACGCCTCTCCAACATGGTCATACCTACCACCATTGCCCAGTGCCTTGCCGTAGCCCTGCACATAGGCAGCAAAAACCACACCAGTGTGGTAGTGATAGCCGGGCATCTCACCCAAATCAAGGTAGATATTAACGCCACTACCGGTGAGTCCGGCAACAATTTTTTCTAACTGAGAAATAGCCTCTAGAACTGAGTTAGGAGCGCCTTGCAGTGCGTTTTTGGCCGCCTCAAGAACCTCTTGATTACCCGTCAGTCTGGGCAGAGTAGTCAGCCAGCTAGCGAGTTTTTTATCTTTAATGTTGGCCGCAACCCAATCGCTAAGCTCGCCACTTGCTTTGCGCTGCAACAACTTGAATAACTCGGCTTCCTGTTCAGCATTTAAATCGGCCTCAGCCAAAAGCCCGCGGTAGATATCCACATGGCCTAAATCCAGATGCACATTACTTACGCCTGAAACTTTTAAAGTTTGCAGGAATAACTCTATCACCTCGATGTCAGCAGCTAGAGTGGCCTCTCCAAATAGCTCTACCCCTACGGATATAGGTGTGCGTGATTCCAACGGGCCTCTGGGCCTGGTGTGCAACACAGTCCCTGCATAACAGAGTCGATTGGGACCCTCTCGGCGCAGACTATGAGCATCCATTCTTGCGGTTTGAGGGGTAATGTCAGCCCGAATACCCATCATTCGACCACTGATTTGATCGGTCACGCGGAAGGTCATCAGATCGAGGTCAGAACCAGAACCACTGAGTAGCGATTCGGTAAACTCAACCATTGGTGGGATCACTAAATCGTAGCCCCAGATATGGTAGAGATCGAGAATTTGTCGCCGCAGGTGCTCGACAGCCTGAGCCTGCTCTGGCAGGACCTCATCGACGCCGTCTGGCAACAACCAACGATCTACATTTTTCACAACAACCCCTTGCACTTGCGAGCGTTAGGTTTTAACTAAACAGCAAAAGCACAAATAAACCCGTCAGCATGCTGAATAAGCCAACCATACGCATGGATTTTTCGTCCACGGTAGCCAAAACCTCTACCATACCTCGCCAACGACCTGGAGAGAGAAAGGGAATAATGCCCTCAATCACCAACATTAAGCCAATGGCCCTGAGAAGTTCGTCGAGCATTAAGCAACACCTCAAATTCGGCACAAAAAAACCGAGTCTCCTCGGTTTTCAAATTCTAGCAAAATCACCCTCAATGTGGCAGAGGTTTTTAAATTAATTGACCAATTCAATTAATCTATCCACCCCCACCAATTGCGAGTACAGGCTACTATCTCGCCTGCTGTTTGTTCATGTATCTAAAGAAATCACTGTCTGGGGCGAGCAATAGAAAATCGCCCTTGTTTGCAAATGAAGTCTTGTAAGCGTTGAGACTACGCATAAACGAGTAAAACTCAGGGTCTTGCTGATAAGCCTGAGCATAGATGCCCGCTGCCTGAGCATCACCCTCACCGCGCAGCTGCTCAGCGTCACGATAGGCGTTTGCTAGCTCAATTGTGCGTTCACGATCAGCAGAGGCGCGGATCTTCTCGGCACGTTCTTTACCTGTGGAGCGCAATTCACGAGCCTCTTTTTCGCGTTCGGCAGTCATGCGACGGAACACCTGGCTGCTGACCTCTTGAGGCAAGTCGATACGCTTTACACGCACATCCACCACCTCAACACCCAGACTTTCAAGTACCTGCTTGTTTAGATCTTCGGTGATATTTTTCATCAACAGATCGCGCTCACCAGAGACTACTTCACGCAGGGTACGATCACCAAACTGACTGCGCAGACCATCGTTGACCCGCGAACCCAGCAAATTGCGGGCGTTGGATTCAATACCGTCAGTCTTCTTGTAGTAAGTCGCAACATCTGCAACGCGCCACTTAACATAGGAATCCACAATCAGACGTTTCTTTTCGATGGTAAAGAAACTGGCGGGCTGTGCATCAACCGTAAGAATTCGTGCATCGAAGATTTTTACATTATCCACTAGAGGCACTTTAAAATGCAGCCCTGGCTTGATGTCAGCTTCAATGATCTGTCCGAATCGCAACTTTATACCGCGCTCAAATTCACTCACTATGTAAAGTGAACTCTGCGCTGTTAGCAAAATTACCAGTACCAGACCGACAGTTTTTGTTAGGCTATTCATCGTCGTCTCTCCACTTGCGCTCGTTCATTGTTTCTCTGTAGCTTCTCGATCACCTCATTCGAAATGCGATCGATCAACTGTTCGCTAGTTTCAGGTGAACGGCTCTGCCCAGCGCTGGCGCCCTGCTGCATAATTTTATCCAGAGGCAGATAGAGCATGTTATTGCCGCCCTCTGCGTCCATCAGCACCTTGCTAGTATTCGACATAACTTCTTCGATAGCATCTATGTACATACGCTCTCGGGTCACCTCGGGTGCCTTTGAGTATTCTGAAAGGAGATTGCTAAAGCGAGCCGCTTCACCCTCTGCTTTGGAAACTACCTGAGATTTATATCCATTGGCCTCTTCGCGAAGACGCTGAGCCTGACCCCTAGCCTCTGGAATAATGCCGTTGGAGTAAGCCTGAGCTTCGTTCACCAAACGCTCCTGATCTTCTCGAGCCTTGATCACGTCATCGTATGCCGCCTTGACCTCAGTTGGCGGCCGAGCTTCACCGATATTAATCTTGATCACGTTGATACCACTACCGTAGATATCCAGTAACTCCTGAAGCTTCTGCGCAGTACCCTCTGCCACCTGATCACGACCAGTAGACATAGCACTATCCAGCGCAGTGCTGCCCACTACATGTCGCAGCGCACTGTCAGTCGCATGTTTGAGGCTAGTCTCTGGATCTCTGATATTGAGAACAAAATCTTTAGCATTGGCAATGTTGTACTGCACCGACAATGAGATTTCGACGATATTTTCGTCCTGAGTCAGCATGAGACCACGCGCAGAGTACTGTCGCTCTTCAGTGGTGCGAACAGTAGTTACAGAGTCGATAATAGGCGGATTCCATTTCAGGCCCGGGCCACGAGTATCAGAGTACTCACCTAGTCTTAGCACAACCGCCTGCTCCTTCTCATCGACCTGATAGACGCCCAACAGGCCCCACAGCAAGGCCAAAACGAGCAGGGCGGCAGGCAGAAGGCTTTTATTACCAGCACCTCCAGTGCCTGAAGAGCCAGAGCCGCCCCCGAATGCACCGAGCTTCTCTTTTAACTTGTTAAGTGCCTCATCAATGTCCGGTGGACCATCGTTATTGCGGTTGCCACCCCAGGGGTCTTTCCCGCCGCCAGGTTCATTCCAGGCCATACTGTTCTCCAAAAGTTTAGTTAATCGTTGTCTGGGTTAAGCTATTGGGCTCTAGTTACAATGAGACCAATTCGTCAGATTTCAACCCCGAAGCTTTAAGTAGACGGAGATAATCGCTCTCCGCCAGCTTTATTTCCAAATTTATAGCACCCTGCTCATCAACCTGCTCAGCCAACACTGCTTTTTGCCCGTAGAGCGCTGCCCTAAAGGCACCCTGATTCGGCTGTAACTTCAAATGCCTGTGTACCATCACCCCCGGCAGACTCTCTATCACTGCCTGGAGAAGTAAATCCAGCCCGTCAACTGTCAACGCTGAAAGCCAAACGGCCTCAGGCTTACCTTCTGCGTTGCGATCTATACGGGGCTGAGCATCAGCCAACAGGTCAATCTTGTTGTAAACCATCAGCGTTGGCAAGTCATTAGCCTCTATTTCCTTCAATACATCCCCGACTCGTTCTATATTTACCGCGCGATCTTCCGCCGCGGCATCAACAATATGTAACAGCAGAGTTGCAGAGGCTGCCTCTTCTAGCGTCGCCCTGAAGGCATCCACCAAACGATGGGGTAAATGGCTTATAAAGCCTACAGTATCTGCAAAGATGACTGGGCCCTGTTCCGGGACGTCTAGACGCCTCATAGTCGGATCCAGAGTTGCAAACAGTTGGTCCGCGGCAAACACATCAGACTGTGTTAGCTTATTAAACAGCGTAGACTTGCCCGCGTTGGTGTAGCCCACCAGAGAGACTGTGGGTATATCTGCTTTATCCCTAGAGCGACGATTTTGATCGCGCTGTTTGCGCACTTTTTCAAGACGCTTTTTGATCGTCTGAATTCGCTCTCTCACCATGCGTCGGTCGGACTCTAACTGAGTCTCACCGGGCCCACGCATACCAATACCGCCCTTCTCTCTGTCTAGGTGAGTCCAGCCACGCACCAATCGCGAGGACAGATGTTGAAGCTGCGCCAACTCTACCTGAAGCTTTCCTTCGTGCGTGCGCGCACGCTGGGCAAAGATATCTAGGATAAGACCAGTCCTATCTAACACACGACACTTCAGCTCAGCCTCAAGGTTGCGCTCTTGGCTGGGCGAGAGATTGTGGTTAAAAATAACTAGCTCGGCATCACAGCGTCTTACTGTGCTACCTATCTCTTCTAGCTTACCTGTTCCAACGAAATATTTGGCATGGGGGGATGATCTGGATCCAGTTAAAAACTCAACTGGATCACCACCGGCAGAGAGCACCAACTCTTCAAATTCCCTTGGATCTTCAGGTTCAGTTTCACTGTTGAGCTTGAGGTGAACCAGAACCGCACGTTCGCCAAAATCAGGGCGTTCAAAAAATAATGACACTCTCTTTAGTAATTATCGCCGCCGTAGTTACCGGCGTCATCAGCAATATAATCACCGTCAGATTGACCACCAGCAGCATTGCTAGTAGGCAACCGCACAGCACGGGATGGGACCACTGTGGAAATGGCATGCTTGTATACCATCTGGCTGACGGTATTTTTTAGCAGCACGACAAACTGGTCAAACGATTCAACCTGGCCCTGCAGCTTGATACCATTGACCAGAAAAATAGAAACTGGAATACGCTCTTTTCTTAGGACATTCAGAAAAGGGTCTTGTAGGTTATGCCCTTTTGACATTTAACTACTCCTTAATTATTGAAATTTCAATGGGTGCTGTAATCGTCACAGCAAATATTGTGGTGGGATTGCGGACCACCTAAGAGCAAAAACAACTCCTGCCCCTATTATAGTATATGGGCGCGGCTCATAACATTTTCAAGCACTGATTGCAGATATCTTCTGTAGATAAATACTCAGTTTTATTATCTATGGCTATCTCAATAGCCTGAGGCCAATTTCGCAGCCAGGTTATTTGTCGTTTGGCTAGCTGCCTGGTCGCAATAATCCCCTTCTCTACTGCCTCTTCTAGGGTGCATTCACCAGCACAATAATCCCATAACTGGCGATAGCCAACAGATCGGACAGCGGGCAAACCTACGTGCAGATCGCCCCTCTGGTAGAGGTTTTTGACTTCCTGCTCAAACCCCTGTTCCATCATTTGCTTGAATCTATGCTCTATACGACGATGTAATAGATTTCGGTTCTGCGGTAGCAGTGAAAACTGGGAGATGAGGTACTGGTCTTGCAAACCGCCTTGAGAGGCCCCCTGCAACGATGACATAGGCTTGCCGGTTAGCAGGTAGACTTCTAGCGCGCGCTGAATGCGCTGAGAGTGATTGGGATGCAGGCGCGCGGCAGTATCAGGATCAACTTTTTGCAACTCTAAATAGAGACTTGGCCAGCCCTCAGCCTCGGCGCGCCGCTCTAGCTGGTCACGGATTTCTTGGTTAGCCTCTGGCAGATCTGATAGCCCTTCGAGCAGTATTTTAAAATACATCATGCTGCCACCAACCAGCAGAGGAATTTTACCCGCAGCAACTATGCTAGCCATTTCGGCTTTTGCATCTACAAGAAAATCCGCCGCTGTGTAGCCCTGCTGTGGATCGCGAATATTTAACAGTCGATGAGGGGCAATCTCTAAAGTCTGAGCATCGGGTTTGGCACTGCCTATATCCAGTTGGCGATAGACCTGAGCCGAATCCACATTGATTAACTCAACGGGCAAATGCCTGCTCAACTCAATCGCCAGCGCAGTTTTTCCGCTGGCCGTTGGGCCCATAATAAAAATCGCCCGGGGTAATTCAGTCTGAGGATTATTCATCTGCCGCGCAAAAACAATTTATCGAGTTCTTCGAGGGTCAGTTGCGACCAGGTGGGACGACCATGGTTGCACTGCCCACTGCGTTCTGTAGCTTCCATATCGCGAAGCAGCGCATTCATTTCTGGGATGCTGAGCTTGCGATTGGCACGCACAGAGCCGTGGCAGGCCATGGTCGAGAGAATTTCATTAATATGATTGCGGATTCGCTCTGATGTGCCATGCATGAGCAGATCCGAAATTACATCTCGCAATAGCCCCTCGACTTCTGAGCCTCGAAGGATGGCCGGAATCTCACGCACTATAATGCTCTCTGCAGCGGCACGTTCAATAACAAACCCCAGCTGCTGGAAAATTTCAGTATTTTTATCTGCCACCTCAGCTTCGCGCTCACTGACCGCAAGACTCTCCGGCACAAGCAGAGGCTGAGATACCAGCCCCTGATCATCAAAGGCCGTCTTCATGCGCTCATAGGTAATTCGCTCATGGGCCGCATGCATATCCACGACAATCAGCCCCTGAGCATTCTCCGCAAGGATATAAATCCCCTTGAGCTGTGCAATGGCAAAGCCCATTGGTGGAATTTCATCCTGCTGCTCAGGTATCTCTGTAGCATACAGCCCCTGATAAGCTGCCATTGGGCTGTTGACCGAGCCCTGACTTGGAGCTGGAAACTGTCCAAAATTTGTATGACCTGGCCCCTGCACTGGGGCACTAGAAAACGATATCGCTGATTGGCTAGGCTGCCATTGCTCGGTCGGCACTACAGACTCGCTGCTCTGGAGATGGTCCTGCGGTCTATCCTGAGCCAGTGCTTTATTGAGTGTGCCGTAGACAAATCCATGAATAGATCGACTATCGCGAAATCGTACCTCATGCTTTGTTGGGTGCACATTGACATCTACATCTGCGGGTTCGATCTCTAGAAAAAGCACATAGGCGGGATGCCGGCCATGATACAAAACATCTTGATAGGCCTGACGAATCGCATGAGCAACCACCTTGTCGCGAATACAACGGCCGTTGACAAAAAAGTGCTGCAAATCAGCTTGGCTGCGATTAAATGTTGGCAGACCCATCCAGCCCCAGAGCCGAATGCTAGATCTGTCATTATCCACATAGAGCGCCTGCTGCATAAAGGCTGGGCCACAGATATCTGCGACACGCTTTTCCTGTTCCAGTAGGCTGATGGCGGGACGCAGATTCAGCTGGGCGCGCTGGTTATGTCGCAGGCTAAATGCAATATCCATGCGACTTAGGGCCAGCTTTTTAATGCTGTCGTCTATGCGATTGTATTCTGTGCCTTCAGCGCGCAAAAACTTACGGCGCGCCGGCGTATTAAAGAATAGATCACGAACTTCAACACTGGTGCCCTTAGGGTGGGCGGCCGGCTGCAACTCGACCTCCATATCACGTCCCTCCGATACAGCTCGCCAACCGCTGCTAGCACCTGTGTTAGAGGTCAGCGCTAATTTTGATACCGAGGCTATACTGGCCAGTGCCTCACCGCGAAATCCCAGGGTGGCCACAGCTTCTAAATCTTCTAGGTTGTCAATTTTACTGGTGGCATGACGACTCAGGGCCAAGGCAAGCTCATCTTCGGGGATACCATGGCCGTCGTCGCGAATTCGAATGAGCTTGATGCCGCCCTGCTCTATCTCAATATCAATACGCTGGGCACCGGCATCCAAACTATTTTCCACCAATTCTTTAAGAACTGATGCCGGGCGCTCAACCACTTCACCAGCAGCGATCTGATTTGCTAGTTGGGGGCTGAGTATACGAATGCTGCTCATGCTGTAACGCCTTTAAAAATAGTTTTAGCTGGAGGGAATTAAAATTTTCTGCCCCACCTGAATACTGCTTGATGTCATTTTGTTGTGGCGCAGTATTTTACTGACAGAGGTGTTGTAACGCACTGCGATTTCAGACAGCGTGTCCCCTCTAACAATAGTGTGACTACGCTGCAAGCTGCCGGCATTAAGGGCCATTAAAGTGCCCACCGGGGGATTTTTTGCATAGTACTGTACTAGCCCGTCAAATACTGCCTCAGCTATTTTTTGCTGATACTTCCCACTGCTAAGCTGTCGAGCCTCTTTGGGGTTAGAAATAAAGCCTGTTTCAATCAGCAGTGAAGGGATGTCTGGCGACTTGAGCACGAGAAAACCCGCTTGCTCTACCTGCTTTTTGTGCAGCCGTGCCACGGCACCCATATTGGATAGCACATATTTCCCAGCATCTAAACTGCTAGCAAGAGTAGCATTCATTGAGAGGTCGAGCAGAACAGTGGCAAGTAACGGTTCTTTATCATCAAGACTTAACGAGCTGGCTCCGCCAATCAGATCGGCGCGATTTTCTTTACTGGCAAGATAGCGCGCAGCTTCACTGGTAGCACCCTGAGTTGACAGAGCGTAGACCGATGCACCATTCGCGCGAGGATCTGTAAAGGCATCAGCATGTATAGAGACAAAAAAGTCCGCACGCTTTTCATGGGCAATTTGTGAACGTTTGCGGTGCGCCAAATAATAGTCCCCCGAACGCACAAGCTCGCCATCAAAGTGAGGATTGTTATCGAAAAGACTCTCAATGCGCTTGGCAATCTGCAGCACAACCACTTTTTCTCTGACTCTACCAGGTCCAAGTGCACCTGGGTCTTCGCCCCCATGCCCTGCGTCAATGGCAATAACTATCTTACGGTTTTTTTGGGTCACTACCTCTTCTACTGAGCGACTGACTACTTCCTTTTTATCAAACAGGTCTACCACCAGTCTATGGCTATGCTGCTCGTTGGGTTTAAGAGAAAAACTCTTCGGCGTTACAGAGCGTTTAAGTTCTAGCACCACCCGCAAATTAGTTTTATAGCGCACCCCATAGCGCACATTGGCTATGGGTGTATTGCTGAGATCTAAGTTTTTAAACGAGGTTTTTAACTCTGTATTCTTAAGGTCCAGAACAAAGCGGCGAGGATTTTCGAGGGCAAATTTTTCGTACTCAACCGCAGAGCTAAGATCGAAGACTAATCTAGTATGATCTGGCGCACGCCAAAGACGCACCGAATCTATATCTGCTGCCAAGAGGCTGTCAGCCAAGAACAGAGTCAGCAACGCAGTCACTCTGACTAGCGGGCGCATGCTGGTTACCATTGACCGTACATTAAGATTCAATCTAAACACCTAACCCAATATGCCTATCTATTACAGACCTTTTAGCTGGCCAATTAAATGAATGCCCTCGGCAGAATTGGCTTCTAGCGTAACACAGCGCCCCCGTTGAGATGAGCTAATTTGCACGGCCACTGAAGGTCTAGGTAAAAACCCCTCGCCTTTTTCTGGCCATTCAACTAGGCACAGGGCTGCATGGGTCAAATAGTCTGCGAAGCCCATATATTCTAATTCTTCGGCGTCGGCCAGTCTGTATAGATCACAGTGATAAACAGCACCCAGGGGTAGCTCGTAGGGCTCTATTAGCGTGTAGGTCGGGCTCTTTACCGCGCCAACGTGCCCCAACCGCTGCAAAATGCCGCGGCTTAATGTGGTCTTTCCTGCACCGAGGTCACCGGTCAGTGTTATTAGTAACGGCGCTTTGATACTCGCAATAGCATCGGCAATCTGGCCACCCAAGGCGACTGTTGCCTCTTCACCCAGCAATTCAAATTTTACGCTGCTGTGAGATTTTTTTATGTCCGTCACAGGTATTCCTGATTTAACAGGCTGCGCAGATGCGGCAGTAAGTCTGTTGCCACTAAACCCCTTTGCCCCTGAATCTGCACCGCCATATCTGCAGCACAGGAATGCAGACAGCAGCCCAATTCGGTGGCCGTTTGTAAGTCCAATCCCTGGGCAATCAGCCCGCCAATAATGCCACTCAAAAGATCCCCCATGCCAGCGGTGGCCATGGCAGGGTTACCATAGGGGCAGACCTTTGTGATCTGTCCTGGACCAGCTATCAATGTCCCAGGGCCTTTCAACAGCACGACTGCCTGATATTTATCCGCCAATTGTCGCACAGCAGAAAATCGATCCGCCTGTACCTCAGCAACACTGATTCCAAGCAACCCAGCCGCCTCTCCAGCATGAGGTGTCAGTACCCAGTTGTTATTTTCTGCATGAGAAGTCACTCTTCCCTCAGCAATAATATTGAGAGCATCAGCATCTAAGACCAGTGGACGCTCCGCGGCGAAAGATTTTTGCAACAGTTGCTCTGACCAGGGAGAGCGCCCCATGCCAGGCCCAACGATAAGGACGGAGGGTCGATCCAAGAGAGGCTCAAGCTCCTGACCTGACACCACTCCTGAGACCATAATCTCAGGCTGGCGGGCCAAGATGGCGGCAACATGCTGTGGTTTGGTAGCTACCGAGGTCACCCCTGAGCCTACTTTGAGGCTCGCCTCCGCAGCAAGGCAGGCTGCCCCACCAAAACCCAGATCTCCGCCTATAACCATACTGTGGCCACGCTGAGTCTTGTGCATATCAATAGCTAAATCGGGCAGACACTCCATAAGACTATGCAGATCTAACAGTTGAGCTGAGGGTTCTACAGCTGCAAAAACAGCATCGGGCACATCCAGCGAATCATAAATTACTTCGCCACTGACAACTGGGCCCTGACCGGTAAAAAGCCCCTGCTTTGCACCGATAAAAGTGACCGTCATATCAGCATGTACCGCCAGCTGTTCAATTGCACCTGTACCAGCATTGAGGCCGGAGGCAATATCAATCGCAACCACGGGAAGCAAAGAGGCATTAATTAACTTGATTGCTTCAGCATAGTCGGGCCGCAGCTGACCTCTGTACCCAGTGCCGAGCAGTGCATCGACAACCAATCCCTCATCAAGATCTACTAGATTACTAAAAGGTAAAAATGACACCTGAGAATGCGCAGCAAACTGCCGAGCCAACCGCGCATCATCGGACAACTTGGCAGTCTCACCCAGCTCAATCACTCGAACAGGTACTTTTTTTGCGGCCGCTAAAGCAGCCACAACATAGCCATCACCTGCATTATTACCTCCGCCGCAGAATACTGTGAGTAAACTGGGTGAGCCAAAGCTGTCCAGCAGCTCTTTAAATACAGCTCTGCCAGCGCGCTGCATTAGCCCAATCCCTGCCATCCCCTGCTGATGGATGGCAAAACTTTCCATTTCTCGCACTGTTTTAGTACTGTAAAGCGCGTCGGCAGGACTACTATTTGTCAAAGCTTTTGTATCATTGTGCGACATTGAGTGATTATCCCCGTAAAATCGCTCCAAGTATAAGTCAGAACAACTATTAAAACATGCCTGATAATCCGTCTACACAGCATCTAACAGCGCAGCAACTGGAACAACTTGCTGAACAGATTAAAGACTGGGGGGCGTCCCTGGGCTTTCAGCAGGTGGCGATTGTCGAGCCAGATCTGCAGAAGGCATCCGAGCGCCTCAAGCAATGGTTAGCTGATGGTTTTCAGGGATCCATGCAATGGATGGGTGAGCATGGTGATAAGCGCTACAGAGTCGATCAGCTAGTGGACCAAACTGTCCGCGTAATTTCTGTACGTATGGATTATCTGGCTGACAACAATATGATTGCTGTGCTGAAAGACGACAATAAGGCCTATATCTCCAGATACGCTCTAGGACGTGATTATCATAAATTGATTCGCAAGCGTCTGGCTCAATTGGTCACACGCATTCAAGAGCAGCTTCCTGAATTACAGCTCGCCCAGCGACCCTTTGTCGACAGTGCGCCGGTGATGGAAAAACCCCTTGCCGAGCAGGCGGGGCTGGGCTGGATTGGCAAAAATACCCTACTCCTAAACGATCAGGCGGGATCCTGGTTCTTCCTTGGTGAAATATACACATCCCTGCCACTACCCACAGACGAAAGTCAACAGGTCGACCGTTGCGGTAACTGCAGGGCCTGTTTAAAAATCTGCCCCACCGATGCCTTTCCAGAACCCTATGTTTTGGATGCCAGAAAATGTATTTCCTATTTGACCATCGAGAGTAAGGATTCGATTCCCGAAGCATTGCGGCCAATGATGGGGAACAGAGTATTTGGCTGTGATGACTGTCAAATTATTTGCCCCTGGAATCGCTTTGCCTCGGCAACCGAAGAGGACGACTTTCGGCCAAGACACGGGCTTGAGGATGCAGACCTAACCAGTCTGTTCAACTGGAATGAAGACGAGTTTCTCGCCAAGACACAGGGTTCGCCGATACGCCGTATTGGCCATGAGCGCTGGCTGCGCAATCTGGCTGTTGGGCTTGGCAACGCCAGCGGCTCAGTGGATATTGTTGAGCAGCTCGAGAAGCGAGCTAATGACAAATCACCCATGGTCCGCGAACATGTGCAATGGGCTTTGGCGCGACAACGCGAAAAACTAGCCGGGCCTAAACCTTAATAAACACCTCTCGGTAGTAGGCCAGCTCAGCAATTGAGTCATGGATATCATCCATGGCTAGGTGACTGCCCTTTTTACTAAAACCAGATTCCAGCTCCGGCTTCCAACGTCTAACCAACTCTTTTAATGTACTGACATCTAGGTTGCGATAGTGAAAGAAATTCGCCAACTGTGGCATGTAACGCACCAAAAAACGTCGGTCCTGACCAATAGAATTGCCACACATGGGCGACTGCCCAGCTGGCACCCACTGGTGCAGAAAGTCCAGTGTCTCAGCCATAGCCTGCGCCTCAGTAATCTGACTATCACGGACTCGCTGTGTTAAGCCAGAGCCACCGTGCTGGCGCGTATTCCATTCATCCATCGCGTCCAGCAGAGCATCCTCTTGGTGGATCACTAGGGAGGGGCCCTCAGCCAACAGGTTGAGATCAGCGTCTGTCACCAGGGTGGCAATTTCAATAATGCGCTCGCGTTCCGGATCTAATCCGGTCATTTCAAGATCAATCCAAATCAGATTGAGTGGGTTTGGAGCTGTCATAGAGGTGCCTGCTTCAACCAGAAAGTCTGCAAAATGTTACTGAGGGCGGTTATGCTATATCCTTGTCACTGCTAACGCCAGCCAAGACGTTTTTTTTCAGAGTAAAAGCTATTGTCAAAAAGATCCATTAAATGAGTAAACGCAGACTCAGCAAACGCCAAAAAGACCGCATCCAGGCCATTCAGGAGCGGCGGCGTGAGCGAGCCAATCTAAAACAAACGATCAATGATGAAGAGCTCCAAAACCTCAGCCAACTAGGGCCGGAGACCCTGGGAACTGTCGTAACCAATTACGGCTCTCAGGTCGATATTGAGGGCAGTGAAGAACCGTTTAAAGGAGTCGTGGTGCGCTGCCATAAAAGAGCCAATATGATCAGCCTTGTCACTGGGGATAAAGTCATCTGGCGGCATGCAGAGCCTCATGGTGTAGTGGTGGCCTGTGAGGAGCGGGAGACAGAGTTAATACGCCCGGATATCTACGGAAAACTTCGCCCTGTTGCAGCAAATATTGATCGTATTGCCATTGTGTTTGCGCCCAAACCCCAGCCTCATAGCAATCTGTTAGACCGCTATTTGGTGGCGGCTGAAGCTCAGGGTATTCAGCCTTTTCTGGTGCTCAATAAGACTGACATGCGTGACGCAGAGGATTTTCCGGAAGTGGATCAGCTAATAGCCGACTACCGATTTATTGGCTATGAAGTAATTGCAGCATCCGCTAAAACAGCTGAAGGCATAGCTGAGCTACAAGACTATCTCGCGAAGCGTACCTCGATCTTTGTTGGTCAGTCCGGTGTTGGTAAATCTTCATTGCTCAACTGTTTACAACCCCAGGCAAACAGCCTTACAGCACCACTCTCGGAGGCTAAGCAGGAAGGCACTCATACCACCACAGTCTCCAAGCTTTACCATCTCAATGGTGGTGGTATTTTAATTGATTCACCGGGCATCCGTGAATTTGCCCTGACCCACCTTAGTCAGGAAAAAATTCTCGATGGCTTTGTGGATTTTCGACCCTATTTAGGCCGGTGCAAATTCCGCGACTGCCAGCACCAACAAGAAAAAGGCTGTGCGCTGCTAGAGGCTGTGAGAGATAAAAAAGTTCTCGCTGTGCGCCTAAATAACTATCGACAAATTATTCTTAGTCAGGAGCAAAGGTAGGCTCGCTAGCGTCAATAAAAATGTTAATATTTGCGCCCATTAAAACCACGACTATCTCATCATGAGCGACCTTCCACGCCTGCTTGAACCCAGTGAATTAGCCTTGCGACTCGCTGATGACAATTTAATCATTGTCGACCTCTGTAATCAGCTGCTCTACAACCAGAGGCATGTACCTGGGGCGGTGCATCTAGCGGGCAATAACCTGGTTGCAGGCACAGCGCCAGTCCCCGGTGCCTGTCCCAGTCTTGAGCAACTCAGGCAGGTCATAGGTTATTTGGGAATCGATAGCAGTAAGCATGTAGTTGTCTATGACGACGAGGGGGGCGGCTGGGCTGGCAGGCTGGCTTGGACGCTGGATCTGCTTGGACTATCAAATTGGTCCTATCTCAACGGTGGCATAGTATCTTGGATCAATGAGGGACAGGTCACCGAGAGCAGTGCCAATCAACCAAAATCTATTGAAGCAACCCTGAGCATTGCCAACCCTCAGGCACGCATCACCGCTGACCAAATTCTGGCCGATCTAGAGCACCCAGATTTTGCTATCTGGGATGCACGCAGCCCTGCGGAGTTTTGTGGAGACATGGTGCGCGCAGCACGGGGTGGGCATATCCCTGGCGCCATCAATTTAGAATGGACCAAGCTTATGGACCAGCAGCGAAATCTTCGGCTGCGCGATGACGCTCAGCAAATTCTTGACGATCTAGGGCTGAGCAAAGATAAGGTGATAGCAACTCATTGTCAGAGTCACCATCGCTCAAGCTTTACCTATATGGTGGCCCGCATTCTAGGCTACCAAAAGATTCGCGGCTATGACGGCTCTTGGGCAGAATGGGGTAACCTAGAAGACAGCCCCATCGAACTTGGGCACTAAACAGAGACATATAAATTTATCAACCATTGAGCCTCTCAACTTATGAATCATAGAGCAGAAATTTTTGTCGCCCTACAGCGTCTACTGCCTCAGCACGGCCTATCCCGCCTGATCGCTTTGGCAGCAGAGTCCAAACGTACCTGGTTAAAAAATTGGCTTATCCAGCGAGCTATCGTCACCTTCAAGATAAATATGCAGGAAGCAAAAGATCAGGAGTTAGAAGCGTACGAAAACTTTAATGCGTTTTTTACACGAGAGCTCAGTGAAGGCGCTAGACCTATTGCCAAAGGCAGCGATACTCTGGTGTCTCCTGCCGATGGCGTCATAAGTCAGGCCGGTGAAATTAACAAAACTCGGATTTTACAAGCCAAGGGCATAGACTATTCGGTAAGCCGACTACTAGGCAACTCAGAGACAGCCAAAGCCTACAGCAATGGCAGTTTTGCCACCATTTACCTGTCACCAAAAGACTACCATCGGGTACATATGCCTACAGCGGGAAAATTGCTGAGTAGTCGCTATATTCCTGGGGCGTTATTTTCAGTCAACGACCAAACCGCGCAGGCATTACCAGGATTATTTGCTCGCAACGAACGTCTGGTTTGTGAATTTGAATCACCCGAACTAGGAGCGTTCTCGGTAATTTTTGTGGGTGCCATGCTGGTAGCAGGGATTGAGACTGTTTGGGGCGGATTTGAAGAGCCCGGCCCGGGTGCAGTGAGAGAAACCGATTATTCTCACGAGGCAATGACCTTCGAAAAAGGCGATGAAATTGGTCGCTTCAAGTTTGGCTCCACGGTGATCTTATTATTTAAAGAGCAAACTATTCAATGGCAAGATTCTGTGACGGCCCATGCGCCAGTGCAGATGGGAGAGAAGCTTGCTAGCTTTAAGTAGGCTAGCCAACTAGGCGTTGCTTCAGAGCAGATAGAAACCCGCGGCGCTTGGTGTCGGACTGTATGCCATCCGCCTGCAATAGGGTATCGCTGCTGGCGTTAAAGGGACGTGCTATAAGGTTTTCCAGCAAGCTGTACTCGAGCCCAAAACTGTCAGGTTGAATATCTCGTACAATCGCCAGTTTGGACACGTCTTTGGCTCGGCGCATACCAAATTTTTGTAACCTCTCGCGAGTCTGCGACTCATTTTTTAAGTCCACAAAAATATACTTGGCCTGATCTACAACGCCGTCATTGTTCTCAAATACTGCGAGTCTCGGCGCTAATCTGGCACGGGGATTTTGCTCCACCACCATACCGCAGTCGCCAGTAGTCAACTCCACTAAGGTTCCCGCAGGATAGAGACCAATAGACTGAATAAATTCAATCACTAGCTCCTCCTCAAAAGCGGAGCCACGCATCTGGTAAAGCCGGCTGGTAGCCTTAGATGGCGCCAAGGTTTCGCCCGCTTCTCGCGGATTGCACAGCACATCGAATTCGGAGGCTATACCGGCAATAGTTGCCAAAAAAGGAATTCGATTTCCACTGTAACCCTTGGGAAAACCACTGCCATCAAAGCGCTCACAATGATATTTGATAATATTTATAACGGGGCGATTTTCAAATCCAGCTCGACGCAACTGCTCTACTGAATGGTTAACAAAACTGCGATACTCAGCCTCTTGATCGGGACTTCGATGGCCGTTGCGTAACAGGGTTATATCAAGTTTTACACGGCCTATATCTTTCAGAAGAGTCGCCAAACAGAGATCTTTTAGATGGCCTATCTCAAGCCCTATATGTCGTCCAAACTGGGTTGCCCAGAGAGAGGAGCGCACTGAGTGATCATGGGAATGGGCGTTTTTGCTGCGCAGCCTTAAAAGCCAAGTAAACGCATCAGGGCAACGAATCACACTGTCGATCATATCGTCGACAGATTGCTGTAACTGATCCTGATTAAAACCGCCCTCTCGCGCCATCTGGCGAGTTACCTGAGTCAAACAGCCGACTAAATTGTTCACTGCTCGACGTGCTGCAGGAATTTCTTTAGCGAGCTCGACTGACTTCTTGTAGAGATTGGGGTTAATAAGAATTTGTGGACGCTTACCTGTTGAATTCTGGGCAGCTCTATTCACAGAAGTATTGATTGGCGGTTGAACAGCCGTGTTTGTCCGTGCACTGCTCCCTGAACTACGCGACTGGACATCCACGGGCGCAAGGCCCTTTTCTATGTCGACAAACACATAGGCACAATATGCTCTAACCCGAGATATATCTGCGCCCGTTTTAATAACAAAGCCCTGAATAGGAAAAGGTGTCTCGGCCCAAGGCTTATCTAGCGCAGACACAAACATGCCTGCTTCAAGCTCGTTTACATACACCTTTATCTGCTTTAAGGACATGAGATCCTCATAAACCTAATCCATTAGACTTTCCAACCCCACGCCACTTTGTGACATAAGTGGCAGAACAGCTACGGAATATAGAGGCTTTCTATGAGTAAACTGTGCGCCGGTTAATGATCCAAGTAAATATAGACCAATAATGTCCGGCGCTGAGCACTAGTTTGCAGAAAATTTGTGTACGGCATCAATAAAGACTTTTGCATTTTCCGGATCTATATCTGGCGTGATGCCGTGACCCAAATTAAAGATATGGCCGCTACCAGTGCCAAAAGATTGCAGAATAGACTGCACTTCCTTTTCGATGGTTGCCGGATTAGCTCGCAAGACAGCGGGGTCCATATTGCCCTGGAGTGCCACTTTATGGCCAACCCGAGCCTTAGCCGCGCCTATATCCATAGTCCAGTCCAGACCCAGCGCGTGACAACCGGTGTCAGCCATGCCTTCTAACCAAAGGCCACCGCCTTTAGTAAATAGGATTACCGGGACGTCGCGGCCATCGGCGTGCGTGATTAAGCCTTTAACGATTTTTTCCATGTAGCTCAGGGAAAACTCGCGATAGGCCGCGTGGCTTAATGCTCCACCCCAGGTATCGAAAATTTGTACGGCCTGGGCTCCAGCACGAATTTGCGCATTGAGGTAATCGATCACTGAAAGCGCTAACTTATCCAACAGCTGATGCATGAGTTCAGGCTGGGTATAAAGCATAGTTTTGGCGCGGGCAAAATCTCGGCTGCTCTGCCCTTCGATCATATAAGTAGCTAGTGTCCAGGGGCTACCAGAGAACCCGATCAGCGGCACGTGACCATTGAGCTCGCGGCGAATCATAGACACTGCGTCTGTCACGTAGCTCAGATCAGAGGCGGTATCAATAACCTGAAGGCTCTCAATATCGGCCTCTGTACGCACCGGTTTGCGGAACTTTGGACCCTCGCCTTCAGCAAAATAAAGACCTAGGCCCATAGCATCAGGAATAGTCAGAATATCGGAGAATAGAATGGCCGCGTCAAGAGCATAGCGCTCCAGAGGCTGCAGGGTAACCTCGCAGGCGAGTTCGGTGTTTTTACACAGACTCATGAAGTCACCAGCTTGGGATCTAGTGGCTCGATACTCTGGTAAATAGCGTCCAGCCTGCCGCATCATCCACACCGGAGTGCGGTCCACTGGTTGGCGCAGCAGCGCCCTCAAAAACCGATCATTTTTTAAGTCAGACATTAAATATCCAGATAATCCAAAATACCTTCAGCGGCCTGGCGGCCTTCAGCCACCGCAGTCACTACTAAGTCAGAGCCACGCACCATATCGCCACCAGCAAAAATCTTGGGGTTGGTAGTTTGGAACGGGAAAGTTTGCTCTTCCGCCGCCAGTACCGCACCCCAATCAGCTGTCTCGACCTTGACCCCAGTCAACCACTCAGGTGGGCTGGGCTTAAAGCCAAAAGCCACTAAGACGGCATCGGCTGGCAATACTTCTTCGCTGCCGGGAATAACTTCGGGTCGGCGGCGCCCATTTTCATCTGCCTCGCCCAACTTGGTGGACACTACCTTTACACCTTCAACATTACCATCGGCATCGGCTAACAGCTCAACTGGTTGCATATTAAATTTAAAAACCACACCCTCTTCGCGAGCATTTTTGACTTCACGGCGCGAGCCGGGCATATTTTCCTCATCTCGACGATAGGCACAGGTCACGCTGGTAGCACCCTGGCGAATTGAAGTGCGGTTGCAGTCCATAGCGGTATCACCACCGCCGAGAACAACGACTCGCTTGCCCTTGACACTGATAAAGTCGTCTGCAGATTTTTCAAAGCCCATATTGCGATTTACATTAGAGACAAGGAAGTTGAGTGCCTCATGGACACCGGGCAATTCTTCACCGGGAAAACCACCTTTCATTGTGGTGTAAGTGCCCATACCCAAAAAGACAGCATCATATTCATTGAGCAGGTCATCAATCAGGATATCTCTGCCTACTTCTGTATTGAGGCGGAACTCAACCCCCATCCCCTCAAGCACATCACGTCTGGTGCGAATAACCTCTTTCTCTAACTTAAACTCTGGGATACCAAAGGTCAGCAGGCCACCAATTTCGGGGTAGCGATCAAATACCACTGGCTTAACCCCGTTGCGCACCAAAATATCAGCACAGCCAATACCTGCTGGTCCTGCGCCAATCACAGCGACCTTTTTGTCGGTCCAGACGACTTTAGACATATCTGGGCGCCAGCCAAGCGCCAAGGCAGTATCTGTAATATATTTTTCTACTGAGCCGATGGTCACGGCACCAAACCCGTCATTTAACGTACAGGCTCCCTCGCAGAGGCGGTCTTGCGGGCAGACACGGCCACAGACCTCGGGCAGAGAATTAGTTTGGTGACTGAGTTCTGCAGCTTCTAGAAGATTACCTTCGGCAACCAGCTGCAACCAATTGGGAATATAATTGTGTACCGGGCATTTCCACTCACAGTAGGGATTGCCACAGGACAGGCAGCGATGAGACTGTTCAGCCGCTTTTTTCTCGGTAAACGGGTCGTAGATTTCTACAAACTCTCCGACTCGACGCTCCATGGATCGCTTGGGTGGATCAACACGCTCGATATCAAGAAACTGAAACTGATTATTTGGTCTTGCCATATTCTTAATCTCTATTGCTTTTTACGTTATTGCGGGTTCGAGCGAGCCTGAGCCAGAAGGCCATTCAGACTGGCTGCTTTTGGTTTGACCAACCAAAACCGCGACGCGTAATCGGAGAAATTAGTTAATAATTCATTTGCCCAAGGGCTGCCAGTCTCGCTGGCATGCTCTTTGATTAAGGCTTTAAGGAACGCTTTATGAGATTCGGCTGATTCAGAGGTAATGCGCTGAATATCTACCAGCTCCATGTTGTAGCGGTCGACAAATTGACGATCCATATCCAGCACATAAGCAAAGCCGCCAGTCATGCCAGCACCAAAGTTATAGCCGGTGGGGCCCAATACGGTCACGATTCCGCCTGTCATATATTCACAGCAGTGATCGCCAGCGCCCTCAACCACAGCAACAGCGCCGGAGTTGCGCACTGCAAAGCGCTCGCCCACGGTGCCAGCAGCATACAGCCGGCCTCCAGTGGCTCCATACAGACAGGTATTACCCATGATGGGTGTTTTGTGGGATTCAAACTTACTGCTGGGTGGTGGACTGAGAGTCAGCTTGCCGCCTGCCATTCCCTTACCCACATAGTCGTTGGCATCGCCCTCTAGATGAATTTCGAGACCTCCGGCATTCCATACGCCAAGGGACTGTCCAGCTACACCTTTAAGATTAATTTTGATCGGTGTCGATGCCATGCCGGTATTGCCATAACGCTTGGCAATTTCACCAGATAGACGGGCACCAATCGAACGATCACAGTTACCAATTTGGTAATCAAAAGTTCCACCAGACTGAGATTCGATGGCTGAAATAGCATCGCCAACCATACGCTCAGCCAGCAGCCCTTTGTCCAGCGGCTCATTCTTTGGCTCGAGACAGTACTGCGGCTTGTGCTTAATTTCTGGCCGATCTTCCAGTAAAGGGCTTAGATCAAGGTTTTTCTGCTTACTGGTTTCACCAGGCAGCAACTCGAGTAGATCTACCCGACCTATAATCTCTTGCAGGCTACTTACACCTAACAGGGCCAACCACTCTCGGGTTTCCATAGCCACAAACTTAAAGAAGTTGGTCGCCATGGCTACAGTGCCGCGGTAGTGGTCATTGCGCAGGCGGTCGTCCTGAGTGGCCACCCCGGTCGCACAGTTATTCAGATGGCAGATGCGCAGATACTTACAGCCCAGAGCAACCATTGGCCCGGTACCAAAACCAAAACTCTCAGCTCCCAAGATTGCCGCTTTGACAACATCCAAACCGGTTTTTAAGCCGCCGTCTGTCTGTACTCGCACCTTGTCACGCAGATCATTTGCGCGCAGGGTTTGGTGGGTTTCGGTAAGCCCGAGCTCCCAAGGTGAGCCGGCGTAACGGATAGAGCTCACAGGGCTGGCCGCGGTGCCACCATCATAGCCAGAGATAGTAATTAAATCGGCATAGGCCTTAGCAACACCTGCCGCAATGGTACCCACACCAGGGCGCGAAACCAGCTTCACAGAAATCAATGCCGTTGGATTGACCTGTTTAAGATCAAAGATTAACTGCGCCAGATCTTCAATAGAGTAGATATCATGATGCGGCGGTGGCGAAATCAGGGTTACACCTGGCACTGAGTATCGCAGTCGCGCAATCAGTTCGTTTACCTTACCACCGGGTAGCTGGCCACCTTCACCGGGCTTGGCACCCTGAGCAACCTTGATCTGGATAACTTCAGCATTAGATAAATAAGCCGGAGTTACACCAAATCGACCCGAGGCCACCTGCTTGATTTTCGATGATCTGATGGTGCCGTAGCGAGCCGGATCCTCACCACCTTCACCAGAGTTGGAGCGGCCACCCAATGAGTTCATAGCCTCAGCCAGCGACTCATGAGCCTCGGGAGACAGGGCTCCGAGAGACATACCCGCTGAGTCAAAGCGTTTAACAATGGCTTCCATTGGCTCTACATCGGCTAAATCAATTGCCTGAGCATGACTACTAAGCGCCAGCATGTCACGTAGCGTAGCTGCCGGCCTGGTATTTACAAGTTTGGCGTATTCGAGCCAAGCCTTGTAATCGTTATTCTGCACGGCTTTGTGCATGGTCTGCACAACATCTGGATTATAGGCATGGTATTCCTGCCCATGGACATACTTGAGCAGCCCCCCTGGGCTAATAGGCTTGCGCAACTTCCAAGCTGATTTTGCGACTATTGCTTGGTCCTTTTCCAGGTCATCAAATGTGGCACCTTGAATTCGAGAAGTTAAACCGGCAAAACAGAGATCTATCACCTCTTCGTTCAGGCCCACAGCTTCGAACAACAGCGCGCCGCGGTAGGAGGCTATGGTAGAGATGCCCATCTTCGAGAGAATCTTTAGCAGGCCCTTATTGATACCTTTGCGGTACTGTTTAAAGGCAGTATCCACATCGATCAATAGCTCGCCAGAGCTAATCAGATCACACAGAACATGGTAGCTAAGATAAGGGTAAACCAATGAGGCTCCGCACCCGATTAAAGTAGCTATCTGGTGAGAGTCACGAGCATAGCCTGTACTAGCCACAATATTTGCGTCACAGCGCAGCCCTTTCTCAGTAAGATGGTTATGCACTGCACCCACAGCTAACAGAATATGGATTGGCTGTTTGCTTTCGATAATATCGTGATCCGACAATATGCAGACCACTGTTCCTGCGCGCACACTGTCTTCTACTTCTCGGCAAATCCGCTGGATACCCTGCTGCAAATTCTCTGAGCTAGGGTCGTAGTTAAGACCAAACTTGGCAACAGGAAATTCATCGAACTCATTGTGCTTAAGCGCGTAGTATTTGCGCGGCGACAGCACTGGGCTGGATAGTCCAATACGTTGACCTAGGTAGGGCTTTTCCTCAAAAATACTGCCTTCGCGTCCCAGCTCAACGCCCAGAGACATCACCACGGCCTCTCGCAGCGGATCTATGGGAGGATTGGTTACCTGAGCAAACTGCTGACGGAAGAAGTCGAATAGATTTCGTTGTTTCGTGGAGAGCACTGCCATGGGCGTGTCATCACCCATAGACCCCACAGCTTCTTGACCACCCTCGGCAAGTGGGCGCAATACCTGATCCCGCTCTTCAAAGGAGACCTGAAACATCTTCATGTAGGTTTTAATTTCTTCTCGACTCAATGTGCCTTCGAGTTCGATACTGTCCATATCAAAGCTGGACTCAATAACGAAGCGGCCCTCATTCAACCACTTCTTGTAAGGGTTGCGAGCAGCTAGTTGATCTTCAATCTCATCGCGGAAGAGGATACGACCTTCCTGGGTGTCTATAGAGAGAATATCGCCGGGCCCTAAACGACCTTTGGCTACCACATTTTCGGGCTGATAGTCGTAGACCCCAACTTCTGAGGCTACGGTAATAACATCATCATCGGTCATAACCCAGCGAGACGGGCGAAGGCCATTGCGATCCAGAGTACAGACAGCGTAGCGACCATCTGTAATAACCAAGCCTGCTGGGCCGTCCCAGGGTTCTTGGTGCATGGATAAATAGTCGTAAAGAGCGCGGTGGTCTGGATTGCGATCTTCAACATTTTGCCAGGCTGGGGGTACCAGTGTCCGAACTGCCAAATGCAATTCCATACCGCCAGTGACTAACATCTCAAGCATGTTGTCTAAACTCGACGAGTCGGAGCCGGTCCGATTAACTAGCGGAGCGGCTTCAACCAGATCCGGTAGCAGCTCAGATCGGTATTTTGGTGTGCGGGCGACAGACCAGTTGCGGTTGCCCATAATGGTGTTGATTTCACCATTGTGCGCCAACATGCGGAAAGGCTGTGCCAGCGGCCAACGCGGCATTGTGTTCGTAGAGAACCGCTGGTGAAAAACACAGATTGCGGTTTCGAGACGCTCGTCCGCCAAATCCAAATAGAATTTTGGCAAATCTACCGGCATCATTAGACCTTTGTAGCTCAGTACATTGGTGCCGAGGCTGGCTATATGAAAACTCTGATCGCTTTCAAGGCGGTTTTCCGCCTTGCGGCGTCCCATGTAGAGTCGAGCAGTAAATTTACGTTCATCGCTGATATCTCCCGGCGCAATAAAAACTTGCTCAAATGCAGGGAGAGATTCAAGGGCGATAGGACCAAGACAGCTATTGTCTGTAGGCACTACCCGCCAACCAATCACGGACAAACCCTGCGCACTCAGTTCTTCTTCAAGAATGGCTTTTGCGCTCTGGCGCTCAGCATCATCTGTACTCAGCATCACAGCGCCCACAGCGTAGGACTCGGGTAACTCTAGCTGCAGAGACTCACGCACCACTGTGCGCAGAAAACTATCTGGCTTTTGCATTAGCAGGCCGCAACCGTCACCTGTCTTACCATCCGCCGCCACACCACCGCGGTGCGTCATGCAGGTAAGAGCCTGAATCGCATTTTGCAGCAGACTGTGACTAGTCTTACCCTTTACCTGGGCAATTAGGCCAAAACCGCAGTTGTCTTTAAAATCGTCAAGCCGACATAAGCTTCGAGTCATAATTAAACTCTAAAAAATAGTAGTGATGGATGGTTGGACACCTGATGGTGTCTCTGCGCGCAAAGCCCGTTATTCTACCTATTTTGGCGCGTTTGAACAATCCTATATACGCGCTATAGGCAGTATGGAGCCCTCTTCCGCACTAGGTTTTTGCGAGGAAATGCAGTTAAAACGCGACGAAACTAACCATGGCAAGTTTGTTGGAGAATTTGCTCCAAAAGACTCAATTTGAAGTCGGCAGTGACCACCGCCGAACCTATACCTTCGAGAAGAACCAATCTAAGCTGACCATCAAGGACCTTCTTGTCACGCACCATCAGTGCCATAAAATCATTGGCAGACATTTCTCGCGGGGGATCTGTAGGCAGACCATAGGCTGAGATCAAATCTCGAATGCGCGCTACATCGTGGTCGGTCATTTTTCCCGAAAGAGCGGATAGCTGAGCCGCCATAACCATACCAGCCGCCACAGCTTCACCATGCAACCAGCCTCGATACTGCTGGTATGTTTCTATAGCATGGCCAAAGGTATGACCAAGATTGAGAATCGCCCGCACACCCTGCTCAGTTTCATCGGCACTGACTACCTTTGCCTTATTGCTGCAGGAGCGTTTGATACTATAGGCAAGAGCCTGATCGTCACGCTGTAAAAGTGCTTGAACATTATTTTCTAGCCAGCTAAAAAATTCACTATCAGCGATCAGACCATACTTGATTACCTCGGCCATTCCAGCGCTAAATTCTCGCTCAGGCAGCGTAGCCAGGGTATCTGTATCAATAATTACTGCCTGCGGCTGATAAAACGCTCCAATCATGTTCTTGCCGAGGCTATGATTGACCGCGGTCTTTCCGCCAACGGAGGAATCTACTTGAGCCAAAAGAGTAGTGGGCACCTGTATAAATGGCACGCCCCGCTGGTAACAGGCCGCCGCAAACCCGGTCATATCGCCCACCACACCACCACCCAGCGCTATCAATGTAGTCTTGCGGTCATGCTGACCATTGATCAGTGCAGTGAAAATAGAATTAAGTGTGTCTAGGTTCTTGTGCTGCTCGCCATCTTCAAGCACCAGACTATCGACCTGCTTGCCTGATAGCTGTGCAGTTAGCGCATCCAGATACAGAGGCGCAACCTTTGTATTAGTGATGATCAACGCTTTCTGCCCCTGAATGTACTGGGCCAGATCTGACCGAGCAATCTGCTGGGAGCCTATGTGAATAGGATAGCTTCTGTCTCCAAGATCGACATTAAGAGAAGTTGCGGGAGCTGGCTTGGCTGCTGTCATGGAGTTCTGTTAACTCAACAAGGTTGGTGGGCCGCTATTATGCTTAGCTCGGGGGTAATTATCAAAGATCAGCTAATGCTTGGGCCAATGTCTTGCCCAGTTTACTGGGTTGCACTGTGCCAGAGGGGAATACTAAATCGGCAACTTCCTGATAGAGAGGCTCACGCCTGTCCACCAATTGATCGATGACTGCTTTGCGGTCATCAACCTGTAATAAGGGACGATTCTTGTCTTTACGAGTGCGTTCGTAGAGTTGCTCTTTGGTTGCTGACAGGTAGATAACCTGCCCATTTTCTTGGAGAGCGCGCCGGTTTTCTGGCCGCAAAATAATCCCTCCACCAGTGGCAATTACTGAAGATGAATCATTAGCGATAAGATCCATCAACACTCTGGTCTCTCTGGCACGAAAGCCTTCTTCTCCTTCCATATCGAAAATCCATTGGATATCCGCGCCTGTGCGAGCTTCAATTTCATTGTCGACATCAAAAAACGGACGATTTAAAAAGACCGCCAATTGTTTGCCAATAGTGGATTTTCCAGCCCCCATGGGGCCGACTAAAAAAATATGCTGTTCGCTCATCTGTCCAGAAGACTGTCATCTATTATTTTGGGAGTTATGAAGATGAGTATTTCACGTTTTTCAAGATTTCGCAGGTCATTTCTGAAAAGTTTGCCTGAAAATGGTATATCGCCAAGCATAGGTACCTTTTCTATCCCGCTCACCTCCTCTGCTTGAAAAATCCCACCCAGCACTAAGGTTTGACCATCACCAACTAGCGCCTGAGTTTCAATCTGTGTGATATCAATTGAAGGCTCTCCGGTTGGAGTAAATGAGCCTACGGAGTCCTGCGAGACCAGCAGATCCATAATAATGCGATTGTCTGGAGTAATCTTTAGTTATCATCCTTTGATAGATGGCCATCCTAGGCGAGAATCGACAGTATCAGTGCTCACTAGTCCTGCAAATTGATGCACTTCACATTCTCTACACCTTATAATAGACGCTCATTTTTATGGCGCCTGATAAATGCGGTCCCTTAATAAGCGTAAATTATTTAAATCACTCTCCGTTTTGGCCCTATTGGGCGTCGGCGGGGGCCTAGTTGTGGCCTCCTGCTTGTATCTCTACCTTAGCCCAAAATTACCATCAGTCGAGGAACTAAAAGAGATAGAGTTACAAATTCCCCTGCGAATTCACTCACAAGATTTAAAAGTTATTGCAGAGTTTGGTGAGAAAAAGCGTTCACCTGTCAGTTTTGACGAAATACCCCAGCCCATGATCCAAGCTTTTTTAGCCGCAGAGGATGACAGCTTCTTTGAACACAGAGGCATAGTAGTGTCCGGCCTTGCCCGAGCAGCCATGGAACTGGTGACTACGGGTTCAATCCGCAGTGGCGGTAGCACCATTACCATGCAAGTGGCTCGCAACTTCTTCCTGAGCAAGCGTCAAGAATTCACCCGCAAGTTCAATGAGATTCTGCTGGCTTTCCGAATCGAGGAAGAACTCAGCAAAGAGGAAATTCTCTCCCTCTACACCAACAAGATTTATATGGGAAACCGCGCCTACGGTGTAGGAGCCGCGGCGCAGGTCTATTACGGCAAGAGCTTGGATCAGCTTACGCTCTCTGAAATAGCTATGATTGCCGGCCTGCCAAAGGCGCCCTCTAGATATAACCCTCTCGCGAATTCAGAGCGGGCTATGCAGCGCCGCAACTGGATTCTCGGCCGCATGCTTTCGTTGGGCAATATAGATAATACTCAGTACCAAGCGGCGATAAATGAACCAGATAACGCCAGCTATCATGGCTCAATCTCAGAGTTAGATGCCGCCTATGCAGCGGAAATGGTGCGTCAACAGGTTATCGAGAAGCTTGGTTTAAAGGCCTACACAGAGGGCTACACGGCAATTACCACTCTGGACTCAACCATGCAGGGCTCCGCGGTAGACGCCTTGCAGGCGGGAATTATCGCTTATGACAAACGCCACGGCTATCGAGGCGCAGAGCAGCAGGCCCTGATTCAAGAAAGCTGGGCCGATACATTGCGCTCAACACAGACGTTCGGAGGATTAGAGCCCGCAATTGTCAGCGAAGTTTTAGATGACCATCTCATACTACTGACCAAAGATGGAGTATCTCTACCCTTAAACTGGGCTGATGGATTAGATGGCTTGCGTTTATACAAAACCGTCAATACACGCAGTGCCCCTATAACTTCTGCCAAAGATCTGTTTACCAGAGGTGACTTGATACGCGTTTTGCGGTTACCCAATGATCGACTAATTCTGGGGCAACTGCCCATTGCTCAGGCTGCCATGGTTGCACTAGCACCAGAAGATGGTGCTATAAGAGCTCTGGTCGGCGGCTTCGACTACCGCCAGAGTCGCTTTAATCGGGTAACTCAGGCTACCCGCCAGCCCGGATCAAACTTTAAGCCTTTTGTGTATGCCACAGCACTGAAAAATGGCTTCACACCCGCGTCTATCATTAACGACGCGCCTGTTGTCTTTAACGATAAAAAGCTCGAGGACACTTGGCGTCCAGAGAATGACGGCGGCAAGTTCTATGGGCCAACAAGGCTGCGTGAAGCTCTCTACAGATCCCGCAATCTTGTTTCAATACGCCTGTTGCGAAGGATGGGTATAGATCGAACGCTGGAAGGGCTACAGGCCTTTGGCTTTGATACCGGAGAAATGCCCCTTGATCTATCTCTAGCGCTGGGCAGTCATGCTATGACTCCCTTGCAGGTAGCATCTGGCTATGCTGTGTTCGCCAATGGTGGTTTTCTGGTCTCACCCTATCTACTAGATAGAGTCATCGACCGCGATGGCAATATTGTCTTCCAGGCAACCCCGGCCACTGTCTGCAACCCCTGTGGAAGCTCGGAAAATAATCAAGCAGGTCAAGCATCTGAGCAAAGTGTTGATCTTCAACTTGAAGAACTACTGAATAACCTGGCAGAAGAGTTTCTATTAAAAGAAGAAAAACAGGGCTGGGACAGAATAGCCGCAAGTCTGCAAACTGCTGACCCTGTCGAGCGCCCGGCTGCCGAACGAGTAATCGATGAGCAGACTGCTTTTCTTATCGACTCTATGCTCAAGGACGTAATCTTGCGCGGCACAGGCACTAAAGCAAAAAAACTTAACCGCACAGACTTGGCTGGAAAAACCGGTACTACCAATGGCCCGAGAGATGCTTGGTTCTCAGGTTACTCGCCACATCTAGTAAGCACCGCATGGTTTGGCTTTGATGACAACAGCCTGCTCGGACGAAATGAATACGGCGGCTCGGCAGCACTGCCTATCTGGATAGATTTTATGGGATCGGCACTCAGGGGGAAGCCAGAAGTTACGCAGCCACAGCCTAACGGGATAGTGATGGTTAAAATTGACCCCAAAACTGGTGCGAGAGTAGCCCCTAACCAACAGGGAATTTTTGAGTTGTTTAAAGCTGAGAATGTGCCCGAATTACCAGATATTAATACTAGTTCGCCGGCGGACGGTGAAAACCCTCTCCCAGAGGATCTGTTTTGATAAATCAGTGGCTCCGGGAGTTCGATTGGCAGCAAGTGGACACGGTGCTTCTAGATATGGACGGCACTCTACTCGACTTACATTTTGATAGTTATTTCTGGCTTCAGCATCTACCACTGCGCTATGGTGAAAAACATGGCATATCGCCAGATCAAGCAGCTCCGGACATTCATCGTAGACTCGATAACAAGCGTGGTACCCTAGACTGGTACTGCACTCGCTATTGGTCAAAGGAGCTAGATCTCGACATTCCAAAACTCAAGCGGGAAATTAAACATCTGATTGCCGAGCGCCCTCAGGCCTTCAACTTCTTGGAAAATCTCAAACTCTTAGGTAAACAGCGTATTCTGGTCACCAACGCTCATCGCGATAGTATCGATATTAAATTTGAAGTTACCCGCCTCGAATCTCTAATAGACCAGGTGGTATCGTCCCATGATTATGGCTGCCCAAAAGAAGATCAGCACTTTTGGCAGCAGTTACAGATGCAGCTGCAATTTGATCCTCAGCGCACATTATTTATCGACGATTCTGAGGCCGTTTTGCACTCCGCGCATCGCTATGGTATTCGCCACCTTCTGGCCATAGAAACGCCAGATAGTCAGGACAGACCCAGACCAAACTATGGCTATCCGGCCGTCACTGATTTTGCGCAGCTACTGAGCAGTCAACATGGATAATCACAAATCCGACGCTGTACGCATAGACAAATGGCTCTGGGCTGCAAGGTTTTTTAAAACTAGAGCCCTGGCCAAGGCGGCTGTGGAAAGTGGCAAGGTACAGATAGACGGCCACAAATCAAAGCCCAGCCGGCTATTAGAGACTGGCATTACTATGACTATTCGCCAGGGTCTGGATGAAAAGACTATTGTAGTCCAAGAGCTATCAGCACATCGCCGCGGAGCGCCTGAAGCACAGTTATTGTATGCAGAGACTCCAGAAAGCATAGCGAGACGTGAGGCACGGGCAGCAGAACGAAAAGCACAGAATCTCGCGCAACCAGACAACAGCATTCGTCCTAACAAAAAACAGCGACGTCAGATCCATCGTTTTTTACAGAATTAGCATTAATATTCTCAGCATATTGCAGTACAATGCGCGGCCTATGACAGATCAAGATACCCTACAACGATTCCTCTTTGACGGCACTGATATTCGCGGCGAAATCAGCACCTTAGCCAACAGCTATCAAGACATTATTAGGCGTCAAAAATATCCAGATTCAGTGGCTGAGCTGTTTGGCGAGTTTCTGGTCGCCGCCAGCCTACTGAGCGCAACACTAAAATTTCCCGGCATTATTACTATTCAGGCCACAGGCTCTGGGCCTCTAAATACCATAATGACTGAATGCACCCAGGGTAATAAGCTTCGCGGCATCGTGCGCGGTGACCTTGCAGCTGCCGCGGTAGGCAATGTTCTTTCAGACTTCTTGGGTAGCGCCACTCTGGCGATTACTATCGAACCTGAGGGCGGGGAGCGCTACCAGGGGATTGTTCCCCTAGATGCCGACAACCTAAGCCAGTGCCTAGAACATTATTTTAATCAGTCAGAGCAGTTACCTACACAGATCAAACTGAGTGCTAACCGAGAAAAGGCATCTGGAGTACTCATTCAGCAGATGCCAAGCTCGCAAAGCCGTGAAAAAATAGACGCCGACTGGCAGCACACCAGCGCCCTATTAGGAACGCTAAAGAGTGAAGAACAGTTAGGTCTAGGGCATAGTGAACAGCTGTATCGCTTATTCCATGAGGATGGTGTTCGTCTTTTCGAGCCACAGAATCTCAATTTTTTCTGTAGCTGCTCCAAACAGCGTACCGAACGAGCACTGATATCACTCGGCCACACTGAAGTTCAGGGTATTGTCGACGAACAGGGCGCTATACTTATTACATGTGAGTTCTGTGATGAACAGTACAGCTTCAATCAGAGCAATGTAGACAGCATGTTTGATCCGGATAAGCCTGTCCTGCACTAACCTGCAAACCAAGGCTACAAACTTAACAGAGCAATAAGTAAATATGATGCTCAGTATACTAATCAAAGCACTTTTAAAATGGGGTCAGCACATCGAGTTTCTGACATAATTATTATCGAGATTTAACGATCTCCGTAGTTTATTTTTTTCACTTTGGGAAGAGAGGAAGAGAATGGCCGAGGCACCAATTCATATCGATTTGGGCTCTAGCGAGCTTGTAGAAATTGCAATTAAACGAGGCGAAGGCAGACTGGGTAGTACCGGCGCTTTAGTCACCACAACAGGTGAGCGCAGTGGCCGATCTCCAGCTGACCGCTTTATAGTCGATGAGCCCAGCTCATCTGACTCCATTGATTGGGGCTCTGTAAACCGCCCTATCGCCGCTGATGTTTTCGATGCACTCTGGCATCGCGTCTCAGATTACATGGCCGACAAAGAGCGCTTCGTCTCTCATCTGCATGTGGGTCAGGACGTCAACCACTACATCCCAGTAAAAGTAACCACAGAAACTGCCTGGCACGGTCTATTTGGTCGCAATATGTTTATTGGGCCGGAGAAATATAACCATGCTGGTAAAGAGGAATGGAAAATTCTTCATGCTGCCAACTTTGTCTGTGAACCAGAGCGAGATGGCACCAATAGTGAAGGCGTTGTAATCATCAACTTCGCTAAGCGCAAAGTACTATTGGCCGGTATGAAATATGCTGGCGAGATGAAAAAAGCCATGTTTTCGGTGCAGAATTTCTTGCTCCCCGAAAAAGACGTAATGCCTATGCACTGCGCATCGAATGTTGGCGATGACGGTGATACCGCCCTGTTTTTTGGTCTCTCAGGTACGGGTAAAACCACCCTCTCGGCAGACCCGGATCGCTTTCTGATCGGTGATGACGAACATGGCTGGGGTCGCGGTACTGTATTTAATCTAGAGGGTGGCTGCTATGCTAAAACCATAGACCTCAGCCAGAAAAACGAGCCCGTTATCTGGGACGCGATCAAATTTGGAGCTATTGTAGAAAATGTGGTTATGGACGATAAAACCCGTCTTGCCGATTACTGCGACACTAGTATCTCTGAAAATGGTCGCTGCAGTTATCCGCTGGCTCACGTTGAAAAACGCTGTAAAGAAAATCAAGCGGGCGAGCCTAAAAACATCATCTTCTTGACCTGTGATGTAACTGGCGTTTTGCCCCCTGTCTCACTGCTCTCGAAAGAGGCCGCTGCCTACCACTTTTTAAGTGGCTATACTGCGCGGGTCGGCTCTACGGAAATAGGTGGTGAAGCTGGCATCCATCCGACTTTTTCCACCTGCTTTGGGGCGCCATTTATGCCTCGCCCAGCAAGTGTATATGCTGAGCTATTAATGAAACGTATTGAAGAATTTGGCTCTAGGGTCTATTTGGTAAATACTGGCTGGACTGGAGGTTCTGGTGGCTCTAAGGGAACCGGAAATCGCTTCCCTATCCCTGTTACTCGCGCTGTTATCACCGCAATTACCAACGGTTCACTTGAGCACTGTGCCACCGAACACCTGGACCTGCTCAATCTGGATATTCCTATGGCGATTGAGGGCGTTGACAAGTCCTATCTCAACCCTCGCAATAACTGGGATAATCCAGAGGATTACGACAGCCAGGCCAGGAAATTGGCTGGACTATTTGTCGAAAATATTCAGAGCTTTGCACCTTCTCAGAACATTATTGACGCTGGGCCTCAACCCAGTTAGTTGTTGAACTGCTCTCTAGCCTGGCATATTAGCCGGGCAAAAAAAACCGCACTGACGAAGGCCGTGCGGTTTTTTTATTACTTAGAGGGTAACTTACTTACTATTGTCCAGAATGTAGTCGATAGCGGCTATCACTTCATCATCACTACAGCTGGCACAGGTGCCGCGCGCTGGCATCATATTGATACCATTAATAGCATTGCTGTAGACGGTCTCAATACCTTTAGAAAGGCGGTCAGTCCAGGCTGCCACATCACCTAAGATAGGTGCGCCCGCAACACCAGAAGCATGACAGGCAAGACAGTTAGAAGCGTAGATATCGCTGCCTGAGCGCGCAGCACCGGCAGCAGCCACTGCTACTACTTGGCCAGCTTTAACCACATGACCCTCTGGCGCGATGCGCTCAGCAACGGCTTGCTCCTGCGCGGCCGTAAGCTGAGGTTTTTCTTTGGCACTGCAGCCCCAAAGCGCTACACAGACAAAGGTGATTAGTGCAAAAATTCTTAGTTGACTCATTGTTGTTCCCATAAGACTTGTAATTCCCATAAAATTTCCCTTCACAACAGTTTGTCACCCTTGGGAGACTAAACTGATAAAGTGCTAAACTGCAAATTTGCTATAGCGCCAGAAGGATTTCAGTTATGTTGCTGATGCGGCCGGCATTATACATGCAAGCTTGGCTCTCAAACAGGCCAATTTAAAAACTAACCCAACGGCCTTATACCTACAGCACTGCGAAGCTTTTTAATCAGTAATGTACTCTCTTTGCGCGCCTTGACAGCGCCCCTAACAAGTACGTCTTCAACCTGTGCTGGGTTCTCAAGTAATTGCATATATTTTTCACGCGGCTCAAGAAGCTGCTCATTAACCAACTCAAAAAGCTGCCGTTTGGCTTCCCCCCAGGCAATACCATTGGCAAACTCTCTGCGCATCTCAGCAGTCTGGCTCTCTGTCGCAAAGGCCTTCCAAATCTGGAATAGCGCAGAACTATCCGGATCCTTTGGTTCGCCTGGCTCTAGAAGATTAGTTTTAATCTTATTTATATGTTTTTTAAGTTGTTTTTCAGTCAAAAATAACGGGATCGTGTTGCCATAACTCTTACTCATTTTGCGGCCGTCCAGACCCTGCAAAATAGCAACATCCTCGTCCACCTGAGCTGCAGGTAGCACAAAGTGTTCGCCATAATGATGGTTAAAGCGCTGCGCTATGTCACGCGCCATTTCAACATGCTGAATCTGATCTTTGCCCACAGGTATTTGATGGGCATTAAACATCAAAATGTCGGCGGCCATAAGGATAGGATAGCTAAACAGCCCCATATTGATGGCATTGTCTTCATCTTCGCCAGCTTCAATATTGACCTGTACAGCACCTTTGTAGGCATGGGCACGGTTCATCAGGCCCTTGGCAGTCATGCAGGTTAGCAGCCAGGTTAACTCTGGGATTTCTGGAATATCCGACTGTCGATAAAATGTCACCCTATCTGGATCCAGCCCAAGTGCCAACCAAGCTGCGGCGATTTCAAGAGTCGACTGATGAACCAGATCTGGATCCTGAGCCTTGATCAAAGCATGGTAATCTGCCAAAAAGAAAAACGACTCAAACTCCCCTGTAAGACTTGCCTCTACTGCAGGTCGAATGGCGCCCACATAGTTTCCTAAATGCGGCGTCCCAGAAGTGGTAATACCGGTTAAAACACGTTTTTGGCTCATAAACTCTGGCTCAATTAATACTGGTTAGTAATGGCAGCTATGATAATCATTCACTGAGGTTACTCAACCTCTATACTTAAATTTCCCGCCTTATTGAAGAACGCCTCGAGTACCAAAGCTAATCTCAGGGGGTCTTCGGACCCTGTAACCTCGCGACAGGAGTGCATGGCCAACTGGGGAATACCCACGTCAAGCGTGGGCACTCCAAGCCGTGAAGATGTAACTGGACCTATGGTGCTGCCGCAGCCGAGATCACTGCGCGATACAAAGGTCTGCATAGGCACATCCGAATCAGCACACAGCTGTCTAAACAGACTGGCGGTAACACTGGTGGTTGCATAACGCTGCTTTACATTGACCTTAATAACCGGTCCACCGTTTAGTACTGGCATATGAGTGCCATCATGTTTAGCAATAAAATTGGGATGCACGGCATGAGCATTGTCACAGGAAATCATTAGCGACCCATCAATCACAGAGTTAATGTTATCGGCGCCCTGAGCCTGCACAATTCGCTCCAACACTGACTCAAGAAACGGCCCATCTGCCCCAATAGCTGAAACACTGCCAACCTCTTCATGATCATTACAAACGATTAGACTGGTGTTATTGCCCTCTGCCGCTAGCAGAGCCTGAATGGCTACATAGCAACTGAGAAGATTATCCAAACGCCCCGACGTTATAAACTCCTGCTTCAATCCGATCTCAGCAGCAGGTTGGGTGTCATAAAAGCAAAGCTCGTAGTCTAGAACCTCCGAATCTTCACCTAAAAACCGTTCTGCTAAAAGAGTACGAAAATCGGTACTGCCGGTCAGCCCGTCCTCTAGAAAAAGAACCGGCGGGATATCATTCTGGGCATTAATTGATCGACCGCTATTGGCCTCGCGATCTAAGTGGATAGCTAGACTGGGGATCATCGCAACTGGTTGCTTAAAGTCGACAACTTTTTGTTTAAGCTGCTGGGCCTGATCGCGATATACGATACGGCCAGCAATCGATAAATCTCGATCGAACCAGGGGTTTAACAGAGCGCCACCATAGACTTCAACACCTAGCTGAAAATAGCCCATGTTATTGATTTCTGGCTGCGGCTTTACCATCAGACAGGGGCTGTCAGTGTGCCCACCGGCTAGCCTCAAACCTGACTTAGCGAGTGGCTCAGTCCCCACCACAAACGCGATAATGGAGGATCCATTGCGAGTAACATAATGCTTAGCACCTGGTTTTAGATCCCAGGCCTGCGATTCATCTAGACTGCGGTAACCCCCAATTTCAAGCAGCGCAATCATGCTGGTGACAGCATGAAAGGGCGTTGGCGAAGCATCGAGAAACGCCTTTAAGCCTGAATTAAAATCTTGGGTTGTCTGGGTCATATTATTTGTCCTTGTACTCATCTATTGGGGTTTACCCGTTATTTTTAGCTTTAAGCCTAGCCAGCAGGCTTGATGTATCCCATCGGTTACCTCCGAGGTCCTGCACCTCGGCGTAATACTGGTCTACTAGTTCTGTAATTGGTAGCAGACTGCCGTTGCTCTTTGCCTCATTTAAAGCAAAGGCTAGATCTTTACGCATCCATTGCACAGCGAAGCCGTGATCATAGTCTCCAGCAAGCATAGTTTTGTAGCGGTTTTCCATTTGCCAAGACTGCGCAGCGCCTTTACTGATAACCTCGACAACCTGATGTGCATCTAGACCGGCGCGCTCGGCAAAATTGAGTCCCTCAGCAAGCCCCTGTACGAGGCCAGCGATACAAATCTGATTGACCATCTTACAGAGCTGCCCACTGCCGTGATCACCCATAAGCTGAACCGATTTAGCATAGTAGTCGATTATGGGTTCAACCTGTTTAAATATATCTGTTTGACCACCACACATCACCGTCAGTTGACCGCTCTCAGCGCCCTGCTGACCTCCTGAGACAGGTGCATCAATAAAACTGCATTGTATGGCCTCAAGTGCAACCGCTAGCTCTCTAGCTAATTTTGCGGAGGTGGTGGTGTGATCTACAACAATCGAGCCGGAGCTAACCCCTGCTAAAACGCCCTGATCAGCCAAAACCACCTCACGTACATCCTGATCATTGCCCACACAGACAAAAATTATCTGTGCATTTTTAGCTGCAGCAGCGGGCGTCTCGGCAAGCTTGCCGGGATATTCAGATAACCAGCGCTCTGCAACGGATTTGGTGCGATTGTAAACAGTTACCGAGCAGCCATTGCGACTCAACCATCCGGCCATGGGATAACCCATGACACCCAAACCGATAAATGCCAGGTTTACGCTCATAGTTCTACGAATTCCAGAGTATAAAAATTAAAGCCCCACCCAGTACTAGGCGATAAATCACAAAGGGCAGCATGCCAACCCGCTCAACCAGCGCTAAAAAGCTGTGAATACAGAGATAGGCAGTGATGCCGGATACAAATGTGCCAAGAACTATCTCAAACCAGGCAACCGAGTCTTGATTAACAAGTTGTAGCCCTTTGTAACCACCACTCAAAGCAATAATGGGGATTGCCAGAAGAAACGAAAAACGTGCCGCCGCGGTGCGATCAAAACCCAGAGCCAGCGCAGCAGTCATAGTAATACCTGATCTTGATGTTCCTGGAATCAGCGCCAGACACTGAGCTAGCCCAACCACTAAAGCCGATTTCCAGGTTAGCTGCTCAATCGTTTTAGACCCTCTAAAACGATAGTCTGCCCAGCCTAACAGCAACCCAAAGATAATAGTCGTGGCCGCAATCACTGCCATAGAGCGCAGATGCATCTCAATGTAACCACCGAGCAACAGGCCGGTCAGCCCCGCTGGAATAGTAGCAATAACAATACCCCATGCCAGCTGGCTGTGGGCACTACTCAGGTCTCTAGAGGCTATGCTTTGCAACCAGGCTCGGAGCAGCGTTTGAATATCATGGCGAAAATAGACCACCACAGCGACAAATGAGCCAACATGCACAGCCACATCAAAGGCCAAACCCTGATCTGGCCAACCTAAAACCTGAGACGGCAAAATCAAATGTGCCGAACTGGAAATAGGCAAAAATTCCGAGAGGCCTTGAATTAACGCTAACCATACCGTCTGTACTATATCCATTAATCTACCACTTCCATCAATCAGCTCTCTCTCAGTCGCTTTCGTTTTTGCCAGGCTTCGGTGCCTCGCAAATAGACCAGTTCAATGGACTCTATCGGTTGCGCTAAACCATCTGCAAATGCTCTGCCTGTAATTGGCAGCAGATCCAGTGCATCGGGCAAAACGGCGGTGTATCGAGCGAGCCAATTAACCTGACTGTCAAGCAGCACCTCAGCCTCACCAATAATCACCTCTGGCTGATGTAACTCAATAAAGTCCAGAGCCTGCTCAGCACTTAGCAGCTGATCAGGCACAATGCCCTCAGTACTCTCTTCTCCAACCTGATAGCAACCACAGTTGAATTCACCCATACGAGCATCCAGCACTGACACAATCTTGGAGCCAACTGGTAGTTGCCTATGTTTACGCAAAAACGTGGCAGCCATAGCTTGCAAACTGGACACTGCAACCACTGGAGTATCCTTGGCAAACGCTAGCCCCTGAACCGTCGCAAAGCCTATTCGCAGGCCTGTAAATGAGCCGGGGCCAACCGAGACGCCTATAGAATCTAGCTGCGAAACCAATATGCCGGCCTCTTCAAGCACCTCGCTAACCATACCCATAATCAGCCTGGTATGGGAGCGCGGCTCCTCAGAATATCTAGAGATTTGCCTATCGCATAACTGCAGAGCGACCGAACAAGCTGGCGTTGAAGTCTCAATTGTTAGCAAAGCTGTCATTACAGTTCCAATAGTTGCTGGGCAAAAAAAATCCCCCACCTTAGGCGAGGGATTTTACAGGTCTAGAACCAATTAGACTATCTGGATTTTTTGGCTCAAGCCTTCTTTGCAGGCGACTTCTTAGCTGCCGATTTTGCACGTGGAGCCTTTTTGGCTGCCGCCTTCGCTACTGAGGCTTTTTTAGCGGTCGTACTTTTATTGGCTGCGGTAGTTTTCTTACCTGATGCTTTTTTTACCGCTGGCTTTTTAGCAGCGGTTTTTTTAGCCGCCATTTTTTTAGCAGCGACTTTTTTAACTGCAGGCTTCTTGGCTACAGACTTTTTGACTGACGCCTTCTTAGTTGTCGCTTTCTTAGTTGTAGCCTTTTTAACTGCAACCTTCTTAGCTGTAGCTTTTTTAGCCGTCGCTTTTTTAGCTGCTTCTTTTTCAGCTTTTGCCTTTGCCTTTGCGGTTTCAGCTTTCATCTGAGCAGCAGCAATTTTTTCAGCTACCTTCACTTTTGCCGCCGCCGCTTTCTTAGCAGCCTTAAGACGCTTAGCATCAGCGAGCGCACGAGCCTTCAGCCAGCGAGCTTCAAACTTCTTAACAGCAGCACTTAAATCTGTCTTGGATTTCTTCTCAATTCGCGCACTGAGTGCTTTCAAAGAAGCTTCAGACTTGGCCTCAGCTTTGGCGACTCCCGCCAAAATCTGAGCAACACGCTGAGCAGTTTTAGCAGCCTTTAAATCAGCCTGAAGAGCTTTTAATTTAGCGTTGTTAGACTTAAAGTCTTTGCGCGCCGTAGCCAGCGATTTACGAGCCTGATTGGTTGCTTTGGCGGCCAGCTTATCTTTAGCTGCAACAATTTTTTTACGAGACGCATCAAGACGCGCTGCTTGAGTTTTAACTTTTGACTGCAAGCTGCTAACTTTAACTGGTGATTTTTTAGCGACCGACTTTTTATTAACTGGCTTTTTAGCAACTG
>Ga0209557_1000053_pt1 | contig 79717 bp, 82 predicted proteins | sample SaaInlV_120m_DNA_4_FD_184672 | JGI IMG/M metagenome (GOLD analysis project Ga0209557, IMG submission 184672) | Marine microbial communities from expanding oxygen minimum zones in the Saanich Inlet - Saanich Inlet SI074_LV_10m_DNA (SPAdes) (version 2) | ecosystem: Environmental > Aquatic > Marine... | reverse complement strand
GCAAAATGGTCTTCCGCCTTTTCAGGTGGACTCCTTTTATGACGTGATATCTGGAGCCATTCCCGCGAGTAAATATCAGGACAAAATTGTTTTGATTGGTTCCACTGCGGTCGGGTTGGGTGCCACTCAGGTAACACCGGTTGATCCCGCTATGGCGCCAGTAGTGACCCTTGCGCATTCGGTGTCCAGCATCCTCAATGAAGATTTCTTCACTAGCCCCAGTTGGAGTGTTTACGCCAGTCTTGGAGCCTTGTTGCTTGTTGCGCTCTATTTAATGCTGCTTTTGCCACGCCTGAACGGCCGTGGTGGAGCTGTCCTTACTGTCGGCCTATTTGCTCTATTGGTAGTTGCGCACTATGTTTTGATGACCCAGCAATCCATGTGGGTGCCCTTGATGATTCCCGCAGCTTTATTGCTTGTCGGCTATACCCTCTTGTCGACGAAACAATTTCTGGTGGCAGAAGCCGGCAAGCGTATGTCGGATATGGAGTCTTCTGAAAGTAACCGCATGCTGGGTCTGGCATTTCAAAGCCAGGGTCAACTGGATATGGCCTTTGAGAAGTTTCGCAAGTGCCCCAAAGACGAGCAGATTGCCGAGCCGGTTTACAACCTCGCGCTGGATTTTGAACGAAAACGCCAATTCGCCAAAGCCGGTGCTGCTTATCAATATGTTTATGATTTTGCGCCGGACTTTAAAGACGTTAAAGAACGCATCGAACGCAGCAAGAAAATGGAAGACACCGTTATTCTCGGCGGTAGTGGTCATGCCGGTGCGGAACTCAGCTTGGATACTGCTGAGAAGCCCATGCTTGGTCGATATCAAGTTCAGAAGGAGCTGGGCAAAGGAGCCATGGGTATTGTTTATTTGGGCGAAGATCCGAAGATTAACCGCACCGTGGCCATTAAAACCATGGCGCTTTCACAGGAGTTTGAGGAAGACGAACTCGAGGATGTTAAGGAACGGTTTTTCCGAGAAGCGGAGACCGCAGGTCGCCTAAACCATCCCAATATCGTGACAATTTATGATGCCGGTGAGGAGCATGATCTGGCCTATATCGCCATGGAGTTTCTCAAAGGTAAAGATTTAGCGCCGCAGACCAAAAAGGACAATTTGCTTTCTCTCGGTAAGTCGATTGAGCTGACCCTAAAGTGTGCTTCGGCCCTCGATTATGCTCACAAGCAAAATGTAGTGCATCGAGATATCAAGCCGGCAAACGTGATGTATGACCCGGAATCTGGTGAGATCAAGATTACTGACTTTGGTATTGCCCGAATCACCGATTCAAGTAAAACCAAAACCGGTATGGTTCTGGGAACTCCTAGCTATATGTCGCCTGAGCAACTGGCGGGCAAGAAGGTTGACGGTCGATCCGATCTCTTTTCCCTTGCCGTGATGCTCTACCAGCTGTTGACAGGAAGCCTGCCCTTTCAGGCGGAGTCTATGGCAACCCTGATGTACAAGATAACTAATGATCCTCATCCGCGTGTGCGTGAGATGAATGCCAGCTTGCCTGAAGAGTTCGAAGCATTCTTTGAAAAAGCCCTGGCCAAGGAAGCCGATGAGAGATTTCAGAGCGGTGCAGAGTTGTCGCGCGCACTGAAAGACACGGTTAGAAAAATAAAAGAAAGACAAAAAGGTTAATCATGGACCTGACCGAAAGCATTGAGATAGTTTGCCGCACGGATACGGGACAAAAAAGAGAACACAATGAAGACGCGGTGGGCTCTGACAATAGCTTGGGCCTAGTTGTATTGGCCGATGGTATGGGTGGGTATCAGGCCGGAGAAGTCGCTAGCGAAATGGCGGTTAATATCGTTTTGTCTGATATTCAGGACAACTATCAGGAAGCGATGACAGAAGAGGTGGACGATTTCACCGGCATGTCCCCAGCCAGCACCCTGATTGAAAATGCCATTGTGAAAGCCAATTCCGCCATTCACTCTTCGGCGCAGCAAAAGAGTCAATATCAGGGAATGGGGACGACTATCGTCGTCGCCCTGATGCACGAAAACATTGTTTCCATTGGGCATGTTGGAGATTCGCGACTCTACCGGTTGCGGGACGAGAAACTGGAATTGATCACCGAAGATCACTCGCTAGTGCGTGAGCTGGTGCGCAAGGGCTATTACACAGAGGCCGAAGCTCGAGAAGCGACCAACAAAAATGTGGTTACTCGGGCCCTTGGCGTTGATTCAGAAGTTGAGCCTGAGGTACAGGAAGACATGGCGCTTTTGGACGACCTCTATTTGCTTTGTTCTGATGGCCTCAACGACATGATTGAAGATCGGGAAATCGAGGATATTTTGCTTCGCTATGGCGCTGATCTCGAGCAAACGGCAGATCAGTTAATTCAACTTGCTAATCAGATGGGAGGAAAAGACAATATATCCGCTATACTTTTGAGACCGGTTAGGCCCTTCGTCACCAAGCTGACACTGTTTGGACGCGTGGGACGCTGGTTTACCGCTAAAAAATAGGCTGATCAATAAAGCACCATGCAAGCTAAACTGCTGATAACTCTCAACAATACTCTGGTTTCCGAGCACAGTTTGGAAGGCGAAGTTACCAGTATTGGTCGCAAATCTGACAGCGATATCCACATCGATAATCCAGCTGTTAGCGGCAAACACGCACGGGTTCTATATATCGGTGGCGAAGCGTTTTTGGAAGATTTGGAAAGCACCAATGGTACTTTCGTAAATAGTGAACGAATTACCAAGCACCTTCTTAAAAACGGTGATCTGATTTCCATTGGTCAGCACCAGCTGAAATTTGAGGGTGCGGCGGAAGAAGAAGGTGATCTAGATAAAACCCTTGTTATAAAACCATACGCGCCCGGCATGGAGGGAACCGCTGCATTTGAGGCGGCGGCTCTCGAAAAAGAGAAGCAACAGAAAGAGGCAGAGGCTAGGGCAGCGGATGTTTCAGATGAAGAACGTCCGGCGCTTCTGCAATTGCTGTCTGGCCCCAATAACGGCAAAAAAATGGCGCTCACCAAATCGATTACGCGTCTCGGAAAACCTGGAGAGCAGGTTGCTGCCATCGCCAAGCGTCCAGCGGGCTATTTTGTTATGCATCTTGGAGGCAATACGCCTCAGCCCATTGTGAATGGCGCTAATGTCGGTACTCAGGCTACGGAGTTAAAGCACGGAGACATTATCGAAGTGGGCAAGATTCGAATGAAGATATTGATCCCTAGCTAGGCCTCCGATAGCTCGAACCAAAATCCAGACCCCTTGGTCACTCCATGAATAACGATCCAGTAGAAACCTATCTAGTCGGCGGCGCTGTGCGCGATGAACTGCTGGGTATTCCAGTGAAAGAGAAGGATTGGGTGGTGGTAGGTAGTACGCCAGAAGCTATGGTGGACAAAGGATTTCGTCCCGTTGGCCAATCTTTTCCGGTCTTTATTCATAGTCAAAGCGGCGAAGAATATGCACTGGCCCGCACGGAAAGAAAGACGGGCAGAGGCTATAAAGGCTTTAGTTTCTTCACCGACCCCAGTGTGACATTGGAGCAGGATCTTCTGCGCAGAGATCTCAGTATCAATGCTATTGCGATGAGAGATAACGGCGAACTGATTGACCCTCTGGGCGGCAGAGGGGATATTGAAAGACGAGTGCTGAGACATGTTTCTGATGCATTTTTGGAAGACCCTCTCCGAGTACTCCGCGTGGCTCGTTTTGTGGCTCAACTGGCAGAATTCGATTTTACTATTGCGTCTGAAACCTTGGAGCTGATGGAAAAAATGGTTGAGTCTGGCGAGCTCGAAGATTTGACCGCAGAACGTGTTTGGATTGAAACCGAAAAAGCATTGCAGACAGTTCGTCCGCGCCTTTACTTTGAGACCCTAAGAAAGATGGGTGCTTTAAAGGTTCTTTTTCCGGAAATTGACCGCCTGTTTGGCGTCCCGCAGAACCCCAAATATCATCCGGAAATCGATACGGGACTGCATATCCTGTTGAGCCTGGATCAGATATGCGCAGAGTCAAATGTGCTTAGGCTTCGATTCTCTGTACTGGTTCATGATCTCGGAAAAGGCACCACGCCTAGAGACCAGTGGCCCAGCCACAATGGTCACGAAGAGCGAGGTGTGAAGCAGATTGAGAATCTGGCGAAGCGACTGCGAATACCGAATGATTGCCGAGATCTTGCCATCAAGGTTTCCCGCTGGCATTTGCACTGTCACAGGGCCTTGGAGCTCAAAGCAGCCACTATAGAAAAGCTTTTTAGTGGATTAGATTTATGGAGAAACCCGCAATTGTTACCTGAGTTTTTATCCTGCTGCCAGGCGGATATCAGAGGCCGAACCGGTATGGAAAACAACGATTATCCTCAAGCCGCATATCTAACGGACTGTTTTCAGGCAGCCTTGACCGTTGATTCACAAAAAATACGGGAAGCCGGTTTTGAAGGTGAGGCAATTGGGAAAAAGATGCGCGAGGCACGGATAGCCGCTATACAAGATGCCAAAGAGCGTCGAGCCAGCTAGAAAGCTTTAGAGGCTAGCCTTGTTCAATGGTTTTGATTAATAACGACTCTTCAAAATCAGAAAATATTTCCGCATGGCCAATCTGTTTTAGCAGTATCAGCCTGAGCTGACCCAGCTGCACCTTCTTATCGTGTGACATAAGGTCTCGTAATTTTGAGGGCTCTATGTCATCAGGCGCCTTGATAGGTAGATTTGCCGCTTGCAACAGGTTTTCAATTTGTTCGACTTCAGCTGAGTCCAACCATCCTAGGCTTTCGGACATGCGCGCAGCCATCGCCATACCGGCACCAACAGCCTCACCATGCAGCCAGTCTCTATAATTTTGCGCTGACTCAATTGCATGTCCAAAGGTATGCCCTAGATTGAGTAAGGCCCTCTGTCCCTGTTCTGTTTCGTCCGCAGCGACTATTTCCGCCTTGGTCTTGCAAGAAATTAGGATGGCTTCGACCATGGCTTCTGAATCGCGTGCCATTAGCCGATCAATGTTTGACTCGAGCCAATCGAAAAAGTCTCGATCGCGAATGAGTCCGTACTTAATTACCTCAGCCATACCTGCAGAAAACTCTCGGTCGGGCAAAGTGTCCAGTGTGCGGGGATCAATAAGCACTGCTTTGGGTTGGTGAAAAGCACCAATCATGTTTTTGCCGAGAGGATGATTGACGGCCGTTTTTCCGCCGACAGATGAATCCACCTGAGCTAAGAGTGTGGTTGGAACTTGGATAAAATCGATGCCGCGCTGATAGGTCGCAGCGGCAAAACCAGCCATGTCACCTATAACACCACCACCTAAGGCGATGACTACAGAAGAACGATCAAATTGGCCCGTCAAAAGCCGGTCATAAATTTTTTCCAGTGTGTCTAGGGTTTTGAAGCGTTCGCCATCTTCGAGAATGAGCTGCTCGGCATCTGCATCACCAAGAGATTGCAGAAGGGTTTCCATGTAAAGAGGTGCCAAGGTCTGATTAGAAATGACAAGAACTTTCTTGTTTCGAGTAAGGCTATGTAGGATCGGATCTGACCAGGACTGATCACCGATCAGTATCGGATAGGATCGTTCCGCTAGTTCCAGCTGGAGCTTCTTCACTTAGAGATTCCTTAGAGTCCAAATACTTCGGGACAACGATTTTTTAGCTCTTCCATGACAGCTGCTGCCATGGAGTTTGGCGACTCCCTATCGGAAGACTTCAACACGATATCTGCGACATCGAGGTATAGTGGGCCGCGTTTATCCAGTATATCGGTTATAGCCCTTTGAGGGTTCTCCACCTGCAGCAGAGGTCGATTGGTATCGTGTTTAACGCGTTGATAAATTTGTTCTGCCGTTGCGGACAGATAAACCACCACACCAGCTTTTCGCAGAATTTGGCGGTTTTTCTCGGAGATGACTGCACCGCCGCCCGTGGCCAACAATATTCCGGTCTGATTACAAAGTTCCGTAAGGATTTCGGTTTCTCTGGCGCGAAAACCGGCTTCCCCTTCAATATCGAAGATCCAGGGGATGTCGGCGCCACATCGAGCTTCTAGCTCATGATCGGAATCAATAAATTGCAGATCCAGGCGGCTGGCAAGGAGTTTACCGACAGAGGTCTTGCCGGCACCCATGGGACCAACAAGGACCAGATTGGCCCTTGCTGTCATTGAGTCGTGATATTGTCGTTTAAGATTTTAGGAGTAATGAACATCAGGATTTCGCGTTTTTCTTGGCTCGTTACTTCGCTTCTGAAAGCTTGGCCAAGGAACGGTAGGCTGCCTAAGACTGGGACACGAGTTTCTTCGTCGATGGATGTCATTTGGAAGATTCCTCCCAACACCAGAGTTTCCCCGTTGTCGACCAAGACCTGAGTCTCGAGTGATGTCACATCAATTGTGGGCTCGCCTCCAAAGACGAGGTCACCGATAGAGTCTTGCGAGATAATCAGATCCAGAATGACTCGATCATCGGGCGTAATTTGAGGTGTTACTTGCAGCGAAAGAACGGCCTCTTTGAACGAGGTCGTCGTTGCTCCACTAGCCGCCGCTTCTTGATAAGCCACTTCCTGACCCGAGCGAATAAGCGCTGTTTGTTTGTCGCCGGTAATCACTTTGGGCTGAGAAACGATTTCGCCGTGTCCCTCACTCTCTAGCGCAGACAATTCTAGATCTACCCATGCCGAGTCACTTAGGAAAGCGACACCGAGACTGGCTGCTGGAGAGGCTACACCTAGATCCACTGCTAATGCGTCTTCTAAAGTGAGGGTGTTCTCATTGTTGAAAAATCCGAGCGGCCCACCATCAGAAAATATCTCCCGAGAGCCACCAAATTGCAGCGCAGAGTCTCCCCCTTCCAAGGTACGAACTCCGGCATTACCCCAGCGAACGCCCAGTTCGTTGCGGAAATCGGTATTTGCGATAACTAAACGAGCCTCAATAAGCACTTGTCGGATGGGTACGTCGATCTGCTCTACTAGCGCAAGAAAAGCACTAATCTTGGCGTCAGTGTCTGTCAATATGATGGTATTGGTTCTGGCGTCCACAATAGCCGAGCCACGTTCAGATAGAGCGCTTGCCGTAGTGCCACTAGCCGTGCTTTCGGCATCAGCTGCAGCATCGGTTTCGGGTCCTATGAGCAATGACGCAATGGTGGTTGCATCAGCATATCGAATACGTACAAATTCAGTTCTCAGTGGTGCCAACTCCTCGAGTTGACGATTGGCTTGCACTTCCAGTCGCTCTCGCTCAGCTATTTCAGCGATAGGGGCGACAAGCAGTACGTTGCCGTCCATGCGTTGATCCAGACCTTTCGCCTTGAGAATAATATCCAGAGCCTGATCCCAAGGAACGTTTTCTAGTCTCAAAGTAATGCTGCCGTTGACCGTATCGCTGGCAACCAGATTTAAGCCGATTAAATCTGCAATAAGTTGCAGCACCGCTCTAACCTCGATGCTTTGAAAATTGAAAGAGAATGTCTCGCCGATAAATTGAGATTGCGCTAGCAGCTCTGCCTCTGCAACTGCAGACAGCGGCTTCACACTTAATACAAAGGAGCTATCCGCTTGATAGGCCAGGTAGTCAAAACCGGCTAGGGTGGTGATACTTACCTGCACCTCGTTGTCGACCTGATCAACGGTAATGTCTCTGATGGGTGTCGCAAAATCTACAACATCAAATATGCGTTCATACTGAGTCGGTATATCAGTTCCGAAAAAGCGTAACAAAATCTGGCTGCCGCTCTGTTCAACATCAGAACTAATTTGGTTGCCAGTAAATTCAAACTGGATATTACCCTCACCCTGTTCGCCGCGATTAAACTGAAAATCCGTAATGCGAGAGCTCGTGGTGCTGGAGAAATTGCTTGCTGGAGCTGCATTGACTGCAGATGGCATCGCTACGGGAGCAGAAGGCGCTCCCGCTGCACTTGAGCCAACTTGAAGAAAGATACGATTACCAGACTGTCGAGCCTCGTACTCCGCGGAGGTTCCAAGGTTGAGCACCAATCGAGTGCGATCGTTTGTACCCAATAGCAACGCTTCGGAAGCATTAGCAAATGAGAGAGAAAATTCGCGTTCCACTACCTCATTTGTTACCTGAGGTAAGTCCAAGACAATACGCGCAGGCTCTTCGATCACATAAACCTGAGTCTCGATTTGTTCGAAGTCAGATAAAACGAGTTCGACCTCAAAGGCGTCCTGACCTAGGGCAGAAAAATTAATTGACTGCACCGAAGTGGCTTGGACATGGCTTGCCATCAATAGCAGCACGAAGCTAATCGTCTGTTTCATGGAAATACCCTTAAAGTTCATGGCTCAGTCCTGAATTAATTTTGTACTTTTACTGATCGAGGTCGCTCTATCCAGCCGCCCTGCCCGTCTGGAACAATCTCGATCACGCTTACTTCGGTGTCGTTAATACTAACAATCTTACCGTGGTTCTGCCCAAGGAAATTACCTGCTCGCACTCGATGAACCGTGCCGTTCGACTCGCTAATAAGTGCCCATGAAGTCCCATTCATCGCAATGCTGCCAACTACGCTGAGTTCGGCAAAATTAAAGCGTTCTAGATACTCTTGCGGTCGATTTGTATCTGGTGGGGCTGAAGGGGTTCCGGTTTCTTGGCGCGTCACAACATTGCGCGGTATCTCGAAAGGTGCTCGCAAGCCGGCAGCAGAATATATGACTGACACGTAGGGCGGGGATGCAGGTAGAGGGTCGATGCGACCACCGCGCTGTGCCTTTTCTTGCTCCATAAAGGAGTACAGATCTTCATTTGAGCTGGATTGGCAACCCATAATCAGTGCGGACAGAGAAAGCGTAATAAAGAGTTTAAAAGTCTTCATCGGCCTAAACCTACTCTCCAGAGTCCCGATATCTGTATGTCTTAGCGTCGATGTTCATAGTCAACAACACTTCGTTATCTCCAGATATTGAAAAGTCGTGTAGCGTGACGATTCTTGGTAAGCCCGCGACACCGCTTACAAAAGTTGCAAAGTCATGATAGCCGCCTGTGGCAACGATATTAATAGGTAGCTCGACGTAATAATCGTGAGCGATCTCTGGCTCGAGAATAATATTTTCAATAGTTAATCCGCTACCCAGACCGGTTTCAGTAACATCTTCCAGGAGGCCAGGCACCTCTGTGTCAGTAGGTAGTTGGCCGATCAAAGTCTCTAGGCGTAACTCCAACTCTTCAAGCTGAAGTCGATAAGCTTCGAGGTTTGCCGCCTGAAATGCTCGCTGAGAAAATTGTTCTCGCAGCTGAGTTTCCGAAGCAACGGCATTGGAAAAAGTGGTATTTAACGCATTTATACGAAAATACCAATAACCACCTATAGCAAGAACAAGTGTCAAAATACAGGCCAAAATTCTAACAATGAGAGGCCAGCTGCCGACGTTGTCGAGACGAATCTCGGTGAAATCGATATTCTGAAGTTCGTCTATTATTCCGCGAAAATCAATCATGGCAGCTAGGCATCAGGGGAATCTTCCCCTTCCTCTTCGTTGTCTACCTGAATAACCATAGTGAAACTAGAACCCTGGTCACCAAGGGTTGGATCTGCATCTACGCGTGTGAGATTTGGAGCAGAGAATTTCTCTGAATTGTCAAGTTGGCGCATAAAGGCGGAAACGCGATTATTGGATTCTGCTTTACCTTCGAGAGAGAGGCTGTTCCCCACAACGGCGAGCTCTTCAATATAAGTTCCATCGGGAATTGAGCGAGCAAATTCATCAAACAGCCGCACAATCTCTGGGCGGTTAGTTTGCAGGCCTTTTATAACTGCCATTCGATCAATCATATCGGCTTTGCTATCACGCAAGGCGCGAATCTCGGCAACCTGGGTTTCAAGGTCATCGATTCCTGTTTGTAGAACCGAGTTTCTCGCTTCCTGAGCATTGATCTTACTGGAAATATTTACTTCCCATGCATAGCCGATCAGCAAGCCCAGTATGAAGACCCCCGAAACAACAACGGTAAACTGTCTTTTTCGTTCCTCTCGGAGCTCTTCGCGCCAGGGTAATAAATTAATATCCGGCATTAGCTCACCCCTCTCATTGCTAGACCAGTAGCGATCAGCAAGCTGGGTGAGATTTTGCTGAGCTGTTTTTGATCAGTGCGCGCACCGCAAGGCATATGTTTAAAAGGATTTGCAGCGACAACGGGCAGCTCGATTTTAGATTCTGTCATCTCTACCAGCTCTGGGCTGCTGACGATACCGCCGGACAGAATCAGACAGTCTAAATTGGTATAGGAGGTCGACGAATAGAAGAACTGCAATGAACGAGATATTTGCTGTATCAGAGAATCGCGGAAGGGCGCCAAAACTTCCTGCTCGTAGTCGCCGGGCAAATCGCCCTCTCTTTCTGCTGCGATTGCCTCTTCCTCTGAAAGGCCATAGCGGCGCTGAATTTCTTCACTTAATTGTTTGGTACCGAAGGCTTCCTCCCGACTATAAACCGTGGATCCTCTGTCCAGTACGTTTATTCGTAGGTTGGTCGCACCGCAATCGACCACCGCAATCAAGCCGTCGTTGTCTTCTTCCAATTGGTCAGCTAATAACGGATAGACTCGCTCGAGACAAAAGGGCTCAACATCGACAATTTTTGATTCTAGGTCAGCCTGCTCGACCATTTCCGTAAGGGCATCGATACCTTCCTTTCGGCAAGCAGCGAGTAATACTTTTACCTGCTCGGTTCCTTCCTCTCCCTCGGCAATGATAGTGAAATCTACGGCGACTTCTTCCAGTGAGTAGGGGATGTACTGTTCAGCTTCCATAAGCAGCTGAGTTTCCAGCTCGTCTTCTGTAAGGTCTCCGGGCATATCCAAAACACGAGTAATTACTGCTGATCCTGGAACGGCTAGTGCAACATGCTTGGCTTTGGTTCGCATTAAGGCAACAGCTTTTCTCAGGGTTTGTGCGAGCGTAGGAATATCGGCAATTTTTCCTTCGACGATGGTATTCGAAGGGATAGGGAAGACCCCGGCATTTTGTACGGTGGTGGTGCGGCCTGAGCGAGAAAGCTCAACAATTTTTAAACTCGTCGAGCCAATATCAATCCCCAATAGAGGCTCGCTTTTTTTTGCTAACAGAGGTATCTGCATCAGTTTCTGCCCATTAGGCCATTATTAAAGACCGGCGATTCAACGCCAACCTCTGGATACGTCCGATATAATGTAGGTCTAATTTTGCCATCTGGCGTCGGATCTCCCAAGTAAATTGAAGATTTTCAACAAACAAATTTTCACCATCCTGCTGAAACTGGCAGCGACTGGAGTTGCAGGAGGCATTTTGATTGCCGCCGCTGCACTAATGTACTTGGTGCCTGGCCTTCCATCTGTCGATCAATTGCGAGATGTGCACTTGCAAACTCCACTTAAGGTCTACGCCAGCAATGGCGAGCTGATTGGCGAATTTGGTGAACAACGCCGATCTCCAGTCAGTTTTGAGCATATACCGGATCATTTCATCAACGCCATAATTTCCGCGGAAGATGACAACTTTTTTGCCCACGGTGGGGTGGATTTAATGGGATTGTTGCGCGCTGCGTCACAAATTGTGACAACTGGCGGAATACAATCTGGCGGCAGTACTATAACCATGCAGGTTGCTCGTAACTTTTTCCTCAGCCTGGAGCAGACTTTTACTAGAAAATTCAATGAGATTCTGCTCGCTCTTGAGATAGAGCATGAACTATCTAAGGAAGAAATACTAGAGCTTTATGCGAATAAGATCTATCTCGGGAAAAGTGCTTACGGAGTGCAGGCGGCAGCAAATGTTTATTACGGCAAAGATATTGGTGATTTAAGCCTGGCTCAGCTGGCCATGATTGCGGGATTGCCCAAAGCACCAAGCTCGTCAAACCCCATCAATGACCCAGATCGCGCTGTTGAGCGCAGGGACTGGATTTTGGGACGGATGCTTCTTTTGGGACATATAGAGGAGCCCGAGTACGCGAGCGCGATTGCAGAACCGATTTCGGCTAGCTATCACGGATCTACCATTACACTAGACGCGCCTTATGTCGCTGAAATGGTCCGTGTGGAGATGTTGGATCGTTTTGGCACAGACGCTTACGAAGCGGGCTTTGAGGTCTATACGACCATAGATCCTGAGCTGCAGCGTGCGTCAGATGATTCTGTAAGTAAGGGAGCCTTCACTTACGATTTTCGCCATGGATATAGAGGGCCCGAGGGTAGATTTACTGAGGTCGAGATGGCTGATATGTATTGGGTGCAGCAATATATCGACCAATTACCCGTGATTTCTGGACTCCTTCCTGCAGTAGTGACAGAGGTTGGCGAGAAGTCGGCATCGGTTCTGGGCCCCAATGGACTTGAGGTAGAGCTTGGGTGGGAGAATGAGCTGTCGAATTTCCGCCGCTATCGCACTGAAAGTTGGCAAAGTGAATACGGCGCCATCGATGAAATGCTCCGCGTGGGAGATCTCGTGCGATTGCGTGAGACCAATGGCTATTGGGGCCTATCACAGGTTCCAGATGTGCAGGCGGGGCTGGTGGCTGTCGACCCGCAAAATGGTGCTATTCGAGCGCTAACGGGGGGTTTTGACTTCTATCAGAGCCGCTTTAACCGAATGGTAAATGCCAATCGTCAGCCCGGTTCGAACATCAAGCCCTTTCTTTACGCTGCGGCGCTGGAAAACGGCTATACCGCGGCTACTTTGATTAATGATGCGCCCATTATTTTTCAGGACGCGGCACTGGAAGATTATTGGCGCCCCGAGAATGACTCTGGTGTCTTTTATGGACCCACAAGATTAAGAAAAGCCCTTTACCTGTCTCGTAACCTCGTTTCCGTACGAATATTGCGGGGCTTGGGTATCGATGCGGCTCGCGAGAGCATTATTGGCTATGGCTTTGAGCAAGAAGACCTTCCCTATAACTTAACTTTGGCTCTAGGTAGCCAGGGGCTGGAGGCGGTGAAGCTCGCTAATGGATATTCTCTTTTTGCGAATGGCGGCTATCGAGTTGAGTCTCATCTCATATCAGAAATTCTTGATCGAGATGGTGAGGTTATTTATCAGGCGAACGCTCCAGTCGCGTGCTCATACTGTTTGATGACCACAGAAGACCAGCCCTCGCAGTCTGAGCTTGAACCATCAATTTTCGAGCAGCAATTCAGCTTTTACTCTGCAGAGCAGGAAAAACCGAAAATCGATATTGCTGAGCAGGTTATGGATCCGAGAGTTTCCTACATCATGGACTCGATACTGAGAGATGTGATTGTTCAGGGCACTGGTACGCGAGCTCAGGTGCTGGGTCGTCAGGATATCGCCGGTAAAACCGGCACTAGTAATGGACCAAGGGATTCGTGGTTTTCAGGTTATAGCCCTGATCTGGTTGCAACATCCTGGGTGGGGTTTGATGACAATGGTTTACTCGGAGTAAATGAATTTGGTGGAACCGCGGCCTTGCCTATATGGATTGACTTTATGGATGTGGCGCTGGAGGATTTGCCCGAGAATCCCCGGCCTCAGCCGGAGGGCTTGGTGACTGTCCTAATTGATCCAGAGACCGGTGAAAGAGCTCCGCCCGGCGCAGAAGGTGCTATTTTTGAGTTGTTTCTGGCGGAGAGTGCACCCGAGCTTTTGACTCAGCAACAGCTAGAGCCCAGAGAAGAGGCCGGGAATATCACCGACTCTCTATTCTAGGTGTACCTGAGTCCCGCAAAAGGGGGTAGAGGGATCAACCCGAGACCAAAATCTTTGGTCTCGAAGCGCAGATTAAGATTTGCTGCTGATGCGACCGCTAAAGCGCTTGTTAAACTTGTCAATACGCCCACCGGTATCCATAACTTTCTGTTTGCCGGTATAGAAGGGATGACAGGTCGAGCAAACATCAATGTGAATGTCTCCGCCGCGGGTAGACTTTGTCACAATAACGTTGCCACAGCTGCATGTGGCTTTCAGCTCTTCGTATTTTGGATGAATATCTGTTTGCATAATCTTCGCCTTAATGTTGTCGTGCCGCCGTCCCTCTCAGCCCTTATGGCTTCTGGGTACGGCACAGTAGCGTGCAGAAAAGAGCGCGCATACTAGCAGAATAAATTCCGATGACAAGCACATCCTACTTACACGTCGCCCTTCCCTGTCCGCTGCGAAAGCTCTTTACCTATTCCTGTTCTGTACCCCATTCCGTAGAAGCAGGAGACTGGGTCATGGTTCCCTTTGGCAATCGTCAAGTTGTTGGCTTGGTTGTGGAAGTGGCAGAGCAGGTGCAAACAGAGTTTGAAATAAAGTCTGTAGAGAAGGTGGTCCGAGAATCATCAAGGATCCCGACGGAATTATTGGAGCTTATAAACTGGTGCTGTCGCTACTATCACGCAGTTCCCTGGGATTTGATTTCAGCTTTCCTGCCTTCGCGAGTACAAGCAGGAAAATCTCCAAGAATGGTGACTCGATGGCAAATAAATGCTGAAGCTAGTGCTCAGATAAGCGCTAAAGCGAAGAGGCAAAAACAGTTGTTCGAGTGGCTTTCCGAGAAGGGCGCGAGCGAAGAGCTCGCAATCTCGGAAGCCGGCTTTTCTAAAGCATTGCTCGCACAGCTAAAAAAGGCCGGTGCTGTAGAACCGTCCTATGTAGATCCCAAATCGCAACACATTCGGGAAGATATCGATCTGATCGAGCCGACTGCCGATCAGGCTGAGGTGCTAACTAAGATTGATAAAGAAGGAGCGACAACCTTTCTTCTTGAAGGCATTACTGGCAGTGGAAAAACCCTGATCTATCTCCACTTAGCGCAAAAGCTGCTTGCGCAGGGCAAACAAGTATTGATTCTGGTTCCGGAAATTGGGCTGGTTCCACAAATGGTTACCCAGTTTGAAGCATTGGTGGCCGAGCCAGTCAGTTACCATAGTGGTTTGACGGATTCGCGGCGCGCCGAGATTTGGCACGATTGTCTAAAGGGTCGATCTCTAATCGTGATTGGCACACGCTCGTCGCTGTTTTTGCCATTCAAGAACCTTGGACTAATCGTTGTCGACGAGGAGCATGATCATTCCTATAAGCAGCAGGAAGGGCCAAGATACCAGGCGCGAGATGTTGCCGTGGTTCGAGCGTCGAACCTAAAGATCCCTATTGTTCTCGGATCAGCCACACCTTCGTTAGAAAGCATAGAAAACGCCAATCAGGGAAGCTTTCAAAGGTTAGAGCTTAAGCAACGAGTCGGTGACGGAGCACTCCCAGCTTGGAAATTACTGGAAGGTGTTGCCTCTTCCGAAGATGCAGGTCTGCTTCCGGATTCTCTCATGGCAATTCGCGAGCAGCTGAAATTGGGAAACCAAGTTCTTATTTTCATTAACCGACGCGGATACTCCCCTTGCCTGAGGTGCAGTCAATGTGGCTGGCAAGCCAGGTGTGACCAATGTGATTCACGCTACACCTATCACAAAGCGGCCAATCAACTGCGGTGTCATCGCTGTGATTTGCAGCACCCCACTCCGATGGAATGCCCGGTGTGTGCCAGTCGGCAGCTTAGTTTTTTGGGGCAGGGCACGGAGCGCATCGCCCAAAAGTTGGCGGAGATATTTTCTGAGGTTCCTCTGATTCGAATAGATCGTGATGCCACGCGCGGAAAAGATGGGATTCAGAGGAAGTTGGACGAGGTGCATGCCTCTGGACCAGCAATCTTGGTTGGCACGCAGATGTTGGCAAAGGGGCACCATTTCCCCAGGTTGGCTTTGGCATTGATTCTAGATATTGACTATGGATTGATGAGTTCTGATTTCCGCGCCTCTGAACACTTAGTGCAGTTGCTGACGCAAATTGCAGGGCGAACCGGACGGAGTTCGATTGAGGGCCAAGTGCTTTTGCAAACAGAGTTTCCCGGACACCCAGTATTGCAGGATTTAATAACCCATAACTATTCACATTTCGCCAACGAGCTACTGCAAACACGTAGACAGTGGTCATTGCCCCCATGCACCTTTATGGCAGTTTTGCGCACTGAATCCGAAGATATTTCTATGTCACAAAAGCTTTTGTCCGAACTAGTGCAGGTAGCTGAGAATAGCGAGCTAGACGACTGTGAAATTATTGGTCCGGTGCCCTCTCCTACTGAAAAACGTAATGGTCGCTATCGATTCCAGCTGCAGATTTCCTCAGCAACCCGGTCCAAACTCCATGAACAGTTAAGTGTGTTAGTTGCATACCTTGATCAGCGCCGGCTAAACAAGAATTTGCGCTGGCATTTAGATGTAGATCCTGCGAGCTTGGATTAAATCCCTTCAGTCCAAAATGACAGCCTGGAGCAAACTCTTGTTTAGCTGACCGGGCTGAAGCGCTAGAATGAGCTTGTCCCACTTGCAGTGATTTTTATGGCCAAGTCTGCCTCTCGCGGAGCATCAAAAAATTCTTCTTCCAGCCCGGCAACAAGCTTTGGCTCTGGCTGGCTGATAACCGGATTCATGCTTGGGGTTTTTGCAACTCTTGGGGGGCAGTGGTTGTTGGACTATGGTTTTGGCAATAATGCCATTCCGGAAAACAGTTCTTCAGCACAAGAGTCGAATACGGACTTTGAGTTCTACACCCTACTAGGTGATATTGAGGTCGATGTTTCCGATGTCGAGGTTGTGAACCCTGAAGAGGACAATCTTATCTACTGGCTGCAAGCAGCATCTTATCGGGATCTTGCCGATGCAGAAGATATGCGAGTCAGTTTATTGCTGCAGAATATGGAGGCCAACGTAAAACCCTTCAGTCATGAGGGTGTTCTTTGGCATCGAGTCATTGTCGGTCCCTATCAAACCCGCACGCAGATGAATAATGCAAGACAAATTCTGATTAGCGCTGGAGTTTCTCCATTGTTGATACCTGAATATCTTAGCCAATAGTCATATTTCCTGCGGCACGCTTGAAATAACAGCATTTCACCCTATTAAAGTAGATTCTTGCCGCGTTTTTTTGAGCGGTATCCCCTATATGCATACCCATGATCTTGGAGAAAGTTGATGGAACAGTATCGTGGTACAACTATTGTGTCGGTTCGCCGTGGAGACAAAGTCTGCATTGGTGGAGATGGGCAGGTAAGCCTCGGCAATACCGTAATGAAAGGCAATGCCCGCAAAGTCAGACGCTTATATAAGGATCAGGTGATAGCCGGTTTTGCCGGGGGAACTGCTGATGCTTTCACCCTGTTTGAACGCTTTGAAGCTAAGTTAGAAGCCCATCAGGGTAATCTGGTGAGGTCGGCTGTAGAGCTGGCAAAGGACTGGCGCACAGACCGTATCCTGCGTCGATTGGAAGCCCTACTGGCTGTTGCTGATGCGGAATCTTCACTCATTATTACGGGCAACGGTGACGTTATTGAGCCGGAAGATGATTTGATTGCTATCGGATCTGGCGGGCCCTTCGCGCAATCTGCGGCGCGGGCACTATTAAACAATACTGACTTGGAAGCGCGCGAGATTGTAGAAAAGTCTCTTGAGATCGCTGCGGATATTTGTATTTACACCAACCACAATCGAACCATTGAGGAGCTTTAGTCGATGTCCCAAATGACACCTCGTGAAATTGTTCATGAGCTCAATCGCCATATCGTTGGACAGGATCAGGCCAAGCGTGCGGTAGCAATAGCTCTGCGGAATCGCTGGCGCCGTATGCAGATTGAAGAACCGATGCGCAGTGAAATTAGCCCCAAGAATATTTTGATGATTGGCCCTACAGGTGTGGGTAAAACCGAAATCGCTCGGCGCCTGGCAAAATTAGCTAATGCGCCGTTTATCAAGGTAGAGGCTACAAAATTTACTGAAGTCGGTTACGTTGGCAAGGATGTTGAATCAATCATTCGTGACCTGACAGATATGGCGATTAAGATGCAGCGCGAACAGGAAGTTGAGCGCGTAAGTTATCGCGCACAGGATGCGGCGGAAGAGCGTTTGTTGGATATTCTTTTGCCGCCAGCCAGGGGTGGGGAATCAGGCGAGTCTCCCGACAGCAATACCCGCCAAATCTTTAGGAAAAAGATTCGCGAGGGAGAGTTAGACGACAAAGAAATCGAACTCGCAGTGGCCAGTCAAAAACTGGGAATGGAAATTATGACCCCGCCTGGCATGGAAGAAATGGCGAATCAGCTGCAGGATATGTTTTCCAATATGGGCAATGCTCAGAAGCAGAATCGAAAGATGCCGCTCAAGCAAGCCAAGAAGCTTCTAGAGGAAGAGGAAGCGCAAAAACTTATCGATCAGGAATCGATTAAAACTTCAGCGCTTCAAATGGTCGAGCAAAATGGCATTGTCTTTATCGATGAAATTGACAAGGTTGCCAAGCGTGGTGAAGTCAGTGGAACTGACGTTTCGCGTGAAGGAGTTCAGAGAGATCTGCTTCCTTTGATTGAAGGTTCAACCGTCTCCACCAAGCACGGTATGGTGAAGACTGATCACATTCTCTTCATTGCTTCTGGAGCATTTCACCTGAGCAAACCCTCCGATTTGATTCCAGAATTACAGGGTCGATTGCCAATACGAGTCGAGCTAGATGCGCTTTCCGCAGGTGACTTTGAACGAATTTTGCAGGAGCCGGATGCGTCACTCACCAATCAGTATCAGCAGTTGCTGCAGACAGAAGCGGTACAACTAGATTTTGCCAGTGATGGTATTGAGCGTATTGCGCAAACTGCCTGGGCGGTCAATGAGAGAACTGAGAATATTGGTGCTCGACGGCTGCATACCTTGATGGAAAAGCTGCTCGAGAATGTGTCCTTTGACTCGGCAGATCTTGAAGGAAAGGCATTGGTTATAGACGCCGCTTACGTCGATCAGCAGCTCGAGGAGCTCGCTGCAGACGAAGACCTCTCTAGATACATACTTTAGGTTGTGATTAATAGTGACTGAAGATACTTCCCCTAAAATTCCAGCCAAAATTGCCGTCCGCGATGAGGGTCGCAATATGGTGCTGGAATATGACGCCGGTGAAACTGCGGAATTGCGGGCAGAGTATTTGCGGGCAGAAAGCCCGAGCGCAGAAGTAAAAGGCCATGCTGGAGTCGGCGGCGAGCTGCCCACAGGTAAGCGTCATGTAAAAATTACAGCGGTCAAACCTGTAGGGCATTATGCAGTCGCCATTCACTTTGACGATGGCCATGATTCAGGGATTTACACTTGGGAATACCTGCGCCACTTGTATCGGCAGGAAAAGCGCCTTTGGCCGGAGTACCAGAAAAAACTACAGGAGTTAGGCAAAGGGCGAGAACCTGATGTTCAGGTAATTAGATTGGTGGATCCTTCTGCGAGTTAGATTTTTTTGCTGCTAGTAGCCAAGTAAACTTAGCGAGAGGATGGCAAAGCCTGTGCCAAGGAACGCCCCAGCGATCACGTCAGAGACAAAGTGCACTCGTAAAAATATTCTTGAGAGCCCGATGGCGCTGGCCCAGATATACATAGGAAGGGCAGCCGCCGGAATAAAGTGACTGACGATGCAAGCCATAAGAAATCCACCCGCTGTGTGGCCAGAGGGGAAGCTAAACTCGTCAGAAGGATTGTGAATTCGTTCCAGTCGGTCGACCACCAGATAGGGTCGGCGGCGTTTAAAAGTTTTCTTTAGCACCGAGTAGGCAGGCAGCTCAAAGGCAAATGCGAGAAAACCACTCAGGGTTACGGCCAGTCCAACCTCACGGGAAACTACCAGCAGTAAAGCTGCAAGAACTAGGTATGCGTAACCGTCTCCGGTAAAAGAAATAGCCCGCGCCGCTTTATATAGGTGCAGTTTTTGCTCAGTTAATCCCAGAAATACGTAGAGCCGCGCATCTATTTCAGCGAGTAGTCTCATTAAGGGGTTTCTGGGTTGGCTCATGCTTATATGATTCAATTTTTACCAGGCAGGGTTCGTTGCACATGGCAGAGATAGTATGGCACTCTTTTGACACTAATTTTACAGGATCATAGCGGCCTATTATCTCGGTAACACTTGCCAGAGGCGGCATTTTCACAAATCTTGTCATTCTTTAACTGCGGTCAACTGCCTTGAAAGATTTTTCTCAGCTATATGAGCTGTTTCTAGAGCGTCATGGTAACGATGAAGCTACGGCATTAGCTTCCCTACCATCTGCTGCCGGAGTCAGAACCCTTCGAGCGCTTGGCGACGATCGCTACTTGTCGCAAATTGCAGTTTGTATCTTCCAGGCAGGATTTGTCTGGCGGGTTGTGGTGAACAAGTGGGATGGGTTCGAGTTGGCCTTTAGCAAGTTCAAACCCTCAGCAGTAGCTCATTTTTCAGATGAGCGCGTGGACGAACTTATGCAAGATGAGAGCATCATTCGCAATCGCCAAAAAATACTGGCGGTTCGAGAAAATGCCGCCTTTGTCTACTTGCAAAGTCAGAAAACAGAAGGCTTTGGTCGGTGGGTGAGTGATTGGCCTGCTGAGGATGTGGTTGGGCTTTGGCAAGAACTGAAGAAGCGCGGTTCTCGGCTTGGTGGAAATACCGGCCCGCGGGTATTGCGCCTAGTCGGAAAGGATACCTTCCTTCTCACCGAGGATGTTTGCCGCGCTTTGCTCCGTCATGGCCTTGTATCCGATCTCAGTCCTAATTCCCTTGGCGGTCAGCGCAAAGCTGAAAAGGCCTTTCTTGACCTGCAACAGCAATCCGGTTGGTCGCTCTGCATGCTGAGTCGTATGTTGTCTTTTACCGTATAGAGAGCCGGTATCAGCGGTATAACTAGCATTCAAAAATCCCCTTAAATCGCTGAATAACTTGCGAATTCGGGTTAAGCTGCGCATCCTTTTTTCTACAATGCGTCCATGACAGAAGAAAAAACCACTCATTTCGGCTTTACCGAAGTTCCTGAGAGCGAAAAAGTGAATCGCGTTGCCGGCGTATTTCATTCGGTTGCTGCCCAGTACGATTTGATGAATGACCTAATGTCCTTTGGAATTCATCGCGTATGGAAACAAATCACTATCGAATCTTCGGGAGTTCGGCGCGGAGCTAGAGTCCTTGATCTAGCGGGTGGAACGGGTGATCTAGCGGCGGCATTTGCCAAACGGGTTGGCGATGAGGGCCAAGTGGTTTTGGCGGATATTAATGATGCAATGCTGTCCGTTGGACGCGACAAGCTGGCAGATACCGGAAGCTACAATCGCATTCGTTGGGTTCAGGCAGATGCGGAAAAGCTTCCCTTCGAAGATAAGAGCTTTGACTGCGTCACTATTGCTTTTGGGTTACGTAACGTCACACGAAAAGAAGCGGCTTTAGAGTCTATTTACCGCGTCCTAAAGCCAGGCGGTAGATTGTTAGTGCTGGAATTTTCAAAGCCCCTAAGCCCAGCTTTGGAAATGATCTATGATCGCTATTCCTTTGATTTACTTCCAAAAATGGGGCAATGGGTAACTGGAGACGCAGAGAGCTACCGTTATTTAGCGGAGTCTATTCGCAAGCACCCGGATCAAGATACTTTGCGGTCGATGATGGAGACTGCGGGGTTTAATAGCGTGAGCTATACCAACTTGACGGGTGGGGTCGTTGCGCTGCACAAGGGGTTTCGGTTTGATTCCTGAGCAGTTACTGCGGCTGGCCGAATCTGGCATAAACAAAGCGCTAGAGACTGATTCGCTTGCATCTTCAGAGCTGTCCTCTTTAAAGGGCAAAACATTTGCAGTGGAGTGTCAAAGCCCACCGGTGCCCCTTAGTCTCAGAGCTGGGGCTTCCGGAGTCTGCCTAAGCAACGGCGTTGATGAAGATGCTAGCGTGGTTTTGGCGGGCACTTTACCCGCTTTGATGAGTCTCGCTCTGTCAATTGCCAAAGATGAATCAGATTTTTCTTCTTCCGGTGTAGAGATACGTGGTGATGTGGGTGCCCTTTTGCAGCTCAGCCGATCATTGTCGAAACTAGACGTCGACTGGGAGGACATCCTGGGTGATTTTATTGGAGAAATTCCGGCCCGGCTGTTTTTTCTTGGACTAGAACGATCAAAAGATAGAGCTCCAGTGATAAAGGAAAAAGTATCAGAAGTAAGCGCTAGCTTTTTAACTGAAAATATGGGCGTAGCTCGATCCGAACAAACCATTGAAATTCGTGAGAACCTGCGTCAGCTCCAGTATCGCCTCGACCGCATTCAGGCGCGAATTGGGGAGCTAAATTCTAATGTGGAGGTAACGGACTAATGCGTGCATTAAGTCGATTAATCTCTATTTGGTGGCTTGCTTGTCGCTATCGCCTGGATGAATTAATTCCCTCTTCCGCGCCCTTAGTCACCAAGTTGATCTTTTGGCCCGCCCCTCTCATTGGTGCCGGAAATAAAAATGTACCTCGAGCAGAGCGGTTAGGCAGCTTTCTTCAGTCTCAGGGGCCCATTTACGTCAAATTCGGCCAATTGCTCTCTACTCGCCCCGATCTCTTGCCTAACGACATCGCAAAAGAACTGCAAAAACTACAGGATCAGGTTCCACCCTTTGATCCACATCTGTTTAAGCAAATAGTTGAAGCCGATTTAGGCGCACCAATAGACGAACTTTTCGCCCAATTTGAATCTGAACCCTTGGCATCGGCCTCTCTGGCCCAGGTGCACGGGGCGGTTTTGGAGAATGGTGACCGAGTTGTGATCAAGGTATTGCGACCCGGAGTGCATCAGCAGGTACAGAAAGACCTGCGATTAATGCGGGTATTAGCTAGCCTGGTTGATAGGGCCGGTTCGGATGGCAAGAGACTGCATGCTCCGGAAGTAGTTGCCGACTATGAAGCGACAATCTTACGAGAGCTGGATTTGCAGCATGAAGCCGCTAATACGCAGATTCTCAGAGACAATTTTAACTGTGATACAGATCCTCACCCGGCCAACTATACGCCAAAGGTTTACTGGGACTTTGTGCGAACCAATATATTGGTTTGTGAGCGAATTCAGGGTATCCCGGTAAACAACCGAGCCGCCGTGCTTGAGCAGGGCACCGATTTAAAGCGCTTAGCAGAGATCGGAGTGGAGATATTCTTCACACAGGTGTTTGACCACAATTTCTTTCATGCCGACATGCATCCGGGCAACATATTTATCGCCTCGGAAAATATCGATAAACCTCAATATATCTCAGTGGATTGTGCCATTGTCGGCACGTTGACAGATGCAGAGCGTAAATCTCTGGCGAGCATGCTTATTGCCGTCTTTAAACGCGATTATCGGCGCGTGGCCGAAGTACAGATAAACTATGGCTGGGTGGCGCCGGATACCTCGGTTCATGAGTTTTCGGCTGAAATCAGAAAAGTCTGCGAACCGATATTCGCCAGACCTCTTAGTGAAATCTCTTTCGCCGATATGCTGGTCAGTCTCTTCAGTACGGCGCGTAAATTCGATATGCAGGTTATGCCCTCGTTGGTGTTGCTGGAAAAAACCATTATTAATATCGAGGGGTTGGGACGGCAGCTCTATCCAGAGCTCGACCTTTGGGCAACTGCAGCACCTTTTTTAGAGAAATGGTGGAAGAGGCAACACTCGCCACGGCAGTTGCTGCGGGATCTTAAAGAAAAGGCGCCCGACTATATTGAAGACTTGGCGCGGCTTCCCGCTCTTACGCGAGAAATATTAGAGCAACAAACAAAGCAGCAAGTCGCAGCAGAGGGGCGTTCAAAGCGGCTGAGCTTTGCGGTGATCGGCGCGGCTTTTGTGGGTATTGCTGCGGGATTACTTTTGGGCGCGACTGAGGCTCTGCCGCAGATCTCTTCAATTGCGCCAGCAATTCTCGGCTTAACTGGGCTTTATTTGCTTGTTCGTGCCGCCTGAGGCGCCGATAATGCCCGGCCATTGGTAAACACACGTGTCAAAGTCTTTAACTACTATGCTTGATCAAGTTAGCTGGAACGAAAATGGGTTGGTTGCTGCAATTGCGCAGGAAGCCAGCACTGGTCGCGTGTTAATGATGGCCTGGATGAACTCCGATGCCCTTGCCGAGAGCCTGGAATCCGGTTATGCCACATACTGGTCTCGCTCGCGCGCGCAAATCTGGCGCAAAGGAGAAAGCTCCGGTAATCGGCAAAAAATTCAGGCGGTCGAGTTGGATTGTGATGGCGATACGGTATTGCTAAAGGTAGAACAGCAGGGCGGCATCGCCTGTCACACTGGTCGAAACTCCTGTTTTTATCGGCGAGCGGAGGATGGCAATTGGATAGAGACAGAGCCAGTACTAAAGTCTCCTGAGGAGATCTACGGCAATGAGTAGCGACATATTATTGGAACTGCAAAGAGTTCTCGAGCAGCGTAAATCTGCTGATGCAGAAGATTCTTATGTCGCGAGTCTATACAGTCAGGGGCTCAATAAGATTCTGGAAAAAGTTGGTGAAGAGGCTACCGAAACTGTATTGGCAGCCAAAGATGGAAACCGAGAAGAGCTGGTCAAAGAAACGGCCGATCTCTGGTTTCATACAATGGTTATGTTGGCGGATCAGGGTTTGTCTGCCGAAGATGTGATTAACGAATTAGCGCGACGTTTTGGACTATCCGGACTGGATGAGAAAGCGTCTCGCACATCATGAGGTAAGTGAAAATGGGACTAGGTGGAATCAGTATTTGGCAGCTATTAATCATTTTGGTGATTGTGTTGTTGTTATTTGGTACGAAAAAACTGAAGGGCATTGGCTCAGATCTTGGTGGCGCGGTCAAAGGGTTTAAAGACTCGATGGCAGATGATGAAAAAACCGCTCAGGAAAATACTCAAGAGCAGGTTTCTGCTGAAGAGGCTGAGAGTGCGACCGCTGAGGAAGAAACCCAAAAACAGGATAGTCCTCAGTAAATCCTTAGATACGATACTTCATAGCTGAGCATCTAGATGTTCTCCATCGGCTTTGCCGAACTGCTGGTTATTGCTGTTATCACCTTGTTGGTGGTCGGCCCAGAGCGCCTGCCCGAAACCATAAGATTTGTCACCCTCAATCTCGCCAAGTTTAAGCGCTACTGGCAGAGCACGCGGCGCGATATAGAAAAAGATTTAGGCCTCGCCGACATTCGTCGCGAAATTCATAACGCTGCCGTGATGGAGCACCTTGAAGAAACCAAGAAGAAGCTCAACAAGCCGCTCGAATCGCTTACTGAGACGGAAGCCGCTGAATCCAGCAAAAAAGAATCTGACTTGGTCGAGGAAGTACTGGCGGAAGATAAGAAAGAGCTCCCAGCCGACGGAGAACCATCAATAGCGCCAGCGGTTGATAAAGAGGGTGAGCCTTCAGCGGATAGAGAGCCCTCAGCCAAAGATAATATAGAGCCCACCGAAAACAGTATTGCCCCCAAATGAGCGGATCAACAAAAAGAACCGAGCAGTCCTCAACTACTGAAAATGGCGAGGAGCAACAACAGACGTTAATCGAGCATTTGCTCGAGTTGCGCACCCGAATTATTCGCGCAGGCATCTGCATAATAGTGCTGTTCCTAATGCTCTTTGCCGTTGCAAATCCGCTCTATGAAATTCTTTCCGAGCCACTTCGAGCCATGATGCCGGAAGGCACCTCGATGATCGCAACCGATGTGGCTTCACCCTTTTTAGCACCACTCAAGTTAGCGCTTATGCTGGCGGTATTTCTGGCGATGCCCTACGTTTTATATCAGGTTTGGGCCTTTGTTGCCCCCGGCCTATATAAGAACGAAAAAGCGGTGGCCATGCCGATTTTTATCAGCAGTGTCGTCCTATTTTATTGTGGTATCGCATTTGCTTACTTTGTGGTTTTTCCACTGGTCTTTGGTTTCTTTACCAGCGTGGCACCCGAATCCGTTTCAGTGATGACAGATATCAACAGCTATCTCACTTTCGTGATGAAGCTGTTTTTTGCATTCGGTCTCGCATTTGAAATTCCCGTTGCCACCTTCCTGCTAATTCGTGCGGGCATTGTGAGTGCGAAGGATTTGGGCGCCAAGCGACCTTATGTGCTGATCTTCTGTTTTGTTATCGGCATGTTTATGACGCCGCCGGACATCTTTTCTCAAACACTGCTTGCCTTCCCAATGTATGCCCTGTTTGAACTGGGTCTGCTGTTCAGTAAGATTTTTGTGCCAGTGCAGGAAGAGAACGAAGAAAAAGAAGAAGCTGGGGAAGCTGAAGAGTCGGGAGGAAGCTCAAAAGGCGATAAGGTTTATGAAACCGATGCTGAGCGAGTTGCCAGGCTAGAAGAGGAAGACGCCTGGATTCCGAACAAAGACAATCAGAGCTAGTAGTGAGGCGGCTTTTCTTGACCGGCGGTGGCTCCGTCTGGGGTTTGATCCGCTAATTCCTCGTACTGTTCGCTGAGCTGCTCTAGCTTCTGCTCAAGAGCATCCATGCGTAACTGTTGTTTATAGAGTGCATCATTCATTTTTTCCAACTCATCCTCCTGAAACGCGAGTTTTGACTGCAAGTCGGCAATATCTTCTGGTTTGAGCTGAGTCAATTGGATGGCCTTAATGGTTGGAGCGAATAGAGTGAAATGATCTAGTGGAGTATTCTATTCCATCCAAAAGGAATTAGAAGACACTGGCGCGATTACTCGATCTGAATATCCATGAAGTTTTTCAATTCAAAATCAAAACCAAAGTTGGCCGAAACTAAAATAGGCTTAGCGCTCGGCGGTGGCGGCGCCAGAGGCTTTAGCCATATCCCTATACTGCAAACTCTGGATGATCTCGGGGTAAAGCCCGCACACATTTCTGGTACTAGTATGGGGGCCATTATCGGCGCCATTTATGCTGCCGGGAAAACTCCGCAGGACATTCGTGACATTGTCGACAGCATGGTTATCTATAAAGGTGAAGGCCTGAAGGATATTTTGCAAAAACGCGGTTTGCGCAAATGGTTTGAGCTCATCGACCCCAATTTTTTTAAGAAGGGTGGGGTAATCAAGGGCGACAAAATCCTTGAATTTCTGCGCGAAATTATTGGTGTCGAAACCTTTGAAGAACTTCAAATTCCGCTGACTATTGTCGCCACGGACTTTCATACTGGTGAAGAAGTGGTATTTGAGTCGGGGCCACTGATGCCCGCAGTTCGTGCCAGCATGTCATTGCCCGGATTGTTTGAACCAGTCAGGCATGAGGGCCGCATGTTAATCGATGGTGGCGTGGTTAATCCGGTACCTCACGACCTGCTACTGGATATGGAATTTGTAATTGCAGTAGATGTCAGCGACTTACCTCAGGCGACGGGGCAAGTGCCCGGAGTAACGGATGCGCTTATGGGCGCGGTGGAAATAATGGGGCGGCAAATAGGAAGCACGCGCAGAGCCAGCAATCCTCCGGATATTTTTCTTCGTCCCGAATTTGGTGGAATAGAAATGACTGACTTCCATAAAGCGGAAAAGATTTTTGCTGATGCTGAGCCGATTTGTGAACGGCTTAGAGAAGAGTTCTCCGAGAAATTTGGGATCGAGACTAGGGAATGTTGACACACAAATTAACCGACTCCTGAAAACATGACCATCGAATACAAAATCAATGAACCCATCAGCGCCGATCAGTTTCTCGATTTGTTAGAAAGCTCAACTTTGGCAGAACGGCGCCCAGTTGAAGACAGGCAATGTCTGGAAGGTATGATTGCTAACAGCAATCTTGTTGTGAGTGCCTGGGTTGGTGGTGAGTTAGTAGGGATCGCGCGAAGCCTGACAGACTTTCACTATGCCTGTTATCTCTCCGATCTGGCTGTCAGCAAAAGTCATCAGAATGTTGGCATTGGCAAGAAGCTGCAGGCCATCACCCAAGAGCAGCTTGGTCCACGCTGTAAGCTGATATTGATAGCCGCGCCAGACGCAAACCACTACTACGAGAAAATTGGATTTAGCAGTAATCCGCGTTGCTGGGTGCTTGAACCGGATTCAACTATTCGGCAATAGCACAAGTCTTCAGTCTTCGAGCACTTCCTGTCTCTGTCGCTCGTACTCTTCGTAATCTGTATCGATTCTGGCAAAGCACTGTTCCTGCTGGCCGGGAGGCTGCATCCGGCATTCTTCTTCCTGATTGGCTTGAATGCTGTTGTAGAGGCTTTGGTTACTGCATCCCACTAACAGGAGTGGAGCGAGCAGACTGACAGAGGCTATCTTCATTGAATACTCGTATTTCTATGGCATCGGGCTTTAGGATTCTATTGCTGCGATTTGGTTCCCCTATTCTTTGCGGCAAAGTATTCGGGCTGAGTCTCGGGCTAAAACTTTGGGAGGGAGGTCACCAGACTTTCGAGGTTTTGCGTGGCAATAATTTCGATATCGGCAGTTGAGGTTTCAAAGGTATTGAGCACCACCAGTTGGCTGCCCGCAGCCGCAATAGCAGCCTGAATTTCATCGGAAGGTTCCCACTTATGGATTACCACAGATACTCCGGTATCTGTCAGTACAGCGGTGAGATTTTGGAGATCATCTTCAGTCCAGTGAATGTCCTGTTTTACAAAGTAACCTTCAACGTAAATACCAAACTCGGTGGTGAGGTAGGCAAATTCATCCGCCAGAGCGTAGATATAGGAATCTGTCTGGGCCAGGGCTAATTCGTAATCGCGCTTTGCTGCAAGAATGTTTGAAGACAGATTTTGCTCGTTAGTGCGAATGAGTTCAGCATCATTTGGAAAGAGTCGAACCAGGTCGTTGGAGATATTTTTTGCCGAGCGAATAATATTCGCGGGGCTCAGCCAGAAGTAGGGTGAAGCTTCTCCAGTGGATGGCGAGTTAACCACCGAAACGCCGGTTAACTCTGAGGAATAGGGCAGTGTGGCGTCGATATTTACTATGCTTATATTTTGTTCGCGCACTGATAGAAAGAGAGGATCGTATGGCCACAGATTGCCCATGCTGACCACGGCAGTGGCATTGGCAAAGAGGTCGTAAGAAGATTCGGCTTGTCGTGCAAACCAGCTAGGCTGCGCCGCCATGGAGCGAGCCCGCTCCGGCACATTGATGACTTCTACATCTGTGTTTTCCAGCAATGCCTGGGTGATACTAAAGACAGGACCCACTGAGGTGAGCACGCTCTTCGTTGGCTCAGATATTGATACTGACAGAGCAGAATTTGATTCTTCAAGACTGCCGCAGGCGCCCAGCAGTACCAGAGTTATTAGGCAGCCTGCTCGTCGCAGCTGGTTGATCAAATTCGAGCCTCTTTAAACTGAGGCATAAAGCCACGCATCAGACTGGTGATCAGGAAGAAGCAGGCTGCCGAAAGAATAATGGCTCCGCCCGATGGGATGGGAATATCAAATTGCATGGGAATAATGATGCCCATCAGACAGCTCGATACAGAAAAGATCACACTCCAGAGCATAAAACCGCCCAGAGAACGGTTTAGGTTCCTGGCTGCGGCTGCTGGTATTAGCAGCAGAGCTTCCACCAGTACCGCACCTATGATTTTTACGCAGGCCACAGTGACCAGGGTAATCATCAGAACAAAAATATATTCCATCAGCTGAACTCGTACCCCTCGAACATGTGCAAGAGCGGGGTTGAGGCTGGAAAGTAGCATGCGGTTGAAAAGCCAGTAGCCGGTTCCCACCACTAATACCGAGACGACAAATAGCACTGCGATATCGGTCTGGTTCACGGTCAGAATCGAACCAAAAAGAATGCTCTCAAGAATATGGGTATTAACTCTGGCAGAAATGAAGAGCAGTAGTGAAGCGCCCATGGCTAGCGAGATGGAAAGGAACACACCGATCAAGGTATCCGAAGACATCTTGGTGTGATTGCGGGTGAAGTTCAGCAGCAAGGCGAAGAGGATGCAGAAGGAAAACATGGAGACATAGGGCGAGGTGTAGGATTCACCAATCAACACCCCAATAGCGACGCCGGTCAATGCGGCATTGCCCACGGCTTGGGAGAAGAAGGCCATACGTTTGGCAACTACCATAGTACCCAGAGCGCCGAGCACGGGCCCGATGATTAAGGCACAGAGAATGGCATTGATCACAAACTCGTAATAGAGCGCGAAGGGCAATTTGCCCGCCGACACCATGGCCTGAACTTCTTGCTGCAAGAACTCTAATCCAAACATCAGGAAGCTCCCTCCACTGCTGTTTCTTCTATTAAATCAGTGGAAGAATCAGTGGAAGAATCGGTGAGCTCCGACTTAGCGCGGAAATTCCCGCGCATCATAGGTTCAGTTAGAACTTCAGATGTGAGCCCGCTAACCACTGTTGTTGTATCAATGACTGTCATCTTGTCAGAGGCACGCTTAACTTGGGTCATATCGTGGTTGACCCAGAGCAGGGTTTTGTCGTTTGCCGAAAGTTCCTGTATCAGGCCTTCAAATATTTCCATGCCCGCCTCGTCGAGACTGGTCATGGGTTCGTCTAGCACAACCAGAGAGGGCTCTGGCACCAAAGCCTGAGCGAAGAGCAGACGCTGACGTTCGCCGCCGGATAGGTTGCCAATCATGGTCTTTTCTTTGTCGACAAGCTGTACGCGGTTCAAGGCTTTTTCGATACTCTCTTTGTAAGCTTTACGCAGCCCGAAGAATGCCGGCGTTTGCTGGCATACCATGGACATAAAGTTTTTTACGGTAACGGGAAGAGTTTTGTCGAAGTCGAGAAATTGCGGCACGTAGCCAATAGTGCGCGTCTGGTCGTCCGGAGCCCATTCAAATCGGATATCGCCGCTATGAGGCATTTGTCCCAAGATACAGCGCAGGGTAGAGGTTTTGCCCCCGCCGTTGGGCCCTACAATGCATTGAACCTGCCCAGGTTCTGCTGTGAGATTGATGTTCTTGAGAATCTCGACGTTCCCGAGAGACAGGCTCAGGTTCGTTACTTGAATCTTAGGCCCCATTAGATGTCCTGTTGTTGATCAAAAGAGGCGCTAAATTCTAAAGCGCGTATGAGTTCTTCGATATTTTTGCGCATATCTTCTTCGAAGTGATCGGCTGAGTATTCGCCATCGGAAATATGCGAGAAGGAAAAAATCTTAACCTCTGTTTCGTTTTCGATGGTGTCTGCTAATTTGCTGGCAAAGTATTGTTCAGCAAAGAGCACGTTGACACCGCTCGAGTTAATCTCGTCGATGGTTTCCGCCAACTGCCGGGCGGTGGGTTCAACACCATGGCGGGGTTCCACCACAGCGGAAATCTGCAGGCCAAATTCCTGCATCAGATATCCGTAGGCGCCATGCATGGTGGCCGCTCGAAAGTTGCTTGAATCCAGATCGGCAACCGAAGACATATAATCTGCCTTAATACGCCGTAAGTGAGTTGCGTATTGGCGGGCGTTGGATCGATAGAAAGCCGCGTTATCTGGGTCGAGATCTCCCAAGCGTCGTGCGATTTCATAAATCTGTGCAATGGCCGCCGTAGTTGAGATAAAGGTATGAGCGTTCACCGACTGGTCTTTACCTGAAACCGGCATCAGAGCTACTGAGTCGTTTGCGTAGATCTTTGGCAGGTCGTCGTCTCGTCCAGCCGCCTGAAGAATCTCAAAGGCCCATTCATCGTGGCCTATGCCATTCAGCACCACGACATCGAGTTCAATGGCGCGCTGCATATCGGCGGCCTGTGGTGAATATCCGTGTGGGTTGTAGCCAGCTTCAATCAGAGGTGTCACCTCTGCCCTATCTTGAACAATGTTGGCAACAAAGCTGAAATAGGGGTGAAGGGTGACACCAATATTGAGACGTGCATGAGCCAAGGCAGGAAGGGCCAAAGCTACTAAAGTCAGAAGTGTGATAAAGGTCTTTTTATACATGCCTTTCTTGTCCCAATTAAATATCACTGCCCTTGAGGCGCTCAAGTTCATCGCGCCCGGAATAAGGCACTACGTTCATCCAGCCCTCCAGCACTAAGGACTGAATTTTTGAGGTCTGAGGCAGCGGCTGGTTTGGGTTATCGTGAATCCAGATGGTGTTGTGGTTGGTCATTGAGTTTCCGGCGTGCAGGTGACCAATCACCAGAATATAAGCGCTCTGATCCTCGGCGATCCCGCCATTGCCGTGGTAGAGGGTATAGCCTTGCATTTCGCCCTCTTGTACAACGTCACGATAGGTCCACTGGACGCGACCATTGTTTTCCCAGAAGGCGTCTTTGTAAAAGGGTGGAACGAAGTAATCTTCTAGATCCAGAATGCCGGGCCATGGGCCGAGCTCATATTGAATCCAGCCGATGTCGTCTTGGGCGATAAAAAGGGAGTTATATATCGCCTGATCAGTCTCGCTGAGGCCGTCAAAAGAACTGACTTGCCAGGATTGCAAAACCTGCCCTTCACTATCCTGCCCCATCTTCATTACATAGAAACCGGTTGCGGCCAATAAACCCACAAGGCCGCCAATCAGCAGGAGAGTTTCCCACTTGCTGGAACTCGGTTTTATGACTTGTGAATCACTCACTGGTTTCTGCCAGCCTCAGTTAAGGGGGCTTCTGTAGCGTAAACCCAAAGAATGGCGTCCTGCGAAAAATACTCTCCTTCCAGGCTTGTCTCTGGTCCAGTCCCCAGCGCAGCAATTGCCCACCAGCCCGGCGCCGGGATGCCGAAATGGAATTCGCCATTTTCGTTGGCAATCATGGAGATATATTTATAGCTGGGGTGTGAAGGAGCAATAAATGGCTCTTCTCCGAACTGTGCATTTTCGGGATCTACCGCGTAATTAATGTAGTCGATTTCCAAGCGTGCAAAGGGAACAGGTTCGCCTTCTGATAGCACCACGCCACTGAATGTTTCGCCTACCCAGTTAGCGTAAGGAGTTTTAAGCGGCATGATTTCAGTTGGCAGCCCAAGAGTGGTGAACCAGTTGCTCTGACCACCACCCACGTTAAGAATAGTTTTTACAAACTGCTGGATATAAAGATTGTCGTTGACGTCAAAGTAGGGCTCCGTCACAAGTACCAATTGGTGATCACCAATATTGCGAAGCTGGTCTCGCTCAATACTCGCTTTATAGGCCCGCACGCGGTCTTCATTACCTTCTTCATCGGTAGAATTTAGCCACTGAACTGGAGTCAGGGTGTCCATCAGATCCCTTTCTTCCATTGAAATGTAGCGTCCCGAATAGTTGCTGAAGGACTGCACTTCCATCGGCATAGTTGGTCCACCGTCGGTGGCGTGGGTAAAAACGATTGAGAGGTCCACATCTGCCGCTCGACTTAGCGCCATGTCATCGGTGTGCAAAATAGTAGTATGCGCAAATGCGCTCGAGCCCAGAATTGCACAGGCGGTTAAAAGTAAGAGCTTCTTAGTCGATTCTAACTTGGTCATTTATTATTCTCGTTTTAGTCGGATTCTTTTGCCTGGACCCAAAGTACGGCGTCTTGCGAAAGCTCTTTGCCATTGTGTTCTGTTACCGGGCCAACGCCAAGCGCTGCGATACCCCACCAACCCTCTTCGGGTAAGCCGATACTGAAGGTGCCATTGGCGTCTGTCCTCAGGGAAACATATTCATGGGCCGGGGTGGGTGCCTCAAGTTCAGCATCCTCATCGAAGCGCAGGTTTTCAAAGTCAGGCTGGTAATTTAGGTACTCCACTTCAATCTCAGCAAAGGGAACCGGCTCGCCGCTGCTAAGGACAATACCCCGAAACACGCCGTCTTCCCAATTAGCGTAAGGTTTGTTTAAGGGGCGTATTTCTGTAGCAAGACCCAGAGTTTGATCCCAGTTGGTTGGCGCGCCGCCAACATTGAGAATCACCTTAGTTATTTGCTGGATATAGATATCTTCTTCGGCCTCGTAGTATGGCTCGGGGTTCACTACAACTTGGTAGTCCCCCAGTGAGCGCATGGTCGCGCGTGGAATGACCGCGGTGTAGGCAGTACGGGTTTCGTCTCCAGCATGCCACTGCACTTCCGTTAGATATTCGCTTAATTCGATACGAGTCATCTCATCTGCGCCGAGCTTGGTTTGCATGGCATAAAAATCTTCAATTTCACCCATTTCCATAGTGGGCCCGCCGGCGAAGGCGTGGGTGAAAACGATGGACATTTCGAAGTCGGTGCTTCGTTCCACCAACATCTCTGGTGTATGCACAACCAGAAAGTGTGCACTGGCGTAGCTAGACGCCGTTACCAGGACGGCAGGCACCAGTGATTTGATCAATTTCATATATGACTCCATATTTTTCTTGCTAAGGCCGTTTTTTTAGTAAATATCGTCGCCGAAAAGTACGATCTCGTGGCCTTCACCCGCTTCGAAATAGACAGAATATTCTTCATCAGGCATCTCAAAGCTGTATGAGCTAGCATCATCCATCTCGCCTTGCATCAGAATGCGGCCGCTGGCGAGTTCAATCCGGATGCCAACCCCCACAGCTGCTGAGCCATCGGAAAAAGCGCCTTCGCAGGTCGCTGTGCCGTCCCCGTTGTCGTAGCAGTCGAACAGTGGCGAATGCGCCAGTATCGGCATACTGAGCAGTAGGGCTGCTATGGTAAAAACAAATCTCACGCAATTGACTCCGAGTGACTAGGGGTTCAGTAGACCTGTGGAGGCTGGATTCTACTAGAGGCTTAACCCCTTTATGGAGAGAGTAACGCAAGTTAACAGTTCATCAACACTGTGCAATTTGGGTATAAATCCTTGATTCTAAGAAAGTTTGATCTAACTCACGCTTTTTGGGCTATTTTCAGAAAAATGCTCAGAAATAGGCTTCGCATTGTGACCTAGTTCCGAAAGTGCCTTCTATTAATGCTTAAAGTTCGGTCTCCCCTTGCAGAGATTTTTCCCCCCTTTTTAAGATCTCTCTCTTACGGCGCCTTCGGGCGTCGTTTTTTTTGACCTACAGGGATGTAGGGAATGCCGGTTTTGCAGGAGCATAAAACCGGCCAACCCTTAGCTTCCCTTCATTTCTTCCAGATAAATCCAGCGTTCTTCTTTCTGATTTAGCTCCGACTGTAGATCCGCCAACCGATCCAGAATGGGTTGACGTGTCTCGAATTCCTGATTGTAGAAATCTGGATCTAGTGTTTGTTTACTGAGTTCGGAAATTTCTTTTTCCAAAGTCTCTATTTGTTCCGGGAGCATCTCTAGCTCGCGCTTATATTTGTAGCTCAGCTTATTGGTGGATGATTTTTTGGCTGGTGTTGATTTCGGTTCTTGCTGTTTTTTTGTTTCACTCTGAATTGGTTTTTCAGTTTCCAGCAATTTGTGGCCCCGCCTGGCCCAATCGCTATAGCCTCCGGCGTATTGCACGACATTCCCTTCTTCTTCAAACACCAGAACGCTGGAAACGACATTGTCGAGAAAGGTGCGGTCGTGACTCACAATGATGAGCGTGCCTTGATATTCAACGAGCTGTTCTTCTAGAGCTTCCAACATCTCGACGTCGAGATCATTGGTAGGCTCGTCAAGAATCAGCAAGTTGTTCGCCTGAGTGAAAAGCTTGGCGAGCAGCACTCGGTTACATTCGCCGCCAGAAAGATACTTCACCGGAGTCATAGCGCGTTTGGCTGAAAACAAAAAATTGCGCAGGTAGCCAACTACGTGTCTGTCTTTGCCTCCAAGCTTGATGTATTCCTTACCGTTGCCAACGTTTTCCGCCACTGTTTTTTCCGGCTGAAGTTCTCGGCGAACCTGATCAAAGTAACCGATCTCCAAATGGTTCCCGGTTTTTATTGAACCCTTATCCGGAGTAATTTGCCCCAAAAGAATTTTTAGCAGGGTGCTTTTTCCAACGCCGTTATTTCCAATAAGGCCAATTCGATCGCCGCGCATGATTTTCAGCCGAAAATCTTTAATAAGGGTGTTGTCACCATAGCCGTGAGTGATGCTGCGGGCGTCAATGATTCTGCGGCCGGCTGATTCAGCTGTTTCGATTTGAACTTTAGCTTTGCCCTGACGCTTGATTCGCTGTTCCGATTCCTTGCGAAGTTGATGCAGCGCTCGAACGCGGCCCTCATTGCGTGTTCTTCGAGCCTTGATACCTTGCCTTATCCAGCTTTCTTCTTCTGCAAGCCGTTTGTCAAAGAGTGCATTGGCAACATCTTCTTCCTGGTCGGCTTGTTCCTTTAACTCCAGATATTTCTTGTAGTTACCAGGCCAGCTCACCAGTTTTCCGCGATCTATCTCAACGATGCGGGTGCATAGCTTGGACAGAAAGTTTCGGTCATGTGTAATAAAAACTACGGCGCCCGGGTAACTGCGAATACGGTTTTCCAGCCATTCGATGGTTGCGATATCCAGGTGATTCGTCGGTTCATCCAGTAACAGAAGCTCTGGGTTGGATACCAGCGCTTTGCCAAGGGCGACGCGGCGACGCCACCCGCCTGAAAGATCCTCAAGCCTGCTATTTTTGGGAAGATCAAGCTGGGTGATGATGCGCTCTACCTGCTTGTCTGGGTGCCAGCCACCGCCGGCTTCAATATCGGCCTGAATGAGTTCCATCTCGTTGAGTTGGTTTCGATCCGGGGAGCCACTGCTTAGCAACTGGTATTGGTCGATTAGCTCTTGCTGATGAACTAGTCCATCTTTGACTATTTCAAAGGTGGTTTTGTCGAGGTCGTCGAGAAGTTGTTGATCTAGTTTGCTAATCCGCAGCCCGCGTTTGTAGGTTATTTCTCCCCTGTCGGCTGTAATACGTCCCGATATTATTTTCAGTAGCGTTGATTTGCCCGCGCCATTTCGACCGATAAGGGCAATACGCTCTTTATTCTCGATGGTTAGGTCCGTCTCCGTCAGAAGTGGATTGTCGCCAAACTCAATAGAAATTTGATCGCAGCGGACTAGACTCATGATTGGAAAGGAATTGCCGTCGAAATAGGGTCGCGCATCTTACCAGAGGCAGTTGCAATAGAGGGTTTTCAAGGCTTGTCGAGGCCGCGCAGTTCAAGTATCGTGCGCGCTCTCGCGCAGTCAGGCTGACTGTAAAACTCGTGAAAACAAAGGTGAGTAGCAAATGAAGCTTATTAAAGCCCTAAAAGAATTTAAAATTTTTCAGCGCCGCGATGGCCGTTACGCGGTTAAGACCCGTAAAGGACAGCCAGTAAATGCAGACGAAAAAGTCAGTGTATTACTTGGCGAAGGACTGATTACCGCTCCTGAGCCCAAGCCAGAACCAGCGCCTGCGGCCGATGAAGAGCAGCCTGAAGTAGCCGAGGAAGCTCCTGCGGAAGAGGAAGCCCCAGCGGAAGAGGAAGCCCCAGCGGAAGAAGAAGCTCCGGCAGAGGAAGAGGCTTCGGCAGAGGAAGAAGCACCAGCCGAAGAGGAAGCCCCAGCGGAAGAAGAAGCTCCAGCCGAAGAAGAAGCTCCAGCTGAAGAAGAAGCTCCGGCAGAGGAAGAAGCTCCAGCTGAAGAAGAAGCTCCGGCAGAGGAAGAAGCTCCAGCCGAAGAAGAAGCTCCAGCTGAAGAAGAAGCTCCGGCAGAGGAAGAGGCTCCAGCCGAAGAGGAGCCCTCAGCAGATAAAGAGAAAGAAGACAAATAAGGTTTTCTCGCTCTCAAGCAAAAGCCGGGCAGTAGCCCGGCTTTTTTGTATCTGAATATTAGCTCTCTAGTAAAAAGGTGACCGGCCCGTCGTTAAGCAGTGAAACCTTCATATCGGCGCCAAACTCACCAGTTTCTACCTTGTTCAGAGTGTTCGCACATTGGTCAACAAAGTGAAGGTAGAGTTTTTGCGCTAGATCGGGTGGAGCCGCAGAAGAAAAGCTGGGTCTCAGCCCTTTTTGCGTATCGGCACAAAGAGTAAATTGAGAAACGACTAGAAGCGCGCCCTTAATATCGACCAAGCTCCTATTCATGCGTCCTTGCTCATCAGGGAAAATCCGATAGTTCAGAACTTTTTCTGCGAGTTTGGTAGAACTGTCATTATTGTCTCCCTTGGCAATGCCAAGTAATAACAGTACTCCGGTCTCAATTTCACCAATGCACTTTCCTTTTACCTGGACGGAAGCGTGGTTAACTCGTTGTATTAGTGCACGCATAAATCTGGTGTTCCATTGGCCGGGCTATGATCTTATGAGGATTTGACCTAATCTAAAGAGACATCGCAACAGGAAAGTTTGGATTGGAATCTAAGGTCCTTGAGCTCGTCTACGACACTCAATGTCCCGCATGTGATATTTATTGCAAGCTGGTTCGGGTGCGAGATTCAGTTGGAGAGCTTGTCTTGGTAGATGCTAGAGATAATCCAGAGATCATGCAGGACATTACCGCCCGAGGCTGGGATATTGATGGGGGAATGGTTTTGCGCATTGAAAACCAGCTTTACTATGGCAGTGAGGCTATCCATGTACTCAGCATGCTTGGTACGCGCTCGGGAATTTTTAATCGACTCAACTACTGGCTCTTTCGATCGCCAAGCAGAGCTAAGACTCTCTACCCCTTTCTGCGTGCCTGCCGTGGAATGCTGCTAAAGCTCCTTAGAAAAACCCGCATCAACAACCTTAGAGTTCAGGGTCGAGACAGATTTTAGCTCTCTCTGGCTAAGCTTCCTTAGGCGGGCGGGAGGCGCGTTTCCGCTCATTTTCCGTCAACAGTTTCTTGCGGAGACGAATTGATTTCGGTGTCACCTCAACCAATTCGTCGTCTTCAATAAATTCCAGAGCTTGTTCCAGCGTGAAGCGTACTGGGGGAGACAGAGTCAAAGCCTCATCTGTTCCTGCGGCCCGGACGTTGGTTAGTTGCTTAGCTTTGGTCGGGTTGACTGGCAGGTCGTTGTTGCGAGAATGCAGTCCAATAATTTGCCCTTCGTAAATGTCTTCCGCGTGACCCAAGTAGAGTCGGCCGCGATCCTGCAGGTTGTATAGAGCATAGGCTAGAGTTTTACCTTTAACCATGGAAACCAGCACGCCATTGGTTCGCGTGGCAACCTCGCCTGCCTTCACCGGGCCATAGTGGTCAAATATGCTGGTCATAATCCCGCTGCCTGAGGTGAGTGTCAGGAATTGGCCACGGAATCCAATAAGGCCTCTCGAAGGAATCAGATATTCAAGCTTGATGCGACCTTTGCCATCGGGCTCCATATTTTTCAAATCGCCGCGCCGCAGGCCAATTTCTTCCATAATCGCGCCCTGGTGATCATCTTCGATATCGATCACCACCATTTCGTAGGGTTCGTGAATTTCGCCATCTACTTCCCTCTGCACTACTTCCGGTCGAGACACGCCAAGCTCAAACCCTTCTCGGCGCATCGTTTCGATCAGCACAGAAAGGTGCAGCTCGCCGCGACCAGAAACTTTAAATTTATCTGGTGAGTCGCCTGGCTCTACACGAAGTGCGACGTTATGAATCAGTTCCTGTTCAAGACGTTCCTTAATATTTCTCGAGGTAACAAATTTGCCTTCGGTACCAGAAAAAGGCGAGTCGTTTACCTGGAATGTCATGCTAACTGTCGGTTCGTCAACACTAAGAGCAGGAAGGGCTTCGACCTTTTCCGGCGAACAGAGAGTGTCGGATATGCCCAAGCCTTCGATGCCCGTGATACAAACAATATCTCCCGCACTTGCCTTGTCGGTGTCGACCCGCTCAAGACCGTGATAACCCATGACTTGCAACACTTTGGATTTCCGCTGGTTGCTCTCATTGTCGAGCACAACAACTTGTTGGTTGGGTTTTAGGCTGCCGCGAGTAATTCTGCCAATGCCGATAACGCCGACGTAGCTGCTGTAGTCAAGTGCAGAGATTTGCATCTGAAATTCACCCTCAGTATCGACCGCTGGCGGAGACACCTTATCGAGAATAAGTTCGAGAAGGGGTGTCATGTCTTCAGCCAGCTCATCCGGCTCTGGGCCGGCGACGCCATTGAGCGCCGAGGCATAAATAACGGGGAAATCCAATTGTTCGTCGGTTGCGCCGAGTCGATCAAAAAGATCGAATACCTGATCCATGACCCAGTGCGGGCGAGCCCCTTCACGGTCAACTTTGTTGACTACAAGAATGGGCTTTAGTCCGCGTTCGAATGCTTTTTGAGTAACAAAGCGGGTTTGTGGCATAGGGCCATCAACTGCGTCGACCAAGAGTAGAACACTGTCCACCATGGAGAGTACGCGTTCTACTTCACCTCCAAAATCGGCGTGCCCGGGAGTATCAACGATATTGATTCGATGATCATTCCAGCTAATAGAAGTGTTTTTCGCCAGAATGGTGATGCCACGTTCTTTTTCCTGGTCGTTGGAGTCCATGACTCGCACTGCGTCCTGGTTGCGACGATCCAGTGTTCCCGACTGCTGCAGGAGCTTGTCCACTAGAGTGGTTTTGCCATGGTCGACGTGCGCGACTATGGCGATATTACGCAATTTGCTGATCATTGATTCGGGCCTGGTTACTAACAGGGAAGGCGAGATTTTGGCGCGCCAGAATAAGGCGCGGCATTATAAAGGCTGCCGAGCCTTATGTCTGAATTTAGATGGGATTGTTTTTGGTTTTCGTTCGGTGGTGGTTAGACCACCATTACTCCATCCATCTCTACCTGAGCTCCTTTTGGCAGAGCGGAGACTTCTACTGCAGCTCGCGCCGGGTAGGGCTGTTCAAAATAGGTCGCCATAATCTCGTTTACCAGAGCAAATTTTCCCAGGTCTGTGAGGTAGATATTTAGCTTTACTATGTCATTTAGGGAGCCGCCAGCTGCCTCGCAAACCGCAGTGAGATTGGTAAAGACTTGATTGATTTGATCAGCAGTATCTTCGCTAACCATCTCCATGCTTTCGGGGACCAGAGGAATTTGTCCGGATAGGTAGACCGTGTTATTTACCTTGACCGCTTGTGAATAGGTTCCAATCGCTGCGGGTGCATTGGTTGTGTTGATAACGGCTTTATTGGGCATCCTGAACTATCTCTTCTTAAATTTGGTTTGTGCGTTACTGCCGCGTCGTACATGTTTGACAGCAGGTATAAGGCGAATTCTGCGCATAATATTAGCCAAATGTTTTCTATCGGTCACGCGGATATGTAGCTTTAAAACACTTAGGGTCGAGCCGCGTTCTTCGATGCTGATATTGTCGATTCCAGCGTTGTAGGAGTTAATACGTGAGGCTAATTCGGCGATGACTCCGCGGAACATTTCTACTTCTACCCAAACTTCAGCCTGAAACTCGCCAGATACATTTGCTGCCCAACCAACGGGGGTATAGCTTTCAGGTTCTTTTCTGTAGCTGGCAACGTTCTTACATCGGTCGATATGGATTACCAGGCCTCTGCCTGAGCTGAAATGACCCAAGATTGGATCGCCTGGAATAGGGAGGCAGCAACCGCCAAACGAGATCACATGATCATCTGCGGAATCGATGACGATTGGAGAGTGCAGCTCTGCCAGCTGGTTACTTTGCTCTTCACTGACTAGGTATTTGGCGACAGAAGATGCCTGGCGATCTCCCAATCCGATCTGCTCGAGCAAGGCCTCAAAGCTATCCACGCCATAGTGCTCAAGGCTTTCGTGAATCAGTTTTTTGTCGATTTCATCCAGCGAGATCGAGGCGCTGGAAAGAACCTTGTTTAGAAGCCTTCGACCCAGCTGCAGGGACTCGCCTTTTTGACGATTTTTCAGATCATGGCGTATGGCACTGCGAGCCTTCGCCGTGGTGACAAAATTAAGCCAGTTAGGATGCGGTTGTGCACGTTGTGCGGTAACGATTTCAACCATCTGACCACTTTGTAGTTGCTCAGACAGGGCTGCTAGTCGGTTGTTTATTTTGCAGCCAACACAGCGGTTTCCTACATCGGTATGCACGGCGTAGGCAAAATCTACGGCAGTAGCGCCGCTCGACAAGGTAACTATTTTGCCTTTGGGTGTGAACACGTAAATCTCATCTGGATACAGATCTGTTTTGACATGCTCAATAAATTCCAGAGGGTTGCCAGCCTGTTGCTGCATTTCCAGCAAGCCCTTAATCCAATCGGCGGCGCGGCTCGAAGTCGGTTCGCTATCTCCCTGAGATTTGTAGAACCAGTGAGCAGCGATGCCGAAGTTGGCCATATCGTCCATTTCCTTGGTTCGGATTTGGATTTCTATGGGAACGCCGTGCATTCCGACGAGTCCAGTGTGCAGAGATTGGTAACCATTAGCCTTGGGAATGGCGATATAGTCATTAAATTCGCTGATTACGGGTTTAAAGAGGTTGTGTACAACGCCCAAAACTCGATAACACTCGTCCACTGTTTCCACAACGATACGAAAGGCAAAGACGTCCATAATGTCTTTAAAGGCGATGTTTTTGTCGCGCATTTTTTTGTAGATGCTGTAGAGATGCTTTTCACGACCCATCACTTGTACATTAAATTCTTCGCGCTCAAGTCGAATTTCGATAGCTTGCTGAATTTCCAATACTAGATCTCGGCGGCGGCCCCGGGCGTTCACCAGAGCTGCGGCGAGGCGTTCTGCTCGCATTGGGTAGTAGGCTGCAAAACCCCGGTCTTCAAACTCAAGACGCATATCATTGATGCCTAGCCGTTGCGCAATGGGAGCGTAGATTTCCAGTGTTTCTTTGGCGATACGACGGCGCTTTGTTGATTCCAGGGCACCCAAGGTGCGCATGTTATGCAGACGATCGGCTAGCTTGACGAGAATAACGCGAATATCCTTGGACATTGCCAAGGTCATTTTTAAGAAGTTCTCCGCTTGCTGCTCTTCGTGGCTGTCAGCACTCGATTCCATTTTGTTCAGCTTGCTTACACCGTCCACTAAGTTGGCTACGGCTGCGCCGAATTTTTTTTGTAGAGCGCTTTTAGTGGCGGGAGTGTCTTCGATTACGTCGTGCAGGAGACAGGCCATCAGGCAGTGATGGTCCATGTGCATATCAGCGAGAATATTGGTGGCGGCGAGGGGGTGGGTTACATAGGGTTCGCCGCTTTTGCGATATTGGCCCTCATGGGCCTGCTCGGCGAAGGTGTATGCCCGCCGAACGTCCTTTATCTGTTTTTCAGTGAGGTAGGAGCTGAGCCGGTCACATAACTCTTCGATACCGCTCAATTGTGCCTCCGGAAAGAGTTATTCCTCAGTAGGAGCGGGCTCTGTAGGTTGAACAGGAGGTTGAATAGGTGATTCTTCGATGATGGCACCAATTCCCATAGGTATTTCAGTGCTCTCTAGAAGTACACCCTCCGGAACCTCAGTTGAAAAAGTGTCTTCAAAAAAGTTGTCCTGAATCTCTTCTTCCAGAATGCTCGCGTCCACCAAGCCCTGTTCGATTTCACGAAGCGCCACAACGGTGGGTTTGTCATTTTCCCAAGGAACCAAAGGTTCGCGGGTGCCAGCTAACAGCTGCCGAGCGCGCTTGCTCGCAACCAGAACTAGCTCAAAACGGTTGTCTACATTTTCTAGACAGTCTTCTACAGTAATTCTTGCCATGTTTTACTCAATTTTCAGTTGTGTCACAGAGCCTATCTTATGGGGCTCTGTGTTTCAGAATACGGGAAAAAGGGCGGCGATTCTATCCAATCTGGGGGCGTCAGGAAAGCTTTGTTGCCATTTTTGTTGTTTCGGTGCCGCCGCTTGCTGTTGAAAATCAACTAACGCAATAACCAAAGTGGTTTGTTTGCACCTAAAAGCATCTTTGCCGTCATGCTGCCGAGCACGATTTCCCTCAATTTGGAGTGGCTGAAGGCCCCCATAAGAGTGAGATCGATATTGTGGTCTTCCTGATATTGGCAAAGTGCAGAGCTTGCTTCTCCGCTGAGTATACTCGCCAACACCTGGTGTCCCGATTCGTTCAGCTTAGCTGCGGCCTGGGACTGCAGTTTCTCAGCGACTTGTTGGTCTTGATCGACAGTTACCAGATGTATGTGCGTTCCCTTGACGAGAGGGCTTTGAGCCAGCATCCCCAATGCTTTCCCCGAAGCTTCACTTCCATCATAGGCAAGCATCACTTGCTGCGGCTCCACAAATTCGCTATTTACGATGAGCATTGGGCAGTGCAGAGAGCGAATAGTGGTTTCCAAATTTGCGCTTAGATGCTTCCCATCGGAAGACAGGCTTTCAGAGCTCGCTCCCAAAATTAAAACTCGTATCTCTTGCTCCACCTCGAGTAAAGATTCAGAAAGCGAGCCGTGACGGTGGATGAGTTTTGGCTCAGTGCTTCCTGCATTTACAACCTGATCACGTGCCGCTTCGAGCATAAGCTTGCCCTGTTGAATGGAGAGTTTGGATCGCTTTTCTTCGAGCGAGATCAACTCTTCCATTAACAGCTCCTGGCTGCCCAGGCCAATGGCGCCACTCAGGTCCATTCCAGCGGTAACTGGTCGTGCAATGTTGTGCAGCAATTGCAGCGGCAACTGCAGGCCTTTGCTGATCCAAGCGGCATAGTCACATACCGCCTGATCCATTTTCGAGCCTTCGATACAGGCCAGAACAGATTTATCAGCTCTTTGTTCGCTGGTATTCATATCTAGTGCGCCCCCAGGATTTTGTCGATCTCTTCCGGTTTGTCGTGCAGTCCAAAGCGATCAACGATGGTTTCACTCGCCTCGTTTAATCCCTTGACGCTCACACTAGCACCTTCTCTTCGAAATTTAATTACTGCTTTGTCCAACGCGGAAACCGCAGTGACATCCCAAAAGTGTGCTCGATTGAGATCGATAACCAGGTTTTCAACTACTTCTTTAAAGTCAAAGGCAGCTAGAAACTTGTCTGCCGAATTGAAAAATACCTGACCAACAACCCGATAGGTTCGAGTGTCAGTAGTCTCATCGTACTCTGACTCGACATACATAAAGTGGCTGACCTTGTTGGCAAAAAATAAGGCAGCAAGCAGAACACCGGTGAATACTCCGAGTGCCAAATTGTGAGTCCAGACAACCACCACAACTGTCGTGATCATCACTAAGTTAGTGGAGAGCGGTAGCTCCTTTAAGTTTTGGATGGAAGACCACTTAAAGGTGCCAATGCTCACCATAATCATGACGGACACCAAAGCGGCCATTGGAATTAAAGAAACCCAGTCCTTCAGAAACACCACCAGTATCAGCAAGACAGCACCCGCTGTCAGGCTGGAGAGCCTACCTCGACCACCAGATTTAACATTGATTACCGACTGACCAATCATGGCGCAACCGGCCATACCACCGATTAATCCTGATCCAAAATTGGCGATACCCTGAGCCTTACATTCGCGATTTTTGTCGCTTGGGGTGTCTGTTAAGTCATCAACAATGGTTGCGGTCATAAGCGATTCGAGAAGGCCTACCATCGCCAGAGGAATGGAATAGGGCAGAATTATTTGCAGCGTCTCCAGATTTAAGGGGACTTGAGGCCAAAGAAATACGGGCAGGCTATCGGGCAATTCACCCAGGTCGCCAACGGTTCTAATGTCGAGATCAAGGAAGACAGAAATGGCCGTTAATACCAGGATGGTCACCAAGGGTGAAGGAATCGCTTTGGTAATACGTGGAAATAAGTAAATGATCGCTAGCCCAGCTGCGGTCATAGCATATACCTGCCAGGGAGCATCTGTTAGCTCCGGCAGTTGCGCCATAAAAATAAGGATGGCGAGCGCATTAACAAAGCCCGTAACTACGGAGCTAGAGACAAAACGCATCAGCTCACCAAGGTTGAGGTAGCCAGCCACTATCTGGATAACCCCTGTCAGTAGCGTTGCGGCGAGCAAGTACTCTAAACCGTGCTCCCGCACGAGTGTCACCATCAGTAGAGCCATGGCGGCGGTTGCTGCTGAAATCATGCCTGGCCTGCCACCGACAATCGCTGTGATTACCGCGATACAAAAAGACGCATAAAGCCCTACTTTGGGATCTACTCCAGCGATTATGGAGAAGGCGATGGCTTCAGGAATTAGGGCCAAAGCCACCACTAAGCCTGCAAGAATGTCCGCCCTAACATTGCCGAGCCAGTCTTGGCGTGTTGAAGATAGCAACATGAAATACCTCTGATAAGGCAAAGGCTTTGTGTGCAGCAGTTGCCGATAAAATTTGGATTATTTGAGTTCGTTGACGCGGAAAACCGGAAGCGAATAATTTAGCTGATCGATCAACGAAGTTGAGTCAGCGGTTTAGTTTCCGATATCAAATCCGGGGGGAATGATGCGGCGCCCAAAACGAGGGCGCATACTAAAGTGATTAGCTAGCTTATGAAAGTAATTCGCTGATTATTTTGCCGTGAGACTCGGCCTGAGGGCCAATCCTGCTGCGGTTGGATAGCAAGATTGATTGCAGCTGGGCTAGGGCAGTGTCGAAGTCGTCGTTAATAATTAGGTAATCGGCTTCGCTGTAGTGAGACATTTCTGCTTTGGCTTCGGCCAAGCGCTGAGCGATAACTTCATCGGAGTCCGTTGCTCGTTTACGCAGGCGTTCTTCCAACACGGCAATGGAGGGTGGTAAAACGAAGATACTGCAGGCTTGGGGCATTAATCTTCGAACTTGCTCGGCTCCTTGCCAGTCAATTTCCAATATTACGTCTTGCCCGGATTTTAACTGCTCTTTAACCCAGACTTCGGATGTGCCGTAATAGTGATTAAACACCTGCGCGTGTTCAAGGAATTCTGCACGATTGATCATATCGACAAAAATCGCTTCGTCGACGAAGTGATAGGCAATACCTTCCTCTTCGCCGTTGCGTTTCTGTCGCGTGGTATGGGAGACCGATATTTTTAGATCCGAAACCTGCTCGATCAGCTGCTTAACCAAGCTGGTTTTACCTGCCCCACTGGGTGCAGAGACTATATATAGGGTACCGCTCATAGAAGTTTGATAATTTATTGATCTGGGTGCGATGAACAGACTTGAAGAATAGCATTCTAAATAGATACTGACATCATGATGGACGGAGGTCTGGGTATGAATCAGCAAAACTTTGAGCCCGCAAACGCTTTGATGCTAGGCATTAAAATTGCTCTGCAGTTGACGATGTTGCTCGGGTTGTTTTGGGCTTTAGCACAAGCCCGGTTCGGTCTGGCAGGCATGGTGGCATTGATCATGCTGGCGACTCTTTCGCCAATTTGGCTTAGCCATTGGCTAGAGATTCATCTGCCCCCGGAAGCCGAATTGACGGCAATTCTTTTTTTGTACTCAAGTTTGTTTCTAGGCGAGATAGGTGATTTTTACGAAAGGTTCGCATGGTGGGACCTCCTGTTGCACACCAGTTCGGGTTTTTTAATGGGACTATTTGCCTACATTCTGGTTTTTGTATTGAATCGAACTCCGCGCAGCAGTCTTAACCTGACCCCTCCCTTTGTGGCGCTATTTACCTTTTCCTTTGCGGTGGCTAGCGCAGGTATTTGGGAGATCTTTGAATATGGAATGGATCAGATATTTGGATTAAATATGCAGAAGAGTGGTTTGCACGACACCATGGAGGACATGATCGTTAATCTGATTGGTGCAACCTTATTTGGCTTTATCGGTTATCTGCAATTTCGCATTGATAAGGATTCCATCATTGCGCCCTTGGTCGATAAATTTATGGAAGAGAATCCGGATTTGCTCAAGTGACTGCGCTGAGCAAGTGCTTTCGAGAACTTTTCTAGATCTTTGTCAGCTTGTCGCCAAGCTGGATCTCACCTTGCTTCACAACCTTCGCACATATTCCGCGGAAACAATGGGCTTTGCCGAAATCGGAGTTCACAAAAAGAGTTGCGGCTCTGCCAAATCGATCAGAGAATTTTTTGCAGCCTAAATGAGGCTCCGCAGTTACTTCCACTTCGGCATTTCCGAGCGAGAGACGGGTTCCTGCAGGCAAGTTTTCCTTGCTTAGATCCATGTCAACGTAAAGCTGGTCACCAGCTAGGGGCCAATCCTGTTTTGTCTCGGCGATCAAGTCGATAACACGACTGTTCATAATATTGAGTTGCATTTCCGGGTGGCCGAATCCGTCCGGAGATTTGCTATAAGGTTTGATTTTCCAGTTGTCGCCTTCTAATCCCAATTCGAGACTCAGCTTTGCTTCTGTGAGAACCTTTCTAGCATTGGTTTTAGGGCGAGCCACAATAAGATCCAGATTCCCAGAATTTTTAGGGGACGCCAGAATATTCTCAATTCCATGCTCAAGTTCTTCGGCGCTGCGGTGCATATCAAATAGACCCTTATTCAATATTTTGGATTTGCTCGCGGATTTGCTCGATCAGTACTTTCATTTCTACCGCAACATTAGTTTGGCTCAGTCCCTGAGATTTAGAACCCAAGGTGTTGGCTTCGCGGTTAAGCTCTTGCATTAAAAAATCCAGTTTTCGGCCAATGGGCTGATTAGTAGAAACGAGATCTTCTATTTGGCTGAGGTGGGCTCTGAGTCGGTCGATCTCTTCTTCAACTTCCATTTTCTGAGCCAACAAAACGAGCTCCTGCTCTAGCCTGTCCTGATTTATTTCGATATCTGTATCCGCTAAACGCTGACGAATCTTTTCTTCCTGAGCTTTGCGTATGGCGGGCACAATCTCTACCAAATCAGATGTCAGTTTCTTCAATTCACTGGTGCGCTTGAGGATTTCCTGACCCATCATGTCACCTTCCTTTTGTCGTGACTGCTCGAGCAATGTCAGGCTTTCAGCGACGGCGGCGGAAACCAGTTGCATGAGCTGTTCTTGGTCAACTTCCTTTGAGCTCAATACGCCGGGTAATTGCATCAACTCAAGCAGATCGAGCGGCTGACCACCTGAGGTCATCTGCGACAGCTCAGAAGCGGCTTCGATATAGGACTTGGCGAGATCTTTATCCATTTGAACCTGAGTTTCCGATCCCGCGTTAAATTTGATGCTGAGACTGCATTCGACCTTGCCCCGACTTAACCCAGCGCGGATTTGTTCTCGCAGCTGATGCTCCAAGGAGCGCAGGCTGTCAGGCATGCGGAAGCTGAGATCAAGAAATCTGTGGTTAACTGACTTAAGTTCACAAACGACATTACCCCAATCGGCACTGTGATCGGCGCGGGCAAAACCAGTCATACTTTTGGGCATGAGATACTCCAATAAATCGATCGGCGAGTATAGCGGATCGATACCGAGTTGAATTCTACTCAACTGAGTATCAGTCGGGGCTATAATCCCGCCTCCACAACTAAGAGATTTCAAATGCAACGTCCCAGTGGCAGACGCCCGGAACAATTACGAGCCGTAAAAATCACACGCAATTTTACCCAGCATGCCGAAGGTTCGGTTTTGGTTGAGATGGGTAATACTAAAGTTATCTGTACGGCCTCTGTCGAGGAATCTGTTCCCCGATTCCTGCGAGGAAAGTCGCAAGGTTGGGTGACTGCTGAGTACGGCATGCTGCCGCGCTCGACTGGGAGTCGCATGCAGCGCGAGGCCGCGCGCGGAAAACAATCTGGACGAACCCAGGAGATCCAGAGACTCATAGGTAGATCTCTTAGAGCTGCGATTGACATGAAAGCCTTGGGAGAAAGGTCGATAACTATTGATTGTGATGTGATTCAGGCGGACGGCGGAACTCGAACTGCGTCAATTACTGGAGCCTGTGTTGCCTTGGCTGATGCATTAAATGGATTGGTGGAGAAGAAGACTCTTCCTGCCAGCCCGATGAAGCATATGATTGCAGCCGTTTCCGTGGGTATATATGAAGGCGCACCGGTACTTGATCTGGACTATCCAGAAGACTCTACCGCTGGCACGGACATGAATGTGGTGATGACCGATTCCGGTGGTTTTATTGAAGTGCAGGGCACTGCAGAGGATGGAACCTATTCGGCAGATGAGCTGCAGGCCATGCTGGGTTTGGCGACCCAAGGTATAGGCCAACTGGTACAGATTCAAAAAATGGCCCTTTCCCAGCCAGATGGCTAGAGATTGGCAGATTAAGAGTCCAAAAAAATGAGCGAATTAGAGCAATATCAACATCAATTTATTGAGCTGGCACAAAAGTATGATGCTCTGAGTTTTGGCGAGTTCGAGCTCAAGTCTGGTCGAATAAGTCCTTACTTTTTTAATGCCGGAAAATTTAGTTCTGGTGGTGCGCTCAGTTTGCTGGGGGCAAGTTATGCAGATGCGATAGTTGCTCGAGAGATAGAGTTCGATTTTATATTTGGTCCGGCTTACAAAGGCATTCCCCTTGCCGCAGTTACGGCATCGGCGCTTTACGACAGACACGGAATGGATGTGCCCTACTGTTTTAACCGCAAGGAAGCCAAAGATCACGGCGAAGGCGGTATTTTTGTTGGTGCCAAACCTGAGGGCCGAGGGTTAATAGTTGACGATGTAATAACCGCGGGAACCGCAATTCGCGAAGCTATTGGTCAACTAGAGGCAGCGGGGGCCAAGGCTGCGGCAGTCATTATTGGTCTGGATCGAAAAGAGCGCGCGCCGAACTCTGATCTGTCTGCTGTGATGCAGTTGGAAGCCGAGTCTTCTCTTCGTGTTGAATCTATCGTTTCTCTAGACCATATCCGCCAATATTTGTCGGCTGGTTCGGATGATAATCTACTTGCTAAAATCGAGGCGTACCAAGAAGAGTACGGAGTATAGAAATGACAAATGGCAAACTGCTTCCAGTTCTGTTTCTGTCGCTTTCGACCAGCCTAGTTTGCGCTCAGGAATTTTATCGTTATGTGAATGATCAGGGTCAGACTGTGCTCGATACCAAAATACCTGGGCAATTTGTAAACAATGGCTACGACGTGCTGGACTCCGGCGGGCGCCTCCTCGAAAGAGTGCCGGCAGTTGTCACCCAGGATCCTGCAGAGATGGAGCTATCTGCTGCTGCATCGAGTAACGCACAGGAAGATCAGATACTGTTAGCCAGCTATTCGAGGGTGGAAGAGATTGATGCCCATGGATTGCGTAAGGTTGAGGCGCTGGAAAGGGAGATCAGCATTATCCAGACAGATCAGCGCGTTACCCAGATAGAAATCGACAAAGCGGTTCAGGAGAAAGCTGACTACGAAGCTCGAGAGTTTGAGGTGCCGCCAGAAACTCTAGCTCATATCGAAGAACTAAATGTGACTATGGTTCGGCTGGAAGAGCAATTGGCGCGCCGCAGCGCAGAGATTGAGGCAACCGAGGTGGAGTTTCTCGGCAAAAGGGAGCGCTTTATTCAGCTTAAGGCTGAATTGGATTCCAATTAACCTGCTAGGGAAGTAGAGCTAACTGGCTACGCTAATTCTAAATAGTGACTTGGACATGGCTGTCCACTGATCTTCCCAGTTTTCTGTGGGCTTCTTTTCAAAACCACTGCGCACGTACTGCAGTATCTTGCCATCCAGATAAAGGGTAAGCATATTTACCGTTGCCCCAAGCCCGAATGGGGTGCGCAGGGATTCCTGCAGTTCTGCCTCTCTGAGCACTTGTTTAATGGTGGTTTCTAGGCGCGCAAATATTTGGTTTACCCTTTGCTGTAGGCGCTGATCTTCTCCCATCAAGGCATCTCCTGCGAGTAAGCGACACAAGCCTGCGTTCGATTCTGCAAAGGCTAAAACCAAATGGATTATTCTAGGGCAGCGGTCCAGAGCGGAAGCTTCAGAATTGAGAATGCTGTTGATGCGGCTAAAAAGTGATTCCTCAACAAAATCGAGCAAGCCATCGTACATTTTTGCCTTGCTTGGAAAGTGTCTGTAGAGAGCCGCCTCAGATACACCGATTTTGGCAGCGAGATTAGCAGTAGTAATGCGCCCGCCATTCTCTTTTTCCAGCATGCGCACTAAGGTCTCAAGTATTTCTTGGCGGCGGTTTCCTCGACGTTTTTTGGTCGCTGGAGTGCTCATTGCTCGGCCTGCGTATTTGCCATACTTTTATGGGTAATGAGGGTGCCGACGCCGGCGTCCGAGAAAATTTCCAATAAAACAGCGTGCTTAACTCTGCCATCAATAATGTGTGCTGAATGCACGCCAGCCGCCACAGCATCGAGAGCAGATTGGACCTTAGGCAGCATACCGCCGCTTATGGTGCCTTCCTTTACCAAGTCATCGACCAGCTGCGTCGTCAGGCCAGTAAGCACTTCACCTTCAGAGTTCTGGATACCTGGTACGTCCGTTAACAGAATAAGTTTTTCCGCTTGGGTAACCTCGGCAATTTTTCCAGCCACTAAATCGGCGTTGATATTGTAGGAATCGCCTTCGCTACTTACCCCAATTGGCGCAACTACGGGAATAAAGTCACTGTTGATAAGGGTATCCAGCACGCGCTTGTTTACCTGCGCGACTTCGCCAACATGACCGATATCGATGATTTCTGAGGCATCGATGCCTGGGGTATTTTTACTGACCTGCAAGGGTCTGGCGGTAATCAGCCTTCCGTCCTTGCCGGTCACGCCAAGGGCGGATCCGCCGGCCCCGTGAATCAGGTCAACGATCTCTTTATTCACCTTGCCGCCCAGGACCATCTCCACCACATCCATGGTTTGTTTGTCCGTGACTCTCATGCCATCGACAAAGCGAGTTTCTATATTCAGGGCTTTCAGCATCTTGCCAATCTGGGGCCCGCCACCATGCACCACAATCGGATTTATGCCGATTAGCTTTAACATCACCATGTCTCTGGCAAAACTGGATTTCAGCTCTTCATCAACCATGGCGTTGCCGCCAAATTTGATAACCAGAGTTTTACCGGAAAATTTTTGGATGTATGGCAAAGCCTCGGTTAAGACCGAGGCAAACTGCTGTGTTTTTTCTGCGTTAAAAGACATATTTTCCTAGGGTACTCATTTTAAAAAGGTAAATTTAGTTCGCTATCCAACTGTTCAAATATCTGGCGAAACTCGCTCTGAATATTTCTTAGCGCTGTTTCGGTCTCACCTTCAAAGCGAATGGACAATTTAGGCCCGGTATTGCTGACTCGAACTAATCCCCATGCCTGAGGATATTCGATCCTCAACCCATCAATTTCAATGAGCTTTGCGCCGGGGAAGTCCGCATTTTGACGAAATTCCTGAAAAATTTCCCTTTTTTGTTCGTCTGGGACTTTAATCTCCAGCTCTTCCGTTGATGGCAAAGTAGGGACGTCCGGCAGTATTTCGCTTAGCGGCCGTCCCTGCTTATGGATTAATTCCGCCAGCCGGTAGGCCGCGTAAATGCCATCATCTACGGCATTCCATCTGTCCATAAAGAAGTAGTGACTGCTGTACTCCCCACCCAACAGCGCTTGTTCGGACCTGACCCTGCTCTGTATAAAAGTTCGACCAGACTTTTCCATCAACGCAGTGCCGCCCCAACGGCTGATGTTATCTGCAATTTGTTTGGAAGCCTTGACGTCGAAAACCAATTTAGCGCCTGGGTTGGACTGCAGTAGATCTTTAGCAAAGAGCTGATAGAGTTGATCAGGTGTCAGGATTTGTCCGAGGTTGTCGATGGCAACAACACGGTCGCCGTCACCATCCAAAGCAATGCCAAAATCGCTTTGGGTATCTATCACTTTCTGGCAAATCTCCTTGAGGTTATCCGATACACAGGGATCCGGACTGTGGTTGGGAAAATTGCCGTCGATATCGCAGTAAAGAGATTCAACTTGGCACCCAAGCTCTGCAAAAGCGCGACAGGCGAGCTGTCCGGCCACTCCGTTTGCACCATCAATGGCGATACGCAGTCCGCCGATGTTTTTGGCATCTGCCTTGAGAAATTTCAGGTAATTGGGAACTGCATCGACTTGCCGCAAATCCGCTGTGCCCGCTTCGAAACTTTGACGGGACATCAGTTCCATTAGCTGCTGAAGTTTGTCGCCGGAATAAGCCTCTCCGCCAAGAATTATCTTGAAGCCGTTGTACTCTCGTGAATTATGGCTGGCAGTGATCATGATGCCGGCATCATGCGCTGGAGAATTTGCCAGAAATTGACCCAACAAGGGTGTTGGCCCAATACCCAGGTCGTGCACATAGCAGCCTGATTCGAGGAGGCCGGATTTCAGTGCCTCACTTAGAATTGGGCTGGTGGTGCGTCCGTCGCGGCAGATGCAGATTGAGTTTTGGCCGCTCTCTTTGAGCACTAGAGCAAAGGCTCGAGCAAGCTGGCGTGCAAATTGGGGTGTGATTTCAGTATTGGCGATCCCGCGAATATCGTTAGCGCGGAAGACCCTTGCCGGCAGATCTTTTGATTCGATGGCGACAAATCGATCGAGCGGGGAGAGCTCTTGAACAGGCTCTGTGGCGGATCCGTAACCAGAATTCATATCAATACCTTTCGGCTTTGATCGAAAATAGTGATCGATATTAGCAAGGATTCACTTACATTGAAAAGCTTGAAATTAAAGGGGTGTGACTTACTTTGTAATCTCTTCGCCGATGACCTCTAGGATTTTTCTGGCAATTAGGCGTTTGTGCGACTTGCCTAGTTCAAGTTCAAAGTCTGGGCCAATCAGAGTGACGGCATTTTCGTCGCTTCCAAAACCAATGCTCTGGTCGGAAATGTCGTTGGCCACAATGAGGTTGAGGTTTTTTGAGATCAGCTTTTTACTGGCATTTTCGATCAGCTTTTCTGATTCAGCGGCAAAACCTACACAGAAAAGATGGTCGCCAAGCGCAGCTACCTTGGCGAGAATATCTGGATTGCGCACAAGTTTTATTGCCATCTCATTGCCGTGCTTTTTGATTTTTTGCGGGCTAGCTTGTTCTGGCCGGTAATCTGCAACCGCTGCTGTAGCGATAAATACATCCGCCTTTGCGGCTTCAGCCATTGCTGCACTCTGCATTTCGGCGCAGCTGGTTACCTCTATTCTTTTTACTCCTAAGGGACAGTCCAAATTGACCGGGCCGCTAACCAGAACTGTCTCGGCGCCGGCGCGAACACTGGCCATCGCAATGGCATAGCCCATCTTTCCTGAGCTGTGATTGCTCAAGTAGCGCACTGGATCAAGGGCTTCCAGAGTCGGCCCTGCGGTGATCACGACCTTCTTGCCTGTGAGGGGATTCGAAGCTGAATCCAGCTCAAGTGCTGCGATGATTTTCATGGGCTCCGTCATGCGCCCCAGTCCGATATCGCCGCAGGCCTGGTCACCGCTGTCTGGCCCAACAATATTGATTCCAAGTTGCTCGATTAGGCTAAGATTTTTTTGGGTTGCCGCGTTGATCCACATAGCCTGGTTCATAGAGGGTGCGACGGAAATATCTGCCTTAGCGGCTAAGCAGACTGTACTCAACAAGTCCTCTGCCCGGCCTTGTGACAGTCTGGCGAGAAAATTGGCAGTGGCAGGAGCGATCACAATCTTGTCAGCCCATCGGGCAAGTTCAATATGACCCATTCCGGCTTCAGCCTCTGGATCTAGTAAATCAGTATGCACGGGACTTCCAGAAAGAGCTTGGAAGGTTAGGGGGGTAACAAAGGCCTCAGCGCCAGGGGTCATAACAACTTTGACTAGAGCGCCTCTGTCCGCCAGACGACGAATCAGCTCACAGCTTTTATAGGCAGCGATGCCACCAGTAACTCCGACAATGATTTTTTGGCCGCTTAAATTGGACATCGATCCCGTGTAGACCACCCTAGGAAAAATTTGAGGGCTGTATGTTACCCCAAGACTTTGTTTAAACTAGCCGTACCATCAATTTCAGGGAAGAAAGATATGGGAATTCAGAATTGGCCGAAATCCGACCGACCTCGAGAAAAGCTTATCCACAGAGGCCCTGCCTCATTATCTGATGCTGAGTTGTTAGCCATATTTCTGCGCACCGGCGTAAAGGGAAAGAGCGCTGTTGAGTTGGCGCGCGAACTGCAAGAACTGCATGGATCTATTGGTGCTTTGCTAGAGGCGGATCTTGCGACTTTTACCAGTTTTCGGGGTCTGGGCGAAGCCAAGTACGCACAGTTGCAGGCAGTTCTGGAGCTTACTAGGCGTCACTTGCTTGAAAGCCACGATCGAGGTGATGAGATCACCAGTCCAGAGGCTATACGCAAGTTTCTGCAGCTGCAATTGAGGAATCAGGAACGAGAAATTTTTTATGGTGTATTTCTCGACAATCGCCACAGAATATTGCGATCTGATCCGCTATTTATGGGGAGCATCTCTAGTGCCACAGTGCATGTTCGAGAAATCGTGAAAGGTGCACTCGCCTGCAACGCTGCTGCGGTAATTGTTGCCCACAACCACCCTTCGGGAATAGCGGAGCCGAGCTCTGCGGATTTAAAGATTACGAAGCGTATTCGCGAGGCTTTGGAATTGGTAGATATCCGCCTTCTCGACCATTTTGTTGTGGCTGAAAATCGTGTGGAATCCTTTGCCGAGCGTGGATTGCTCTAATGCCGATTTAATGGTCATTTATCGTTGCTTTGGTGCTTGGCATCTGGAATAATCGCGCACCTATTTTTGACCCCGTGCCGTCTTGAGGCCAGAGGGTTCAATAGAATAGCCGAATTAATTTAGGAAAAGAGGTTTCCAATGTCCAGAGTATGCCAAGTGACCGGCAAGCGTCCGATTACCGGAAATAACGTGTCACACGCAAAAAACCGTACTCGCCGTCGTTTTCTACCCAACCTGCAAACGCGTCGTTTTTGGGTTGAAGCTGAAAATAGATTTGTGCGCCTGCGCGTATCTACCAAGGGTCAACGCATTATTGACAAGCTTGGAATTGAAACCGTGTTGGCTGATATGCGCGCCCGCGGCGAAAAAGTTTAAGAGAAGAGGAAGAAGAGAGATGCGAGAGAAGATTCGATTGAACTCATCTGCTGGTACTGGGCATTTTTACACTACCACCAAGAACAAAAGAAACATGCCTGAAAAAATGGAGATCACTAAGTATGATCCTGTTGCTCGCAAGCATGTGCTCTACAAAGAAGCCAAGATTAAGTAGATAGCGCTTCACATAGAGAATAAAAAGCCCGGCATGTACCGGGCTTTTTTGTGTCTAGATCTAATTGGGTGCTTAGTCAGGCAAGCTAACCTTCTCTAACAATAGATGCCCCTGAATATGGACTTTAGCAACCCATCCTGGAGCTAACCAACTGGTGGCGGAAGCTTCGCAGATAAGTGCCGGGCCACGAACAACAGCTCCAGCAGGGAGCGCATTTCTGTCCACAATCAACTTTTTTCCAAGCTCTGGACTTGGGTTAGTTAGCGTGAAATCTGAGTCTTCTGATTGATCCAGCTCGGGAAGTTTGACGAACTTTTGTTCAGCTGAGACATGCACCCTAAGGTTTACCTTTTCTACTTCTCGGTCCAGGCGATAGCCAAAGTTTTGTTCGTGTTCTCTATGGAAATTTTCTATCAGAGAATTCCAGTTCAAGTCGTCTGTCAAAGCAAGGTTCAAAGTGAAGCTTTGACCTCGATAGCGGCAATCCAGGCTGAAGCGAGTAGATATACCCTCTGTGGCAAAGCCCTCCTGTTGCAGCTCCAATTGACCGTGATTTGCCAATTGCTTGCCACTTTCTAGGAGTTGCATAACAGAGGCGGAATCACTTTCGCTCAGAGCATGTGAGAGCTCTCTCTTTCCTGGTGCGAGAAGCATTCCAAGGGCCGAGAGAATGCCAGAGTTTGCCGGAATTAAGGCTCTGGTCATCTCCAACTTTTCAGCCAAAGCGCAAACGTGCAGTCCACCAGCACCACCAAAACTGCAGAGCCGGTAGTCTTTTGGATCTTCGCCAACCTGTACGCTTATCTGCCGCAGCGCTCTAGCCATGTGCTCATTGGCGAGATCCAGAATTCCCTGTGCCATCTCTCTTGGCGAAATATTGCCCTGAGCAGCCAACTCTTCGATGACTCTGTTCGCAGCACTAGCGTCGAGAGCCATGTTTCCTCCAGCAAATTGTTTGGAGGGTAAATTTCCTAGGAAAATATGTGCGTCGGTAACGGTAGCTTGTCTGCCCCCAAGGCCATAACCGGCCGGCCCCGGTCTGGCTCCGGCGGATTCCGGGCCTACGTGCAGCATTCCGGCCTCATCGAGGTAAGCGATTGATCCTCCGCCAGCGCCTATGGTGTGCATATCGACCATGGGCACAGCAACTGGGTACCTACCAATTCTGCCTTCCCGAGTGAGTTGAATTTGTTCGCCTATCAGAGCCACATCCGTGGATGTGCCGCCCATATCAAAGGTTAAGAGGTCGCCGCAATCGATCTGACGCCTTATTTGATGTGCGGCGGCTAAGCCACCGGCCGGACCTGAAAGCAGAAGGTTGACCGCTTTTTCTGATGCCTGTTGGCAACCGATAGTGCCACCAGAGGATTGCATAACGGATAGGTTTTGTTGGGGGATTTGTTCGCTTAGACGGCTCAGATAATTGTGCATTAAAGGGCCGAGGCTAGCGTTTAACCAGGTGGCAATGCCGCGCTCGTATTCTCCAGTTTCCGGCAGTACTTCGGAAGAGATGCTGACGAAGTGATCTTTTGCCAAGAAGTCACGCAGGCGCTGTTCATGCTCTGGTTGGAGATATGAAAATAGCAGGCAAATAGCTATGGATTCAGCTTCCAAATCGCGGACTTCAGAAATTAGCCTGTCAATATTTTCTGGTTCCAGGGGCTCTATTTCGGCGCCCTTAGGATCCATTCGGCACTGTATTTCCAAACATTGAGATTGAGGAATGGGGGCGGCTTGTTTTGGCGGTCGAAGGTCGTATATATCGGCACGGTTTTGTCGGCCAATGGTGAGAAAGTCTCGTAAGCCCTGATTGGTTATTAAGAGGGTTTTCGCACCCTGTCCCTGAAGGGCAGCATTAGTTGCGACGGTGCTCCCATGAATTACCAGAAGCTGTCCATTGCGGCAGTCCTCCGCGAGCCCCATTTCCTCAATACCTTGCAAAATGGCGAGCTCAGGTGCTTCTGGAGTTGAAAGGACTTTGTGGGTAAGTAGCTGACGACCTTGCAGCAGAGCAAAGTCTGTAAAAGTTCCACCGGTATCCACACCCAATCGGGGCAGCAATGCGGCAGATGAACCACTTGGACTAAGAGGTTCCATCATAGAAAGTAAATTTAGAAGATTGGGCCAGAGCTACTCTGGCCCGGTAACAGCTAGTCGCGATAGGTAACCAGAGATACAGCAAAAGTAGGATCAACGCCCACAGCTTCAGTAGCTTGGTCCGTGATACCAATGTAGATGTCTGCAGTGGCTAGCTCATGAGCACGCACTGTTACTGAAGCCTGAGGGTTTTCAGCGAGGATACGTTCCACATTTGCTCTCACGGAACGCACGTCGATGCGACGACCATCTAGCCAGATTTCGTTAGTCTCAGTGACGATGAAGGTGGCATTTCTGCTGGTTGCATCAGGCGGAGAATCAGACTCAGGTGGACGATTTACCCGGAATCCGTCTTCCTGAACAAAGGACGCGGTCACGATAAAGAAGATTAACATGATGAATACCACGTCGAGCATTGGCGTCAAATCTATCTCTGATTCTTCTTGTGGTTGTTTCTTTTTGAACAGACGGGCCATTCTAGTACTACTCCCCCGGAGTTTTTGTTGTCACATCTCGGCAATTTTTCAACCAAAATGCCATTGAAATCGAGCCCGCTAAGTTACCATGTCATTTCGCGAAATGCACTACCTGAGCACCAATCTATACAAATGAGAATATCCGGTTTATGCCTGAGTTACCTGAAGTAGAGACAACAAAAGCTGGCATCAGTCCTCACGTTGTTGGCCGTGAAGTTAGTAGCTTGAATGTCTATCAGAGTTCGTTGCGCTGGCCGGTCCCCACGGATATGGCCGAAAATTTTGTCGGGCAGACAATACAGAGCCTTACTAGACGGGGAAAATATCTGATTCTCTCTACAAGTGTAGGAGGGGCCTTAGTCCATTTGGGCATGTCTGGCAGTCTAAGAATTTGCAAGGAAGCGGAGACTCGCCGTAAACATGATCACTGGGACATGGTTTTCGACTCAGACTGCGTGCTGCGCTATCACGACCCCCGACGATTTGGTGCTTTTCTTTGGGCGGGTTCCGATCCCTGGCAACATGCCCTTTTAGTCAACCTAGGGCCGGAGCCGATCGAGGAAGATTTCACCGCAGACTATATTTACCAGTTGTCGCGAGGCAAAAAGCAGGTTGTAAAAACCTTTCTTATGAGCTCTCAAACGGTGGTAGGGGTTGGCAATATCTACGCTAGCGAATCACTTTATCGTGCCGGTATTCATCCCAATAGGTCGGCGGGCAAGGTGTCCCGAAAGCGTTATCTGGCGCTCGTAATTGCGGTAAAGGAAGTACTTGCAGAGGCAATTGAGAGTGGTGGATCAACTCTCAGAGATTATGTGAATGGCAGTGGTTCGCCGGGTTATTTCCAACAACAGCTGTTGGTTTACGGTCGTGCTGGCAAGGAGTGTAAGAATTGCTCTACCAGTATTCGGCAGATTCGTATTGGTCAGCGCTCCAGTTTTTATTGTCCTAGCTGCCAGCACTAGCGTTGATAGGGGGCAGTCAATCCTTAAATTTTTCTGAAAGAATTTTCCAAACGTGAGGCGGGACAAATGGAGAAATATCTCCACCTAATGAGCCGATTTCTTTTACCAGCGAGGAAGAGATATAGGAAAATTGTTCGGCGGGCGTCAAAAAAATGCTTTCGAGCCGCTCTGACAGTGCTCGGTTCATATTTGCCAGTTGAAATTCGTACTCGAAATCAGAAACCGCTCGCAAGCCCCTCAAAATGGCAACAGCATCCAGCTCAGAGGCCAAGTGCACCAACAAACGATCGAATCCCAATACTTCCACATTTTCCAAGTGGGTGAGAGCGGTTGTGGTCATTTCCACACGCTCTTCCAAACTAAACATGGGATTTTTGCGAGTGCTCGATGCGATAGCGACATAAACCTTGTCAAACAGGTAGCTAGCGCGCTCGACCAAATCAATGTGCCCGTTGGTTATAGGGTCAAAGGTTCCAGGGTAAATAACTGATTTCATCTGCTTCTATGGGGTCTAGTTTCTTGGTTTAGTTGAGCGCCAAAGCTTATTGGGCACTGCAACATAATCGGATACTACTGTATTTGAGAGAGAGCGACAATTTTCCAAGGGCGTATCAGGCAAGCCGAAGTTGGTAGATCGCGCAGCTAACATCGCCCATAGACTTCTCTTTAAACCCTGCCCAGTTTTGAGGTGGCACGGGTTGCGGCTGAGACTTTGCCCACTCCAGATAGATTAGGGCATTGGGTTTGAGAAGATGGCTCTGATCCAGCAGGCTCATTGATTGCTGAAGCAAAGAGGTATCGAAGGGCGGATCTAGAAATATCACATCAAATTTGTGGCTACCCAAATCCGCATCTGAACGGAAAAACTCCAGCGCATTTTGTTGTCGAATATCTGCCTGAAGGCCCAGAGATTCAGAGGTTTGATTTAGCTGCCTAGCTACCGCGGAGGAGCTTTCGAGCAGAAGGGCATTTTTGGCTCCTCTCGAAATAGATTCGAATCCAAGAATCCCAGTTCCGGCAAATGCATCTAATACGGAAGCCCCTTCGATGTAAGGAGCTAGCCAGTTGAAAAGGGTTTCGCGCATACGCTCGCCGGTTGGCCTCAATCCAGGTTCTTCTGCAACCAGTATCTTGCGACCGCGGTGTGTGCCACCAATTATGCGAAGGCTGGAGAGATTTGAATATTTTTTCTTTTTGGCCATGAGAAATTTGAGTTAAAAATAGGCTATTCGATTAGTTTGGTGGTGTAGGATATCCCATTCTCCAATATCTCCTGTTATCAGTGTTTATTATCAGTTTCGAGGCGCTCTTTGTTCGGTAAATTATTTAAATCAAAAGGCAATGAATCAGATCGGATTAAAGATTCTGAAAATGGTTCAGAAGCAAATCTTGAAACGCGTTGGCGCTCGGGCCTGAGTCGAACGAACAGAGGCTTGGGGAGTGGGTTAAGGTCATTACTATCGGGTCGCAAAGGTCTGGACGCAGAATTGCGCGATGAACTGGAGATGCTATTGATAGGTGCAGATGTTGGTATTGAAACCAGCAATTTTCTGCTGGATGCATTGGATGATTCGATGCGTTCTTCGGTACAAGAAAATGCCCCGATTGAGCTGCTCGCTGAAATACTCTTTGAGCTGTTACAGCCTCTCGCGCAGCCATTGGAAATTGCCGAATCGGATAAGCCTCAAGTAATTATGGTTGTAGGCGTGAATGGCGTAGGGAAAACCACAAGTATTGGAAAGATGGCTTATCGGCTGAATGCGCAAGGTAAGTCCGTAGTCTTGGCTGCCGGTGATACTTTTAGGGCAGCAGCCGTTGAACAGCTTCAGGTGTGGGGTGAGCGCAACCAAATCCCTGTCGTGGCGCAAAAGCCAGGAAGCGATAGCGCATCGGTGATATTTGACGCCCTGCAATCCGCGACCAACAAAAAGGCTGATGTGCTTATTGCTGACACAGCTGGACGATTGCACAACAAAGAACACTTGATGTCAGAGCTCGAAAAAGTGGTTCGGGTTCAAAAGAAGATTGACGAAAATGCACCCCAGGAGGTGCTACTCGTGTTAGATGCTTCTACGGGACAGAATGCCTTGAGTCAGGCTAGAGAATTTGCCAAAGCAGCACCCTTAACTGGGCTTATTGTTACTAAGTTAGATGGCACCGCGAGAGGTGGAGTGGTAATTAGTTTGGCTCACCAGATGCAATTGCCAGTGCGGTTCATCGGATTAGGGGAAGGCATAGAGGATTTACAGCCCTTCAATGCAGAGGCCTATATCGCGGCTTTGTTAGAAGATGGCGATGCGTAGTCCCAAATGATTGTTTTCGATAATGTAAGCAAGCGCTATCCAGGCGGGCACGACGCTTTGAAGCAGGTCAGCTTTGAGCTATCCCGTGGAGAGATGGCCTTTTTGACGGGGCATTCGGGAGCGGGTAAAAGTACTCTCTTGAAGTTGATCATGGCGATGGAACACTCCTCTCAGGGGCAGGTTCTTTACGATGGCAAAAATCTCGCGAGATTGGGCCGCCAAGGAATTCCTTATCATCGAAGGCGCATTGGTGTGGTATTCCAAAACCATTCGCTGCTGTTTGATCGCAGTGTATTTGACAATGTTGCCTTGCCACTAGCCATTTCTGGAGCGGATCCAAGCGAAACCGCGCGAAGGGTGAGAGCTGCCCTGGACAAAGTTGGTTTGCTGCATCGCGAAACGCAGAATCCCGTCGCGCTTTCTGGCGGAGAACAGCAACGTATAGGCATTGCCCGAGCTGTTGTGCATAAACCTGATCTGCTGCTGGCGGATGAGCCAACAGGAAACCTCGATCCTGAATTGTCAGCAGAAATTATGAATTTGTTTCACGAATTCAATTCGGTGGGTGTCACGGTGTTGGTGGCGACCCACGACATCTCCTTGGTCCGCGAACTGGGACTGCGGCAAATTGTTTTGAGTGAAGGGCGCCTTGCCAGTGGCAGTGCGTCCCCCGTTGCTGAAGGGCCACGCAGTTGAATCGGAGAGTAAAAAACAAGACGAAATTTGTAAGGCTTGCAGAGTTCTCGCCTCTGCGTCTTGTGGTTTGGGCGAGAAATCATTTTAAGGTAGGTCGTTCAAGCTTGGTTCGGCTGAGAGCAGAGCCGTTGCAAACAGGGCTGACGGTCTGTGTCGTGGCAATTGCGCTGGCCCTGCCGACACTGCTTTTGCAGCTGGCGGGTTTAGGTGCGAACGCACTCAGTCAAATTGGAGAGACATCCGATATCAATGTTTATTTTGATCTGGGTGTGCAATCCGAAATCGTGGAAGAGCGGGCTCAGGCCTGGCAGAACGATAGTCGAATCGCCTCTACAGAGGTGATTAGTCCGAATCAGGGTTTGGATGAATTTGAGCAGTTTTCTGGCCTGGGATCGATTCTGGCCGGTTTTGAAGAAAACCCCCTTCCCTATGTGGTTCGAATTCAGCCTTCTGAGCAAGTGCTGAGTCGCCCAGCTGAGCTTCAGCTGTTAGTTCAGGCGCTGGACGCTGAGGAGCGAGTTGATTCAGCAATTCTTGATCTCGTCTGGCTCAACAGGCTCAACTCCATGGTCAGTTTTGTTGATCGCTTATCCTATGGGGTGGGATTTTTGTTGGCATTGGGAATATTGCTAATTCTGGGGAATACCATCCGGCTCACTATTGAAAACAGACGCGAAGAGATCGTTGTGATTAAGTTGGTCGGAGGTACTGATCGATTCGTTCGACGCCCACTTATCTATGCCGGTCTCTGGTACGGGTTGCTGGGAGGACTAGCCGCTGCACTTTTGGTTGCCATCGTTGGTCTGCTGATCTCGATGCCTTTGCAGAGGTTATTAGTGTCGTATCAAAGCTCGGTTGCTCTGCCGGATTTGAGTTTTGCGCTACTCTTTAAGCTCGCTTTTTATGGTGCGTTATTGGGTTGTGCAGGAGCCTGGATTTCCGTATTGCAACACTTGCGAAATATAGAACCACAGTAACTCAAAATATGGCGTTAGCGTTCGCGGGTAAAAACCGAGAGTCTGCATACCTCTTCAAAGCCAAGTTTTGCTGCTAGTCGGCGTGAGGCGGTATTCGATGAAACTGCCCCCCAAACAGGCTCTAATCCCTTTTTCCACATTTCTGTCATGGCATGGCGAACACAGAGTTCTGCAAAGCCACGGTTGCGATATTCAGCTAGGGTATCGATAGAAATATCCCAGAGACTCTCGCTTGTGGAGGCGGGATAGCAAAAAGACACCGGTCGATTTTCTAAAGCGACGCAATAGATGTCGGTGGAAAAAGTCAGTTCTTGCTTAAGCTCCTCCAGTAATAAATCGGGAATGCCTGGATCTTCTCTTAGATCTGAAAGTTCGAGCTTGCGACACTCAATATTATTTTCTACAGAAGCGGTATCACTATTTTTGTACTCATTCACAAAATCAACATTAGCAGGGGTTTGCATTATGGAAGCATCCTCTCTGGAATAGAGAAGCAGAGCGGCGGCGACATGCTCTGCATTTTCTATCGGGCAGAGTATCTCCTCGGCTAGCTCGGACAGCTGGAAAAGAATTTCTTCCTCTGGTGTACCGATTACAAAGCCCAGACCAATGTCCTCCTGAAATACTGCCCCACAGGCCTCCGGTATAAGCTCAATATCTAAAACGCGGCCTCTACCACTGAGCAACATACCTCGTGCCTCAACCCAAAGCGCGAGATCTGGAAGTGCGTCGAGAACGAGTCTATTGATTTGGTTCATTGCTTCGTGAGTTTAAGTTAGATGGAAAAAGTCTGGGAGAGCCCTAACCCTCATTATGGAGCGAAATTGGCTTTCGGTGTTCTGTTAAACCTCTGGACCTCTTAACCTCTATACCTTCCAACCTGAAAATCTATATCAAAATTAATTGATATAGAAAGGTAAGTCAGATAGTCTGCGCCCTTATGAATGCTTCGGCACAGATATCCAGCGCAAATTTTCGTCTCTTAGAGGCGTTTAAGGCATTGGGGGATACATTACGTTTTCGAATTGTTCGCCTGATGCAGCAGGATTCTTTTGGTGTACTCGAGCTTTGTGAGCTTTTCGAAGTGCGCCAACCTGCTATGAGTCACCACCTGAAGGTTATGGTTGAAGCGGGTCTGCTATGCAGCCGCAGAGAAGGCAATTCTTTGTTTTATCGAAGAATGTTACCGGACCAAACAGATAACCCAGATGCTCTTAGATCGCTGTATGGGCTGATCGATGATGTTGAACTTGGCGCAGATATTGAGAAGGCCTTGGCGGTTTTACGGAAAACGCGCACAGAGCGCTCGGTGGAGTTTTTTCAGAAAAATTCGGAGCGTTTTCGTTCGCAGCAGGATTTGATTGCCGGATACGGCGAATATGGGGACTCCATTGCGGAAGCGGTGCGAGCCTTGCCACTTAGCAAGGATTTGTGGGTTGAGGTGGGCTCGGGAGAGGGTGAGTTACTGGAAGAGCTCTCTGAAGAATTTGCACAAGTTATTGCCCTGGACGTATCAGTCGAGCTATTGGAAAAAGCTCGAAGTAGATTGGGCGTAAATGCCGGAATTGAGTTTGTGCACTCTGAGCTTAGACCAGATGCCTACTCAGGTCAGGCAGACCTGGTGAGCTGCAATATGGTTTTGCACCACGTTGCTTCACCAGCAGACTTGATTACAACTATGGCGGAGACGCTAAAGCCCGGGGGGTTTCTTTTGCTCACGGATTTGGCTAGCCACGATCAGGAATGGGCGCGCGAGTCATGCGGAGATATCTGGTTGGGTTTTGATAGAGAGGAATTATTGGCTATGGCATCCAAAGCGGGTCTCCACAGCCACAGTGAACAATATTTAGCGCTGCGCAACGGATTCCGAGTGCAGGTTTTGATTTTTGAAAAGTAGATAGATTTAGATATAAGGAGAGCAACACAAATGTCCATGAATAATATTTTCACCTCAGAGTCAGTTTCTGAGGGGCATCCCGACAAGATGGCGGATCAGATCTCTGATGCGGTACTTGATGCAATTTTGGCTGATGATCCCACTGCTAAGGTAGCCGTTGAGACCATGGTAAAAACCGGCATGGCGATTGTTGCCGGCGAGGTTGCTACTGAGACCTATGTGGATCTGGAAGATATTGTTCGCGATGTCATTCTGGATATTGGGTACGACAGTTCGGATGTCGGATTTGATGGCGCCAGCTGCGCCATCCTCAATGCGATCGGTAAACAGTCAGGTGACATCGCCATGGGCGTTGAGGAATCAGATGAAAAGGAACTTGGTGCTGGCGACCAGGGAATGATGTTTGGGTACGCAAGCAATGAAACCGATGTATTGATGCCAGCCCCTATCCATTATTCGCACCAACTGGTTTTGCGTCAGGCACAGCTGCGCAAGAATGGCACTCTGCCTTGGTTGCGTCCTGATGCGAAAAGCCAAGTGACCATGCGCTACGGAGCAGATGGCAAACCCGAGGCCATTGATGCCGTTGTGCTTTCGACCCAGCATAACCCGGAAATTGCCCAGGCTGATCTGCGCGAGGCAGTGCTAGAAGAAATTATTCGACCTGTCTTGCCAGAAGAGTGGCTGCACGCCGATACCCTTTTTCATATCAATCCAACTGGCCAGTTTATTATCGGTGGCCCAGTAGGAGATTGTGGGTTAACTGGACGCAAAATTATTGTTGATACCTACGGCGGTATGGCTCGTCATGGTGGTGGCGCCTTTTCTGGAAAAGACCCAAGCAAGGTGGACCGTTCTGCAGCCTATGCAGGTCGCTATGTAGCAAAAAATATTGTTGCGGCAGGTCTCGCTGATCGTTGTGAAATTCAGGTTTCCTACGCCATTGGCGTAGCTGAGCCAACCTCGATTACGCTTGATACTCAGGGTACCGGGAAATTACCCGATTCAGAAATCGAGCAACTGGTTCGCGAACATTTTGACCTTCGCCCGCGAGGCATTATCGACATGCTGGATTTGCGTCGGCCCATTTTCCGTCCAACTGCCAGCTACGGCCATTTTGGCCGCGATGGTGAAAACTTTACCTGGGAACGCACTGATCGCGCTCCTTTGTTAGCAAAAGCACTTTGATTTCGAGATTAAAGAGCAACCTTATTAATAAAGAGATTTAGTTATGAATTCTGCACAAGATATTAATTCCAGCACCGACTATAAGGTTGCTGATATTGAGTTGGCCCGCTGGGGTCGCCAGGAAATTGAGATAGCCGAGACAGAAATGCCGGCTTTGATGACTCTGCGTAGAACCTACGCCGATGAAAAGCCCTTGGAAGGCGCGCGCATTCTGGGTTGTATTCACATGACAATTCAGACCGCCGTTCTGATCGAAACCTTGGTTGATTTAGGTGCCGAGGTTCGTTGGAGCTCCTGCAATATCTTCTCAACCCAGGATCAAGCTGCTGCTGCTATCGCAGCTGTAGGTGTGCCCGTATTTGCCTGGAAAGGCGAGACCGAAGAAGAGTACGACTGGTGTTTGGAGCAAACCATCCTCAAGGACGGTCAGCCCTGGAATGCCAATATGGTTCTCGACGATGGTGGTGATTTGACGGCTATGTTGCATGAAAAATATCCGCAAGTGCTGGATGCAGTGCACGGCATTACCGAAGAGACTACAACAGGGGTTCACCGGCTTCAGGATATGTTGCGTGATGGCACCTTGAAGGTTCCCGCGATCAACGTAAATGATTCGGTGACCAAGTCGAAAAATGACAATAAATACGGTTGTCGTCACTCTTTGAATGACGCCATCAAACGCGGCACGGATCATTTGATGGCCGGGAAGAGGGCGCTTGTGATTGGCTATGGTGATGTGGGTAAAGGTTCCGCACTCTCGTTGCGTCAGGAAGGCATGATTGTTCGCGTCTCGGAAATTGATCCGATATGTGCCATGCAGGCCTGTATGGACGGCTTTGAGGTGGTTTCTCCTTATATTGAGGGCGAAGCGGCTAGAGGTGTGAACCAAAGCTTGCTGAGTGACACCGATATGTTGGTTACCACTACCGGCAACTACAACGTCTGTGATTCGCAAATGCTGAAGGCGATCAAACCGCACGCGGTGGTCTGCAATATCGGACATTTTGACAATGAGATTGATACTGCCTATATGCGCGAAAACTGGGAGTGGGAAGAAGTTAAGCCTCAGGTTCACCGCATTTATCGCGACCGTGCTGCCGGCGATTATCTGATCCTGCTATCCGAAGGGCGTCTGGTAAATCTGGGCAATGCGACAGGTCACCCGTCACGCATCATGGATGGTTCATTTGCCAATCAGGTATTGGCTCAAATGCATCTCTTCGCTGAAAAATTTGCCGATCTGGATGATTCTGCGAAGCAGCAAAGCCTACGCGTTGAAGTCTTGCCTAAGCATTTGGACGAAGAGGTGGCTGCTCATATGGTCGGTGGTTTTGGTGGACAGATAACCAAGATGACTGATGAACAGGCTAAATATATTGGCGTGCCTAAGGAAGGCCCATATAAACCTGACACTTACCGCTATTGATTGGAAATTCGCAGATAGGCTGCATAGATGACAGAACAAAAAATTAGCATCGAATTCTTTCCGCCGAAAACGGAAAAGGGGCTCGAAAATTTACACGCGACCGTTGAGGCTTTGCAGCCTCTTGGGCCGGAGTATTTTTCTGTCACCTATGGCGCTGGCGGTTCAACTCGACACCAGACTCAGTCTGTTGTTTCGAGTTTGGTTCAGCGTGGCCTTGATGTTGCGCCTCATCTCTCATTTGGTGCCGATTCAGAAGAGACCATAGAGTCTCTGTTAGCGAGCTATAAGGAAGAGGGGATAAAACGCATTGTGGCATTGCGCGGAGATCTTCCCTCTGGAATGGGGCAGGTTAAGCCCGTCTATGCCAATGAGCTGGTTGATTTTATTCGCGACAAATTTGGTGATTGGTTTCATTTGAGCGTTGCATGCTACCCCGAAGTGCATCCACAGGCCGAGGATCTCAGCACAGATATTGGTTATCTCAAGAAGAAATTGGATGCCGGTTCCGATGCGGCAGTGACGCAATATTTCTATAACCTCGAAGCCTTCCTCTATTTTCGTGACCGTTGTGTAAAGGCCGGTATCGACAAACCAATTTATCCCGGTGTTATGCCTATAGTGAACGCAGCTAATCTCATTCGTTTTTCTGAAAGCTGCGGTGCGGATATTCCGCGCTGGCTGCGCATGGGGATCAATGATTGCAAGAGCCAGGAAGAGCTATTGAAGTATGGTGAAGAGGTGGTGACAAAGTTATGTGCTGATCTGCTGGCCGAGGAAGTTCCAGGTATCCACTTCTATTCGATGAATCAAAGCCAGGCAGTTCTCAATATTTGTAAGCAGCTGAGTTTTTCTTCTTAGGGTTGGTTGTAAGCAAGCCGAATGAGAATTCCCAGGATATTTTCCGATCAGGATCTTGAGTGCGGCCAGGTTGTCTCTTTAAACGAATTTGCCTCGGGGCACGTATGCCGCGTGCTGCGGATGAAACCAGGGCGTGAGCTACTACTCTTCAATGGCCGAGGTGGCGAATTCAGTGCGGTGCTTAGAGAGGCGGATTCTAAAAAGGCCGTTGTAGAGCTGAGAGATTTCGACCCGGTCGACCGAGAATCTAACCTAGAAATTCATCTGGGCTTAGCTCTCAGTCGCGGCGACCGATTCGATTGGGCATTGCAGAAGTCTGTCGAGCTTGGTGTCACGGAAATCACACCGTTGGTGTGCGAACGGTCTGATCGCATTGCTGATCCAAAAAGAATGAAACGGAAAATGGATCATTGGCAAAAACTTATGATCTCTGCTTCTGAGCAATGTGGCAGAACTGGATTAGCGAAAATATCCGAGCCTAAAGATTGCAGAGCTTGGTGCACAGAAGATAGCGCTGGCGAGGGCTATTTCTTTGCGCCCTCAACGCAATCTCTCAAAGATAGTCTTAAAGAACTAAAAGTTTCGCCTGAAAAGGTCAGGCTGGCCATAGGCCCAGAGGGTGGCTTTGCTCTGCAAGAAGAAGAGCAATTTCTAGAGCAGGGTTTCAAAGCAGTTTCAATTGGGCCGCGTATACTGAGAACGGAAACCGCCCCGGTGGCCGTTATTAGTCTATTTCAGTATATGTTTGGCGATATCAGCTAGTTATTCAACTAGTTATATCAACTAGAGAGCAGCTGCGCCTCAATACCTTCTAAGTCCGGAATAATTGCCGCAACGCCCCGAGCCCGAACCTTTGCCTGACAATAAGCCAGTTCTAGGTCATCAGAACGGTCGGCGAGATCGCTTTCTCTAACCAGCTTAAAATTATGAGGAATTGCCTGCAATGGAACGGCATAAAAAGGGAGTCGTTCGCTGTCTGAAGTGCCATGAAATATCGCGATATGGGAGCCTCGAATTCGCGGTGCTTTTTTGGTAATCAGCTGCTCAATGCTTACTGCTTTGACCTGCTGCCCTCTCCAGTTCAATTCGCCCAAGGACCATGGCTGACCTTCTTGCTGGTGAGAAATAGTCATTGCAGAAACCACGTCGGCAATAAGATTTTCTGGAAGCAATAAATTAAATCCGTCGCAAATGCCTAGCGAGCAAGCAATGGGATAAGGGTCGCTCATGCCAATCTACTCATTATCCAGAAACCAGTTCATTAATGGCTTGCAGCACTTCGTCTTCACGATAAGGCTTGCCAAAGTAACGTTGAGCACCAAGCTCCAAACCCTTTTGACGATGCTTATCTCCTGTGCGCGAGGTGATGAGCATAACGGGAATTTTTTCGAACCGTTCGTTTGAGCGGAGAATCCCCAGCAGCTCAAATCCGTCCATATTAGGCATCTCAACGTCGAGTAAAATAAGGTCCGGAATTTGTTCATTGATCATCTGCAGCGCTTCCACTCCGTCTCTGGCAAGGGTTACTGCAAAACCTTCGCGCTTGAGGAATCGGCTGGTTACCTTCCGAACAGTTACCGAGTCATCGACCACCATGATCTGAGTCTCTGTTTCAGCAACAAATTCTCGGCTTTCTATCTCACGATATTCTTCGGAGCCCGAGTTTTGACCAGAGCTCATTAAGGTAAACATATCTAGAGCGACAACGACGGTACCGTCTCCCATAATGGCCGCGCCAGATACGCCAGGAATATGGTTAAAGGGTTGCCCTAAAGATTTCACTACAATTTCTTGGCTGCCAAAAATTTCATCAACCTGGGCGGCAACAGCGAATTCGCCGGATCGAAATAAAGCTAGGGGAACCGTGCGTTCCGTAATGCTATCCGTTGAAGGTCGAGCGGCAGTGCGCAATATTTCACCGAGATACTTAACTTGGTATCGATGGTTGCCGTAGCTGAGGAACTTCTCATCATCCTCATAATAGCTATCCAGTTCATCAGTAGGCACGCGAGCCAATGCTTCAAGCGATGATAACGGAAGAGCGAATTGTTGTTCGCCAAGGCTAATCATCAAGGCGCGATTCACTGAGAGCGTAAAGGGAATCTGTAAAAAGAATGTTGTGCCGACTCCAGATTTTGAACCCACTTCCACGGTGCCGCCAAGTTGGCTGACAATAGATCGGACCACGTCCATGCCGACGCCGCGACCAGAAATCTCGCTTAACGATTTGGCGGTGGAAAAGCCCGGCATAAAAATCAAATCGGCAGCTTCTGCATCCGACATGATTTCTGCTTGTTCAGGGTTAATAAGTCCTTTATCAATGGCCTGTTGTTTTACATTGGCAAAATCAATTCCCGATCCGTCGTCGGCAATCTTTATGACTACCTGCGCGCCGTCTCGTTGGACTTCAATAGCAATGCGACCTATCGCATCTTTGCCAGCAGATTCGCGCTCATCTTCCGGCTCGATACCATGATCAATCGCATTGCGCAGGACATGTTCTAGGGCTGGCAAAATCTGGTCGAGAACATTGCGATCCAGTTCCCCCTCAATGGTTCCGGCATTTAGCTGAACCTTTTTGTGGAGCTCATTGGCGATCTGGCGCGTCATGCGTTCCAGTCTGGGCATCAGCCGGCCAAAGGGAACCATGCGAGTACGCAGGAGTCGATCATTTAGTTCCGACTGTAGACGCGAAGCCTGCGTCAGTAGGGTTAAGCTATCCGCATTCTTGCTAGCGAGTGTCGTGCGGAAATCTTTTAGGTCCGAAGCAGATTCATTGAGCTGTCGCGAAAGTTGTTGCAGCATGGAATAGCGATCCATTTCCAGTGGATCAAAATCTTCAGGCGCGTCTGATTCGGCCAATTGTTCTTCGCGATAAACGATCTGGGCTTGAGTCTCCACATCCAATCGTCGAGCCAGCATCTGTATGCGATCGATAGTATTTTCCAACTCGGTAATGGTGCTATTAGTCTTGTTGATTTCCGCTTCAACTCGAGTTCTAAAAACCGTGGACTCGCCAGATAAATTGATGATCTCATCAAGGTCTGGTGCGCGCAGACGAACCATTTCCACTCGGTTTTCTGTAGTCGCCGCTGGGCTTTCCGGTTGTGCTTTTTCTGGGGCGTCTTCCGTCTCTGTTTGGCTGAGTTTTTCCTTGGCGCTAAATGCACCTTCAAGGGTGTTGCTAGAAGCGGCAGGAATAGTAATTTCTGGCCCGGCCAAATCGTCAGCTTCTTCGGAATCCACTGGCGCCGAGTCTAGGATTTCGAGATGAGTTTCCGCGCTGCTGGATATATTGATAACGGGCGAAATAACAACGGAATCGGTTTCTTTCGATTCGATATGTTTTTTCTCGACGGCGGGGGCCGCTTCAAGCTGCTCCCCTGCCCGTGCCTTCTCTACCATTTCGACAAGAGCGTCGTACTGGCTCAGAGCGGAATCAAAGAAATCCGCGTTTACATTGCGTGAGACCTGATGATCCAGCGTGAAAGATTCAAAATCGTGACTTGCTGAACCCAGAACTTCTAATCCAGATAGTCTCGCACCACCTTTTAAGGTATGCAGTGCCCGGTGCAAAGAATCTGCATGGCTAAAATCTTCGGGAGCGCCACGCCAGCTGGTAAGGGTAGCGCTAATCTCATCCAGAAGGTCTTCGGCTTCCTCGAGGAAGGTTTGCATGAGTTCCGCTTGGAAATCGCTATCGACAAATTCCGAGCTAAGTTCAACCTTCTCCTCTTCTATTTCATCCAGGTCGGTAATACTTTCTAGAGGCAGTGGTTGTTCCGGCGTTGAGGAAGTGTCTTCGGAATCAAGTTCGGTCTCTGTCTCGGTCTCTGCCTCTGGACTACTGATCGGTTCTTCAACTGGCTGGACAAGGATGATGTTGTTTAGGTTTTCTAAAAGGTCCTCCGGAATATCTGCGACCATCTGAGAAGAGGCGACTGAATCGAGCATTTGCAAAAGCAGCTCAAAGGCACGATTTAGCAGCTCTTGTGTTTCCGCGCCGATCTTCGGAATTTCTGCAATACTGCTCAGGGCTCCCGTCAAGCTTTCGCAGAGGGAGCGGAGCTCATCGACCTGGCTTTCGTCGGCAGCTGCATTTAGCCTTTTCAGGTCTTCAAGAAGATTACTTAGTTGCGTCGATTCGAGCTCGCCTTCAGTCCAGGCTTTCAGCGTTGAATCAGCCTGCATAAAGTAGTCGAGTCCTTCCGCCATTAGCAGGCGCAGTGGTTCAAAGAGTTTTATGCGTTCGGCTTCAAAATCTACTGCAGGCTCAGCGGATGAAGGCTCTGTTGATTCAGATGTCTCTTTGTCGGAACTTTCGCCTTTACTCAGGCGATCGGCATGTAGTCGCAGACTAGAAATTTCTTCAGGCTCTTCCTGACCATTTCCGGCCTGAAGCAGTTCAACCAGTGAGGGGTAGGTGTCGAGTGCTTCCTTGCAAGCTTGATGAATTTCCGGGCCGACAGAAACGAGTCCATTAATGACTTGGTTGAGGAGGTTTTCCAGAGCCCAACTAAGCTCACCAATTGTGGAGGCTTCGATCATTCTGGCGCCACCCTTGAGGGTATGGAAGGCACGTCGCAGATTTTGGAGAGCATCTTTGCTCCCGGTGGTGCTCCAGCTATCCAATTGCAAAATCGCGCCCGGAACCACTTCTTCGAGCTCTTCGATAAAGATCAGGCTAATCTCATCTAGCTCTTCGTCCGCATCGGTATTTAATTCAACCGCCCCTTGATCTATAGCCTCTAGAGGGGTTTCATTTTCTGGCTCTGGCTCTGGCTCTGGCTCTGGCTCTGGCTCTGGCTCTGGCTCTGGCTCTGGCTCTGGCTCTGGCTCTGGCTCTGGCTCTGGCTCTGGCTCTGGCTCTGGCTCAAAGGATTCGGGTTCATTGAAAGCCTCTACAACTTCGGAATCACTGATTAGTGATTCAAGGCTTATTTCTTCCTGTTCAGTTCCTGTATCGGATTGAGGTGATTCAGAAGAAGAGGTTGGGTAGCCGAAGCCAGCGCAGTTTTCCTCGGCCTTATCAATTAAAAATGTCAGATTGAAGCTGGCGTCCTGCTCCAGACACTCCAAGTAGTAGTCGACGGACATAATGACGTCAGCGAGTAAATCTATCGGCTCTGGTTCTGGCTGGATTTTCTTACTGACAAGTTCTGTCTGGATATAGTCGCGCACAGCAACGGAGATATTCGCCAGTCGATCCAGTGGATAGAATCTTAGCGCGCCCTCGAGTTCAACTAGGTAATCCGGAACCTTTTCCAGTGCAGCGATATCAAAACCGCGGTCTATATATTCAGTAATATCTGCCTTGGATCGCTCAAGCCAAAGCCGTCCTTGATCAAGAAGCATCTTTCTCGCATCGCCGACCTCGCTTGCTGAGTCCAGATTTTCATCAGAGGTGCCTGAATGGGAGCTCGTGAGCGACTTCAGCCGCACTTCCAGTCGCATCAATGTGTCGGCGACTAGAGAAAGCTCTTCGTCACTAATTGCGTCAATTGAATCAACCGATTGCCAGTTGCTTAAGCTCTGGCTAACTTCGGCGGCAGTGGCTTGGGCGTCAGCAATGCCAACCATGGCTAGCGTGTCCCCCATTCTGCTCACCAGCGTGTTTAGCAAGCGTCTAGTCTCACCAAACTCAAGCTGTCCGGTAAGACATTTTTCCAGAGCATCTTTGGCTTCTGCAATATCGCTAGAAAGGACTTCAACGACTGGATCAATTAAAGATGCGTCGAAGTGCTGAACACTGCCTGCTTCAATTGCTCGCGCCGTGGAGGCAAAACTTTGAAGGCTGAAAAATTGCAGTGCACGGTTCGCTGTTGCCTGCTCTCCCTTGGCAATCGCGAGGTAGAAAAGAAGGTTTTTTAGCAGCCCTAGATCTTCACAATCAGCGCCGGCGACCAGCTTTTTTAGTACGTCATCGAAACGCTTAAACTGCTGTCGCAGAGCGAGCTCAAGATCGATATCTTGAGCAGCAACTTTTTCAAGAAGCGCCAGCGCGACAAAGGCAGTAGCGGATAGATAAGCTGTCCCGCCCCGTTGGTAGACCAGTTTAAAAACCTTCTGCAGGTCACCCTGATTTGCTTCAGTAACACCCTCGCGCATTAGCACCAGAACAGATTTCTGGTAAAGATTACGGATTTTTTTGAGCACCGCCGAATCCAGAGTCTCGCTGAAGGTTTTAGAAAAAGACTGCAGTCCTTGCGCTAGCTCTGGTGCAAACAACTCTGACTCGCTGGCGAGTGGTTGCTCTGACAAGGCTCGAATATTGTTTACGCGCGGAGTCAGCTTAATAAAGATGGCGTCGCCACCTGTTGTCTCTAGTGAAGCCCGCAGCGTAAGAACACCCTCGGATAGGGTGCCTAGGACTTGATCGGCATTCTTTTCAGGCTTGTCTAAATATCCTAGCCCAAACTCATAGAGTTCCGCCGACAAGACGGCTTGCGCCTCCATGTCGGTTAGTCGGCAAACGTTTTCTGTACTTTTTAGTGCTTCGATGGATTCCCGGAAAAGTTCTACCTCATCTCGGTTTTCAGTAAAGCGCTCCAATTTGGCCAAAGCTTCATCGAGCTCGACCTTGATCTGGGAGACCACCCACTGATTCGATTCCACCGATTTTGCATCAGAGTTAGACATCAATACTGGCGCTTAAGATTTCGGATCTTCGTCGTCAAGATCTATATCAAAGGAGAGGAAGTCGTCGTCTTCACCCAAGTCAAAGTCGTCGTCGAGATCCTCTGGCTCATCGCTTTGGGCTTCTATCTCTTCCGCCAAAGGATCATCCGTTTCCGGCGTTTGGTTGATATCGGAAGCCGGCATATCTGGCGCTTGCATGATGTGAGTCTTGTCTAGGTCGTTCTCTTCATCTTCAATAGCATCGGCTTGTCCCTCAGAGACTGCATCTGCGAGCACTTCAGCTGCATCCTCAGCCACGGATTCTTCTACAGCGAAATCCTCCTCCGGTTCAGCTTCAACATCAACTTCCTCGGCGAGCTCTTCGATGGAATCTGCTGATTGGTTTTCCAATAAAACGTCAGTGATATCGGAGGTCTGATGATGCGGGTGGGGATCCGTTTGACCAGAAATAAAGGAAGAGGCAACAGCTCCTTGAGGCAGCTTGAAATCGTCTACCGACCCGCGAAGGCGGATCGCTTGTTCTGCTAGGGCGCCAATAGCGCGCTCGGACTCAGCACTGCCCGCCAGTGTTTGCTCGGTGATATCAGAAATTACCCGCATCGATTTGGAGGCGCGGTTGGCTTGTTCTGATTGTTCGTTGGCTGACTTGGAAATTGCCAAAATCAAGGTAGAAAGCCTCTCAGAGGTTGTGCGGATTTCTCTTAGCGCTTCACCTGCTCTATTGGATAGCTCTGCACCGCGAACCACCTCGGAAGTTGTTTGTTCCATTGATGCGACCGTCTCGTTGGTATCTGTCTGGATCGCACGCACAAGGGATTCAATTTGTTTGGTTGCACCAGTCGCTCTCTCTGCCAAACCCTGAACTTCGTCAGCTACTACCGCGAACCCTCGACCGGCTTCTCCTGCCATTGCAGCCTGAATAGATGCGTTGAGAGCAAGAATATTGGTCTGGTCGGCAATGTCGTTAATAAGGGAAACGATATCGCCAATTTCCTGAGAGCTTTCCCCAAGACGTTTTATTCGTTTTGCTGTGTCCTGAATCTGTTCGCGAATATCGCTCATGCCAGAGATGGAATCCTGTACAACCTGGTTTCCGGTTCTTGCAACATCTACTGAGCTTTGCGCAACAGAGGCTAGCTCTTCTGCGTCGCTCGATACAGAATTCAGGTTGTCGGCGATTGAGCCGATCGCCCTTGTGGTTTCACTAATCTGTGACGATTGATGTTCAGAGGCTTCATTAAGTCTTAGTGCAATTGCCCGGGTTTCATTTGAAGCCCCGGCAACGTTTTCAGCTGTGGCTACCACATTCGTCACAAGATCTCTTAACTGTTCGATAGCGTAGTTAATCGAGTCTGCGATTGCGCCTGTGAAATCTTCACTTACGGTAGCTTTTACTGTGAGATCACCTTCAGCCAGATCAGCAATTTCGTCGAGCAATCGGAGGATTGCTTCTTGGTTCCCTTCATTCGCAACTTCTTGATACCTTAGGCTTGAACGAGTATTTCTAACCACCAGCAACCCAATGAGGAAGGCAAGAATGGCGGCTGTAGTTGCCGCAAAGAAAACCATGGGTGTACTAAAGGGGCGAATATCAAAGCGTTCCGGCAGGCTGGCAATTTCCAGAGATAGAATCTGAGCTCCAGAAAGCAGGTCAGCCCCTGTACGGATAATAGCCGTCGCTGCATCCGAGGTTACTGAGAGGGAAGGCGAAGCTTCAATCAAGGATTCAACCGATGTATTAATTCCTTCGAATTGCGCCTCGACTTGCTCAAGCAGTGCTCTGGCTTCCGGCGAGACAACTCGGGTAATTCCCAGCAATCTATTGCCGTCGCGCATGCCGACTAGAACTTCTGAAAACAGCAATACATCATTCCGGAACTGTTCGGCAGCCGCTATGGCGTCATAATTCCCGGAAAGGGAATTGCCTCCAAGAATGGAGCGCAGGCTGGCGAGTGCGCGCTCAGATCTCCATACCTGAGCCTGTGCTTCAGCTACTTGATCCGCTGGAGCTCCAGTTCGGAGCATGGTGTCAACAACGGTTGTGTAGGCTTGCTGTATGCGAGGGATGTTCTGCTCAAGAGCGGAAAGTTGCGTTCGCAGAAATTGTACGTTTTCTGTCTGTCCCCTTATGGTTTGAATGTCTGAGATGATCCGGTCGAGCTGGTCGACAAAGCGTCTCACGTTATTAGGTTGCAATTCTCCGGCGTCAGCATCAAAGCGACGCTGCCGATCAGAAATGGACTGCTCAATTGCGGGAAGGCTAACCACGGCCTCCGCATCGCCGATGGCGGCTTCCTGAGACACAATCATTAAGTCGTATATTTCTGACTGTATTGAGGTGAGTAAATTCTGTAGTGCTCGGTCAGAACGGTCATTGTTAGCGGTGAGCGTCATGCTGTAAATCGCCAGCAGGATCGCGGCACCCATAAGCAGAGAAAGAATGAAAATTATGATCTGATGAGTTCTAACGCTAATAGCCATTATGAGTTCGCTTAGTTTTGTTAGGCCGCTGCTACCTGGCGGAATTTGTCACTAAAGATCAGCTGATCCGTGTCAAATGTCTGCCATAACTCTTCGGCGATTTTTACCTTCCCGGAAAGATAGCTTTCGAATGCTACGCCTTCATCTATGGATTCAAGATCCTCGTTGCTTACCTGGCGCATTCCAACAATCTGATCGACAATCAATCCAAATCTAGCGTCTGGCCTATCCAGACTGATGACGTGACATCTAGCCTGATTTTTCGACGGCTCACGTCCAAGGAATAGCCCGAGGTCAACCAAGGGAAGGGCTACGCCTCTTATATTTGCTAGACCAGCAATCCAAGGTTGGACGCCAGGAATGCTCGTAATAGCTGGTAGTTCAATAACCTCAGAAATCTCCTTCATGTTCACTAACAAACGCTCATTGGACACAAGAAAAGCGACTCCTTGCCAGGAGTCTTCGCCAACCTGCTGGGGTGGAGCGACCGAATTTTTTTCGACTCGGTTTTGTAGTTGCAGAAGTAGTTCGCTGGCGGAAGTCATACTGAAGTTAGGCCGTCAGATCACTAATAGTGCTAGCGAGAAGAGTTTCTGGCACGGGTTTGGTCAAATATGCTTTGGCTCCCTGGCGCTTTCCCCAAACCTTGTCTGTTTCCTGATCCTTGGTTGTGATCATGACGATGGGGATATCTTTTGTGCTTTCGTTTTTTGAGAGCTGACGTGTTGCCTGGAAGCCGTTCAATCCCGGCATAACCACATCCATCAATACCAAATCCGGCATTTGTTCTTTGGCGATACGCACGCCATCTTCGCCGCAGGTAGCAGTGATGACTTCGTGCCCACCCTTTTTTAGCAGCTGGGTGAAACGTTTTGTTTCCGTCATGGAGTCGTCGACGATTAGCACTCTAGCCATCTATAGGATCTCCAACGAATCGGTAACTATTTTTTGTAGCATTGGTACACCTCTATAAGCTCATCCCTGCTGAAAGGTTTGGTCAAGTACCGATCAGAGCCAACTATACGACCCTTGGCCTTATCAAACAGGCCATCCTTGCTTGAAAGCATGACGACAGGTGTTTCCTTAAACATAGCGTTATTTTTCACTAGCGCGCAGGTTTGATAGCCATCCAGGCGGGGCATCATGATGTCGATCAGTATCAAATCTGGCTTGTTCGCAGCGATTTTAGCCAGTGCGTCATAGCCGTCAGTGGCGGTCACAACCTCACAGCCTTCTTTGGAAAGAATGGTTTCCACAGTTCGACGAATCGTGTTGCTATCGTCAACGACCATCACCTTCATTGCGACCGAGCCTTGGGGAAATTTTT
>Ga0209557_1000043_pt1 | contig 86408 bp, 74 predicted proteins | sample SaaInlV_120m_DNA_4_FD_184672 | JGI IMG/M metagenome (GOLD analysis project Ga0209557, IMG submission 184672) | Marine microbial communities from expanding oxygen minimum zones in the Saanich Inlet - Saanich Inlet SI074_LV_10m_DNA (SPAdes) (version 2) | ecosystem: Environmental > Aquatic > Marine... | reverse complement strand
GTAGCGCCCATTGGCAAACTCAAAACAACCCTGCAGATGATCGCTTTACTCTTTTTGCTGGTCGCAGAGGCAGGCACGGCGGTATTCAGTATTGGGTTGACCCTGCTTGTTTTGGCTGCGGCAGTTACCCTTGTTTCAATGATCCAGTATCTCTTGGCAGCTGCCGGGAGCCTAACTTCTAATTAGGGAGCCTCGAGCCAGGGAACTTGAACCGGGAAACTTGAACTAGAGAACTTGAGCTAGGGGGCTTCTAGCTCAAGAACGTCGGACAGCCCCCCGCGGTTTGTCACATTGGTGAATCCAGCAGATTCGAGCGCTTCAAGCGCGATACCAGCCCGTCTGCCGCTACCGCAGTAGAGATGAATCTCGGCGTCCTTGTCTAAATTCGTTACGCCACTGAGAATTTCGGTAAATTCGATATTGATTGCGCCTTCTAGGTGCTGCTCCTGATATTCCTCAGCTGTTCGGACGTCGATCCAGACCTGATCAGCAGTGCGTGCCTGATTTAAAGGTTGCGATGGTTGTGTAGAGGCGCAGCCGAGAAAAAGTAGGCTCAACAAGGTCAGCGCAACAATCGAAGTTTTGGTTCTCATCAAATCTCTCCAAATCAGGTTTTTATCGCAAGTCGATAATGTTCAAGTTGATATTCTTTCACTAATTGATGAATTTGGCACTCATATAGTGCATTAGGCGGAAGATCCAAATTTCCTCAACATAAAACCTTGAGAAGTCAGACGCCTACGCTATGCTGTGGGGCATCTATTCTCAACCTATTGGACAGATATTGTATGTCGCAGCCATGGAAAAATTACTCATCGGGAGACTCTTACGATGAATTGATATCCGCCAATGGTTCGCCGCGAACATCCGCAAGAAGGCTGCTAAATTTATTGTCCTCTCTGGATAAGAAAGAGCTATCCGAGCGCTGTGCAGCGGCTGAGCGAAGTATCCACGAGATGGGCATATCCTTTACCGTCTATTCGGACGAGGGCAATATCGATCGACCCTGGCCCTTCGATTTAATCCCGCGAGTCGTAAGAGCATCAGATTGGAAGCAAGTTTCCGAGGGGCTGAAACAACGCTCCAAAGCGCTCAATTGCTTTATCAACGACGTCTACAACGAGCAAAAAATACTCGCAGATGGAGTTGTACCAGCAGAGCCGGTGCTGGATTCACCGAATTTCCTAGAAGCTTGCTGTGGCGTAAAGCCCGCTTTTGGTGTCTGGGCTCATATCTGTGGGTCCGATTTAATCCGGGACACATCGGGGAAATTTTATGTGCTGGAGGACAACCTAAGGGTGCCCTCAGGTGTTTCCTATATGTTGGAAAACCGTGAGATCACTAAGCGAGTATTTCCAGAGCTTTTTGAAAACTACAGCATCCTGCCGGTAGATGATTACCCGGTAAATCTATACCGAATGCTCGCTTCGCTTTCTCCACGCAGGGTGAAACGCCCAAGCGTTGTTGTACTCACGCCTGGAATTTACAACTCAGCCTATTTTGAACACGCCTTTCTGGCACAGGGTATGGGAGCAGAGCTGGTTCAGGGTGATGACCTCTATGTAGACGACGATAATCAGGTGCAGATGAAGACGGTTGATGGTCCACAGCGCGTAGACGTCATTTATCGCCGAATCGACGACATATTTATGGATCCAGAAGTTTTTAGAGAAGATTCTGCCCTAGGTGTGCCCGGACTGATGCGAGCATGGAAATCGGGCAAGGTAGCCATTGCCAACGCGCCGGGCTCAGGTGTGGCAGATGACAAGGTGATCTACGCTTATGTACCAGAGATGATTCGCTATTACTTAGGTGAAGAACCTAAACTCCGCAGCGTTAAAACCTATCTCTGCATGCTGCAAAAAGACCGCGACTATGTGCTGGAAAATATCGAGCAGATGGTCGTTAAGCCGGCAAATGAATCCGGTGGATACGGAATGATGGTGGGGCCTCATGCCAGTAAGGCGGAGCACAAAAAGTTCCGCTCGCTGATAGAGAAGAACCCCCGCAACTATATTGCGCAGCCAACCATTTCTTTATCTACCGCACCAACCATTATTGGTAACGAAATCGAGCCCCGACATTTAGATCTCAGACCTTTTATTTTGCAAGGCGCTGATAGCTATGTATCCGCGGGTGGGTTAACTCGAGTCGCCATGACTAAGGGGTCTTTGGTGGTCAATTCATCCCAGGGTGGCGGCAGTAAAGACACCTGGGTAGTTGAGTAGGGGAGTGAATCGATGCTTTCTCGTGTAGCAAATCGACTCTATTGGAGCGCCAGATATCTTGAGCGCTCGGAAGGATTGGCGCGCATGATAAACGCCTATACCCATTTTATATTGGACACTCCCAGAAGCTCAGGAGCTGGGTGGGATGCTCTGATCAAAATTATCGATGCCGAACCAGTTTACTTTTCCCGCTACACAAAACTCACGGAACAAAACGTAATCAAGTTCCTTCTGGCTGACGAGGAAAACCTCGCTTCTTTAAAAGCCTCGGTGAGCTTTGCTCGGGAAAATATGAGGACAACCAGAGATGTACTTCCCGAAGAGGCTTGGGAGCTGGTCAATGAGCTGCACCTTTACACCAAACTGAATGTCGAACAAGCCGTAAAGCGCAAGGGGCGCTATGACTTTTCGGAAGAGATTGTACTGCGAAATATGCAGATAGATGGTCTCTTCGATGGCTCAATGAATCGAGACCATTCCTTCGAATTTATTCGCTTAGGCAGATACCTAGAGCGCTGTGATATGGCGACTCGAATTACCGACGTTGGTATTGCTGCACTGCAGGAAAAAGAAGGCAATGACGTTAATCTGGAAATGTCGCTTTGGGCCAACCTTTTGGCGTCTCTGTCTGCCACCAGCGCCTATCGGCGCGAAGTAGGGCCCATCATTGAACCTCATGAAGCAACCAACTTTATTTTTAACTACCCAGATTTCCCTCGCTCTGTTCGCTATTGTTTGGACAGAGTGGAGAGGGTTATTCGAGGTTTCAAAAATAACGAAGCCAGTGTAGCTTCGCTTGAAAAAATGTACGCAAAACTCGATAGATTTGATGCAAAAAGACTTTCCGATGAGCAAATACATAGAGTGATTGATCAAATCCAGCTTGAGCTCAATCGTTTAAACACTACAATCGCCAGCACTTGGTTTTTCCCGGAAAGTAAATAATGCGCCGATTCTGGTGTGATTGCGGTCACCCCTTATTTTTTGAGAGCACTCAATGCACCAACTGCGGAGAAGAGGTAGGTTACGACCCTCAAACTGCAGAGATGGTGACCCTAAAGAGTGGCAGTCGAATCGGGTCGCTTTTTGGCGGCGGCGGCGACTACCAGTATTGTCAAAATGGAATTGAACACAAAGTTTGCAACTGGCTGGTGCGCGCGGAAAAGGCTGGCAGCCTTTGCAGAGGCTGTAGCTTTAACCGTACCATCCCGAATCTATCTCGTGCGGAAAATATTAAGCGTTGGCGCCGCTTCGAGCAGGCGAAAAAACGCCTTTTCTACTCATTGATGGCACTGAGCCTACCGCTAAAAAATGGCTGGGAGGATAGAGAAAGTGGTCTTCTTTTCGATTTTCTGGAGGATAAGAGGTCCAACCCGGTATTGCTGGAAAGCTTCGTCAGTACAGGCTACCTAAGTGGCGTAATTACAATAAATGCTCTGGAAGCTGACGATATTGCGCGCGAAGCTACCAAACACAAGATGAACGAATCCTACCGCACTATGCTTGGCCATCTGCGTCATGAGAGCGGACACTACTATTATTCCTTCCTGGGTCAGTTTGCTGATCTGAAGGAGGAATTCCAACAGCTGTTCGGAGACCCAGAGCAGGATTATCAAAAGGCATTAGATCGTTATTACGCTAAGGGTCCGGTTAAAGACTGGTCGAAGCAATACATCAGTAACTATGCTTCATCGCACCCACTTGAAGACTGGGCGGAATGCTGGAGTCACTTTCAGCATATGACAGATACACTAGAAACCGCTGGAGCCTATCAAATGGTTCAGGATCCAGCTCACCCAGAAGATTTTCGGTCGCTGGCGAACCAGTGGCGAAGCTTTGCAGTTGCTCTCAATGAATTAAATCGAAGCATCGGGCTGGCGGATGCCTATCCCTTTGTTATTACTGCGCAGATTGAAAGAAAACTCGCCTTTGTCGGAAAGGTGGTCAGTCGCGTGGCACAGGGTCTTCCAGCGGAGGTAACATATTAAAGGCCTTACGGATCTCATCGTCCCAGCTTTTTCTTAGCGTTAGCCAATATGGATCGCTTTCCTCATAGCGGTGATATATCGCCGTTTCATCAAGACTATCAGCTTTGTAAAACATCACTTCTATAGGTGGGCCTACGGTGGCGTTACTTCGCATGGTGGAATCGGTGGACACCAAAGCGCAGCGCATGGCCACTTCGTGAGATGTGTCGTTCCGAATAATTCTGTCTAGGATAGGTTTGCCGTATTTGGTCTCGCCAATTTGTAGAAAGGGGTGTTGCTCTGAAGTGCGGATATGGTTGCCCTGCGGATACACCATAAAAAGCTCAACCGGACTGCCTTTAATCTGCCCGCCAACAATAAAACTAGCACCAGGTTTGTATCCGGCCTTTGGGCTGTCATCGTCGAGAAATTTTTTCTGCTGCTCGAGGCTAAGTTGTCCAATGTAGTCAGCAACGTCTTCCAAATACTCAGCTTTTCCAAAATGGAAATCGGTATCAGCCTGCATGTCGCGTTCAATTTGAGAAACTACTGCCTGGCTGGTTGCCAGGTTTCCTGCTGAGAGGATGACTAGTTGTCGGTCACCTTCAACTGAGAATCTATGCATTTTGGAATAGGTGCTTACTTGATCAGCGCCAGCATTAGTGCGGGAGTCAGAGCAAAACACCAAACCTTCGTCAATTTTTATGGCGAGACAATAGGTCATGATGGAATTTTGTAATTATTCTTTTAGAAATTCGAAGCGGAAATACTACCAGAATTAATAGGATTTGAATTCGTGCCAAGCAACTGATTTTTCTCCCTTGCTTAAAGCCAAAAGAAATTGTGTTTTTGGCTGGGCAATTGATGCCCAGCTTAGGTAGAATGCGCGACCTTCTGGTTAAGAACCACATCCAGAATTGAAGTGCTTTGTAAGAAGTGCTCTCTAAAAAAGGCGCGGTGGCAGAGCCCGTCAGGCAATTGGATAGTAGCAGCGGACCCCGTCCGCGAAACTAGACACCCTGAAGGACATCGCGGATTTAAAAGGCTCAACCAATGTTTTTATAAACAAAGGCGCGGTGGCAGAGTGGTTATGCAGCGGACTGCAACTCCGTGTACGCCGGTTCGATTCCGACCCGCGCCTCCATATTTAGCTGATTTTCGTGAATGAAGTCGGCGCCCCGACTATCCAGAAATTTCAAGAATCGTCCGGTTCCGATTGCGGGTCAAAGCGCTTTCTGCGCCGGCCTATTTGCCCCTGATCATTGGAGGAAGATAGGATTCAGCTCGTCATTATATTGGAGGGAAAAATAATGACTCGAATTGGCAACATATTTTCAGTAATTGGTGTATTGCTCTTTGGTTGTAGTTCGGAGCTGCCCCCTCCAGAGATTGAAGCCGAAAACACAACGCAGCAGAGTGCGTTGGGACCGGAGGAACGCCCCAACTTCTTACTCATTGTGACTGACGATATGGGCTACACCGACATGGGCGCATTCGGCGGTACCGATATTCCCACGCCAAATCTTGATTCTCTGGCTATGGGGGGCACAAGGCTTACAAACTTCCACGCCAATGTGAGTTGCGCGCCTACACGCTCTATGTTGCTCAGTGGCACTGGCAACCATGAAGCGGGAATGGGAAGCCAGTGGGCCTTACCGGAATTTGTCGGACGGACTTACTACGAGGGAAGGCTGACCGATAGAGTCGCCAGTTTGCCAGAACGCATGCACGCTGAGGGGTACCACACCTATATGGCAGGCAAATGGCACTTAGCGGGCACAGACTTCGCAGTACTGCCTTCGGATCGCGGGTTTGAGCGGAGTTTCGCGCTTATTCCCGGAGGATGGGACCATTTTGCGTTACCGGCTGGCTCTCAAAAACCCGATGTAGGCCCAGCTCCCGATGTGCCCTACGTCGAAGATGGTGTATTCCTTGAGGGGCTGCCGGATGATTTCTATTCAACCACCACCTACGTAGACAAACTCATTGAATACATCGATTCCAATGAGTCCAGTGATCAACCATTTTTCGCCTACTTTGCTCCTACCGCCCCGCACTGGCCGCTACAGGTTTTACCAGCTTGGCGGGATCGTTTCGCAGGCGACTATGACGCGGGCTACGAAGCCCTCTGTTTAGCGCGCCAACAGGGTGCTGATGAAGCTGGAGTTTTACCTGCGGGTGCAGATCTAGGTATTTGTCCGGAAATAGCCGCTCCCTGGGACGAGCTAACTGCGGAAGAACAGGCCATTAATAGTCGAACCATGGAGTTATACGCAGCTATGGTGGCGCATTTAGACACTGAGTTAGGCCGTGTTTTGGATTATCTTGGAAGTTCTGGCCAGCTAGAAAATACCTACATCATCTATCACAACGACAATGGGCCCGAGGGGGGCGAGATTTTTGATCGTCGCTCTGCACTAAGCCGGTTTGACAATAGCCTGGAAAACTTGGGTCGCAGAAACAGCTGGGCCAATCTGGGGCAGGGTTGGGCTGATGCGCACTCGGCGCCTTTTCGGGACCAAAAAAGCTCTCCCTATGAGGGTGGAATACGTGTTCCTGCCTTCATTACCTCGCCTGAAACTAGTGAACCTGGCCGCATCAGCGATTCCATGGTTACCGTTATGGATGTGATGCCGACCATTATGGAGCTGGCGGGAATTACTGAGGCTAGCTATCCGCGAGCATCAGAAGTATTGCCAATCCGCGGTGCTTCCTTTGCATCCTTGCTCGAAAATCCAGCCGCACAAATCCACGCATCCGATGAGGCTATTCCTCTCGACCATGCCGGGCTCAGTTTTATGCTTCAAAGTGACTGGAAGATTGTTCGTCCTATGGGTGACACTGTTTGGCAACTCTACAATCGCGCAGATGATCCAAACGAGTTGAAGGACCTGTCTCAGGACAGGCCGGATATTTTGATTGAACTGGTCACAAAATTTGAGTCTCACGCTTCCGAACTGGGCATGGTTCCACGCCAGCTCTAGTGGTTACAGCGCGGTCAATGCTCAGTTGCACTTAACAGGGCATTAAGAATAAATTCTGGTCAGGGAAGCGATTTCGCTAACGTCTAGTGGTTAAATGCCCGCTGCTAGAAAACCACCTTTGTTGGGGACCAAATGATCAAATCCACTAAAAGAAAACTCGCCGCGATTGCGGGCATTGCCGCTATGCTGATCTTGTCTGCTTGCAGCCAGGAATCTACCGAATCCGTCACAGTCGAAATGGACGATATGGCAGAGACAAGCTCAGACAGCCAGACGCGTCCAAATTTTATTATCTTCACAACAGATGATATGGGTTATACCGATCTTGGCGCTTTTGGAGGGAAAGATATCCCAACGCCCAACATCGATGAAATTGCTCTACAGGGTGTTCGCCTTACCAACTTTCATGTATCCACTAGCTGCTCGCCAACGCGCTCTATGTTGATGAGCGGTACTGGTAACCATGAAGCGGGAGTGGGAACCCAGAACGCCAATGCGCATGCGCCGGAACATGTGGGACTGCCAGGTTATGAGGGAATTATTACAGATCGAGTGCTGACGCTAGCAGAACGAATGCGCGATGGTGGCTATCAAACCTATATTTCAGGGAAATGGCATCTCGGCTCTGAAATAGGCGTGAACACTCCATACGATCGCGGATTTGAAAGAACCTTTGCGCTGATGAGCGGGGGCAGTAATGACCATTTTCGTCCGGATCACCTTGATGTGATGCCCTATCTCCTAGACGGGGAAATGATGGACACACTGCCGGATGATTTTTATTCCACTAATGCGTACGTGGACTACATGATCGAATTTATCAGCGAAGGCGATGCTGATCAGCCGTTTTTCGCTTGGTTTTCACCCACTTCACCTCACTGGCCCCTGCAAGTCTACCCAGGCTGGGAAGACAGGTTTGTTGGCCACTACGACGATGGCTACGAGGCGCTCTGTATCGCTCGCCAGCAAGGTGCTGCGGAAATGGGCGTATTGGCTGCCAACGCCGATACTTCAGTTTGCCCTGAAGAAGCCGCCAGTTGGGACGAGCTCTCGGAGGAAGATAAACAACTTCATAGTCGTACTATGGAGCTCTACGCTGCGATGACAGAGCATCTCGACCATGAATTTGGTCGGCTGATCAGCTATCTGGAAGAATCTGGAAAACTGGACAACACCTATATCATTTATCACAACGATAACGGTCCGCAGGGTGGCGAAATTCGCTCTCCTCGTGGCAATTTTGATCGCTATAACAATGACATAGAAAATATTGGCCGCCGAAACTCTTGGGTCCATTTAGGACAGGGCTGGTCAGATGCTCAGTCTGCGCCTTTTCGTGAAGACAAGGGGTCTCAATATGAGGGTGGTATTCGGGTTCCAGCATTCATTACACCACCTGCTTCAATGCAGAATGGCCAAATTAGCAACTCGCTGCTGACAGTGATGGATATTATGCCCACCATTATGGATCTGGCTGGTGTTGAAGAGGTCAGTGTCAACGCCGCCGGAGCACAAGTGCTGCCCATTCGCGGTAGGTCCTTTGCTGGCGTAATTGAGGATCCCGAGTTTGAACCACATCAAGGCCAGTATATTGGCTTAGATGAGGCGGGTGAGAGCATTCTTTTCCATGAAGATTGGAAGATGTTTCGTGCACCCTTTGCCGAAGAGTGGGAGCTGTACTCAATGACAGAGAACCCAGGTGAAGGCGAGAATGTGGCAGACCAGCATCCAGAACTAGTAGCTGAAATGGCGCTTCAGTTCGAAGCTCATGCTGAAACTGCTGGTATTCTTAGAAGAGACGCCGAAGCAGCGGCCAGGCTGGGTGGCGGTATGGTTGGAGGTATGGGCGGACCCTAGAATTCGTGCAACTTTAAAGATTTATCTTAAACAACTGGACTCAACCGGCGGCTTTATTTATAAAGCGCCGGTGAAGTTACAGATAAAAATATTATTTGCTGTTGTCGCTCTTTGCGTAGCACCCCATCCCGCTGTTTATGCGCAGGATGATACTCAGCCCCTAGCAACCTATTTGCCTCTTTTTGATCAGCAGGTCGAGCGCATTATGCGCGAGGATCAGGAAGTGGTGGGTCTTGCTCTAGCAGTGATAGACAATGGTCAATTGGTCTATCAAAAAACCTTTGGCGAAACCGCCATTCGCTCAGGTGAGCCCGTAACTGCAACCACTGTGTTTCGAGTGGGCTCAGTATCCAAAACTTTTACTGGAACATTGCTCGCTGACCTGGCTCGGGACGGCGTGATCGATCTAAATGCACCCATCTCACCAGAACTTTTCCGCTTAAACGGGCAGCGCCAGCCTAGCCTCATAGAGGTGGCTAGTCATCAAACGGGATTACCGCCAAACGCCTACGACAATGACTTAGAGGCAGAAGTTGACCTTAACCGAATTATGGATCGCCTGGCCAATGTGGACTTAGTCTGTCCAGTTGGCGAATGTCACACCTACCAAAACCTCACTTTTGCCGCTCTGGGCAAAGTGATAGAAGCGGCCACCGAGTCTTCCTTTGAGGAGGTCATGCAGCAGCGCATCTTTGACCCCCTCGGCATGCACACTGCTTCTGTTGGGGTGAACGATCTTGTTCGGGCTGACAGCTGGGCCGTTCCCCATCGCAAAAATGAAATAAGAAACCGCCGATATGTTCCCGGTGACCCGGAGAGCCCCTATGATCAAGTGGCGCCCTCCGCAGGGGTTAATGCGTCACTGCAGGACATGGTGGCTTGGGCCTTCGCAAATCTGGGCCTAAACCCCGCCCTTAGTACTCAAACGCTGACCAGCGCCCATGCATGGCTCACAGATACGCCAACTCAGGATCGCGCCCTGTGGCGAGTGCGGAATCGACTTGAGGACACCGGCTATGGCCTCGGTTGGAGACACTATCTCTGGGAAGACAGAAGTCTTGTGACCCACTCCGGTTATATTTCTGGCTATGGTTCACAAATATTGCTCGATCCTGAACGCGGTTTTGCCTTTGTTGGTCTGTGGAACTCAGATGCTCGCTCGCCCTGGTACCTTTGGCCCACCCTTTTAGAGTTGCAGGAGCGCGGATCAACCGGCAATTGGATGGATGACTACGGATTTCCAGACGAAGACTAGCTGAATTGTTAGACGCCAAGTAGAATGGCGCGCTTCCCCACTCATGAATATGCCCGGGTGGTGAAATTGGTAGACACAAGGGACTTAAAACTTTGAGCACGCAGGTCGGAAACGCCTGATGTGAATGGAGTCAAATTCGGGGAAACCTCAGCATTTAATGATGGTGGCAATCCCGAGCTAAGCCTTGGTGCGGTTCTTACTCCTGTAGGTTGGTGTAAGAGCATGGCAATTAGGACAGAGAAGACGAAGATTTGTCAGTAGATTATCTTTGTTGTCTCCGTTGACGTGATCAAGCTCTAGCGGAATAGGTTGGCCTAGCCAATCTTCCGCCTGACAACTGGAACACTTTCGGCTGAGGATGTTTTCTCGTAAGAGACGATTCTTCAGTTTATAGGACTGGATAGGAACTTTATTCGTAAGGTAATCCTCTAAAGGCCTTCTGCAAGAGAGCTGCATTCCTTTGTTCCATGCTTGGCCAGTAAAGTGAGAAGTATCCAGATCAAAATGACGGATGGCCTTTCGCAACACGTCATAATTGCCGCCGTATGGTGCAACATTTAGTTTTTGAAGGGTTTGTCGCATTGAAGTTGAAGCACTAACGGCTTCTCTCAAGGCATCTTCAGAATACTTGTGTAGCTTCATGCTCCGCTCCTTGGAAAGTGTAGAGACTTGACGGCTCCTGCCTAAGTCTTTGAGTAAATACTCTGAGATATGGTGAAGAGAAAGTCCAGACCACAAATGCGATATTAAATCGCAGCAGCGAAAGTTGTAGTTGGTAAGAAAATCCCTCGGCTTCACGGCCGTGCCGGTTCGATTCCGGCCCCGGGCACCATATTCTCAATTTAATCCCAAGCTAGACCTTTAGTTATCTTGCGGTAACTTGTCCGCCTGCGGGCCATCCTCTATATTCTTGATAAATCTTTAGTCGTCGATAGGTTACAAGGGATTCCGTCTGTCGGCTCTTTGGGGGAGAGCAGATTATGGCCATATCTTTAAGGGTTAACGGCACAGCCTATGAGGTTGATGTCGAACCAGAAACGCCAATTCTTTGGGTGCTGCGCGACAGCATTGGATTAACCGGCACCAAATTTGGCTGCGGCATTGCTCAGTGCGGTGTTTGCACCATTCATTTGGATGGAAGGCCGATCCGGTCCTGCATTACTCCGGTTTCTAGCGCCGTTGGTCGACAAATAACCACCATTGAAGGTCTTTCCAACGACAATTCTCATCCTGTTCAGCAGGCATGGATTGAACACAGCACACCTCAGTGTGGATATTGTCAGTCCGGTCAGATTATGAGCGCGGCAGCCTTACTATCCCAAACAGACAATCCATCCGATTCTGAGATTGATTCAGCCATGAGTGGCAATCTGTGCCGCTGCGGCACCTATCCGCGCATACGCGCAGCGATTCATCGGGCCGTCGAAATTTACGACGCGTCTAAGTCCTGAGGTGCTGATATGAATATGCAAACGAAAATTTCTCGTCGCACCATGATTCGCACAATGGCCGGTGCCGGTGGTGGCATGATTCTCGGCTTCCATCTTCCAGGAGCCTCAGCCGGCGTCGTAGCCCCTGAGCCTTGGACAACACCGACGGATGGGGCAGAGATCAACGCTTGGCTAACTATTGACCTGGATGGCACCGTTACCATCCGTGTGCCACATACAGAGCAAGGGCAGGGGGCGCTAACCTCTGTTCCAACCATGATTGCTGAAGAGCTCGATGTGCCTTGGGAAAATGTCCGGGCAGTGTTTGCCGATATGAATCGCCATCTAAACCAGGGGCAGGAATACAAGGTAACCACCACTCACGGGTCTCAGGTGGTGCGGTTGCAACATCCTCATATCATGCAGGCCGGAGCATCTGCGCGTGAGCGTCTGAAAGCCGCCGCTGCGATTGTTTGGAATGTCGATCCATCCCAAGTTACTGCAAAGCAGGGCGTGCTAAGTTCTGGCTCGAATCAAGCTAGTTATGCCGATTTCGTCACCGCCGCTGCGGAGGTTCAGCTTGCGCAAGAACCAACCATCAAAACGCCGGATCAGTGGTGGCTGATGGGTAAACCACTGCCTCGTATGGAAATACCGCACAAGGTAAATGGCAGCGCCCAATACAGTATAGATACCAGATTGGACGGCATGGTTTATGCCGCGGTGAAATGCTGCCCAGTGCCTTGGGGCAAGGTTAAGAGCTATGACTTCGATGCTGTCCGCAACCGACCTGGAATTATCGATCTGGTTGAGTTCCATGCTCTCGAGGGCAAAACCTTTACTTCTGATATGCAAAACGGTGTCGCCATTGTGGCCGACAGCTGGTACAGGGCTAAAACGGCGCTGGACCTTATGCCCATCGAATGGGATTACGGCCCGAATGCCAATGTCAGTAACGAAACTCAGGCTGCTGAAGCGCAACGACTCTTCGGTGTTGAGGGTGATGTTAGTAATGAAATCGGTTCAGATGCTCTCGGCCGTATTAATCAAGGGGGAAATACCCTTAGCGCGCAATACCATAGGCCCTACGAAACTCATGCCCGTATGGAGCCTATCAATGCCACAGTGAGTGTGACGGACGAGCGTATCGACGTCTGGTCTCCGACTCAGGATCAAGCGGCACCCCTACGCATCATCTCAGACCATCTGGGTCGCGATACCAAGGAGATTTTTGTGCATACGGCTTTTCTCGGTGGTGCCTTTGGTGGTAATGGCGGTGGTGCTACAGCGGTGACTAAACAGGCTGCTGAGATATCCAATCGACTACGCCGTCCGGTGAAGGTGATCTGGACGCGAGAAGAAGACATTACTCACGATAAACAGAGACCTCCCGTTTACACTGAACTTAAGGCTTCACTGGGGGAGAGAGGGCTGCCAGAGGCATTTTTCTCGCGCGCGGTCTGGTTTACCCATGAGGGTGTAGCAAACCACGGCCCAGCGACGGCCGACTATTCCATCGGGACAATGCCATATCTGGTGCCAAACCGGCGGCACGAGCGTCACAACGTGGCGACCCATCTCCCCACGGCGACACATCGCGGCCCCGGAGCCAACCAGAACGGATTTATCATCGAGCAGTTTGTCGATGAAATGGCCCTTGCGGCTGATTGGGATCCGCTCGAATGGCGTCTGGAAATGACCAAGGGTTTGGAGCCCTGGCAAAGAGTTCTTCTGAAAATGAAGGAGGTTTGCGGCTTTAGAACGGATTTGCCGAAGGGGCAGGGTATGGGTATTGCGGTTGTTGAAGACCACAATTCTTATTGCGGAGCCTGTGCCACCGTGAGTGTCAGTCAGCGTGGACAGCTCACCATCGATAAGCTCGATATCATTATCAACAGTGGTTATCTCATCAACGAACTTAACGCCTCTGAGCAATTGGAGGGCGCGGCCTGTTGGGAGCTCTCACATGCGCTCTATGGTGGTCTTGATCTCGAGAACGGACAGTTCACCAATACCAACTTTGATAGCTACCACCTAATGCGTATGCCGCAAATGCCATCGGCAAATTGTTATTTTGCGCTCTCGGAAGATGGCTGGTGGGGTGGTATGGGTGAGCCCGGTGGACCACCAACCCCGGCTGCAGTGGCCAATGCGATCTATTTCGCTACCGGAAAGCGGGTTCGCTCCACGCCAATCAATCAGCACGATTTGAGCTGGTCCTAACTGCATTGCCGCCTTTAGCCCGAATTATGTCTGGCGGTCATGCTGGTTAGTACGCATCTTTCCTATCTTTTAAAGCAGCTTCAGCAGAACCCTTCTTCGGGCTGGGTTCTAGCTACTGTGGTCAGCAAATTTCGTTCGAGTTACCGTCAGCCCGGCGCCATGATGCTGGTAGACCCTGATGGGCAGAGTTTTGGATTGGTTAGTGGAGGGTGTCTGGAAGCGGATATTCGCCTCAATGCGCGAAAAGTACTGGCATCTGGCAAACCAAAGTGTGTTCTCTATGACAGCACAGATGAGGGTAGTGTTGCTGCGGAACTAGGGCTGGGTTGCAATGGACGGGTGGAGATTTTGGTCCAGCCAGTGATGGAAGCCCAGAGAAAGGTACTGTTTGAATTGTCGCAGCGAATGGAAGCTGGGCAAGACAGTTATCTGCTTCAATGTATAGAGAGTGAGGCTTCTGAAGATCTCAATGTCTTGTATTTACTGGACGATCTCGCACAACCAATATCTAAGCCTGCCGATTCTGAGCTACCAAAAATAAATGACAAAGATGGGTCTAAGCACCAAGTCATTCATGAGGGTTCGAAGCGATGGTCCTTGAACCGGCACAATAGGGCAGCGAGGCTTTGGGTAATTGGTGGAGGAGAAGACGCTCAGCCATTGGTCAGACTAGCGGCCTCGATGAATTGGGATATCACCTTGATCGATCATCGTCCCGCCTTCGCAAGAGAAGCCGATTTCCCTCAGGTCAAGCGCGTTATTCGCCAAACCCCAGGAGGATTCGATCAGGTTATTGATGCCGATGCGGCAATCATTATGAGTCACAATTTAGAACTGGATGCGGCTTGGCTGGCCAGTCTGAAAGACTCCAAGACACTGCGCTACATCGGTTTACTCGGGCCCAATGAGAGAAAGCGAGAGGTTCTGGATTTGGCAGAAATAGATCCGGATTCCGATATTCAAGGCTTGTTAAGGGGCCCAATGGGTTTTGATATTGGTGGCGACAGCCCGGAGTCGGTAGCGCTTTCCACTATTGCTCAATGTCATCAAGCATTGTTTAAGGAGAGCGAGTTGTGAGCCCACTGGCAGTTGTGATACTCGCTGCCGGAGAGGCGCGCAGATTCGGTAGTGCGAAGCAGTTGGCGCAGGTACAGGGTAAACCCATGCTTCAGCATGTTCTCGAGACCTGTCCGCGGCTAGATAAAGCCCATCTCTTTGTTGTTCTCGGGGCCAAAGGCGAAGAAATTCAGTCTCAGCTGAAGATAGATAAACACCAAATAATTTCAAATCCGGAATGGCAGGAAGGAATCAGCTCTTCTGTCCGAGCAGCGACAAAGCAATTAGAGACAAAGTATCAGGCGATTCTATTTGTCGCAGGCGACCAGCCACTAATTTTGGAAGAGCAGCTAAAAAAACTGATCATAAAATGGCAAGAATCACCTGATCTGATGTGTGCGGCGAGCTATATGGATACGGTGGGAGTGCCAGCGATATTCCCTCAGCCTTTTTTTGCCAAATTGCTGGAACTGCAGGGTGATCGGGGCGCAAAAAAAGTTCTGGTAGAAAATAGCCATAGCGTTCAGCTTCTCGAAATTCCCGAAGCCGCAATTGATATTGACCATCCGGCAAATATCAGTTGTTTGGATATGCCAATCTGAGTTAGACCAAAATACCTATGAATCCCTTATCCACTCTTCGTATTCAATTGGACCTAGTTCGGCTTGGACTACTACTGCTGTCGCTAATTTCAGCTGGTTCGGTTGCTGCGCAGACTTTTGAAGAGTCGTTGGCGATGGCTGAGCAGGGGGACGCTGCCGCCCAATACCGGGTTGCCTATCAATATGACCAGGGCATTGAAGTTGAAGAGAACGATATTGAGGCTCTGAACTGGTATAGACGATCTGCAGATCAGGGGTTTGCTAGCGCGCAAGCAAATCTTGGCGTGATGTATTCAGAGGGTTATGGCATTGCGGAAGATGATGCGGAGGCAGCGCGTTGGTTCCGTTTAGCAGCTGATCAGGGCTTGGGTGCAGCGCAATACAACCTCGGGCTAGCCTACATGCGGGGCCGAGGAGTGGAGGAAGACGATTCAATCGCTGTGCATTGGTTTATACAGGCGGCTGAGCAAGGCATGGTAGGGGCACAATTTAATCTGGGTTTGATGTTCCATCGCGGTATAGGTACGGAACAGGACCACGACCAGGCAACTCGATGGTTTTTCGCTGCGGTCCAGCAGGGTGACGGCGCTGCCATGTTCAATATTGGCGCCAAGTATGCTCAAGGAGACGGTCTTCCTAAGGATCTGGTAAGGGCTTATTACTGGGTATATTTGGCCGATTCGCTAGATTATTCCCAAGCAGAAGCAAGTTTACAGGTACTCAAGGATGCTTTATCACCGGAGCAGCTAGTGCAGGCTCACCGCTGGGCATTCGACTGTTTTCTGTCGGAATATCAGGAATGTGAGTAGAATTCTTGCCACTCTTCCAAACGAAGCTTTGAACACCTATGACAATAGATAGCCGAATGGTCACCTTGAGACAACTAGCCGCGCCAACCGACGTAAATTTTGGTGGCAAGGTGCACGGTGGCGCTGTGATGAAGTGGATCGATGAAGCGGGCTACGCCTGTGCCGGAAACTGGAGTGAATCCTACTGTGTCACCGTCTTTGTTGGTGGCATTCGTTTTATCAAACCCATTCGTGTTGGTGACCTGGTGGAGCTGGAAGCCAAGATAATTTATACGGGCAATTCCAGTATGCATATCCTAGTAAACGTGAGTTCAAAAGATATCCGCACCGGAGATTATGAGCTCACTACGCGTTGCATCATCGTTTTTGTCGCTATTGATGATGAAGGTAAACCCACTGGAGTACCTCAGTGGAAACCTCAGTCAGATGAGGACAAAAATCTCCAGGCCTTCGCCAAGCAAATGATGGAAGCTCGGGAAGACCTACACGAGAAGTTAAAGCCCTTTGATCTTTAGATTATCAGGGTGATAGAGACGCCACATAGGCCGCTAAAGCCAAAAGGTCATCGGGAGATAGATTCTGCACCGTAGGAATCATTAGTGGCGCCATGATCCCGTTGCGATTGCCTTGCTGAAAATCATACAACTGTCGACCGATATAGCTTGGCTGTCTGCCGGCGATCGGAGGTGCAATGGCTGTGCCGCGCAAATCCGCGCCGTGACAGGCGGCACAGGCAACACTAACGCCACCACCGGTTTCAACAATTTCCCGACCGCGAGCCAGACTGCCGATCGGTGTGTAGGCAACCATTCCGGATCGAGGGTTACGCAGATTGTTGGTGTTGTAAGTATCCTCTGGTAACTCAATAAGACGATTACCCAGTGGCTCGGTTTCGTCGCCCTCTACCTTCATAAGCAAGCCATTTCTGGACGCGGTAAATTTGGGGACAGTGTCTGATTCAATAACTCTTACCCAGGGTTTAAAAGGAATCGAACCGTAGTACTCGGCGATTTCCATGGCTTGCTCTGGAGATAGAGCTCTGGCCATTGCGGCCATTTCAAAGCCATTCGCTTTGTGATGATCGGAGGTTTGTCGAGCACCGCTGGCCATTTCTTCAAGTTGTCGCAGAAAATAGTCCACAGGAAGCCCTGCAACTGGCGCATTTTGCATCAAGCCCTGACCGTTTGGCAGGTGACAGATTGCACAGGCTCGCATTTCAATCTCTTCTATGCCGTGGGCAACAACATCAGGCATGGGTGGGTGATCTTGCGGAAACCAATCCGCCGGAGCATAGGGCGCTGTTATTTCAGTCTGAGTAAATGCGAGATCACTTCCCTCCACACGCAACAAAGTACCAGAAGTATCTCGCGGCATGCCTCCGGGTCTGTCGCATTCTCTAGGTCTCGAGCCCACGCACATTTCTCTCCAATCTTCTGGAGCAGTGGGAGGAGTTATGTAGCCGTATGCCCAGAGAGGGAATCCCTCCTGATGAGAAGGCGCCGTTGCGATATCACTTATTGGAGCTCCTAAGACATTTGCAGCATTGGTGCCTTCTTGCGCCCAAGCCGAGCCCCCAGAAAGCCCAAGAAAAATGATTATTGCAAAAAAGATTACGCGAAGCATTGATACCCCCAAATACTAATTTTCGCTGATCGACATCCTACTATAGCTTGATGAAAATAAATTGCGCTTAGTTGGTTTCACTAAATTGTATTCAATAGGTATAAAACAAAAAATCCGGCAAAAGCCGGATTTTTTGTTTGGTTGAAGCTAGGCAGGTCAGAAGTTATAGGAAAGCCCAACTGCGTAATAAGCACCGTTAAATCCAAATGGTGCAGACCGTCTTGAATATCTGAAAACGGTTGGGCTAGCCAGATCTTCGGCGCCAGGAGCTGATTCGAAACTGCCTCCGCGAGATCCAGTATTAGTGGTTTCGTCTGGAGTCACATCGAAAATATTGTTCCCGGTGAATGACAAGCTCATATTATCGCTCAGAGAATATTTTACGTAGAGGTCCGTCAGTATCTCTGCGCTGTAGGTCTGGGGTGAGCTATCAACAACGGTGTATTCGCCGAATCGGTTAAAGGCAAGATTTACCGTCCACTGATCTTTGGTATAGAGGCCACTTAGGCTAATACGATCCTGTGGCTGCCACTCTTCAATGATCGAAATATCTTGAGCGCTAATAACTTCACTAGGATCTACCGATGACAGAGCACCAGCATTTGGGACAAAAATGTCGGTAACTTCTGTTTCGGTAAAGTTGGCTGCAAGAGTTAGATCCAGGTTGCCGTCCGCAAACTCCATTCCGCTGTAGGTTGAAACAATGTCAAAACCGGAGGTTTCTGTATTCATACCGTTGAGGAAAAATTGCGCAGCTTCGGCTCCTACAGATGCCAAGGCAGTGGCAATTGCGCCAGTATCATCAGTCAGAGGGTCGCCATCGTTATTTTCTGGATCAACGCCGGCGTCTAACTGATTGCTGATACCAATGCGGTCATCAATATCAATTGAGTAGTAGTCGACTGCAACATTCCAGCCACCGAGATCCGCAACTACACCAAGGCTGTAGTTGGTTGACTCTTCCTCTTTCAACTCAGGCACACCTAGAGCCTGTACCGCAGCACTATTATTGCGGAAAGTACCCACGGTCACCGCGCCAGCTGCGCGAATCTGGGTGCTGATGTTGTTGAAATAGAGTTGCTGCATTGAAGGCGCTCTAAAGCCGGTGCTGGTAGCAGCACGTAAACGAAGAGTGTCTGAAATGGCGAAGTTGGTAGCCAGCTTAATATTTACTGTGTCGCCGAAACCGTCGTATTCATCAAATCGTGCTGCAGCACTTACCATCCAATCGTCGGTGACTTGGTATTCACCGTCCAGATAGAAGGATATTACGCTTCGAGTCTCATCGACTTCTGATTCTGGTCCGATGCCGTTAAAGCCTTGAATGCTTCCACCCGCATTTTGGGCGTAGAGCGCCAATCCAGTTACGGGGTCAGAATCGTAGTCAAAGTAAGAATATTCATCACCAGCAATCACCTTATAAGCGTCATTGCGGTACTCAGCACCTGCCGCCAGGGAGAGCTGATCATACTGTTTGGTGAAGTCTAGGTTGAGCGTAGTAAGACCCAGCTCAAGACCATATGCTTTAGCTGAGCGAGGAATGGTACTGCGAATTTCTGCATCGCTAAGACCTTGATCAAATTGCAGGAAGTTAGCGTAGGAATAGTTAGCGCTATTGGCTGTTGTGTAGTCGATCGTGTTTTCGCCGGTGGTTAAAGAGATATCGAAGCTGGCGTCTTCAAAATCCATGCGATAGCCAACGGAATAGGACATGTCCTGGATCTCAGACTGAATCAATGGCAGAAAACCATTGGTATCAGCGGGATTTAGTCCGTCAGTCAATAGGGCGCTATCTACGCCATTGCTGCCGGTAGGATTCCTGTGGAATGCACCGGATTCATTGTCTCGGGTGGAGTAGGTGACAAAACCATAGAGCTCACCCTCTCCAAGCTCGGTACCGGCATTGAGGGTAAAGGCTGTTTGCTCAGAGTCGGCATCACCGATACGGAAACCGTCTCGTCCCGGACCGCTCACTTCAAGGGTCTCGTTGCCGGGAGCGGGTTCTAGGAAACCGTTGCCGTCAGTATCAACACACCCACCATATAGGCAGCCACCCTGAGGTGCGGCTCTATTGGTATTTTCTCTGTCGCGCATATTCAGAGCAAGGTTTAGCCAGCCAGAATCACCAAAGGCAAATCCCTTGGAAAGATCGATATTGGTGGTAGCGCCATCACCTTCTGAGTATTGGCCTTGAGAAATGCTGAAGCGTCCGGCTGTGTCATCATCATTGAGCACAATGTTTATCACGCCGCCTATCGCGTCTGAGCCGTATTGGGCTGCAGCACCATCCCTTAGCACTTCAATGCGTTTAATGGAGGTGGCGGGTATGGCGTTCATATCAGTACCAGCGGTACCGCGACCAACTGAAGTATTGATATGAATCAGCGAAGCCTGATGTCGACGTTTGCCGTTTACCAAAACCAAAGTTTGATCTGGACCCAGGCCTCTTAAAGTCGCTGGACGCAGGGCATCGGTGCCATCACTGATACTGGAGCTGGAAAAGTTGAACGAAGGGGCGAGCACTTGAAGCATCCGACCTACTTCTGTTTGCCCGGTGGTTTCCATGGCTTCAGAAGTTAGATTGTCTACCGGCACTGGCAAGTCCGCCGCTGTCCGACCTAGGGCCCTGGACCCCAGTACAAACACTTCTTCTATTTCCTGCGCTCCCGCCTGAGAAATGACTAAAGTATTTGATCCAATTAGCACCACTGCCGCGATTAGCGCTGTCAGCTTGGACACAATGTTCCTGGCAATATTCATGATTTTTCCCCTAAATAAATTGAGACGCTGCTTGTACTCGAAAAGTACAAAAAGTCGTATAGCCCGACATCATTCCTTTGAGGCAACTAGTTCCAATTAATGGGGAGTAATTTGGTATTTGTCTAAGAGACTATTCCTTTTGTCCATATTTTGGACAAAAGCTGCGGAATTTTATGAACTCTGAGTTAAGTTTTTGGCGTCTAAGTGTTTGTTAGACTTAATAAAACGGTTACATTCTCTGAACTTTCATCGAGGCTGCTAATGTCCCCGCTGACCTCTATTCGGGCAGCTAATTCCGATTCGGTTTCCAGCAAATAGTCTAGGATTTTTTGCGCTCTTAGTTCCAGATACTGGCTTTCATCAATATTTTCGGATTGTACAAGCCATAATTCCAGGTCTGCGGCATAGGCAGGTCGATCCAACTCTTCGGTCTGTGAAGACCCATCTGTTGCAGTGGTCAATAGTGGTTGAGAGTGCAGTGCTCTCAGGTTCGCGAGAGCCTCAGTAGCATCCGCCTCTAATACTAAGGATTCAAGCGCTTGGATTCGTTGGTCGAGAACAGTTAGACCTGTTTCCGTTATTGCCTCTACCCGGATTGTGACTCTGTCCTCAACGGCATTCTCCCTTAGGGCTAATGAATCGATGGCTCTATTGAAAGTGGGCGCAATACCAAGGGTAATTTGAGGCCGTTCCGCCAGAGCACTAACGAGCTTGATTAACTTTTCCTGCTCGGGTGGTCTTAGCTCAGAACTGCCGGCATCAAAAACTATATTGTCTAAGGGTTCTTCGCTACCTATTAGTCCCCCTAAAAATCTGAATGGTGAGCTGACAATGTTGCCAATAAGGTTGGTGAAGGCCGTTTGAATAATACTTCCGAAGCTAAACTGAGGGTCACTTAGGTCGCCGCTAACGGGCAGCTCGAGATCAATTACGTCATCCGAGTTTTTCAGTAGGGCGATGGCGAGCCCCAGTGGAAGGTTCAGTGCGTCGGGGCTTTCCACTGTTTCTCCGAGTGAAAAGTCGCGCATCACCATTTGGTTATTCCCCTGCAGCTGACTGGAGTTGATTTGATAGTTAAGGTCTACGTCCAGCTTGCCACTTTCAATTGCACGCCCTGCAAACTTGATTAGATAGGGCGACAGATCCAGCATCTCGATGTTTTCGAAGGCCAGCTCAATCTGCGTAAGTTCCTGAGGTTGAAGAGGGCGTAGCTGCCCATTTATGGAGACAAGACCAAAGTCACCAACTTGCCCTCCCAAATCAAGAGCTGCAGGAGCGCTGCTGAGATTGGAAATCGCGGAGACTTCGCCGTTGAGGCCGCTAATTTCCGCAATGAAGGGAAGAGGCAATGAATAGTCGGCAAAAAACATTTCTGCTTCATTGACGAGAATCGAATCTATTTCAATTCTCATGGCATCAGAGGGCGGGGCTGCGTCGCTAGACTCCTCTATTGCGGAGTCGGCCACTAATTCTGAAGCATCTGAATTGTCTGAATTAGAGAGAGAGTCTCCGGATAAGGCTTCACCAATATTTGTAGCGCCTGTTTGGTTGATTATCGTCCGAGCGAAAGCTTGATAGAGGACGATCTCCGATACTTCTAACCGATTCTCTGCCAAGGAAAAGAAGTTTTGCGGTAGAGAGATCTCATCCCAAGTTAGCAGGGGTTGTTGCAGATACTCTAGATCCAAATCCTCAATTGAGGTGCTCCCTTGAAATGCAAAGGGTTCCTCGCTTGTGATATCAGCCGTGCCCTCCAGGTTTAGAACGCCGGAGGCAAATGCTATCTGCGTAGTTTCACTCAAATAGGAATGTAGTGGGGTTAGCGAAAGCCGATCCAGAGAAAGCAGAAGGGAGCTGTTGAATTCCGGTGCGAGTCCAATGTTTCCGGACACTTCCAGACTGCCTCCGCTGGCGACATCCAGTTCGAGTTCAAGTTTTGCTGCCTGCTCGGACAGGCTGGAGAAGTCGGTTAGATGAAACTGCAGCTGCTCAATCTGAAAATCTAGGGGAATTTCTAGAGCCTCGTCCCTCAAACTCAAGGACGCATCAACTAACGCAAGGCTGGATATCAGAAGTTCTACCGGCTCCGTGTTGGTTTGCGACTCGGTAGTTGTGTCTTCTTCAATTGCAGTTTCCGTGAATCTTTCTTGCAGCCTTTCAATATTGGTAGCGCCGTCTTCAAATCTTTGTAGTGAGACGGAGAGCCCAAAAATCTCAAGAGATCGAATGTGTATCTGCCGGGCTCGGATATAACTAAGGGGTTGAATATTCAGGCGCAGGTTGTCGAAAGACAGCAATGGCTCGGCGTCCGTTATCTCAAGCTGCTCAATTTGCATACTGAAACTGTAGGGATTGATACGGATGCGGTAGAGACTGGCATCTAGCCCCAACCTTTGTTCAGCAAAATTCCCAAGCTGCCTTTCAGCGACCAAGGGAGCGACAACCACGCCAGCCAAGTGATATATCGACAGAAGCCCAATTAGCCATACCCAGGGTCGGCTTGGTCTCAGGAATCTCCTGATGGGGTTGTCAGTCACAGTGAATTAGTCTCTGAAGTTATTGAATTGGAATGGCTGTCCCAGATCGGCATCTTTTACCATGGCCATTACTTGCTGAAGATCGTCTCTCTTTTTGCCAGTGACGCGAACTTGGTCGCCCTGAACCTGGGCTTGAACTTTGAGTTTGGAATCCTTGGTGAGTTTGACGATCTGTTTGGCAACAGGCTGTTCAATACCCTGTTTGAATTTCACCGCCAGCGAAAATGTTTTTCCGCTGTGTACAGCCTCTTCGTCATAGTCCATGGCGCGAGCGTCTACTTTTCGTTTGGTGAGTTGTTGCGCAAACATATCCAAAAGTTGTTTGCACTGGAAGTCCGCCTCAGCTTTTAGAGTGACTACAGAGTCGGCAAATTCCACTGTCGCCTCGACTCCGCGAAAATCATAACGGGTAGCAATTTCTCTTTGGGTATTCTCCGCCGCGTTACGGAGTTCGTTTACATCAACTTCAGAGACGATATCGAAAGAGGGCATGAAAAATCCTAAGCACTTTTTCGAGAGCATAGCGGAATTTGCCACAGCTCATGAAGCCCCTATCTGAGATTTTTCTGGGAGAGATTAATCCATTCGCTTAGTTTGCTTTGCTTTATTAGAATGGCGCCAGATTTTTCCGGAGTTAATTCGTGCAGGTTGCAGCAAACAAAGTCGTGTCATTTCATTATCAACTCAGCGAAACAGATGGAATGTTGATAGAGCAAACCCCAGAAGATCAGCCAGCCATTTATCTGCATGGGCACAACAATATTTTGCCGGCAATGGAAAACGCCTTTGTCGGTAAGGCAGAAGGCGATAACTTCAAGATTGATCTCAGTCCTGCTCAGGCTTATGGAGAATCCAAGGCTGACCGACAGCAGCGAGTTCCAATCAAGCACTTGGTTCAGGCAAAGCAGCGTTTGCGACCTGGTCAAATTGTTCAAGTAAATACTGCTGAAGGACAATTTGATGCGCGGGTGATTAAGGTTGGTAAATTCAATGTGGATATCGATTCAAACCACCCGCTGGCGGGGATGAATCTGACTTTTGAGATCCTTATTACCGATATTCGAGATGCCACCGAAGAAGAAATTGCCCACAAGCATGCTCATGGACCCGGCGGACACCAGCATTAGAGACTGCTGTTCTGAATCCTAAGTCTCCACTACCAGTTCTCTACTCCTTTCGTCGCTGCCCCTATGCCATGCGCGCCCGGCTGGCGCTGCTCAAAACGGGAGTTTGCGTTGAATTACGAGAGATCCTTCTAAAAGAAAAACCTCCAGAAATGCTAGAGATTGCACCAAAGAAACGTGTGCCGGTGCTGCAACTAGATGAGAGAGATGTTTTGGATGAAAGCAGAGATATTATGCTCTGGGCGATTGATCAGGCAGGTGAAGAAAATCTCAATATGCCAAGCGAAGTTGAGCTTGCGCTCATAGAGCGCAATGACAAGGAGTTTAAGCACTGGTTGGACCGCTATAAGTACCATGTGGGCTACCCTGAGCAGTCGCAGGAGCATTATCGAGATAAGGCAATGGAATTTGTCTTCGCGCTCGACACACAGCTGGAAATTCAGGGAGCCGCCGCAAACCTATTTCAAACGGGTCCTTTCACCGATTACGCAATTTTTCCCTTTGTTCGCCAGTTCGCTTTTGTCGATAAAGACTGGTTTGATCAACAAAGCTTTGAGTACTTAGATATTTGGTTGGAGAGCTGGCTCCAATCAGACATCTTTGCTCGCTGTATGCAGAAGTTTCCCCTCTGGCAATCTGGCACGGCGGGAGTGGAATTCGGTGCGAGCTAGAACAATCGATCGGCCAGAGCTCACCCAAATGGCTGGCTTAGAGGTTCTATTTACCCGTAAACGCGTAAAAAACATAAATCTGCGTATACGTCCCTCAACGGGTGAAATCTGCGTTTCTGCTTCTCTGTTAGTGCCGCGCCGGGTTGTGGAAAACTTTGTTGCTTCGCGCTCGGATTGGATAGCTAAAGCACAGCAGCGAGTGCAGCATCGACGTGAACAGGCAGAGCCTGAAATAGTAGTAGGATCACATGTATTGTTTCTGGGCGATCGCTACAAGCTTTGCACAGGAAGCATAAGCGCGACCGGTATTCATCAGGATAAATTGGTCTTGAATATTCCCCAAGATGCAGCGCCAGAGCGCATCGACAAGGCCCTGAATGATTTTTATCGTAAGGAACTCCTGATCAAGTTGCCGACCTTGGCAGATTACTGGGAACAGATGGTAGGTGCCAAAGCTAGTGAATATAAGGTGCGCCGTATGAAAACCCGGTGGGGCAGTTGCAACACACACACGCACCGAATCAACCTCAGTCTTGAGCTAATTAAATACCCACTAGCCTGCATCGAATATGTGTTGGTGCACGAGCTAACTCACCTACTGGAGCCTTCTCACAACAGCAGATTCCATCGTTTGGTAGCTGAGGTTATGCCCGATTGGAAAGCGCGAAAAGCTTTTCTGAATAAAGGGATGTAGAGCGGGCTCTACCAGGGCAGTTGATAACCCTCAGCATGCATAAATGTGCCACTGCTCTCCATACTAAGCTCGTCGATACGCTCGATAAGGCCGCTAGCAGAATCAGAGGGAGAGATACCCCGCCCACCGGTCATCTCGGTAGCTACCATACCGGGGTGCAACAGAACTATCGAAATTCCCCGCGGTTCCAACTCGTACTTCAGGTTGGTGCCAACCATGTTTACCGCCGTCTTTGAGGCCCGGTATCCGTACATTCCGCCGGAACCGTTGTCATCGATTGAGCCGACGCGGCTAGACACAATGGCGACCTTTGATCCATCAGAGAGGTTGCCCACAAGTGCTTCGGTAATCATCAACGGCCCAAGAGTGTTGACTCGATACTGCTCCAGCATCTCTTCGTAATCGAGACTGCCAAAAGAGTCGCCGCGCAGAATTCCTGCATTATTGATAAGAACGTCTAGATGCTGGTCGCCGAGTTCAGCTTTGAGTTTACTAACAGAGGCTGAGTCACCGATGTCGATTCCTTCAATGACGCGAATTCCTAATGCTTTTAGCTCTGGGCTCGCTGTCCGACAAAGGGCAATGACCTCATCGCCACGTTCGCTGAGTTGTGAGCAAAGCTGCAGGCCAATGCCTTTGTTGGTGCCGGTAATAAGTATGGTTGCCATGTATTTGTCCTGCTTTAAATCGGTTTAGGGTTGCGCTTTGTATTCGATTATGAATCCAAAAGACTGGGGTAGTGTTGTTCCGTAGGTGCCTTTCAAATGGGGTACATCGCTCCAATAGCTAGCGACTTCGTCAACTTCACCAAAGGCCATGACGTTTTGATTGCCATTATTGTTATTGGGCTGGTTGTCTGGTGCGATATGGATGCCGATATCCAGACCCTCTTTCTGCCAGTTGATCCAGCTCATGGGTTCGCCGCTTACCCAGCGCCATCCGCCGTCGGGCTGTGGTGAACCATCTGGCTGAAAACCTCCAATAAATGGGCCGCTGAGGTTATACAGGGGCGTGCCGTCATCCAAAGTACCGTGATCGAACTTCCACCAGTATTTTTCATCCGTTACTAGAGAGAAAGCGAAGTCGTTTTCTTCCTGTGAATGAAAGGAAACCAGGTAGCCACCGCGCTGTTCTGCCAGTGCTCGGGCCTGTACCCAATTGACGCCGCCCTCGGGCAAATAAACCACCTGATACCAATGGGTTTCGCCTGAGGGTAGGGTAAAGGGCTGGGCCTGCAAAAGTTCGTAGGTCGTCGGCATGGTTTCCCAAGTAAAAATTGGGGAGTTGTTTGCCCCCGGAGCTTCGGTGCCATCGGCCAATAAAGCTGGCGGGCTAGCTGGGGCTGAGGTGTTGTCGGACACCTCTGCTTCGTCCGTTCCGCAGGCGCTTAAAAGGGCGGAAAGTAGAAGCGAAGTTAGTAGTGGCAGCCTAAGGTTTTCTGAGATCAAGTTACTTCCTCGATTGTCTATTTAATGGAATCTAATCTGAACTGAACAGGATATCCCCATAGTAGGACTCTGCACTAGCGCCACTATTATCTGTGTCCGTCATCAAGGCAACCACATCAATATACCGATACGCTTTTAAATTCGCTTCATCACTGCCTTTGTCGCCGAACATAGCAATTAAGTCCTGATAGACATTCCGCTTCTCGTGGTACCACTGATTTAGATTGTCATCTTTTCCGCGCACTGAAATCATCTTGACGTTCGATTCAGCAAAAGGATTGCCCCAAGACTCGCCAGTCTCCTGAGAGCTCGACCAGACATAGGTAACAGACTTAGTGTTCCAGACAAAGAAGCCGCCTTCTATCACCACATAAACTCGTGCGGCAAAATCATCACCGGCCTTTGCTCGCTCATCGGTGATTGGCAAATTTTGGGTGATCAACCAGCTCCAATTGAGATAGGGCGTTTCCTGTAGATCAATTGGATGTTTTAGTAGAAGGCCTGAGGCGGCGTCATTGCTAGTGGCTTTGAGCGCCGGGGTTCCACCCAAGACGGAGGTTTCGTAAATTGTTTCACCATCAAACACTTCTTTTTCCCACGCCAAGATACCTCCCTCGTCAATGGAGGTGAGATTGATATCAGCCGAAGCCTGAATCGACCCTAGGCAAAGTAAAAATAAGAGTAAAAGTAAGAAAAAGGGATATCGGAACAAAGTCTCTCCTCTAAAAGCCTATAACTTCCAGACGCGTGGTTAACCCATTAAGTTACAGTTTTGTGGCAAATAGCCAAGCGGGTTTTATTCTGAGTAGAGCAATTCTGCCGCAGCGGCACCCATAGCTCTGTAGTTGTGCCCAACGCCTTCTACGATCTCAAGCGTCCAGCTAAATTCAAACTCCCGTGCTAGAGCAGCAGTGCGGCTGTGCTCAAAAAAATAATTTCCTCTCTCAAATCTCCCTAGGCCTTGCTGATCGGCTTTGGGTGTATGCAGCATAATGCCACCGGTTTCCTGCTGATTGTCCTCTTCGCCGAGTAATAGAATTAGCTTAGTGGAGAATGACTGCTGCAACTGTTCATTCGAGGCGTTTGTGCCCTCCAAACCAAAAGGAAATGATGCACTATGATTGGGCAGAGTATAAAACCCTGCATTCCCAGCGACGATTCGATCAGCGTTAGATGAAGGTTTAAAAATAGCGTAGCGATGCAATAACTGGCCTCCTGCAGAGTGGCCAAAGAGGTCGTACTTTTCCTCTGTTATTCCTGTTAGCTCTTTAACCTGAGCAAAGATCTTATCGAAATCTTCAAACAGGTATTCGTCCGCATTGCTGACATATGAAAACTTTATGTTCTCGTCTTCCATACGATATTTGTAGGGTCGGCCATCAATCATTTCGATACTCGGATCGATAAGCTCCAGATTGGTGATTAATCCGCCGAGTTGATAAGCCGCCAAGTCGTATTCACTTTCCGGATAGGCCGGGGAGACCACCAATAGGTCGTATTTGTCCGCACTTTCTATCCAGCTATCGCGGTAGTCGTCGGCATTTCTTCCGGATCCAGGAATAACCAGGACAACTTTTGAGCTCGGGTTAAAGCTAGTGGGCCTATAGTAAAAAACCTCGACATACCTCGCCGCCTCACTACCCAAGTTGAGTAGAAGACTTCCAGAGCCGATCTCCAGGTCTACATCCTCTGCGCTGTGGGTGAGTTGTGCCCATGACGTAAAGATCAGGAGAATGGAAAAACGGAGGAGTCTATTCATAGGTTGTATCTGGCGAGTAGGGCGTACAAATTGGTTTCAGTAAGTGCGACTCAATTTGCAGTCATCTCGGTACGAGTGCCCCAACGCTGATAGCGAGAAGCCTCATCGCCGCAGCGTTGCAAATGCAATGTGCGAGCCATATTGTCATTGAAAGGTCCGCCAGCTGGGCCGCCAAGCCAATGGGTAGGGCCAGCGGTAAGACAGAGCTCGGGATAGGCGGGAGGAGATATCTGGCCGTTTACCCGAAAATCAAATTTCTGTTCGTCGATATCGGCGCACTCTTTCAAAGTCACGGTTGCGCCTGGTTCAAACCAATCCATCTGAGCGCACATATCCACTTCCGCTATACGGAATTTACCTTCGGCAATTTCCGCTGAGTCCAGAGTTTGGTCTGGAGATAAGTCCCCCTGATAGCTATAGCAGGTGTGCACCTGAAGCGGGGTCTCCAACTGCATATTGGTGGGAGGTCCGTTCACATCTAGGCAGTAGTGATTCAAAATGCCGTTGATTCGATCAAGCAGATAGACCTCGACGGGTTCAGCAGAAGATTGAGTTGATAGCAGAGTTACCGACGCTGCTAAGACAGCGAGTAAGAATTTTTGGATTAGCTTCATTGAGCGCCCCTTATTATAGATTTTGATTAGTCCTTAAGAGGGCATTGTAGTGTTAGGGGGAAGGAATTGTTATTGCGAGACAGGTTTCTGACTCCCACTCTGGTTTTGGTTCGTGCCTGCTCTTACTGGCTGTTAAAAGCTTCGGTAAATTTCATAATTCGAATCGCACCCAGGCCGTGATCCGATCCACCCACCCGAGATGAGCTTCTAAGGTCAACTCGGCTGCCATCAGTTTCTGCAGTAATGCGGACAACAAGGTCATCATGAAAATAAAACCACTTAGTGTAATCCGTCGCTTCAAACCTTCCTCGATCAGGATCTTCGCCGGTGACTTCCCAGCCGAGATCAGTGGCAATGCCAACTGCTCTTGTATAAGCGTCGGCCGCACTTAAGTCGGTCAAAACGGGCTGTACCCAAGGGAATTTGGCGCTCTGCCTTGCCACAGTTTCCGCGCTATATTCCAAACTATTGGTTCTGCCAGGAGCATCGAGTAAAGCTTCGAATTGCGGCGGATTCTCTTTATCGGTGCTGATGTCATTCACACCTCGCAAACCAGTCCAGTCTGTCGGTTCCTGATTCACGCCATAGATATACCCACCCAACACACAGGCAACGAGCGCCACAAAGGAAATAACCGTATTTCGCAGATCTTTGAGCCCGTACTTAAGCAGCATAAAGAGCACCACAAGCGCGGCGATGGCGGAATAATTCATGTAATTCATAGTCATTCGAAAGCCGGTCATGGGCTCCCACAGCCCCAACTTGGATCCGACACCGCCGAATAGTGGAATGAGCGCCAGAAGCGCAGCCACAAAGATCACTCGAAGAAGTATGAATTTTGTTTTTTTTTGCATGGCGTCGCCCCCTCTCAATTTAGACCTTTTTTACAAATTCAGACTTTAACTTCATTGGGCCGAAGCCGTCTATCTTGCAATCGATATCATGGTCACCCTCGACCAGACGGATATTTTTAACCTTGGTGCCAATCTTTAACATCGAGGATGCGCCCTTTACCTTGAGGTCTTTGATAACACTAACGGTATCGCCGTCTTTGAGAGGGTTGCCGTTGGAATCCCGAACGAGTTTTGCTGCTTCAGCCTCTACTCCAACTCCAGCGTCGGTCTCACTCCACTCATGCGCACATTCAGGACAGATCAAAAGATTTTGATCTTCGTATGTGTATTCGGAATTGCATTTGGGGCAGTTGGGGAGATTACTCATTGTCGAGTTTCATATTAAAAATTGAGATAAAAAAAGCCAGCATTTGCTGGCCTTTTTTTGCGATAGTGAATAGACAATCCTATCCGAGCCTTTCTGGCAGCACATTCTTAATCTTTTCGTGCATATCCAGAAGGTTTTTCTCCGTGGTCTCCCAGTCAATACAGGCATCGGTTACTGATACGCCGTATTGGAGTTGAGATAGGTCTTCAGGAATCTTCTGATTCCCTGGACCGATATTGGACTCCACCATCAGGGCGACAATACTTTTATTGCCGTCGACAATCTGGTGAGAAATATTGTCCATTACCAGTGATTGCAGCTCATGGTTTTTATTGGAATTGGCGTGGCTGCAATCGACCATAATGGTTTCCGGCAGACCGGCTTTGGCCAGACTCTCTTCTGCCAGCTTAACGCTAACGTAGTCATAGTTTGGCTTGCCACCACCGCCACGAAGAACCACATGAGCGCTTGGGTTGCCTTTGGAATGCACAACAGAAACCTGGCCGTCTTTGTTGATACCTAGAAAACGGTGCGGGCTGGCAACAGATTTAAGCGCATTAATCGCGACTTCGAGACTGCCGTCGGTACCGTTCTTGAATCCCACAGCAGAGGAAAGACCAGAAGCCATTTCTCTGTGAGTTTGAGATTCTGTAGTACGTGCGCCAATAGCTGACCAGCTAATCAAGTCCTGCATGTATTGCGGAGTAATAGGGTCGAGTGCTTCGGTGGATGTGGGCAGGCCCAATTCAGAAATATCGATCAGAAGTTTTCTGGCAACGCGTAGACCCTTTTCGATATCGAATGAATCGTTCATGTCTGGATCATTGATCAGACCTTTCCAGCCCGTAGTGGTGCGCGGCTTCTCAAAGTAGACACGCATAACCACATAAATACTGTCGCTGACTTGATCGCTTAACTTTTTCAGGCGTCGGGCGTAATCCATGGCCGCTTCGGGGTCATGGATAGAGCAGGGGCCAATCACCATCATGATGCGGGGATCGGTGCGGTCAATGATATTGCGGACGGTTTTTCGGCCTTCCAGTACAGTGGCTTCGGCGGCCTCTGTCATCGGCAGCTCTTCCAGCAACTTGTGCGGAGGCATCATGGGCGTCAATGAATGAATATTGACGTCGTCAATTCTGTCCTTATTTATTTCGGAATTCTTTACTTGGGAATTCATGGTCTTAGCGCGCTTTTTGAATAGGCTATCTTAAAAATGGCCGCGAAGTTTAACAGAAGCTTTCGATGCATTGCACAGTGCTTTTTTTATGGCTTTGATAGATAAACCCTGAATTTAGAATTCGACTTCCTGATGGAGGTTTGCAGCTGGGAAATAAAGCAGTGTTTTGATGGCCTGGTCACCTTCGAAAAGAGATCGATAGCGAGCCAGTTGATCACGATATTTTTCTTCCTGAGATTTCAGAAAGTCTGATTCCGATTGTCCTGCTGAGGGCATTGCCGACTTGTAGTCGATAATCCATCTTGTGCTCTCTCCATTTTCATTTGGATCCTTAGCCACAAAGGTTCGGTCAACAATGGAGCGGGATAGGGAACCGTCGGCAAGCAGCTGTTCGATTTCCAATTCGCAGGCCGACTCCTGATGATCTGGGTTTAGCACCCACTGGCCAAAGTCTGTCTCCCTAGCCTTGGTAAACCCGAGTTTCAACCTCTTGAGGGCCTCGGTCTGATCAGTTTCGCTTAGGCCGGAGACCCTAAGCTTGCGAGTCCAATCTTCTCGATGCTGACTCTCAGTTTTAGATTGGCCAAGCGCGACTTCCATCAAGTTGTAATGCAACAGGTTGCCAACAACGCGCTGAATCAGATTTTCCTTAAAGGCAGAGAGGTAGGTCTCCGGGGCTTCGAGTTCTTCTTGCTGGATGAGTGAATCGGGTAAATCCACTATCGCAGCAGACTCAATTCTTCGAATGCCGGTTAATACAGGAACCTCTTCCTCACCCGTTAGAATCTGTTCTCGCTGCATGCCAGAGAGAAATTCCTCCTGATGTTCAGGCCAGAGCAGAGCCAATAAGGAATTACTGGTGGGTGCTTTCCAGTCTTCCTTTTTGTCGTCCCATTGGATTAACCCACTGATAGTTAAACTCAGTTTGGCTCGCGTGCAGGCGACATAAAGTAGGCGGGCCGATTCGTCCAGAACCTTTTCTCGTTCGTCGGCTAAGAGCCATTTGTAGACTGAATCAGAATCATTTTTGGCGGGCTTGGCCGCTGCCAGAAAGGCGGTGTGGCCCTCAGAAAATTCTCGCTCCTGCCAAACCAGCGCTGGATTCTGTTGCATGCCTGCTGTACTGCGTTGTAGCTGCGGCAGATAGACATGATCAAATTCAAGACCCTTGGCGGCGTGTATTGTCATGATTTTGAGTGGGCAGTCCGGGCCAGTATCTGGGCGCGCGTAAAGTTGCCCCAGCTCTTCTTCAAAGGCTTCCATATCCTGAACAAGATTGCCCTGAGCTAGCGACTCAAGCAGGCTGAGGTAGTCATCAAGATCCTGCTGATAGCTGGATTTAAACAAGCTTTGGTTGCCGCCTAGCTGCTGCCACAGGGCTGCCACCAGCTCTCGAAGCTCGCTTAAACCCAGTTGCTGCTGTGCTTCTGAAAGCAGCTCAGCGAATCGGCCTAAACGCTCTTTGGCGTCAGTACTGAGGTCAGCATATTGCTCTTCAGTATTCTTTTCTTCAGAGCACTCCTCGACATTCTGAATATTGTTCCAAAGGCAGTTTGAGTCACTATTGGCAATAGTGTGCAAGTCGGACATATCCAGACCGAGCATGGGAGACCTGAGCAACGACAACCAGGCAATACGGTCCCCCGGACTGTGTAAGAGCCGGACCAGGGAGTGCATGTCCAATACATGCATCCGCTGACCCAGAGGTTCAATATTTTGTGCCTGCCAGGGAATGTTGCGTGCTTTTAGCGCCTCGACAATCTGTTTGAGATGAGTGCGCGCCCTAACCAATATGGCGATATCGCCGCAATCGCCAGACAACTTAGCAGCGATGGACGCAGCGATGGCATCCGCTTCACTTTCTGATTCCCTATAGCCATTTAACTGGACACTAGCTTCTGTATTGATGGCTTTCTGAGCTGAGCTGGCTCGATATTGCACTTGCCCTCGAGCTCGGTCATCCCGAGCTGGAAATATATGGTTAAAACTTTGGTTCACCCAATCGACAATGGCGGGGGCCGAACGAAAATTAGTGCCGAGATCCAATGGTTGTAGAGTTACCGTTCCAATGCCGAGTTCCCGCGCACGAATAAAGAGAGAAACGTTGGCCTTGCGGAAGCCGTAGATGCTCTGCATGGCGTCACCTACTAAAAATAGGGTGCGACCATCGCCTGCCTCCCAGCCGGCCGTTAAACGCTCCAGGAGGCCCATTTGAAGGGCAGAGGTATCCTGGAACTCATCTACCAAAATATGTTGGATACGGTAATCCAAGCGCAAGTTCAGCCGGGTTGGGTTATCTGGCTCTCCCAGCGCCTCGAGAGCGGAAATACTGATAGCGGAAAAATCCGCCTCACCCGCACTGGCGAAGGCCAATTTCAATTCGGCTGCAAGAACCGGCAGACAGAGCGCCAGGGAAGACAGGGTTTCATTTGCTTCGGAGTTTTGATTTTCCAGCAGGGGAAGCTTTCTAACTCGGTTGAGCTGAGTGACCAACTCTGGCTGGCCCTCCAATGTATTTAAGAAGGCCTTGATGCGTTCAAGCATTGCCTCTGCTTCGGCCCCAGCGCTCTTGGGTGGAAAGCCCAGTTTGATATTGATTCCCTTGGGGCTGCGAACCTCTCCCTTTTGGGTGAGCAGCATATTGGTGAGGGATTGCCAGATTTCTAGATAACGACTAAAACAGTAGGCCTTATCGCTGAACTGGATATCCTCAGCGCCCACTTCACCGGGAAGATTCCTTTGCGAATATGCAAAGAGTTCCCTCAATTCGGCGATATCAATGTGTACGAGCTGTCGACGCAGATTGCTAAGTTCGCCATCGATGAGTTGGGTAAAGTTAGCCTTTAATTGGCCCTCACCAAACTCGGGATTCAGAACCAGGTCAAGCCAACTAGCACGTGAATCGAGAAGGCTTGCGAGCAGTCCCGCCAATTCATCCTGATTGCCTTCGAAATGGCGCACCAAGTGGCGCACAGCGTCGCCCAGAGCATCCTCGCGATTGATGTGGGTAAGTAGTTGTTCAGCGGCGAGCCTGTATAGCTGTCCTGGTCGCTCTACCAGATTTCCCGGGTGACTTAGACCGGTTTCCAGGCAGAGTCTTTGCGTCAGATAGCTGCAAAACCCATCGATGGTTTGCAGGCGCAGCCTTTCCGGGTTTTCTAATAGATTCCAGCCTAGCTGTGCATCTCGCTTTAATACCGCTTTTGCGTCTGCTTGAAGGGAGGCCTCGTAGGAATTCTCTGCCGGTTTTTCCGATGCAGCATTGCGCAATGAGTCGAGAATGCGGTGACGCATTTCAGCTGCAGCTTTGCGGGTAAAGGTAATGGCTAGGATTTCTTCAGGACGCTCCGAAATAGCCAATAGGCGCAGAACTCTCTGTACCAATAGAGATGTCTTGCCCGAACCTGCCGGCGCACTTACAGCGAAAGAGCGACTAATATCTAGCGCCTGCTGGCGGACAGCTAGATCGAGGGGAGTTGATTCGACAGAATTTGAACTAGCGGTTGTCATGCCAATCCATCAGATCTTGATACTCAGCCATACGATGAAGGCTAGCGAGCTCGTCGCGGCGACCAAAGAAAGTCTTGGTTTCAAAAACGCGACTGTCGCCAGCGGCGTAAGCCTCGGCCAGCTCGGTCAAATCTTTGCGCCACTGATTTTTGAGATCGTTCCAATCCTCTATGGCGACGAGCCGTTCGGAGTTTTCAGAAGCGGCTATTCCTCGCAATCGTGCTGCCCCCGGGACTACCTGGGCGAAGCAGAGGCCGCTGAATTCGTCCTCAAGGCTGATGGCGTAGAGGGGCAGTTGAGCCGCCACCGGCGGTGATGACAATAGGTCGTTTTCTCGAGAACTGGCCCCAGTTTTATAGTCGATAAGTAGTTTGCCACCGCCCTCAAGTTCGTCGATTCGGTCAATTCGCAAGCTTAGATTGAGGGGGCCAATTTGAGCTTTAAGTTTTTCTTCCCGGGCGAGCACCACAAAGCTTTCACGACCGGATTCAAACTTCATCCATTCCTGCAAAAGTTGGATAAAACTGCTCTTCAGCTGTTCGAAATAGCCGAGCTCCAGATTAAAGTGATCCCCCTGCCAGCTAAGTAGTTGCTGATGCACGGACTCTTCAATCAATGAGTTGAGTCCCTTGTCATCCAATTGCTTTAGGTTTTCAGAGTTTTCTAATTGACCCCAAATTCGATCCAATATGTCATGAATAATCTTGCCTCTATGGCTGGGGCCAATACCGATAAAGGCTTCAGCGAAGGGCCGAGCATTTAAACGATACTGAGCAAAAGCGTGAAAAGGCGATGCGGCCATCAGATTAAAAATATTGCTGCCACCACGATCAGTTACATCAGGAGATTGGGATAGGGTGGGTCCCCGGGAACAATCTACCCATTGCCAGTTTTGTGTCACTTCTTCCTTGCTTTGGGTGGAGATTTCTAATCCGAGTTCAGGGTAGTCCGATAGGAGCGGGCTAAATTCCGTCGGTTGATCGGTATCTTGCTGACTGATACTAAAAACCAGTTCTTGGCAGTTGCCGCGTAATTGATCAAAGAGATTGAGACAAAAATCGCGTTCGTGATCTGGGTGGCAACGCGGCATATCCTGATCCAGTTGGAAATGGATGGGGATAAGGGGATCGGGCTTTACATATCCCGGCCAGTGATCGGCACTAGCATCCAGAAGCCAGAGATGGCTAAAGCCGACAGCACTTTCCACAGTATTGAGCAAATTGATTCCGTTGATCGGAGATTCCGCTTGAATTTGTGCTGATTGAGCGAGCCGGCCGAGGATTCGCAGTGCGGACGAACAGGATATTTTCGTTTCCACTAAACTAATAGGTACCAACTGTTGCAGCAGGTCGATAAAGAGTTCAACTTCCTTCTGCTGACTCTTGTTTAATCCTCTGGTACCGGGCCAGCCGAGACTCTGTAGCTGTTGGCTAAAGAGTTCAGCCCAATATTGAGGAGACGCCTCTGAGACTGACTGCTTGGCGGAATTTACCGCGGATTCGATATTTTTTATTAGGCTGAGATGACTCTCCGGTTGCAGCTTAGTTGCCACACTGCGGCCAATCCGCAGCAATTCTGAGATGCGAATATTTTTGCGTTCTAGGTTGCAAAGTTCGGTTTCCCAAAGCGCTCTTTGTTCCAGATCTTCAGGATAATTCCCCCAAAAGGGGTTGCGAATAAGTGCCAGACAGTCGGCCCTGGATAGTTCGTGGCGATTGACCTGCAGTAACTGGAGACTGTGGAAGCAGATACCGCTGTCAGCAAAGCTTTGCGGCAAACAGATTCTCAGGGGCGAGCCCTCAAGTTGCCTTCTAAGCGCGGTGATTAAGTGTTTTTGTTCGCTGGAATTCTCTGTGCACAGAATGCCAATACGGGCGCTATCGTCCTGCGCTATCAGATTTTGCGCCCAGTTGGCTGCAGCTTTGACTTCAGATTCCCGGTTGTCATAGGACGCCTGAAAGCAGTCAGCGGTTTTCTGAGTGTCTCGCCAGACAGTTAGTTCCAGAGATTCAAATCGGCTCTCTAGAAAACTCTGATGCAAAGGAGCCAATGGGTCACCACTGCCGATATAGACCAGATGTTGCTGACTCCCTGAATTATTGGGCTGTTTGAGCAGAAGATCTCGTTGTGAAAGCCCTAATTCACTGAGCCGAGCTTCAAATTTCTGACACCAGCTCGACAAACGCAGCGGGTTGTACTGTTCTAACTCAGCCAATTCAGAAAGATCACTATTCCAGCGCAGCATTCGAAGCCAGGAGCGCTGTACTTGGGGGGCAAGAGAGATAGCCTGTAAATCAGGAAACTCCTCTGATTCAGCCTCAATTATCTGTTCCCAGATTTGCTGTAGTTGTTGTGGATCAGCGAGCTCCAAATTTTCCGATGCCGCGAGGTGCGCAGCCTGGCGCTCCAGCCAGGAATCCAATGTCGATACACGACACAATTGAGACTGGGAATTTTTGTCTTGTCGCAATAAGGAAGACTTGAGTTCTCTGGCAATGCTGGCATTGCTCGTGAGAACGATCAAGGCTTGTTCCTGCGGAATTCGCTCTACGAGTTGAGGAATATTAGTCATTTGCCTCAATGGCAAAGATGCTTAGTTCCAGGCCCTCCCTTTGTCGCAGATAGTCTTGTAGTTTCTCGAGCTGCGGATCAGAGCCAGTCAGCCAAGCTTGATGCTCTGGGGGCTCTGATGATTTTGGGCGAGAATTATCCTCAGGCATAAGCGTTCTCACTCTGCGGGCAATAGCAGAACCGGATTCAACCCAGTTTGTCACCTGAGGTAGCAGGGGTTTCAGATCTTCGATCAATAGCGGAAAGTGCGTGCAAGCCATAACCAGCGTGTCCATGCTTGCCTGGTCGGTTAAGGGTTGCAGAATTTCTCTGAGGAGCTCGGTATTAGGTTGAACGCCCCTGAGTTTGTCTTCCGCCATTTGCACCAACTCACTGGAACCATGCATAGATACCCTTTTACCCGCAGCAAAATCGGCAACCAACTTGTGGGTGTAATCCCGCGATATAGTGGCGGGAGTTGCCAATAGGCCGATATGACCCGTCTTGCTGAGTTGAGCGGCAGGCTTTATTGCTGGAACGACACCCACAAAGGGAATGTCGTATTTTTCTCTGAGACTGGGTAGTGCAACCGTGCTGGCAGAGTTGCAGGCAACCACAACCAGATCGGGTGAAAACTTGCTGATTAGAGCGTCCAACACCCTGTGAACCCGCTGCAGAAGCGAGTATTCTGTGCGCGTTCCGTAGGGGAAGCCGGCGTTATCACTGGCAAATATCACCTGCAGATCCGGTGTTTGCTCCAGAAGTGCGCGGAATATGGTTAATCCACCCACTCCGGAGTCGAATACAAGTACCTTTGGGTGCTGGCGATTTATTGGCATTGAAAAATTCTGCCAGAAATAGCTCCGAGAGAGCAGGAAAGAATGATATTTTTTGCTCTGTAACCCTAATCAGAAGTTGATAAAGTAAAAGCATGATTGAATTTCAAGACGAAAAAGACTTTGTAACCTACAAGGCAGATGAGGTTATCTTTAATCAAGGAGAGCTTGGAAGCGTGATGTATGGCGTGGTTAAGGGCGAAGTCGAACTTCGAGCTGGCACGAAATATTTATCTACTGTGCAGGAAAATGAAATCTTCGGCGAAATGGTTTTGTTGGACAGTCGTGAGCGCAGTGCAACCGCTGTTGCGGTAAAAGACACAACATTAGCCAAAGTTTCCAAAGAACGCTTTCTAGAATGCATCAAGGAAGACCCTAGTTTTGCACTCAAAGTAATGGGGACTCTGGCTGGGCGTCTGCGGGTTGAAAGCAAGATGAGAAGTTTGTGATAGCTAGCGATTCCGTGCCCCGCGATGCTACCTAATTCAGCCCAATTCAACCTAACTCAGTTCTGAGTAAATGACCGAACCTATGATTCTTCTCGCCATAGGAATTGGCGCACTTGTGCTTATTGCTATCAGTGTTTTGATTACTAAGATGCTGGTATCCCAGCGCTGTGAAATCACAGCTGCAGCAGAACGGCAGGAGTTGGAAAAAGAAATTTCTACCCTAACGGCACTGCTGTCTGAAGAGCAAAAACGACTGAAGGACTTTCAAGAACAGGATGCCGATCGCTCAAAATTACTGCAGGGCGAATTTGAGCGTCTCGCAAATCGAATCTTCGAAGAAAAGCAGACGCGCTTCGCCAAAGAAAGCAAAGACAATATCGATTCCACGCTTAAACCGCTGCGTGAGCAGGTAGAGGGTTTTCGCAAACGAGTGGAAGAAGTACACAACGCAGATATCGCCGATCGAAACCGGCTCAAGGGGCAGATTGAAGAACTACAGAAACAAGCCAGTCAGATAGGTACCGACGCGGTTGGTTTGGCGAATGCCCTCAAAGGCGATTCAAAGATGCAGGGGAACTGGGGGGAAGTTGTGCTGGAACGGATTCTGGAACAATCCGGGCTGGTGAAAGGCTCCGAATATCAAACTCAAGAATCCTTTAAAGACGAAGCCGGAAATCGTGCGATACCTGATGTGGTGGTGAAATTGCCAGAGGGTAGGGTGATGGTAATTGATTCAAAAGTCTCTTTGACTCACTACCAGGCCTACGTTAACGAAGAGAAGGAGGACAAGAAAAAGGATCTCCTGAAACAGCATATCGGCTCTTTGGCCAACCACTACAAAAGTTTGGATAAAAAGGGTTATCAGCACTTGGAGGCACTTGATACATTAGACTTTGTCTTTATGTTCGTTCCGGTTGAACCCGCTTATTTGCTAGCCTTGAAAGAGTCGCCAGATATTTTTGACGATGCCTTTTCTAAGGGGGTGGTGATGGTCAGCCATACCACTTTGATGCCGATGCTGAGGACGGTTCAGTCTCTTTGGCGTACAGAGAAACAGAGCCGAAATGCGCAGGAAATCGCCGACACCGCCGGCAAGTTGCACGACCAGTTTGTCTTTTTGCTGCAAGACCTGGACGAAGTCGGCAAGCATATGGAAAAGACAGATGAAGCCTATCAGTCCGCTAGAAAACGCATCAGTGGTGGAAGAGGAAATCTGCTCGGTTGGGTGAGTAAATTGGATACGCTCGGAGCTAAGGCCAAAAAAGAATTACCTGGCTCGGCGAAAAATCTTTTGGACAAGGACGAATCAGATGGATCTGCATAGCCGAATTACGGCTTTTGTGTTCCACCCGCTCGTTCAAATTCTTATCTGGTTGCAGTTCGCTGCCGCGCTTACCATTTTCACCTACTACGCCACCACGCCTGATGCCACGGTTGGCAGCAGCCCAGATGTGGTATTACATTTTCTCGGGAATTTTTTGCTCTTTTTGTCGGCACGCATCGCTTTTCTTAGATTCAAAAGCATCTGGTTTGTACTGATATTTGCTTTGATCTACGGCACCGCGATGGAGATTAGTCAGCATTTCTTGCCGACGCGCTATTTTCAGCCCACCGATCTTATAGCGAATTGGTTGGGTGTTTTGGGCGGGCTGCTATTGTCCTTTGCGATGGAATTCGGCTATAAAAAATTTATTCCTACTAAAAAAGAAAAGTAATCAGGCTGTTTTTCTTAAATAGACGCCGGATTCCATATGAGGGGTAAAGGGGAACTGATCGAATAAGGCTGCTGAAACTATCTCGTGGCTTTGGCAAATTTGCTCGAGATTGGCCGCTAAGGTTTCGGGGTTGCAGGAAATATAGAGGATGTAGTCAAACTCCTTGACGAATTCTACGCTCTTGGAGTCGAGCCCCGCTCGCGGCGGATCCACCAATATATGGCTAAAGTTATAGCTTTCTAGATCAATTTCCTTGAGTCGACGAAATGGGCGGACCGCACCCAAAGCATCGCCCATTTCCTCTGCGGACAGGCGAGCCGATTTCAAGTTGTTGATCTGGTTTGCTTCAATATTCCAATTCAGTGAGCGGATAGAACTTTTGCTGATTTCAGTGGCAAATACCTGCCGGAATTTTTGTGACAATGGAATGGTGAAGTTCCCGTTGCCGCAATAGAGCTCAAGCAGGTCACTTTCCTGCGTTCCTACTTGCGACAGTGCCCATCCAATCATTTGTTGATTGATCAGCCCATTGGGTTGAGTAAAGCTTCCCTCGATCTGCTGATATCTGAAACTTATCCCCTCGATATCCAACTCTTCGGTTACATAATCCTGACTCACGCAGAGCTTTTGTTTACGACTACGCCCAATAACGTATATGGAAAACTCTTGCTCCAGAGATTTGGCTAGGTTCAGCCATTCTTCGTCCAGGGCTCGGTGGTAGATAAGGGTGACCAGCATCTCACCAGAGAGAGTTGAGAGAAATTCGATGCTGAATAGGCGATATTTCAATTCCTTGGTTTGGTTTAGTCGTTCAAGGAGAGAGGGCAATAGCTTATTAATTGAATCGGCTGCCGCTGGAAGTTCCCTTAGGCAGTAAAGCTCTTTGCTCCCCGGGCGATACATGGCGTAGCTGGCTTGATCTCCCTCATGCCAGATGCGGAACTCTGCTCTTTGACGATAACCTTTTTCCGGTGATTTAAAAGCCGAGGGGGAGAGATCAGAGTAGGGCGCCAGTATATTTTTTAGGCGTTCTAACTTCTGCTCAAATTGTTCTTGATAGGTGTGAGACAAGGTCGAAATCTGGCCAATAAATGGGGGCGCAAGTATAGGTTATCTTGGCTGTTCTAGGGATCTATCGAGGTGTATAGGCGTCGATAGGTATACGGATTAGTAATGGCTTATTCACAATTGATGCACCCTTTTTGGGGATAGGGGCGCTAGTATCAATTTGACTTTAGATAGGGGATATACAGATGAGACCGATTCAATTAGCGATTCTCGGCTTTGTAGCTCTTGCTCTTGCTTCCTGCGCTTCTTACAGAGGCACACCAGGTGATTCCGGCGTGATTGTGGACACCAAAAATGTAGACATGAGTACTTATCAAACAGATCTGGCTGAGTGTGAAGCCCTAGCGGAAGAAGTGCCAGTGGCCGAGCGTGCCGCGACAGGTGGTGCGGTTGGTGCGGTAGTAGGCGGTGCGATAGGCGCAATATTTGGAGATGGTGGTCAAGGCGCTGGTGCCGGAGCTGTTAGCGGTACTGTAGACGGTGCCAATAGCGGTCTATCCGAAGCTGACCGTGTACTAAAGCGCTGTATGCAGGGCCGTGGATATAAGGTTCTAAACTAAAGCCCCTAAACAGCGGGTTGAATTCCCTTATAGAGGCACTACTGCTCAGCGGCAGCTAATGCCTCTAGTTGCCTGCGTAGACCTTCGAGGTTATACCCTGCGGCGTCAGCGCTGGCCATTATGGCCTCTGTAGGAGTATGTCCGGCGCTAGATAGCGCCCAAAGCATGGTGCATCTGGTACCACTTCGGCAAAAGGCTAAAACCGGCTTCTCGGCTTCGTCTACTATCTCTTTAAAGTCTGCTACGTCGTTAAAGGTAATAGCACCTGAGGTAACGGGTTGCGATTTAAAAACCACACCCGCATCTGCCGCAGCTTGTTCAACAGCAGCTGTTGTTGGCTGACCAGGCTCTTCGTTGTCAGGGCGATTACTAACAATTGTTTTAAAACCCATGTCAGCTAAGCCAGCGACATCCGAGGGGTCAATTTGCGGTAGTACGGCGATGTCGTCGTCGAGATATTTTGGTTGCATGGTTCTCCCTCTTAATTCTTATTCGTCAATTAAAGGCAATTTTTAGGTTTAGGCAGCCCGGCCAGTCTTGCCACCATTTTGGCAGGGCTAGCGCCAAATAGCTTCATCAAATAGATGCTTTTCGCTTTGGAATCGTCCAGTTGCAGTCTCACTTGCTTTACTAGTTCTCTCATAGAAGGGGGCTCATTTCCCTTGTCGCAGTGCTGTCGGACCATAGAAATCACCTCCCAGTGACTCTCGCTAAGCGCGACACCATGGGCCTGACTTAGTTTTTCGGCAACGGCGTCATTCCAGCAAGAGGAGTCCACAAGGAAGCCCTCAGCATTGGTCTCGATTATCTTTCCCTCTACCTGAATAGCCATGTGCTTTGTCGACAGTAAAAAAATCCCGGACAAGCCGGGATTAGATATTAGAACTGGAACAAGAGTCTAGTCGTTAGACATGCCAATCAGGGACAGCAGCGACAAAAATACGTTGTAGATGCTAACGAAGAGCGTGACTGTAGCGCTTATGTAGTTTGTTTCTCCGCCGTGGATGATTGCACTGGTCTGCCACATCATCAGGCCACTACTTAGCACCAGAAACATGCAGCTAACGGCCAGAGCCAGACCCTGAATCTGCAGGAATACGTTGGCGATACCAGCGATAAAGGCAACTAAGATTCCCGTCATCAAGAAGCCCGACATGAAATTCAGATTCTTTTTGGTAGTGAGAACATAAGCCGAAGAGGCAAAGAAGATGGTTGCTGTGCCGCCTAATGCCAAGGCAATTGGCTCAAAACCAATTGCACTCATGTAGGCGCTAAGAATGGGGGCAAGGGTTAATCCTAACCATCCCGTTAGGGCAAACACCCAGACAATTCCCCAGCTATTTGTCTTGTTTTTCTCCACTGCGAAGAGAATGCCGATATAGGGAAGTAGCATCCATAGGCCCAAATAGGGCATGCGCAATACCATACCGGCTACTGCGCAGATAGCGCTGAAAGTTAGGGTCATCCCCAGCAGAAAATAGGTGTTTCTTAATACCTTAAGCGCGCTTTCGCTTACCTCAACGGAGGCAGTGGCGGTTTGGCTGGCTAGGTTGTAATCAGACATTATTGGTCTCTCCTGTGAATTACCAAATACTTGAATTCAGTATTGATGCCAATGTGGACTAATTCAAGTCCGTTGCACTCAAATTAATACCCAATTGCGCCAAAGTTCAAAATTCCTGCGTCGCTATATGGGATTTAAGGGTGGAAGGGCGGAACCTGCTTCGCTCTTGGCATCTTTGTTTTTGCGTAGCTGTTTTAAATCAGACAGCAAATGATCCTGTTGCGAAGCTTCGGAACCTGAAGCTCCGTAGATGGATTGTTCCAATTCGGAAAGTTCTTCAGCCGCCTCTGCGCTAAGCATGCTAGCCAGAAGCTGCATAGGTGGCTTCGAGCTGTCTGGCCAGGCTTTGCGACACCAGTGTTCCAGGGCGGTTCGTTTTTCTTTGGCAGTGCCAGATTTAAGTTTTCGAGTTAAAGCAGACCAGGCTTTTTGCTCACCGGAGTTGTTGGGCTCGCGGTTTTCAACGGCAACTTCTTGCTTGGGCCGACGTACGAGAAGTAGGGCTAAAACCAAGGATAGCAGGGCGAAGGCGGCAGTAGTCCAGATCCAGAGAGAGACCGATGAGTCAGCTTCGCCTTGGACTGGGGTTACATCAACAGTCGCCGGAGTAAAATTTTCCGGTGGAGCCAATGAGGCGCTAGATTCAGCTTCAAGAATATTGAGAGTCTGGGAGGGTAAAACAGCCTCCTTCCAAAGCATTTCCTCGACATCCCACCAGGGAATACGAATTTCCGGCAACCTCAGTTCACCTGCGCGTGTTGGCACAATGGCGGCAGATTCGCTTCGAACACCAGCTAGGTGTTCTGCCGTGGTCTGGCTGATTAATTCTGGTTGATCTGCATATATCTTGAAACTTTCATCCGCTATTTCAGGCAGGGGAGGAATGGTTTCTGGTTTTTGTCCAAAGGCGACGATAGAGATATTGCGAGTAATGGGTTCTCCTACTCGATAGTCACTAGCAGCGCTAGCGTCAGGCCAATCCTCTTCTATCCGTACTTCGCTGGCTGGGAACCAATACTGCCCTATGGGTGCAGCAGTGACCTCAACGCTAGCCTCAGGGCTTCTAGCCAGGGTGCGCTGACCTCTGCCGCCAAAGGAATCAAATATGCTGCGTGTTGTTGAGCCAATTATCCCGCTGAACAGCTGGCCGGGAATCTCTAGTGTTGTGGCTTCGTTGGCAAATACGGCATAGGTCCATTCGTTTATTTGCCAGGTGGCACCGTTAACCACCTCAGAAAATTGGGATTGATTGAGCAGAGTAGTTTCAGCCCCTTCAATGCTCAGACTGTCGCCAGACAAGTTGCTGACCTGAGAAGAGGCTATGAGCCGAACAGTGATCAATAGTTGCTCCATGACGGCGATGGAATCCTTGTTCACCATGAGCTCAACGCTAATGGGCTGGCTTCTCGCGCCCGCTGCAGCAGCTTCGCTCACCTCAATGGATACCGCCTCACTGAAATTACCCTCAATCTGAAAGCTTGGAATGATGGCTGCGCCGACCCTTCTTGGAAGCAGAACCAAATTCCAGGTAGTTGAGACATCCTGTCGGCCGTTGATAATGCTGACTTGAGAGGAAGTCGAGTTATTGAGGATTTCGAAATCTTGCTGCAAAGCAGAAAAGTCGATTTGACGAGAATCTACCTGGTCGTCGTATGAGAGTGTGAGGTTAAGCGTTTCGTTGATGCTGATACGAGTTCGATCGGCAGTCGCGACAAGGTTGTCTGCCCAAGCAGAATAGCTCGTCAACCAAAGTAAAAAAATGCCGGTTTTGAATGCAGTTTTCACTAGTATCTCGGTTCCTCATTTTGTCCGGGTGTTTGTGGAATAAATCTACTTTGCTGTCTGTACAGCTGTGATTCGTATTCAAATTTTCGTCTCAGCAGACCGCTGGGGTCATCGGGAATCCCTCGCAACCACTGCTCGCTCGCATCCGAGAGGTCCTCTTCTGATATCTCAGCCATAGCCGCCATCTGTTCGGATTCTTCACCCTCCTGCTGTTCAGACTCTTCTGCGGAAGCTGATTGCTGCTCTGTCTCTTCGTCGCCTTCCTCTTCCTCGTTTTGAGAGGCTTGCTGTTGCTCTTGATTAGCTGAGGGCTCTTGATCCGCTGAAGGCTCTTGACTAGCTTGTTGCTGCTGATCAGATTCACTTTGTTCTTGCTGCTCGCCTTCAGAGTTTTCAGCCTGTTGCTCTTGTTGATCGGCTGAAGGCTCTTCGCTCTGCTGATTCTCTCCATCCTGATTCTGATCTGAGCTCTGCTGATTCTGCTGTTCTTGTTCTTGCTGCTCCTGCTGCTGTAGAAGCTGCTCAACGAGGTCTCGATTAAAGCGGCCATTTTCGTGATCAGGGTTTGTCTCAACAAACTGATTCAAGTTCTCAAGAGCTTCCTCAAGCAATCCAGCGCGGGCTTGGCTAGTACCAAGGTTATATAGGGATGTGGCTTCAGATCCCTGCAACTCTTCTACTGCTGCTTCAAACTCCTCTGCTTGGTATGAGGCATAGCCTCTCCAGTCAGTCGCCTCAAATAACTCAGCGGCAGTGACAGCATCACCTTCTTCCAGAGCTCGCTGTGCCTGTTGGTCCTTTGTATACCAGAGATCATCCCAAATCCCGGCTTCGGCGTGTTCCGATGGCAAAGAAACAAAAAGTACCAAAACGACAGACAAAAGGTAATTTCGGCGAAAGGTCATTAGGGCTAAAGGAATAAGCAAGATGATCAACCAATAGCCGGCGTCGTGCCAGCTGTCGTATGTTGTTTCGATCTCTGCTGCCAAGGGGTCTGTACTGGGACTCTCTATGTGATCAAGAAGATAGGCGAGATCGGAATCGTCTGGTTGCAGTTCGATATATCGTCCCGCAGATCTGCCTGCGAGTATCTGAAGTTCATTTCGATTTAGTCGAGCCAGAACGATTTCCCCGCGACTGTCTCGATAAAAATTACCTCCGCCCAAAGGAATAGGGGCCCCCTCGACGGTGCCGACTCCCAATATAGAAAGCTGAATACCAGCGGGGAGAGTGTCATAAATGTTTTTTTGTGCATCCGGCTCGATGCCGTCTGTAACCACCAGTAGATGCCCCTGATTTTGATATCCGCTGGATTGGAGAAGTTCCATGCTCAACTCAATCGCCGCTTCGATATTGCTTCCTGTCTGTGGCATTACCCCGGGGTGCAGTGCCGGTAGCAAGGCTTCAATTGTGTCGGCGTCGTCGGTAAGAGGACTGACCCGATGAGCACTTCCGGAGTAGGCGATTAGAGCGGTTTGCCCATCCTCTCTCAGACGCAGCAAATCGGTAACTTTTAGGCGGGCACGGATCAGGCGATCAGGCTGAATATCCTGCGCTAGCATTGAAGGGGAGAGGTCGAGCAGTACCACCAGCGGAGACGCATTTTCCATGGTGGGAACCGGTCGGGTTTCCCAGCTTGGCCCCGCCAAAGCGAGGCAACAGATAAGTCCGGCCAGTGAAAACAGTAGAGGGTTTTTCCAGCGTCGGGTGCTCTCTCCACGAACCAGCATCTTCAGTTTGGAAACAGCAATATATTGCGACCAGCTGGTCGAGGTTCCTGCTTGGCTGACGAGTATTGCCAATATCAACACGCAGGGGATTAGCAACAGAAATTCTGGCCGCAGGAAGTGGAATTGGCTCATGATTTCAGTCATGAAAACCGAGTCCTCAGAGCAAGAGACCAGCTACTAAAAACAGCCAGTAGAGCCCACAAAATCGATAGTCCAATCGCGCCGCTTAAGGGCCAGTGGAATAGGCTTTTTTGAGGTCTAAAAGTGACGTCTTCAGGCACAGGTTCCAGTTGGTCGATTAACCGATAGATATTCTGTAATTCTTCTGGGTCACGAGCGCGGAAGTACTGCCCTCCTGTAATTTCCGCTATTGAGACCAGAGTTGCTTCATCCAGATCCGCGGAAGGGTTTACCTGTCGTTGCTGACCAAAAAAACCGCTCACAACCTTGCTGTCTGCACCCACGCCGACGGTGTGAATGCGAATACCGGCTTCCGCGGCGACGTTGGCGCCATCAACCGGATTGGTGCCCGCTGTATTGGCGCCGTCTGTAAGCAGAATAACTACTCGACTTTCGGTCGGGCGGTCCCGCAGGCGTTTTACCGCCAATCCAATGGCATCACCAATGGCTGTGGCATTGCCGGCAAAGCCGGGCTGAGCTTCCAGCAACTGAGTTTCTACGGTATCGCGGTCAAAGGTAAGGGGTGTTTGCAGATATCCCTGCTGACCAAAGAGAATTAGCCCGAGCCGGTCACCTTCGCGTCGTTGCACAAAGTCACTCACTACTGCTTTAACGGCTTCAACTCGTGAAACGTAGCTGCCGCGAACCTGCATGTCGTTCTCACGCATGCTTTGAGAAATATCGACCGCGAGAAGTAAATCCCTTCCGGCCTGGGGAACAGGAACTGGCTCTCCAATCCAGGTTGGGCGAGCTAGTCCGGCAACCAAAGCGCACCAGATTAAACTGGCGCAAAGCACGCGCAGCCAGCGACGACTGTTTTTTACCACGCTCTGATTTTGTGCTCTCACTAATTGCTGGAACAGCGGGTAGCGCAAGGCGGGTTTTGACGAACTGCCTCTATGGTCAATAAGCCAGATTAATGCCGGCAGGGGCAGAAGCAGGAAGGAGAGAGGCCATAGCCATTCAAGCACGACTAGCCCTCCTGATTTGATCCACCAAAATATCCAAGGAGAACATCACTTCATCGACGTCAATTTGAGGTTGAGCCTCATAAATCGCCGAGACAAAGGGTTCCAATTCTGTGGCGTTTAATTCGGTCGCTACCTCGGCTAAATAACTGCGCCAAGCCATTCCGGTCAAACCGGCAACTTCTTCTGAGCCTTGGTATCGGGCCGCCAAGCGTTTGAGAATAGCGTTCACTTCCTGCAGGAATGTTGCGCGAGAAGCAGCTGATGGCTCGCGATCCAGATAGGCATCATGTGCCTGCTCTATAGAGACTTTGGCATCTCGAGCAGCGGCGCCGTTGCGATAGTCACGAATGGTCATCCAGATAAAACCGATAATACCTGCCAGAACAAGGCTCGCCAGAATCCACCAGCCCAGCGCCGGCGGCCACCAGCTTAACTCTGCTGGTGTATCGAGATTGCGAAGTTGAGCTAATAGATCTTCTGGATTCATCGTGGGTAATGTTTTCTCAACAAGGCCAGAGGAATATCTTCAGTGGTTGCCGATACCAAGCCGGCTCTGGCTAAGTTGGCAGCATTGAGGAGTAGCTCATTTTGTCGCTTAAGTTGCGACTGAAGTTTTTTCAGGGTGCGGCCGTCCAGCACGACCTCAGCCTCTTGGTTGCCATCGGTTAGCCGAGTACGGCCAACGGGGGGTATTTCTATCTCAAGGGGATCTAGAACTCGAATCAGGGTCAAATCCGCGTGCCTGCCAATCATGCTCAGCGAGCGTTGAGCATCTTCGTTGAAATCGAGAAAATCACTGATCACAAAGACGGCGGTGCCGGGGCGAACAAGTCGCTCGCATTCGCTGAGCATATAAGCCATGTCAGTCTTGGTTTCGGTATCTGAGGCTTTTGCCGGTAGCTCATGATTAAACTGATGCAATTCCCGAATAAAGCTCAATACGGAATGCTTTGAGCGCTTAGCGCGAAAGTCGGTTTCTCTATTGTCTCCGACGATTTGGCCGCCGATACGATCGCTCCCTTCGAGTGCTGCCCAGGCCAAAATTGCGGCAACTTCAGCGGCAAAAACTGATTTAAACAGCTTCTGCGAGCCAAAATACATATTGCTACGCTGATCCACCAAGATGTGAACCGGACGTTCTCTTTCTTCGCGGAATACTTTGGTATGGGGCGTGCCAGTGCGAGCAGTTACACGCCAGTCGATAGTACGCACATCATCGCCCGGGGCGTACAGGCGAGCCTCTTCAAACTCCATGCCGCGTCCGCGAAAGCGCGAGCGGGATTCGCCCTGCATTTGCGCACGTGCAGGTGACCGGGAAAACAGATCGATGTCCTTGGCGAGTTGCCTTGCACCAAGCAGTCGACTCATATCGGTATAGCAACCGTATGAGTTTGCTTCCTGAGCATCCGCGGTATTGCGTCGAAACATTCTGCTAGCCCACAGCAACCTGACGGATTAGCTCATCAATCACTGCATCAGAAGTAACGCCTTCAGCTTCAGCTTCATAGCTGAGAATTAAACGGTGACGCATACAGTCGTGCGCAACGGATTGCACATCATCTGGCGATACAAAATCGCGGCCGGCGAGCCAGGCGCTGGCACGTGCACATCGGTCCAGAGCGATAGTTGCCCTTGGGCTCGCGCCGTATTCCAGCCAGCCGCTGAGTTTGTCGTTGTATTTTTCGGGCTGGCGGGTGGCCAATACCAATTGCACCAAATATTCCTCAACGGATTCCGCCATATGTACCTGCAGAACCTCTTTGCGAGCCTGAATAATGGCAGCTTGGGTAATTTCAGAATCCGGAGCAGGCGCTTGATTGGCCAGCGCTTCGCCGCGAGCCAGTGAAAGAATCTGTTTCTCTGAGCCGTGATCTGGATAGCCGATGCTCACATGCATGAGGAATCGGTCGAGCTGGGCTTCCGGAAGAGGGTAGGTGCCTTCCTGCTCGATTGGGTTTTGGGTAGCCATCACCATAAAGATTTCTGGCAGTTTGTATGTCTCACGCCCAACACTTACTTGGCGTTCGGCCATGGCCTCAAGGAGAGCTGCCTGCACTTTCGCTGGAGCCCGGTTAATTTCGTCCGCTAATACCAGGCTGTGAAATATTGGCCCGGGTTGAAATTCAAAGGTGCCGTTCTGAGGCCTGAATATCTCAGTGCCGGTAATGTCGGTGGGTAGCAAGTCCGGCGTAAATTGAATTCGCTGGAACTCCCCTTCAACGCCGTCCGCCAAGGTCTTTACGGCTTTAGTTTTGGCAAGGCCGGGTGCACCCTCTACCAGGAGGTGTCCGTCCGCCAGGAGGGCGACGAGAAGCCGATTTACCAGATGTTGCTGACCGACAATTTGGCTGGACATCCAACTTTCGAGTTTTTTAAATTCTTCTATCAAAACCAGTGGTCTCCCATTTGAGATACTTGTACAAATTTGCGGTGGATTTTTTCGAAAGATAGGGCAGTGTGAAAAAAATTCAAGACCGTATTTTCACAGCTTTACACTTCGTTAATGAGCACCCTTCGACTCTCGCTTGAGAATCACACAAACTAAGCTATTCGGTCGGCAATACTACATTGCATCTGTCCGTCATGCTCGCTCAGATATGCTTTTTCCGTCCTAATAGACATGGTGAAGGGGCGATAAGTTCAGTAAGCTACGCGGCCTGATCAAAGCCACTATCAAAGCCACTCTATCTGGTCGCAAATGTACCCACTGATTCGCCCACTTCTATTTTCTCTAAATCCCGAAGCAGCCCATTCTGTATCTATGGCTTCTTTGGAGATTGCTAGCAAATTGGGTTTATCTAAACTCCTCTATCCCTCCGTTGAGAAGCCTGTGGAGCTGATGGGGCTGAAATTCTCCAACCGGGTAGGCCTAGCCGCTGGGCTGGACAAAAATGGTGATCATATAGACGCATTGGGGTCTCTGGGTTTTGGATTTATCGAAATAGGCACAATTACTCCCAGACCGCAGCCAGGCAACCCAAAACCGCGACTTTTCCGCTTGCCGGAAGCACGGGCCGTTATTAATCGGATGGGGTTTAACAATCAGGGCGTCGAGCATTTGGTGAGAGGTGCCCTAGCTTCCCGATATGAGGGTATTTTAGGGATCAATATCGGCAAAAATTTTGATACCCCACTGGAAAATGCCACTGAAGATTATTTGGCTTGTGTGCAACTGGCCCACGAAGCTGCCGACTATCTAACGGTCAATATTTCTTCACCCAATACGCCTGGCTTGCGTGAACTACAAAGAACAGATGAACTAGCAGAACTTTGCCGCACCTTAGTAGCTGAAGTAAGAACTTTGAATGAGGAAACCGATAGCGCCGTTCCCTTGTTGGTAAAAATCGCGCCTGATCTCGACTCTGATCAGATACGTCATATTGCCGATACTCTTGTTAGTAATGGCATTGATGGCGTTATCGCCACCAATACAACCTTGGAGAGAGAAGCTGTCGCAGGTATGCAGTATGGGGATGAGCAGGGCGGTTTAAGCGGAGCGCCGGTGCGAGAACAATCCACTGCGGTTATTCGACAGTTACGTGAACACCTCAAAGGTGAAATACCCATCATTGGCGTAGGCGGTATCGAAACTGCAGAGCACGCCCAAGAAAAGATTGATGCCGGGGCGGATTTGGTTCAGATCTATACCGGTTTTATTTATCGTGGCCCCGCCATGATTTCCGAGATCGCTCGCGCGATCTAAATCCCGACTCCACCGGTTCATTCAAAATGCAATTCTTTCTTTCCTGTGCCCGTGGTCTGGAACCTCTAGTAGAGTCGGAGCTGAAGAGTTTTGGCGCTAAGGAAATTAAACCCACGGGCGCTGGCGTCTGGTTTGGCGATGACTCTGGAAGCGCTCTGGAAGACGCTTATCGAGCATCTCTCTGGAGCCGGGTAGGAAGCCGGGTTCTACTACCCCTGATAGAAACGGAGGCAACCACTGACGGCCTCTACGATCGTTCGGTGATATTTGATTGGTCGCAGCATCTGCCCGCAGGCTGCCGCATGAAGATAGATTTCAGCGGTACAAATGGTCAGATTCGTGATACCAGATTTGGCGCATTAAAGCTTAAGGATGCGATCGTTGACTGGTTCCGGGATGCTGGCTTGGCAGAACCTTCGCTGGACAATCATGATCCAGACATCGTTCTTTCGGTGCGTTTGGCAAATAAAGCTATTTCCATTGCCCTTGATCTGACAGGAGAAGGGCTGCATCGACGGGGTTATCGATCCCGGCAGGGGATAGCGCCCCTGCGCGAATCTTTAGCGGCCTCACTTCTTATGCGAGCCAGTTGGCCAGAGGTTTCCGCCGCCCAGGGCAGCCTTGTTGACCCCATGTGTGGCAGCGGAACCATAGCAATTGAAGCCGTGCTGATGGCCACCGATCGTGCCCCAGGCCTAAAGCGACAAAGCTGGGGTTTTGAAAAATGGCCTCGTCACGATGAGAAAATCTGGAAGAAACTTCGAGAGGAAGCTCAACAGCGATTTGATGTAGGACGAGAAAGCTATTCTGGAAAGATAACCGGCATGGATATCGATACCCGGGTTCTCAAAGTTGCGAGAGACAATGCTTCTGCGGCTGGAATTCAGGAGTTTGTGCAATTCCAGACTTCTGACGTACGAGACCTGAGTAACGATAGCGAAGGTTCTGGATTGGTTATTTCCAACCCACCTTACGGTGAGCGGCTGGGTGGCAAGGAGCGGGCAGAGGCTCTGTATCGCGATTTGGGACAGCAGTTGCGCAACCAGTTTGTCGGCTGGAAAGCTGGAGTACTGGCGCCCTCAGCAGACTTCGGTAGAAGTCTTGGCATGCACAGCCACAAACACTACCAGGTGCAAAACGGAAAACTCGATTGTCTGTTTTACCTCTTTGATATTGAACCTGGCGTCGAGCTGACCACCAACACTGTAAAAACCCCATCTGAGGGAGCCAAAATGGTAGCCGCGCGAATTCGTAAGAATCGAGCGCGACTCAAGTCATGGCTGAATCGTTCGGGTGTGGAGAATTACCGTGTCTATGATGCAGATATTCCCGAATATTCTGCTGCAGTAGATATCTACACCGTCCGGGATCCGAATGAGGATTTGAAACAGATCTTTGTTATTCAGGAATACGCTGCGCCAGCAGAAATTGAAGAGGGTAAAGCCAAGCATCGATTTAACGAGCTCTGTACTGGCGTGCAGCTTGCTTTTGATTGCGATGAGGACCAGCTGATTCGCAAAACCCGGCAGCGCCAAAAAGGCAGTGCTCAATACGAACGTTCGGATGAAGGCAGTTCAATCGAACACCGCGTTTATGAAGGACCGGTTCAGCTGTTGGTGAACTTTGAGGGATATTTGGATACCGGATTGTTTCTGGATCACAGGCCGATTAGAAAGTGGATTGGGGAACAGGCTAAGGACAAGAAATTCCTGAACTTGTTTTGCTATACCGCCGTGCCTAGTTTGCACGCTATTCGTGGAGGTGCGTCAGAATCTCTCAGTTTAGATATGTCCAACACCTATCTGGATTGGGCTCGACGAAATTATCGGTTGAATGATGCCGATGTCTGGAAACACCAAACCAAGCGCGCCGACTGTATCGCCTGGTTAAAGCAGGATGTGGGTGAAGAAGGACTATTTGATTTGATTCTTCTGGACCCGCCTACCTTTTCCAACTCCAAAAAGATGGAGGGAACTCTGGATATTCAGCGCGATCAGCTGGAGTTGATTGATGGTGCCATGAAACGACTGGCTCCAGGTGGTGTGCTGATATTTTCCAATAATTTGCGCCGTTTTAAACTCGATCCAGCGGTTTCGGAGAAGTACCAGATTGAAGACTTTACTACTGCTTCGCTGGACCCAGACTTCCAACGCAATAGCCGCATCCATCAATGCTATCTAATTCGGCACTCCGATTAAAAGATGTCCGTTCGATATGTCCTTTACACCGGTCCAAGTTGTAGCCTCTGCAAGAAGGCAGAAGATTTGATTTATGCCGCAGGTGTTGGGGCGTCTGATCTAGAAAAGGTAGATATCACCACTAGCCTAGAACTGAAAAAACTCTATGGCCTTAAGATTCCCGTTTTGCATCGCAAGGATCTTGAGCAGGAGCTCTTCTGGCCCTTTGATCAGCAGCAGTTGGCTGAGTATCTATAGATTTAGGCGTTTAGATTGGGGAGTTGAAAAAACTCCTGCGCATTTGAAGTGGTCGCCTGAGCAATCTCTTCCTCGCTCATCCCATAGCACTCAGCAATTTTTTTGATCACCCAACTCAAGTATCTCGGTTCGTTGCGTCGCGACTTTCCTTTTGACTTTCCTCCTAAAGAGACAGGTTTGGGATCGATATTTCTCGGCAAAAGAAATGGCGCGTCTGTTTCCACCATCAACCTATCCAAGGGAATGTTGGCAACCATTCCGGCTAGCTCTGTTCCGCGTCGTTCATCACATATCCAGCCGGTAATGCCAATATAGAAATCTAAATCCAGGTAAGCGAAGAGAGCCTCTTTGCTGCCGGTAAAGCAGTGAACAACGGCCTGAGGAATGTCATCGCGACAATTGCGCAACATATCGAACTGGGTTTCAAAGGCGTCGCGTTCGTGCAGAAAGAGGGGTTTGCTGGAATCCGCGGCCAGCTCGATTTGGTATTCAAAGGCAGAAATCTGTTCTTCCTTGTTGCTGTAGTTTCGATTGAAATCGAGACCGGTTTCACCACTGGCAACCACGGCAGGGTTTTCCAATAACTGTCTGAGTTCGGTTTTTGTCTCTGCAGTCCAACTGCTGGCGTCATGGGGGTGCACACCGGCTGTGCAAAAGAGCTGGTTGGGGTATTTTTCGGAGTGTGTCTCGCAGAGCCGCAGGCATTCGATACTGGATTCGAGATCGGTGCCAGTCAAAATCATCGCTTTCAGCCCCGAAGCAAAAGACTCTTCCAACACCTGCTCCAGATCATTCTTAAACTGGCCGTTGGTTAAATTGACGCCGATATCGATCATCTTTTAGTCAGCGGTGATGCCTATTCATCGCCAAAGAAGAGGGCAATATCCAGCTGTTCCAGTAAGGAGGTCTCACCCAGTTTGTCGGCATAAATGGCAGAGAACATCATCAGATTTTTGACGTAATTTTTTGTCTCGTTAAAGGGGATTGTCTCGACCCAAACATCCAGAGGCAGTTCGTCACGATCATTGCGCAACCAAGAATTCACACGGGCGATACCGGCGTTGTAGGCGGCGGAGGCATAGATAGGGTTTTCATCGAACCTGTTGTAAGCCCGCTGCAGGTAATTTGATCCCAACCTGATGTTGTAAGCAGGCTCAACCAGTAAATCCTGTTGATATCGAATATCCAGCAACCTTGCAGCTTCCCGCGCTGTTGCTGGCATAAGCTGCATTAGGCCCTTTGCACCGGCACCAGATGCAATATCTCTCGAGAAGGCGCTTTCCTGACGAGAAAGGGCGTACAACCAGTTGAGGGGCAACTCCGTTTCCTCGGAGGCGGCGCGGTAGGAATCGTAGTAGGCCAGCGGGAACCGCAGTTCAAGAAAATCCCAGGCTTTGGCAGTTACCGTAGCCTGCACAGAAAGGTAATGGAGATTTTTACTAGCGGCCCACTGGGATGCAACCAACAACTCTTCATGGCTCAAATGATTTGTGGCGTGAAACCAGGTCAGACGAGAATTGTTGAAGTATTCGACACGCTCTAATTCGGCAGCACGCTGCCAGTCCTGCAGATATTCGCTGGGAATATATTGGGTGGTATAGGGGGCAGGGTACTTCTCGGCAAGGTTGAACTCCTGATCGTCAATCAGGCTAGCGAGAAAACCGTAGTAGTCTCTGCGCGAATCAATACGAGCATAAAACTCTGCGCCGGACAGACCAATTTGATTCATGGCTCGCGCGCGCCAGTAGGTCCACTGTAGAGATTCCTGCTGCTGATTCGGCATGAGATCGAGCCAGTCCAGAAGCCGCTGCCAGTCAAGCGCTTCGAGTGCGCTTAAGGCTGAGACTTCAAAGTCTTCTTCCAGTAGAAGCGGTCGGTTGTCAACGGCGAATTGGTAGAGTTCATCGGTCTGATTGCTGTCGATCAATTCCTCTAACAAGGAGTCGATAACGTAGCTGGCGTCGTCCAGGCTTACTACCTGCGCGTCTCGGTACTGAGGCCAAAGCTCTAAAGCGGCGTCGAGATCTTTGGCTGCCAGATTTCGAAGTCCCTGGGAAATGACAGAGGAGTAACCAATCCCGCCTTCCACAAAGGAATCGACGTTTTCTAGAACTTCTGGGTTGGAGCGAATGGTTTGATAGGCGCGAATGCGCAGGTCGATCTCGTCTGATCTAATAATGCTGGTGAGATAGTTTGAAAATCTAATCTCACCGGCTCGTCGCGCCAGAATATATCGTTGCCAGGTATATTCTTCGCTAAAGGAACTTGAGCGCCGCCAGCGGTTAAATATGTAGTCGCATTGGTCCGGCTGAGACGCACCCACGAGCCATAGCTCTTTGGCGCCTTCAAAAGCTTCTTCTTGCCGATCTAGGCGATAGAGAGCCTCAAGGTAGAAACACTGCTGCACCTTATTACCCGTATCTTCCACAAAGTGATCAACGTAGAGCTGGTAGTTGCGGTCTGACTTTAAAACGTTGAGCCAGTTAAGGCGTAATTTTTCTGCCAGCCAGGTGCCTTCATGCTCCTCGAGAAAAGCGAGTATTTGCTCATCGTCGGCGCGCGATCCGCTGCCGATGTGCATGCTCATCTCGACATAGGGCGCCAGCACATAATCAGCCTCTATAAGCTGCTCGTGTAAATCTTCTGCGGTTCGAAAATTACCGCGGTTGATTGCGCGCTGGGCATCAAGAAAATTTTCGCGCAGTTGCTCAACTTCTTCTGAGGTGTTTTGAGCCTGAAGATTTGCGCCAAGAAGAATGCTGGCGGTCGCTACAAGGAGGTAGGTGAGTTTCAGGTTCAATTTTTTATTATAGATTTGCGTGGACGGCTAATTTACTCTGTGCGCCTTTCGCGAGGCAAGTCAAACTCGCACCTAATAACTATTGGTCACAAAAAGGAAAGAATTTGGCCTGGTTCATCTTAATAGCTGTGATGCTTTTTCTTTACGGATCATTTTTGATGGTTCGCCCGAGCGCGCGGCAAAAGCAAGTCGCTTTGTTGCGACAGTTCGCGATTGAGAATCAGCTGGATATTCGTTTGGCCTCGAGGATGAAACTTCCCGAAGAACTGTCCCGCGTCGATATGGCCTGTCTGTTGTGTCAGCGCCCAGAAGGAAAAGCGGGTGGTTCGGGCAGTGTGTTTCGAAATCCTGAGACTGGGAAGATTCGAGCTTATGGCGTCTTTTCTGCCTTGGACTCTCAGGCAGAAGAGATATTTAGAAGCCTGCCAGCAGGTGCAGAAGCCCTTATCTCGAGCGACTCCTATGTGGGCGTATGTTGGGATGAAAAGGGCGACAGCGCGAGCGTGGAGGCGATAGCTTCTAGTATGGATAGCATTCAGCGGCTCACGGCTGTCTCTTAGCGAGGCCTGTTCGAACTAGTTTTGGTGCAAGTTGGAATTTTTCTTTACATCTGAAAAAAGTCCATGCATTAATAAAAAAGGAAAGCACAAATGCCCCGAAAAACTTTGAGGGGTTCAACTAACAACCTAAGTATTAATTTTTATGGGTAAGTCTCTCGTAATCGTCGAGTCACCAGCTAAAGCGAAAACAATCAACAAATATCTGGGTGACGATTTTGTGGTCAAGTCGAGTGTGGGTCATATTAGAGACCTGCCTACCGGTGGAACCACCTCAACCACCACGCCTGCGCAGCGAGCTAAAGAAGCCGCCAAAACACGCAAGCTATCTCCAGAAAAGAAAGCAGCACACAAGATTAAGAAAGCGCGTGAGCAGCTTATTCGCCGTATGGGCGTCGATCCGGATCAGGATTGGAAGGCGCGCTACGAAATTTTGCCCGGCAAAGAAAAGGTGGTGTCGGATTTACGCAAAGCTGCCGCCGATGCGCCCGCTATCTATCTGGCGACGGATTTGGATAGAGAGGGGGAGGCCATTGCTTGGCATCTGCGCGAAGCTATCGGTGGTGAAGACAACAGATACAAGCGGGTGGTCTTTAACGAGATTACTCAGCGCGCCATTCAAGAAGCATTTTCACAGCCCAGCGAAATCAATCAGGATCGCGTAGATGCCCAACAGGCTCGTCGTTTTCTCGACCGAGTTGTCGGCTTTATGGTGTCGCCTCTGTTATGGAAAAAGGTCGCTCGCGGCCTATCTGCCGGACGTGTGCAGTCTGTGGCGGTAAAGCTCATTGTCGAGCGGGAAAAAGAAATCCGCGCCTTTATTCCAGAAGAGTACTGGACACTGCATGCAGATCTTCTGCCGGAGAACTCTGATAAAGCGCTTCACTTTGAAGTGGTGCAAAAGGACGGCAAGAGATTTCGTCCCACATCTAAGGATGGAACTCAGCTATCTGTAAACGCACTTTCAGGGCAACCCTTCCGAATAAGTAATCGCGAAGACAAACCCTCTACGTCCAAACCTTCGGCCCCCTTTATTACCTCAACCCTGCAACAAGCGGCCAGTACTCGCATGGGGTATGGCGTGAAGAAGACCATGATGTTGGCTCAGAGGCTCTACGAAGCTGGCCATATCACCTATATGCGAACCGACTCCACTAACCTGAGTGCGGAATCAGTGGCCGAGTGTCGTGACATGATAGCCAAGGACTACGGTCCCGAGTATTTGCCGGAGCAGCCCAAGAGCTATTCCAGCAAGGAAGGCGCACAAGAGGCCCATGAAGCCATTCGCCCGAGCCAGGTTAACCGACATGCCGCCACCCTGATTGATATGGAGTCAGATGCTCGTCGGCTCTATGAATTGATTTGGCAGCAGTTTGTTGCCTGCCAAATGGTGCCAGCCGAGTTCCTAGTAACTCGCGTCGAAATTGAAACAGCGGGACATAAGCTGCGAATCAATGGCCGCGTCATTACCTTTGCTGGTTACCAAAAGGTTCTACCTCCAGCAGGAAGCAAAGACGAAGATCGCAGCTTGCCTGACCTAAAAGTCGGCCAGGAATTGAATCTTGAAAAGCTCGATCCCAATCAGCATTTCACCAAGCCACCGGCCCGTTTCAGCGAAGCAGCTCTGGTAAAAGAGCTGGAGAAATGTGGCATTGGTCGACCTTCCACCTATGCCAGTATTATTTCAACCATTCAGGATCGCGGATATGTACGGCTGGATAAACGCCGTTTCTATGCCGAGAAAATTGGTGAGATCGTTTCCGAACGTCTGGGAGAGAACTTCTCCGATCTGATGGATTATTCCTTCACCGCTCGTATGGAAGAGTCTCTGGATAAAATTGCCCAGGGTGATCTTGAGTGGAAATCGACCTTAAGCGCTTTCTATCGGAATTTTGAAAAACAGCTTGAAGTGGCGGATGCGGATATGCGCGCAAATGATGCCACCGATACCGATATTCCCTGCGAAAAATGTGGTCGCCATATGACCATACGCACAGGCACCACGGGCGTATTTCTGGGCTGTTCAGGCTATGCATTGCCGCCAAAAGAGCGTTGCAAAAACACCATGAACCTTGCTCCTGGAGACGAGGCTGTAGAGGCCGATGCCGACGACGAAGCGGAGTCTCGTCAGCTGAAGGACAAACACCGCTGTCCGATATGCAATACGGCCATGGACAGTTATCTGGTGGACGAATCTCGCAAGCTTCATGTGTGCGGTAATAATCCCGATTGTGATGGCTTTGAAGTAGAGCAGGGTACTTTCAAAATTAAGGGTTACGACGGGCCGAGCCTGGAATGCGACAAATGCGGCAGTGAAATGCAGCTCAAGACCGGGCGCTTCGGAAAGTACTTTGGTTGCACCAACGAGGAATGCAAAAACACCCGTAAGCTGTTGCGAAACGGAGAAGCCGCTCCTCCCAAAATGGACCCGGTTCCCATGCCGGAACTGAAGTGCGAAAAAGTGGATGATCACTATCTGCTGCGCGACGGAGCCAGTGGAATCTTTCTAGCGGCCAGCCAGTATCCCAAACACCGGGAAACCAGGGCGCCGCTGTTAAAGGAAATACTGCCTCACAAAGACGAGATCGATCCGAAATACGCCTACCTAATGAGTGCGCCACAGGTTGCACCAAAGGGAGTTGATGTTGTTGTGCGCTTCGACAAAAAGGTCGGCCAGTCCTATGTTCGTGGCGAGAAGGACGGCAAACCCGCTGGCTGGCGAGCCGACTATGTCGGCGATAAATGGGTCGAGAAGAAGAGCGGAAAATAGCTTGATTGCTGGATTGAGAACTAGGTGAGCAACCCTTTTCGCAACCAGGTTAATGGTCATCTAGGCAAGGCCAGATGGTTGCTAGAAAGCCTGAAATCTTCGCAAGAAGAAGCCACCAGCTCTCGTCTCGGTCAAGCTGCATTGCAAGAGAGCTGTGCCCATCAACTCCAGCTCGTTCTACAAAACTTTTTGCGAGAAATCGCCGAAAACTATCAGCTGCCCAATGCCGGGCAAATTCAAAACTCTCAGGATCTAGAAGCTGCGTTATTGGCCGCGGATAAATCACCAGCAGAATTAGCGGAGATACGAACCAGCCAGTCAGAAGGGTGGCTTGGGCAGATGGATCGTGCTTTTCAGCGAATTGGCAGCCCCAGCTCTTCTGCCAGCAGCTCCTTGGTTCAAAGCGCAGGGATGATTCAGACTAAAAGCCTCGATAGCACGGACTTGGATGCCGGCAGTCTTGAGCTTTGGTATTACAACCTAAGGGAATTGGTGGATCGTCAGAGAGAAATGATGGTGGAGTGCTAGAACGAGATAGCTTCTCATGCATGCTTATGTATTTTCGTGGATGAGCGCCTCACTAATGAATTCATGAATCTAGTTCAAGCAACAAAAGATAGTGACTGGGTAATCGCTTCCGACATGCTCAAGGCTGTAGCAATGAAACTTAAGTCTTCGGGCTCCGAGTTATGGACGACGAATCAAGTTTCAACAGAACGGCTGAAGATAGACTATTCCCTCTCTCAGCTCTTTTTTTTAGAGAGCGAATCAACTCTAATTGGAGTCGTTTTCCTTATGGATAGCGATCCATTCTTTTGGCCGGAAGCTGAGAATAACAGTAGCTTATTTATCCACAAACTGGCCGTTCTTCCAGAGCATTGCGGAAAAGGGTAAGGCGGAGAGGCATTGAACTTGATTCGTGGCCACGCTTCGGACAGGAGTTTGCCGTGGGTTCGACTGGATTGTGATGACAGAGAGCCTCTTCACAAATTCTATTCGAGGCACGGGTTCTGCTTGGTGGATATCAAAAGAATGGAGACCTACATGGTTGCTCGCTATCAACTTCAATCCAACTTGTAATTACTCACGCCGTGGAATTTCAATTCTCGCGTCTACTAACTAAAAAATTAGCACTGCCGAATCACGCCAACCATTTTCCCTTCGACATTCACTTCAACTTCACCTGCTCTTAGTTCTATAGGGGCATAGTCGTCGTTTTCGGCTATTAGTTGAATATGGTCGGCATTAACGCGATTCCAGCGTTTAACCGTTACTTCTTCATCAATGCGCACCACCACCACTTCGCCCTGATTGGCGGATGAGGTTTTATTTACCGCGAGCAGGTCACCGTCGTGAACGCCGATATTAATCATGCTGTCGCCTTCTACCCTGAGTAGATAGTCGGCGGGTGGGTAGAAGAGCGAAGGATCAAGATTTACGTGTTTTTCGATATTTTCTATGGCTGCCACAGGTGAGCCTGCAGCCACTTTGCCAATTATCGCTAAGCCGTCGTTGGCAGCCTCTTCGGAAGCATCTGCAACGGGCAGATTTGGTATTTTGATGCCTCGGGACGCACCGGGCACAAGCTCTATGGCGCCTTTGCGGGCGAGGGCTTTGAGATGGTCTTCTGAGGCATTTGCTGATTTAAAACCAAGCTGCTTGGCGATCTCGGCGCGGGTGGGTGGCATGCCTTCTTCGCTCATATATTCACGAATGTAGGCGAGAACTTCTGACTGACGAGCGGTTAGATTTTTCATAACTGTAATTATATACAGTAAAATAAAAATAACGGAAGCTGTTTTTTACATAGGACCTAGAGGGTCTTGGCTTCCAGGCGGTCTAGCATCTTAGTCACAAGCCAAAAAGCAAACACTGCGGCCATCAGATTTCCGACTACTGAACCGAGAAACAGACCAGGAATATCCATCAGGTAACCGCCGAGGAAGGCGCAGGGAAGAATAAAAACAAATAGTCTCACAAGGCTCGACAGAAGCGTTTTATTGGATTCTTTGGCGGCATTAAAGGCGGTAGCCATCACGATAACCAGTGCGTAGAAGCAAGCTCCGGCGGGCATTATCCAAAGGTATTGATTGGCCACCAGCAACACTGCCGGATCCTTACTAAAGACGCTTGTAATCCAGGGAGCCGCGATGGCGAGTAACATGTAGGCAACGAGTTGAAAAACAAAGATAAATTTCAGGCTCATATTCAGTGCTTCGCGGGCGCGGCCGACATTACCGGCGCCGATATTCTGCGCCATAAAGGGCGACAGAGTAGAGGTCATGGCAAAGGCAACTACCATGGCAAATGCCTCTAATCGACCACCCGCTCCGTATCCGGCTACTGCCGCTTCGCCAAATCGCGCCACCAAGGCGGTCAGAAACAGAATGGTGATGGGGGTCAGCATATTGGCAAGTGAAATGGGCGAACCGATACGCAGTAGTTGCCCCCAAGTGCTTTTCACTTCCGCAAGCGTTGGTAGGGCAATGGTGAGTAAATTCTCTCTTACGCCGAGCAGCCAGAGCGCAACGATAAAGCCAATCGCCCAGGAGATGGCGGTAGCCAGTGCTGCGCCAGTCACGCCCATCTCTGGGAAAGGACCGATGCCAAAAATAAGAAAGGGGTCAAGAATGGCGTTAACCAAACCACTGGCCATCATCAGTATGCTGGGCCATTTGGTATCCCCTGTTGCACGAATCGCAGCGTTGCCTGTCATGGGAATAACCAGCAAGCCAACAGCTAGGTACCAGATCACCATGTATTCACGAATAAATGGAAGTGTGTTGTCTGTGGCACCCAAGGCTCGAAAGAGTGGGTCAATGGTTACCAGTCCAAGAAGGGCCACCAAAACCACCAAAACAGTGGAAAACCAGAGGGCGTCAGTACAAACACGCTGTGCTGTTTGTTTTTCACCGCGGCCAATAATTTGAGCCAGAGTGACGGAAGTAGCGATGCCCATGCCGATGGACAGATTCATAATGGTGAAGGTCACCGGGAAGGTAAAGCTGATGGCAGCCAGCTCGTCGGTACCCATCAGACTGATAAAAAAGGTATCTACCGCGCCAAAGAGCATCATGGCAAAGATACCAATAATCATGGGGCCGGTCATTCGCACGAGGGTTTCCCTGATAGGACCGTGCAGAATATCTTCAGAGGTGACGCGCATGCTGTGCTTGACCTTTTCGCCTTTTCCACTAGTTCCGGAAGGGAAGCGGAGAGAATTTGTTTTGATTTTGTGGCCGGAACACTCTGTTGCAGCGCTTCGGGTTTACAATTCAGCCTGACGAAGTCAGCACTCGGCCGACAATCAAACATGACGCCAGAACGATACCACAAAATTAGAAAAACCCTTGAGCGGCGCCAGCCGGATTTAACCCTGCTGGCGGATCAGGTGCGCAAAGGGAGAAACCTGGCCGCTATGCGCCGCACCTGTGACGCCTTTGCTGTTGGAGAAATGCACGCAGTAATTCCCGAGGAAGAAGGAATTAAGCGCTATGCGGGAATTTCAGCAGGAACCAACAAAAGAGTACAAACCATTCACCATAAGAAGGTTGATGAGGCGGTGGCGGAGCTTCAGGGCAGAGGAATGAGAATAGCGGTTGCTGATATGACGGAACAAGCGGTGTCCTATCAGGATTTTGACTTTACCCAACCTACGGCAATCCTGATGGGCTCTGAAGAGCTTGGGGTCAGCCCCGAGGCGAAGGCTCTGGCGGATGACTTTATTTATATTCCTATGATGGGATTGGTGGAGTCGCTGAATGTATCGGTGGCCTTTGCGCTGATTCTTTCTGAAGCCTGTCGTCAAAGAGAGTCGGCAGGTATGTTCGATCAGCCTCGATTGCCAATGGACGAAATAGATCGGCTCGCCTTTGAGTGGGGTTATCCCAAACTTAAAAATTATTATCTGGGCAAAAAAATGGCCTACCCCGAACTCGACGAGGAAGGCCAGATTATCGATTCCTAAATTGGAATAGGCCCAATTAGGTCGAGCTATTCCGGCTGGATTGTATTTCCGTCCCAGTGTTCGTAGATCAGACCATCTTTGAAACCAAACATGCCCCAGCTGAAATATTCATAAAAGGTTCCGGGTGGTTCGTTTGGATCCTGCGCAAATCGTTGGTTCATTAGGAAGACTTTATCTCCCTCGGCAACCGCCATATAGGCCTGCTTTCCCGCCGGAGGACGCGGGCCTTCGTTAGCAGGGCCTTCGCCACCGCCAGCGGCTATTCGTTGCATCCACAGAGGGAAGGCTTGTTTGGCGGTAATTCCCTGTTCAATAGCAAATTTATGGGCGGCCGGGTTGTGCTGGATATAGCCAGGGTGAATCATGGCATCCCGTTCTTCAATTGTGATTCCGGGACGGTAAAAAGCCAAAGCAGTTGCCTTGTTGGCTTCCTCCATCTCCTGGTTCGGATCGACGCTGAACGAAGAGTCCGTTACGACCACACAGCCTGTCAGCAATGAAGTAAATAGAAGAATTCCAATTATATTTATTGTTTTCATTTTTCCCCCGAAAGGTAGTCCAAAGTTATAGCAACCTCATACTCAGGTCGGCATCGCGAACACTGATTTTTTCGCCAGCGCTAGTCTCTACCATTAACACGCCAGATTCATCCACCCCGCGGCAAATTCCCTGCAATTCATCGGTTTCGGGGCTTTGTGAATTAAAGAACCGAACCTTCTGATTCAAATAGAGGCAGCGGGCATTCCAGGCATCCTGAAAAGGTGAAAAGCCGGATCGCTCAAATTTAGGGAGTAGATCGATGAAGCCCTCAGTAATTAGTGCTGCCAATTTGTTTCGATCCACACTGTGATTTGCGGAATGCAGGTCGAGCCAATCCTGATCAATATCCTTGCTGTGTTCTTCGAGAATATGATGATTTAGCCCTACGCCGATAACCAGATCACAGGCACCGTTGGCTTCGCCTTTCGCAGAGACAAGAATCCCCCCCAACTTTTTGTCATTCAGGTAGATATCGTTTGGCCATTTAATTTTGGCCTCCGGCACACCGCAAATTTCCAGCGCTTCTGCTACAACCAGTCCTGCAAGCAGGCTCGCGGATGGCAGAGAGTTCGGCCAGTTGGCAAATCGCCAGGACAGAGAATAGAGCAGGTTACGATAGGGAGAACTGTGCCATTGACGCTCTCTTCGACCCCGCCCGGCCAATTGAGCCTCCGCCAGGCAGACTACGGCCTGATTTTCGTAAAAGGGCTGATCGGCTAGCCATTGATTGGTAGATTCCAGCTGTTGGTGGATATGGAGTTCGGCCAGATGATCCGCTAGCCCTGCGCTCAGGTGAGCCTGAATGGTCCCTGAATGCAGCAGATAAACGCCTTCTTCTAGCTTGTAGCCCTTGCCGGGAACTGATTCCAAAGGAAGCCCTTTTTTACGAAGGGCATTCATATGCTTGGAGATGGAGACACGGGAAATCCCCAGCTGATTTCCCAACTCGTCACCGCCGAGAAATCCGGGTTGGCGGAGTTGATCAAGTAAAAATTCTTCAGTATTCATGGCAGTAACGAAATAGCGGAAGGGGCAGACTAACAGAGACCAATAATTGTCTGCTAAGTATGACCCCAAAGGCCAAATCTGTTAACCTTTCGCTTTGAATTTAGTTAACAGGAGTTTGATTCGTGGCTTCAGTCGAATCCGTCCAGTATGTAGAACCCATTATTCGTCATCAGTGGTCGCAGCGAGAGGTTGCAGAGCTCTTTGAAATGCCCTTTATGGACTTGATGTTCCAAGCGCAGCAGGTTCATCGAGAACACTTTGAACCCAACCGTGTTCAACTCAGTACCCTGATCAGCATTAAGACTGGTGCCTGTCCAGAGGACTGTGCCTATTGCCCCCAGTCCGGTCACTACGACACAGAGTTAGAGAAGGAAAAGTTACTGCCTATTCCGGAGATACTAGAAGCAGCGCAAGCAGCAGTTGATTCGGGAGCGACGCGGTTTTGTATGGGTGCGGCTTGGCGTAACCCCTCAGACCGTGAATTGCCTCAGGTGCTGGCGACGGTGAAAGCGGTAAAAGAGCTCGGTCTGGAAACCTGTGCCACTTTGGGAATGCTAAAACCTGAACAGGCTCATCAGCTGGCTGAAGCAGGTCTGGACTATTACAACCATAACCTGGATACCTCCGAAAATTACTACGACCAAATAATTACTACGCGAACCTACCAGGATCGACTGGATACGCTGGAAGCGGTGCGCGACGCAGGTATGAATGTTTGTGCTGGTGGCATCGTGGGAATGGGTGAAGAAGAGTCAGATCGGATTGGTTTGTTGCGCACTTTGGCAAATCTGCCAAAGCCACCGGAAAGCGTACCCATCAATATGCTGGTAAAAATTCCCGGCACACCTCTGGAAGATGTTGCCGATCTCGATGAGTTTGATTTTATTCGTACCATCGCTGTCGCCCGAATCCTGATGCCACAATCCTATGTCCGACTCTCTGCCGGTCGCGACGAAATGAATGACCAAATGCAGGCACTCTGTTTTATGGCTGGGGCGAATTCCATCTTTTACGGTGACGAATTGCTGACCACAGACAATGCCAGCTGCAAACACGACAGAGAATTGTTTGATCGATTGGGCATCCAGCCAGAGTCGGTTCAAGCCTAAAGCAGCTGCGGGATGAACTGGCACCAACAGCTGGCTTCTGAACTGGAAGCTGCTGAAGCTCAACATTTGCGGCGGGTTCGCAATGTGGTTTCTAGCCCTCAGGGGCCGGAAATTTCTCTTGATCGCCAGCTGATTAACTTTTGCAGCAACGACTATCTCGGATTTGCAAACCACCCCAAATTGATTGAAGCAGCAGTCGCGGCCGCCAAAAAATGGGGCGTCGGCAGCGGTGCCTCCCACCTAGTATGCGGTCACCAAGAGTTAGCTGAAGACTTTGAGAGAGACTTCGCCGACTTTGTCGGAGCCGAGGCGGCGCTGCTATTTTCTACCGGATATATGGCCAATTTTGCGGTGATTAACGCCTTCTTTGATCGTGAAGGTGTGATCCTTCAGGATAAGTTGAATCACGCCTCTTTGATCGATGCAGGACGGCTTAGCCGCGCATCTCTGCAGCGCTATTCGCATTCCGATATGGACTCTTTGGAGAGCCGCCTAAGGGAATTGGCTGATAAGCCAGCACTTATGGCGACCGACGCGGTTTTTAGTATGGACGGAGATCTGGCTGATCTATCTTCTATTTCTTCTCTTGCCGAATCTTATGGAGCTCTGGCTTATTTCGATGACGCTCATGGTTTTGGTGTTTTAGGTGTGCAGGGAAGAGGCAGTCTGAACAGTCAGAACCTCAGGCCCAGAGGTAACAATTTGATGCTGGCCACAATGGGTAAGGCATTAGGTTCCTTCGGTGCCGTGGTAGCGGGTGATCAGGTATTTGTTAATACGCTGATTCAGAAAGCTCGACCCTATATTTACACTACGGCCTTACCGCCCACAGTGATCGCTACTAACGCGGCGGCCCTTTCTTTGTTGGTGGAAGAGGGGTGGCGTAGAGATCATCTGCATACTTTGATTAATGGCTTTCGAGAGGAAGCAAAGTCTATTGGACTAGAACTGATGGAATCGGATACGCCGATTCAACCTCTTATAGTCGGAGACAACAGCAGGGCACTGGAGTGTTCTGCAAAATTAAGAGAGGCGGGAATATTGGTCACTGCCATCCGCCCCCCGACGGTTCCTGAAGGTAGTGCGAGATTAAGAATTACTCTGACTGCGGCTCATTCCGAAGATCACCTGAGACAGTTATTAGAAGCCCTCTCAAAGCTGAAGTCTGAGGGTCTGCTTTGAGCGCTGAGGTTTTGATGTTGCACGGTTGGGGATATCACGCTGGTGTCTGGCGAGAGGTTGAGAGTGCGGCTACAGAAACTACAGCAGCTATCACAACTACCCAGGCCCTAGATTTGCCCGGTTATGGAAGTCGAACTGAGGATCTATTTCCCGACGATTTGGATGCGGTCGTTGAAGACTTACTGCAACGTGCTCCGGACAGCGCTATTTGGGCTGGCTGGTCTCTCGGTGGAATGCTGGCTATGCGAGCCGCCATATTGGCACCGGAGCGGGTGAAGGCGCTTTTGCTCATTTGTACCACCCCCAAGTTTGTTCGCTCGCCTGACTGGGAGTGGGGTATGGATAGCCATCAATTTGAAGCCTTTGTTGCCGGGTTGGAGCAGGAGTACAGCGACAATTATCTTCGTTACCTATTGTTACAGGCAGGAGACAGTATTCAGGCGAGGCAGCTCAGAAAACCCATTGCCGAAATTCTTGATAGTGCGCCCAAGCCGTCGCTAGAAAACCTGATGAATGGTTTAAATATTCTCAGAACGATAGACCTGCGAAATCAACTACAAGACCTGAAAATCCCTGTTCGAATCATCTCCGGAGCCAAGGATGCTGTTTGTTTTCCGGGAGCTTCTAGTTGGATGGGTTCGGAGCTGGACGCCAATCTGGAACAGCTGATGTGCGGGCATTTTCCTCCTCTGTCTAACCCGAGAGAGATTACTCAGCACCTGGATGCCTTGGTGGCTGAGGTCAGATCATGATGGGTGTAGATAAGGCTCAGGTGGCGCGCCAATTTAGTCGCGCCGCGCCTCGATATCAGCTGGCTTCTGAAGTTCAGAATCAGATGGCGGATTATCTGCTGGATATGCTTCCTGAGGGAGTTGATAGTCCAGAGCGAGTCATTGATTTGGGCTGTGGCGCCGGTTACATGACCAAGGCACTGGCTCGACGGCATCCGCTGTCCCATCTAATTGGGCTGGATATTGCGGCGGGGATGTTGGCGGCGTCTCAGCAGTATTTTGGCGGATCGGACTTCCTTTGCTCTCATCCACCGAGTTGGCTGCAGGCGGATATGGAATCCCTGCCGTTAGAATCAGATTCCGTCGATCTGATCTATTCCAATGCCTCTCTGCAATGGACGGATTTCGAACAATCGCTGGCAGAAATTAAACGTATTTTGGCACCGGGCGGCAAAGCAATCTTGGCGACTTTTGTTCAGGGCACATTGGCCGAATGGCATTCAGCTCTAGGCCTTGCCGGTCATAGGGGGCTGCACTCCCTGCAGACTATGGATGAATTACTTGCAGCGCTTAGTCGATCGGGATTGAATCTGGTTCAGTCTGATAGACGCAGCTATCAAATCGAGCACACTAGCGCGCAGTCGCTTTTGGAAAGCACCAAGCGCATGGGTGCAACCAATGCTCAGGTCTCGCGCCGCAAGGGGTTAATGGGTCGCGGTTTCTACACTAATCTTATTACCGCGATTGAAAGTGAGTTTGCCGAGCAGAAGTATCAGTCTACATACGTCGCGGCGTTTATGGTTTTAGAAAATGACTAATCTTCCGAAACAGTTTTTTGTCACAGGTACCGACACTGACGTAGGTAAGACCTATGTGTCTGTTCAATTAATAGAGAATCTTGTCAGTAAGGGTGAGTCTGTGGGCGTAATGAAGCCTATTGCAGCCGGAGGATATCTACGCGACGGTCAGATGGTGAATGAGGACGCTCTGTCTCTAATCGAGGCCAGTGGCACAAATCAGCCATATGAGCAGGTCAACCCTTATATATTTGAAGAGCCCGTTTCACCCCATATTCTGACAAAAAAAACTGGAATCAAAGTTGACCTCGACATGCTCGAAGAGACATTTACTCAGATTAGAAATGACTACGACAGCGTATTGGTTGAGGGTGCCGGGGGCTGGAAAACCCCCTTATCAGAGTCTGGGGATATGTCGGCGCTTGCCAAGCGCCTAGACTTACCTGTCATCCTTATCGTTGGCATGAAGCTTGGATGCCTGAATCACGCTCAACTAACACAGGACGCAATTCAGCAGAGCGGACTAGAGTTGGCTGGCTGGATCGCAAATACGCTGGATCCTGACATGGCCTATCTCATAGAAAATATTGAGTACCTGAAATCACACCTGAATGCGCCTCTAATCGGCCACATACCCTATAAAAAGGACTGCTAGTGCGGCGAACTGTGTTGGCGAAAACCTGATTACTGCCTAAACTGCTCTGCATAGATCATTTTGAATGGAATGAGGATGGCAAGAAAAAGAGATTTAGATCCTGGCCGCAGCGCCCCAGAGGCCGCTAGAAACGCCGCGCTATATGAAAAGACCTCAGGTTTATTGAGTCTTGGTGCTGCGATCTGTTTCTTTGTTCGTCTGCAAATTGGTTCCATTAGCGATACCACAACCATTGCATCCTCCTTTGTCTGCATCATCATGTTTATCGTTTACATCTGTATCAAACGACAATGGGTGGAGCGATTTTCCGGCGTCTTGTTGATATGTGCCTGGGTAAGTTCACTATTAATAGTTGCGGCCCTTACTGAGGGGAGCAATAGCCCGGTAATGGTGCTGGCGCCCATCACACCCTTGATGGCGGCGGTGCTGCGAGGCAGGGACTGGGGCTGGTATTCCTCCATTATTATTGTTGTGGGTATATTCATTTTCGGTGCGCTTGAAGAGCGAGGCTATTATCTGGATGCCAGTCAGGCCTATGCTCATCTTGAGCTCGATCTGTATGAGTTCTGGCTCATACTTTCAGTTCTGATCGGTGCCTTGATTGGCCACCATATGGCACGAGAAAACACACTGCTGAATGAAACCTTGCGCCGTCATGCGCGAATCGATTTTCTGACTGGTATTCCCAATCGTTTATCTGTCGAAGAATCGCTGGACTATGCTTCTCGGGAATCCAAAAGAAATACCAACTGGTTATCAGTGATGATGATCGATATCGATCACTTTAAGAAATATAACGACATTAACGGTCATGCGGCTGGCGATAAGGTGCTTCGTCAGGTAGCAGAGACACTGCAAAGGGTTCTGCGTCGTCCCTACGATTTTGTGGGTCGATACGGCGGAGAAGAGTTTTCCGTAATTCTGCCTAAAACAGATCCTGAAGGCGCACGTTTTGTTGCCGAGAAGATGCGAGAGGCCATTGAAAAACTGAAGATTCCTTATCGCGCTGGAAACAAGGAAGAGGTGGTCACCGTCACCATAGGCCTTGCTTCGGCTCCAGGAGCGCTGGATGGTCGGGGTGATCGTTTGGTAGCTGCTGCGGACGATTCTCTCTATACCGGTAAGAACTACGGTAGAAACAGGGTTATCCCAACGGTTCTTGATCAGGCTGGTGAGCCAGTACCCAAACGGGAAGAGGTTCAGTCGGTCAGTTCATAGACCGACGCGCCATAAAAAAAGCCGACGCAAAGTCGGCTTTTTTGTTTGTGCTCTAGTTGTCCCCTAGAGTTTCTCTGGAGCTTATACAGGTTTGACAACAAAGAGCAGGTCGCCTGCATTCACCTGAGCACCATTCGCTTGATTCACTCTAACCACTTCGTAGTTTTGCTCCGCCTCAAAGAGTTCTCCTGCACCGGTAACACTGGATAGGGATATCTGCGAGAAGAGTTTCATCGCTTCGATTTGGCATATCGTATAAGAAACATTCACCTGGCTGCCAACGTCAACATAGTTGGGGTCATTTGGTGAGGGTGTCGAATAGAAAATCCCTGTCATAGGCGCCAATACCTTAAGCTCATTGGTACCTTCAATGCGCAGAGAATCAACATCAGTGCCAGTGGAATCTACGCCGGTGTATGCCATTTCCTCAATCAGTGCATCGCTATCAATGCTTTTTAGGAAAGCGGGCAGATAACCGGTGTCGTACTTGCCTTTAATGAATGTGTCGTCGTTAAGGATGCGTTTGAGTAGGGCAATATTGGTACATACGCCCTTGATGCTCGTTTCATCCAGAACCTCAAGAAGTTTGGCAATGGCTTCATTGCGATCCTTACCGTGGACGATAAGTTGAGCAATCATACTGTCGTAGAAAGGGGATATGGTTTTGCCTTCATCCACAGCAGAAATAATTTCCAGATCATCGCGTGCTGGGAATTTGCACTCGGTGACTAGGCCGGGCGTCGGAATAAAGTCGAACTCGCCTTGATCATTGAGCTTGGCCTTTTCAGCAGTCACCCGTGCTTCGATTGAGAATCCATCTTCGCCAATTTTAAGATCCTTAATGGAACCGCCTTCGGCGATATTGAACTGCTGCGCAACAATTTGAACCCCGGAGGTCCATTCTGTTACCGGATGTTCTACCTGGAGGCGTGTATTCATCTCCATAAAGTAGATGGTCTTTTCCGTCAGATCGTAGATGAATTCGACCGTGCCAGCACCGATGTAATCAACGGCATCGGCCAATTTTCGCGCGCTGGAAAAAGCCTTTTTCGCTAGGGCTTGGGTCAGCATAGTTGAGCCAGACTCTTCCAAGACTTTTTGGTTGTTGCGCTGAACCGTGCAGTCACGTAGACCAAGAATCTGAGTATTGCCATGCCCATCACGTAATATCTGGATTTCGATATGGCGCATCGATTCAACGAATTTTTCCAGGTATAGATCACCGTTACCGAAGGCCGATTTAGCTTCGGCAAATACTCGGTTAAAAGCCGTCTTAATTTCGGAGGGCTCGCGGACTACTTGAATGCCCTTGCCGCCACCACCGTGAACTGCTTTTAGCAATACGGGATAACCGACTTCTTCAGCTACCGCAGCAGCAGCATTGGCGGTAGCAAGGATGCCATGACTGCCTGGAACTACTGGGACATCGTTGGCCATCGCCGTGTGGATTGCCGTGGACTTGTTGCCCATCTGATCCATGCTTTGTGCCCTTGGACCAAGGAAGTTCAGATTGCGTGATCGGCAGAGTCGAGCGAAGCCAGCATTTTCTGAGAGGAAGCCGATTCCTGGATGAAGGGAGTCGGCACCATGTCTGGCTGCAATAGCCAGAACGGAGTGCGCATTCAGATAGCTTTCGTCGGGAGTTTGTCCGCCCAAACACACCAATTCATCATTTTCGTCGAGCATGCTGGCAGGTGCCGAATCCATATCTGGATCCGACTGAACCAGAAGTACTTGTTTGCCAAGGCCTTTGGCGATTCGAATTAGTTTGGCCGCGGTACAACCGCGAGCGTGAATCAAAATCTTCTCGATAGGCCGCATCTGATCACGCGCTTGAGCGGGTGGTAGTTTGGCGACGGACTGCTTCTCGACACGCCCTTCCAGATTGCTGGTGAGGACGTCTTCGATCGTATCCTTCGGAATAACGATATCGGGATCAATCTTGCGCAATTGATCGTCGAGGTCTTCGGCAAATGGATGTTTCACCAATCCATGCATAGCCCCTTCATTTTTGACCAAGTAATTGGAAACAGTACACATGGAGGGTAAGAAGGAAGGCACGACAACTCGGCCGGCGAAGGGTAGGTCAGCGCCGCTGAGATAATAGGTGCGAACCAGCGGATGGGTTACAAAGCTGGCTTGCGAACCACCGGTACAGTCGCCGAAACCGAAGACGATTACAGGCAGTCCGGTTTCACAAACAAACCGAGTGATGCGGTCGTTCACAATGGCCATAGAAAAGAGAGAGCTGGCACCTTCTTTTGTCTGCATGCCACCTGAAGAGACAAAGCAAACCAGAGGAAGCTTTTGCTCGGCGCAGGTCACCATCAAATCACACATCTTCTCAGCGCCAGCCATATCATAGGCACCGGCCTGGAAGGAAACGTTGGAGATAACGGCGCCCACACGAGGGGAGCCTTCGATATTCAAGTTGCCGACACCTGTGACAACACCGCAAGGCGTAATATTGTTGTTAAGTGCTTTCTCTATAGAGAGTCTGAACCCTGGGAAAGACACAGGGTTGGCGGTCATCAGGTCGGCATTAGTCTCTTCAAAGTCAGAAAAGAATTTCTCTTTAAAGGCGTCAACGGTGACCAGTTTTTTGCGTTTTAGAGTATCCAGAGTTTTTTGAACCAGAAGATCTCGATAGGCGATATTGAGTTGGTTCCAAAAGTCTTTGCGCTTACCGATTCGAACCGGATTTATCTCGCCAGAGTAGCTCTTACCCTGTAACTGAGAATTTAGGTATTCTGGAACCAGAGACTCAAAGAAGAAGGTAATCAAAACGAGTAGAGAGTCGGATAGGCGAGGGAAAATAACTCTTTTCCACTCTTCTACTTCGTTGAGGAATTCCCCGCGTTGGCGGTAGGCGACAAATCCATTCAGCCAGTTCGCAAACTGTCCTTCGCTAATCTTGCTGGCACTTGATTCTGAGCCCTCCATAGAGGCGACCTGAGCAGTTGCGCTCTCTATTGAGCTGTCGAGAATCTTCTTCAGTGATTCTGCGCTTAGGGTATGGAATTCCCTTGTTTCTGCCGCGATGTCTCCGAAATTATTGATGATGCTGTTGTATAGGGCGTCGAAGATCAGAATATTGCCGAACTGCGAAAGGAAGTAGGATTTAAGATCAGCGTTGAAGATGATCTCAAGGATGGTTAGCTCGGTATCTGGTTTGTCGTAGATAACCGAGTTTCCACCTTCCGCGTTTTCCACCATTTCAGATAGCTTGACGAAGTTATATTCGCTATCTGCTTTCCAGCGGTTGTACAAATAAAGGGTGGTACGGAAACAGAGCTTCTGCCGCGCATCTTCAAAATTCTTTTGTGGGTCGCCCAGTAGCAGGGTGGTAAAGCGTCCGCGCTCTGAGGAAAGTTCGTTGCGTTTTTCCTTAAAGGATTTCCATGCTCTTAGCAGGTTGTCCTGATAGACGAGCTTCTCGGGATCTTGGTACCAACGATCGTAACTTTCCTCTCGAGTTTTTTGCGTTCTTGCGCTCAGATCACCCTGAGGTATTTCTTCAGCGGCGAGACGACCATAGGCATCCGTTGTGGAGGAGGTGATGCGAGTGCGCATGGTGATATAGCGTTGATGGCGACACGCATGGGCAAAAATATTGGGGTATTCAGTGGGGAAGTCCTCAACGTAAAAATTGGCGACTTTCTGTAGTTTGGTGAAATTTTCATCCGGGTTGATAAATCTCTGCACCTGATTCTTGTAGTCGGCGAAGATTTCTTCTTGCTCGCCAACCATCTCAGCGCAGGTTTCTTCAATGGCATGAATGCCGCTGACAATGGCATCTACGAGAGCGTCGATTCCCAAAGCAGAATCAGCCGGGGCCCAATCTATTACGCCGTCCAGAACACCACGACTTTGCAACTCAGCCGGACTAATGCCGACGTAGCGTGCGCTTTCTTGCCAGGACAAATTGTATTGACGCGCAATACTGGCCAGCCCTTTCGGCTGAATGGTGTTAAAAACACCGGTGCGAACGGATAGCAGAATATTGGTTGCCGCAAGAGGGATGGCCCCGCCGGAATAACCCAAGCCGTAAATAATACCCAGGGTAGGTACATGCACATTGGTCATCTCTGCGATTAGTCGCGAGATCGCATGTGCCTGATTATTTTCATTTGCCTCAGCACCGGCGTCGGCCCCAGGGGTATCCATAAGGGTGACAATAGGAATATTGCGGCGATTAAAAATTCGGACCAGGCGGGCCGCTTCGAGATGATGTTCTGGTTTCCACACGCCGTTGGCAACAGCGCGATTTTGAGCGATAAGCCCAATACGCTGACTACCAAGGCTGTGGTTGATAGCAATTTCCACAGCGTAGAGAGGTCCCATATCGACCTCGTTGTATGTCTTGCCGTTGATCATGCGAGCGATATTTCGAGCGCTGACCATGGAGTTCGATTCTGCAGGCTCTAGAACTCGAGCGATGTAGTCGTCTACCGAGAGCTTTTTAAGAATTCCCAGCTCTTTTTCCAGAGCTTTTTCTGACATCAGCCCTTTCACTTTTCCCTGCCAGTTATAGGGGCGGTTACCCGAGCCAACTCTAAAATCCCGAACCTGTTCCTCAACTGAGGTAAAGAGGCTGGTAGTTTGGGCGTTAGGTGTTTTCTTTGCCGGCATAATTGTATTTTCTCCGCGCGCTAGCTTTGTTCTGGGGCTGTAAATCCGTAGGTATGGATATGAAAAGAGTTGTGGGGCGAAGTATCGCCGTGAGACGCCTAAGTGTCTAGCTTTGATCGCGTATTGTTGGCGAATTAAGGCAATTTAATCAGTAGCATAGCGAGCCCCCTTATCACTTCAAAAATCACCGGCTATTGAAAAAAACTATCTCTATTTTGGTGCAAGAGTTGTGGTCACCTTCTGAATAAGCTGTGCATAAAATTGAGCTTTCCCAGCCCGCTTGGCTTTGCGGGTAGGTAGAAGGGCGGTTTTTGGGGTAGGCACAAGATATAGTGGGTAATTGAAAGAATTTATCTATATATGGTGTTTTTCTCTTGTGTGTACACACAAGTTGAATCAATATATCCGACTCAATGAACGCCGCAGATGGGGGAGTAATGGGAGAAGTAGCCGAGGTTTTTAAACCCAATGGTTCGAAGCAGAACCAAGAAATAGAGATGCAGTCGACATCTCTTGATATTTGGGACAAGAAATACCGCCTCAAGGATAGAGTGGGAGAGCCAGTAGATAGAGATATCGCAGATACCTTTAAAAGGGTTGCGACGGCTCTCTCCGAGGTGGAGAAAACCAAGGCAAAGCAAAAACAGTGGAACGAAAGATTCCTCTGGGCTCTGGAAAATGGCGCTCTCCCCGCGGGCCGTATTATTTCCAATGCCGGAGCGCAGGAATATAAGCCTGCTACTTCGACGATCAATTGCACAGTCTCCGGAACCATCGCAGATTCCATGCACGAGATTCTCGACAAGAATTATGAAGCTGGAATGACCCTTAAAGCCGGTTGCGGTATCGGTTATGAATATTCCACTTTGCGCCCCAAAGGTGCTTACGTGTCAGGAGCGGGCGCCTACACCTCCGGTCCGCTGTCCTTTATGGATATCTACGACAAGATGTGTTTCACCGTATCCTCTGCCGGCGGTCGTCGTGGAGCCCAGATGGCAACCTTCGATATCAACCATCCAGATGTGATGGATTTTATCCGCGCAAAACGCGAAGACGGACGCCTCAGACAGTTCAACCTATCTCTGTTGATCACCAGTGAGTTTATCGAGGCGGTTAAGGCCGATGCTGATTGGAATTTGAGCTTCCCAGTTTCGCAGAAAGAAGCTGACGAAGCAGGATTGGATCTGAATGATCCAGCCCAGGTTGTATGGCGTTCTTTCCCAGCGACCAAGGACTACATTACCAATGACAAGGGGCTGGTCGCCTGCAAAATCTATAACACCATCCGAGCGCAGAGGCTCTGGGATGTAATCATGTCGTCGACTTACGACTTTGCCGAGCCAGGTTTTATCCTAATCGACAAGGTTAACGAAATGAACAACAACTGGTGGGAAGAAAATATCCGAGCCACCAACCCTTGTGGTGAGCAGCCATTGCCGCCCTATGGAAGTTGCCTGCTGGGTTCAGTAAACCTCACCAAGCTTGTTATTGATCCCTTTACGGAAAATGCCCGTTTTGACTGGGACCGTTATCGGGAAGTGGTGGCGGTATTTACTCGTATGTTGGATAACGTGGTGGAAATCAATGGTTTGCCACTGGAGAAACAACGACACGAAATCGAATACAAGCGTCGTCACGGAATGGGCTTTTTGGGCTTAGGGTCCACTATGACCATGCTGGGTATGAGTTATGGCGATGATGAGTCCATAGGTTTTACCGATCAAATTGCGCGTGAGATGGCCGTGGTAGGTTGGCAACAGGCATTGGAGTTGGCAGAGGAAAAAGGTCCTGCGCCTATTATGGATGATGAGTTCGAGGTGACATCGGCTATGTTGTCAGAACGTCCAGAAATGGAGAAGGATGGCATTAAGGTGGGCGATAAAATTGCGGGCAAAGTTCTGCATGCTCGTTACAGCCGATATATGCAGCAGATTGCCGAAATTGAGCCAGTTCTTGTTGATCAATTGGCAGAAAAAGGGGCTCGATTTAGTCATCACAGCTCAATTGCTCCGACGGGAACAATCTCATTGTCGCTTTCTAATAACGCCAGCAACGGCATCGAGCCTAGTTTTGCCCACCACTATTCTCGCAATGTGATCCGCGAGGGACGCAAAACTAAAGAAAAAGTCGATGTGTTTTCATTTGAATTACTAGCTTATCGAACACTGATTAATGCCAAGGCGATGCCTTTTAGTGACGCTGAAGACGAGGCCTTACCGGATTATTTTGTGGTCTCAGACAACATCACGCCAAAACAGCATGTAGATATTCAGGCGGCTGCACAGAAGTGGGTGGATTCTTCTATCTCTAAAACGGCCAACGTTCCAACTGATTACCCATACGAAGACTTCAAGGATATTTACCTCTATGCACACGAGAAAGGTCTCAAAGGTTGTACGACATTCCGCTTTAACCCAGAGGCGTTCCAGGGCGTTCTTGTTAAAGAAGAAGATCTCGAGAACACCCTCTATAAGTTCACCCTCGAAGACGGTTCTACGGTAGAACTGAAGGGAAATGAGATGGTCGATTACGATGGTGAACAGCACACGGCTGCCAACCTATTCGACGCACTGAAAGAGGGGTACTACGGCAAGTTCTAATTGCCGGGGGAAAATTATGACGATTAAAATTGATAAAAAAATTGTCAGCTACAACGTAGTTGATCAGAAAGCTGAAGAAGTTTCAGAGAACGAAGTTTCAGCCCCAGTCGAATCCAGTGAAAGCAATGTCGTGCATATGCATGAATCCTTTGAGCGTCCTGAGCGCCTAATAGGTTCGACATATAAAATCAAAACGCCCATGTCTGAGCACGCAATGTACATCACCATCAACGATGTACTTTTGAATGAAGATACTGAACACGAATCTCGACGACCTTTTGAAGTATTCATCAACTCAAAAAATATGGAGCATTTTCAATGGGTTGTGGCGCTTACTCGATTGATATCTGCTGTATTTCGCAAAGGTGGTGATGCAACCTTTTTGGTTGAAGAACTCAAAGCGGTGTTTGATCCCAAAGGTGGCTACTTCAAACAGGGTGGAGTCTTCATGCCCTCCATCGTTGCTGAAATTGGTTTTGCGATAGAAGACCATATGAAGCACATCGGTCTGATTGATAACGGCCTCGATGAGCACCAGAAAAAGTTTATCGAAGATAAACGTAAGGAGCTTGAAGGCAAGGGTGCGGCTACGGCAGCAGACTCTGAAGAAGGCGAAGCGAGTTACCCGCCTAGCGCAACACTCTGCATGAAGTGCAGTACCAAGGCTGTAGTTCTAATGGACGGTTGTATGACCTGTTTGAGCTGTGGCGACTCCAAGTGTGGATAAGCTGACCAATTTTTCGGTCTAGATTAAAGGGCGCTAAATGCGCCCTTTTTAATTTCTGAAATTTTTTACGAGATTTACTACCCTGTGGTGTTCCTTTTGTCTCGGTAAAAGGAACCAAAACCGCCTGCTCCCATTACGCCACCCTCTGGGTTCCCAGCGATGCTCGCCTGAATCCTGAGCTGCGGAACTCAGCGTCTTATAGACGCTTCAGACAGTCCTCGCTCTATACGGATTAAGGCTGTGCTTCTCTGTGGCTTCAAGTCGCGACTAAGGTCAAAATCAAAACACTGAATTGCCAGGTCGCACCCCGAACCCCGTTGAGCTTGCCGAGAGGAGAGTTATTTATTGGGGTTGAGCGCACAGGGATGTGCGCGAAAGCGAGGCGAGATAGGAAGTCTCGTCTGAGCGACCGCGATAAATTACTTGGAACGAGGGTAGCCCTTTACTTTAAAAAAAGGGCCAAGCGATCGGTGTGCCCTTTCTTTTGGTTCGTTTTCTTTGGGCACGCAAAGAAAATGAACAATTCCCCTGCGGTAGCAGCTTTTAAATAAAGTTTTATAGCTTGACGCTAGTCATCCAGTTCAATAACCACAGGACAATGATCCGATGGCTTTTCCATAGCCCGAATCTCGTGATCAATGGTTACTGACTTAGATTGCGGTAGTAGGGAGTCGGTAACCAGAATACTGTCGATACGCAGGCCGCGTTTAGGCTCGTCATCAAACCCTTTGCTGCGATAGTCGAACCAGCTCATGGTGTCGTCTTTTTCTGGGTAGAGGTATCGATAAGCATCAGTGAGCCCCCAGGATTGAAGAGCCTGAAACCACTCTCTCTCTTCGGGAAGAAAACTACATTTGCCGGTTTGCAGCCAACGCTTTTCGTTTTTCTCGCCAATTCCGATATCAAGGTCGGTGGCTGAGATATTAACGTCGCCCATCACAATCACCTGGTCTTCAGGAGAATGCTTCGTCTTTAAGTGTTCGAGTAAGTCGGCATAGAATTTTCGTTTATAGGGGAATTTGACCGGGTGGTCCCGGCTTTCTCCCTGAGGAAAGTAGCCGTTGTAAATAGTCAGATTGCCCTTGCCGTAGGGGACATCAATGGCGACAAGACGTTTTTGGGCCTCTTCAGTGTCGTGGGGATATCCCTTTTGTGGATTCGCTAATCCAAGTCTAGACATCAAGGCTACGCCGTAGTGACCTTTTTGACCGTGATAGAGCGTTTCGTATCCCAAGTCTTTGGGAATATCGATTGGAAACATATCATCATGGACTTTGGTTTCTTGCAGCCCAATGACATCTGGTTGATATTTTTCCACGATGGCTTCCATTTGATGCGGTCGAGCTCTAAGCCCATTTATATTGAAGCTAATAACTTTCATTTGAGTGATCTTATTTTTTTGTCTTGTAGAAACAGATTCTACAAACATCTGGGCCCTAAGCCTATACAACCTTTAGTCGGTTCTTTTGTGCGTCCTCAGCATCAGCGTCCATGCACCTGCGGCATACCCTACATCCTGTACATAAAAAAGGGGCCATGAAAGGCCCCTTTGGTTTAACGATTTTACGCTGATCTAGCCGGTGCTCAGGTAAGGGATAAGACGTCCAAAGATGATTACGAAGGTCCACAAAACAAGCGAAGCGCCGCCGACGATACGAGCAATTTGTGGAGGCGTTCCATACTGATCCCATTCACCCCAGGTTGGTTGCAACTTGAAGGTAAAGAACAGGGCGTTCAGTCCAGCCAACACAATCAAAAACATCTTGAGCTGGAAGCTCCAGTTTGGTGTGTATCGGAAGGGGTCGGCACAGTAGAAGCCAATACCGGTGATCAAATTCAGCACAAAGCCAACAATAGCGATGTTGATCAGGATGTGAGTAGCTTGAATGGGCATTTTCTTGAAGCAGCCAACCAAGCGAAGGTCAGTAATGGCAATAGCGCCAAACAGGATGGTCATGCCGAAGAAGTGGATAGTTTCGGCAATTGGCCAAGACCAGGCCCAGCCAAACATGATGCTGGCAACCCAGGATTCAGATAGTGATGTGAGAAATGATTCCATTGCGACGCTCCTCCTAAATGTAAGCGATGAAGCGGCCGCCGATCATTCCGACCGACCAGGCAACAAGTGAAATGATGGCAAAAGTTTTTAGTTTTTGCGGCGCGTCTTCGGCAGTGTCTAAACTGCTGCCAGCAACCTTAAATTCCCTCTGAATTAGTACCATCATGACAACGCCGATGATAATTCCAGCAATTTTCAGGAGAAAAGGGACGCTGGTGATGTACCAGCTAGCCTGCAATGTAAAAAGAGACAAGCCTGAAATTGTATTGATGGCGAAGCCAAACCAGGCGAAAGGGAATATGTTGGAAATCGATCCAACGGGAACACCTTTCATCACACCGAGGAAGCGGAGCGACATCATAAATACAAGACCGACGACAATTGCCAATCCCACGGAGTGGACGGTCAGCATAATTGGGTAACCCCAAAGAGAGCCGCCGACCCAGTTCGCTAACGAAGTTGACTCAAGCCAATATAAAAAACCCATAGGTTTAAACCCCTGATAAATTAAAGATAGATTGCTGGCTAGAAATTATTATTTGTATCGCATCCAGCAACGCCGCGAATCATGCCAAAATCAACCTACACAAGCAATCTAGATAACCTATTCACCTCAATAAGATTGACGCAGGTCAAAAGCGGTTTCTACGCTAATTTCGGCGGAAATGAGCAGGATTATCGCTAAAAGAGAATAAGTATTTCAGATACTTACAGAAAACCGAGTGACTTCGTTGTCAGTAAGCCTGGCTAAGTAAACTAAGGAGAAAAATCCTATTTTTCTACTTTCCCCTGATTGGCCACTTCCGCCATCAGTTTTTCTAGCTGCTCCGGATCGCAGAGAAACTTCTTGCTGACTGGTCGCAGATTGTCGTCCAGTTCGTAAGCGATGGGCAGTCCGGTAGGAATATTCATCTTCAGGATGTCTTCATCGCTGATCTCGTCCAGATACTTGATCAAGGCTCGCAGGCTATTGCCATGCGCCGCTACCAGAATGTTTTTTCCACTGCGTAGGTCAGGAACGATCTGATCGTGCCAGCAGGGCAAAACTCGTTCTACCGTATCCTTTAGGCATTCTGATCGAGGTATAGCTAGAGGATCTAGCTCAGGGTATCGAGCCAAATAAGCCAAATGTCGTTCGTCGTCATCTTCAAGCGCAGGAGGTGGCACGTCGTAACTTCGGCGCCAAATCAGCACTTGTTCTTCTCCGTGCTTTGCTGCAGTCTCAGCTTTATTTAGTCCTTGTAACGCTCCGTAATGCCGTTCATTTAAGCGCCAGTTTCTGTGCACCGGTAAATTCATAGCATCCATCTGGTCGAGAACTGTCCAGAGTGTGCGTATGGCGCGTTTGAGCACGGAGGTATAGCAAACGTCGAACTTATAACCTTCGCTTAAGAGGCGCTGGCCAGCCTCTGTGGCTTCGCTCATGCCCTGTTCGGTGAGGTCAATGTCATACCAGCCGGTAAAGCGGTTATCGAGGTTCCACTGGCTCTGTCCGTGGCGAATAAGTACTAAAGAAGGCAAGGCAAATATCCTGTTAAGTAAATAATTGGGCAGGGCATTCTACAGGCGGCCGCCTCTCGATGCGAGGCAGCGAGAGGAGAGATTTAGGAACTAAATATTTTGGCGATTAGCCAAACTTTGGTTGCCGTAAAGCAGATCCAAGAGGTCGGCAAATATATTAGCGGTTTCGTTGAGCAAGGATTCTGAGAGGTTGGGTTCGTTGGCTTCTTCATCTTCGTCGTCAGAGCTGGCAACTGCATCTGTACTCGTATCTGATTCATCTGCAGCTAAAGCGTCTTCAGCAGCAGACGTTTCTTCCGCCTCGGCGCTCTCATCTACTCCTTCATCTTCGGGTTCTTCTAATGGAATGCCCTTGGCCAATTTCCATTCATTGAGGAGGTTTTCATCAAGGTCATCCCAATAGTCTCTGTCAGTCTGTCGTTCTTCCAGATTCAGAGAAATGGTTTCCCGTTGTCTGCGCTCTTCTGCGGCGGAAATTACGCCTTTGAGATAAATCAGGTCAGGGTCGCTGCTGAGCCTCTCCTCGTGCATGGCGATTAGTTGAGGGTAGTAGGGAGAATAGTCCTCGTAAGACCGGTGAGGGATACCACCAATTTCGTCCCAAGCGAGAGGGTTGTCGTAGGAGCTTTCACCGATTTCTTCTTCGTCAAAAAAGCTGGGTAGAAAAATATCCGGTACAACACCGTTGTGCTGTGTGCTCTCACCCGTAATACGGTAGAACTTCGATTCGGTAAGTTTCAACTGCCCCTCAGGCAAGTCCATCACAGTCTGAACGGTGCCTTTACCGAAGCTTCTTGAGCCGATGACGATACCGCGGTTGTAGTCCTGAATGGCGCCCGCAAAAATTTCAGAGGCGGAAGCGCTCAACCGATCGATCAGCACCATAAGCGGGCCGGTATATTCTTGGCGGCCGCGAGCTCTCTGGTCTCGATAAACGTTGTTGGCTGAGTCACGTATTTGAACGACAGGGCCGGGATCAACAAAGAGATCCGTTAGGGTTGCTGATTCCAGCAATGAACCCCCACCATTGCCACGCAGGTCAATAATGACGGCGTCAACGCCTTGCTCCTGAAAATCGCGCAGTATTCTGCGAGTATCATTGGTTGTGCTGCGGTAGTCTGGATCGCGGTTACGCAGGGCTTCAAAGTCTAGGTAAAAGGAGGGAATATCGATTACACCGATGGCGTATTGGTCCGCGCCGGTATCCACTTCCAAAACTTCGCCTTTGGCAGCCTGTTCTTCGAGCTTTATCTCATCGCGAACGAGCGTAACGATTTTTCGCTCTTCACTTTGAATATCGGCATCGGCAGGAATGACTTTCAACCGAATGGTAGAGCCTTTCTCTCCTCGAATGCGATCTACAACATCGTTTAATCGCCAGCCGACTACATCTATAAAGTCGCAGTCGGTGCCTTCACCCACTTCGACAATTAGATCTTCCGGACCGAGCTCGCCGTTCAAGTCGGCGGGGCCACCAGGGATCAATTCTACAATCTTGGTAAATTCATCTTCAGTAACCAGCTGTGCGCCTATGCCCTGCAATGACAGAGACATATTGATATTAAAATCTTCCGACTCTCGAGGTGAGAAGTAGTCTGTATGGGGGTCGTATAGTCTTGCCAGAGAATTGAAATAATAGGCCGCCACATCTCGAGCATTTTGCTGATTCAGATTGTTTAGCTGGGTGTGGTAACGACGAATCAGAGAATCTCGAGCTTCCTCTTCTTCCTGCTCGCTCAGTTCCAGATTGAGCATGCCCAGTGTGAGAGTCTGCTCCCAGAGCAAGTCAGCAGCAGCTTCATTTTCCGGCCAGTCCAGTTCGTCACGGTCGATTGGCAGCGTCGCGTTTGTGCCGTAGTTAAACTGATATTCAGGATCTTCCAGTCGTGCTAGTAGCTCTTCAATTTGTTCGAGGGCGCGGCCTCTAAATCGATCATAGATTTCCTTGGCTGCAGTCAAATCACCCGCTTTGGCTAAGTCATCGAGCTCAGTAGCGAAATTTTGACGAAATTCGCGAATATCTGCCTGAAGGAGGTAGGCGTGAGAAGGGTCCAGAGATTCGAGGTATTTTTGCAGCCAAAGCTCAGACAGCTCGTCATCGATCTCGATCTCGGCAAAATGTTGACTACCCAAAACCTCTAGCATCGCACGCTGAGTAATGCTCTGATCCTGATCAAACTCGATAGGCTGCATTTCAGAGATAGAAGTTTCGGGTGGTGCGGGACATTCTTCTGTCGCAAAGAGTGCAGAAGCGCTAAAAAGGAAGATTCCTGCAATCAATAATTGAGGATTAGGTAAGGCTTTGATGAATACTGAGTTCGATATAAGAGGCATTAATTTCTGCAAATTGTCTGATTTGTCTTTCTGACACAATGTAACGATGAGAGTTCGTCAGTGCAAATAAGGAATTGTTAAGGTTTTCTCAGAATATGGAGCC